>Ga0206353_11058739_pt1 | contig 10782 bp, 9 predicted proteins | sample DielMetaTC5am4_FD_146436 | JGI IMG/M metagenome (GOLD analysis project Ga0206353, IMG submission 146436) | Corn rhizosphere microbial communities from Kellogg Biological Station, Michigan, USA - Diel MetaT C5am-4 (Metagenome Metatranscriptome)... | ecosystem: Host-associated > Plants > Roots >...
ACCGGGTTCTGCTTCCACGGCATCTGGTAGTAGTCGCCGTTGGGGGACTTGTACTGCTTGGCCGCATCTCCGCTGCGCGCCTCGATGTAGCTGGCGCCGTCCGAGAACTTCGACAGGTCGACGAGGCCGCCCTGCTTCTGCCACTGGCCGGTGGCGGCGGGAAGGTTGTTGAAGACGAGACAAGGGGTGGTCCCGGCCGTGATGGCCGCGCCGATGACCTCCTCGGTGCTCTTACCGGCGGGCACCTCCTGTGCCTTGATCTGCTCCTTGGGATGCGCGGAGTTCCAGTCCGCGACCATCGCCTTGCCCCACTGCACCTCCTGGGTGTTGTTCGAGTACCAGATGGTGATCGGTCCGTGCGCCTTCATGGCGTCGGTGGCGCCCCCGCCGCTTCCGCTGCAGGCGGCGAGCGTTGCCGCGATCAGACCGGCTGTGATGAGGGAGGCGGCGGCTCTGCCCCTTCGCAGGTTCTTCCGCCGCAGGATGTTGTCGTGCATGATGTGCCTTTCCGGTGGGCCGTTCGGCCCGGTGGTATTCAGCTCGGCGTGGTGCAGCCGAGCACTGTTCAGCCGGCCGGTGGTGCGGTGGATGCGCGCACCATCAGCCGAGCCGGGGGGAGCGCGACATCGCCCGACTCGCCGTCCTCCACCAGCCGCAGCAGTGCGGTGGCGGCGGCGACTCCCCAGCCGGCCGGGTCGTTGTCGAGCGTTGTGAGGGACGGGTAGACGAACGACCCGATCTGGGAGCCGTCCAGCCCGGTGATCGAGAGATCGGCCGGCAGGTCGAGCCCCCGTTCGTGCGCGACGCCCATCCCGGCGATCGCCATCGGGTCGTTCCCGTAGACGATCGCGGTCGGGCGGTCCTCCCTCTCGAGCAGGGCCTTCGTGGCCTCTGCGCCCTGCTCGGGAGAGAAGTCTGTGGAGACGACGAGCGGCGTCAGCCCCGCGGCGTGCGCGATGCGCTCGAAGCGCTCGCGCCGGCGCAGGCCGTGCAGCATCCGCTCGTCGCCGGAGACGTGGGCGATCCGTCGGTGACCGAGGCCCACCAGATGGGCGACGAGGTCGTCGATGCCGGCGTCGTAGTCACGGGTGATGACCGGGAACGGGCTCCCGCCGAGGGGCTCGCCGAGCGACACCGCGAAGGAGCCGAGGCGCTCGATCAACGGGATGCGCTCATCCTCGGCGAGCAGGTCGGTGAGGAGGAAGCCGTCGACGCGCTTGTCGGCGGCGAGCCGCTCGTACGCGCGCTCCTCGGCCGCCCGGTCCGGGACGACGGTCAGGACGAGCACGTTCCCGCGCTCGGAGAGCACGGTCTCCACGCCCGCGATGAAGGCCGCGAAGAACGGGTCGACCTCGATGGTCCGCGGCTCCCGGCGCAGCACCAGGCCGAGCGCGTAGGCGCGGCGCGTGGTGAGGCCGCGGGCGCCCGGATTCGGGGTCCAGCCGAGCGAGCGGGCGGTCTCCAGGATGCGCTCCCGCGTCTCGCTGGCGACCCCCGGCCGTGCGTTCAGCGTGAGCGAGACGAGCGACTTGCTGACCCCCGCGGCGCGGGCGACATCGTTGATGGTGACGTTGGCGTTGGCGTTGGCGTTCATGCGTCCATCCTCATCGCGTGCTCGCCGTCACGAACCCACCGGGCGGGACGATGACGATGGCGTGGCCGCCCAGAGTCTGGGGCCGACCGGCCTGACGCCCGGACGAGTCGTAGCTCGTCACCGTGACCGCACCCGTCGCGTCGAGCCGCTGGGGGACCGGCAGGTTCGTGGAGTTCACGTAGACGTCGAGCGCGCTGCTGCCGGCGAGCCCCAGGTGGGACACGATCGGCTGCAGGAGCACCGCATCCAGTCGTGCGGTGCCGGACACCCGGGCCGTGACCGCGGTGGCCTGCGCTGGGACGGGGACGGCGAGCGTCTGCGGGAGCAGGAACACCGGGCTGGGGGCGATGCCCTGTTCGGCCGGCCGGACGTTGTCCGTGCGTCCGAGCGGCAGGGACACCCGTCCCACGGCGGCGGTCCAGGAGGTGGTGCCGGAGTCGGTCGGGTCCTCCGGCCCGAGATCGGCGATGGGCAGGACGCGCAGGGCAGGATGGCCGGCGGGGAGCTGCAGCGTCACGGTCGAGCCGTCGCCCGCCTGCAGGTAGGCTCCGCCCGACCAGTTGGCCGATCCGGTCCAGGCCGAGGGAGGGGTGACCGTCGCGACCGGCCCGGTCGTGGTGCCGCTCTCGGCTTCCACCACGCTGAGCCCGACGGTCGCGGTCGTGCGGGTGAAGGAGGTCGCTGCGCGCGCGATGGCGGGATGGGCATCCAGTGCGAGCATGCTCAACTCGGTGTGGATGACGGACTCGGCGCCGCAATTGCGGTTGACCGTTCCGTCGCCCGCGATGCCGTCGACGCAGACCCCGGTCGCCGGGTCGTAGGCCGGCACGCCGGCCCGGTTCGCGCCGAAGTACCACGCGGCCTGGGCGCCCGCGAGGGCGGCGAGTCCCGTGGCGCCGGTCGCATCGGCCGCGGCCACGAGTCCCTCGAGCCGCGAGTCGACGCCGTAGGCGATCTGGGTGCGATCGGCCGGGGTGGGAGTCCACCCGTTGTCGGGACCGCCGGTCGTCAGCAGTTGTGCCGTGAACTGAGCGAGATCGGTCGTCGCCGCGTGCTGCAGGGAGGTATCGCCGAGCACTCCGGAGGCGACGGTCAGGGCTGCGGGCTGCATCCCGGCCCAGGCGTGCCAGAACGTCGGCGAGTTCGCCTCCGGGAGGAGCGCGCCGAACGGCCACCGGCCGATTCCACCGCTCTGCAGCTCCGCGATCCCGTCGGCGTAGTGGGCGAGCGCTGTTCGTGCCTCGGTGTCGCCGGGTTCTACGGCGGCGTAGGCGCTCAGCCCGAGGACGGCCTCGGCAGTGGCCCCTGCGCTGGCGACGATCAGCCAGCCGGGAACCGTCACGCCGTTCGCCACCTCGGTTCTCGGATACTGCCCGAGCGACTGGCGCTCGAGCGCCGAGAGCGCCAGGTGCAGGCGGTCGCGCAGGAACGTCGCGAACGCGGGGTCCGCCGAGCGGAAGCCGGCGTATCCCTCGCCCAGCGCCCATAACGTGCGGGCGAGCCAGAACGACTCCGCGGAGTCGGACGGGTCGGGCAGCTCCTTCGGAATGGCCGACGGGTTCAGCGTCCCGTCGTGCTGCTGCCAGAGCACGACATTGCCGGCGTTGGGGCCGTCCGAGGTCTGCAGGTAGGTGAGCGAGCGGAGCAGCTGATAGGCCGTCGTCCGGCTCGACGCAGTGCCGTTCTGCTTCCAGTCGCGCAGGTAGACGACCGCCGCGCGCGAGATGTCGTCGGCGTCGTAGGCGCCCTGCGCGTACCAGCCGCGCGCCGGGTCGGTGATCGGACCCCCGCCCACCCGGCGGAAGGTGCCGTCGCTCTGCCGATCGGCGTACACCCAGGGAGCGCGGGCGACCGGCTCCTCTGCGGCCCGGTACGTGGTGTGACCGGCGACGCCGGGGAGCAGGGGCACGTCGTCGAGCAGGAAGTCCAGGTGCGCGAGGTTGGTCAGCTTCGGGCTGGAGGCGGCGGTGCGGTGTCCTGCAGTCGCTGCAGCGACCGTAGTCCCTTGCGCGGGGACGGCCGCCGCCGTGAGGGCGAGAGCGGCCCCGAGGGCAAGCGCGGCCGCGGCCCTCGGCATCGTCTGTACTCGGTTGCGCATCGTTGCGATCCCTCATGCTCGTCGTTCTCCGTGCCGGCTCAGGGGCTGCCCCGAGGCTTTTCCCGCTCAGCCACGAGCTGTCATCTAAACCGGTTTAAAGGACGGTAGGCCTCGATCCCGGAAATGTCAACGAGAGAGCACGCGTCGTGGTCCAAACGTTCCCGGAATGTCGACGAGAGACTTGTGAACCCGCCTGCCGGACGACGAGACTGGCCGCACCGCAACCGACCACGCCGCATCGCCGGGGCTGAAGGAGGACCACTGTGGAATACAAGGACATTCCCACCAAGGCCGACGTCGAACGGATCGCCGCACTGCGCCATCCCGGTTGCGTGAGCATCTACCTGCCCACCGGAACGACGCCCGCGGAAGCGGACCGGGCGCGGATCGAGCTGAAGAATCATCTGACCGCAGCCGAACGCGCGCTGGAGAAGCTGGGAGTGCCGCGCGCGCGCATCCAGGCCGTGCAGACCGAGGGGCAGCGCATCCTCGACGACCGCGACTTCTGGCGTTACCAGTCCCGGTCGCTCGCCGTCTTCCTCGACGGCGACCTGGCCGAGACCTTCCGTCTTCCGAACCGGCTCGGTACGGCCTGCGAGGTCGCCGATCGCTTCTACGTCAAGCCGCTGCTGCGGACGCTGACCTTCCCGCAGTCCGCGCTCATCCTGGCCCTTGCGGGCAACTCGGTGCGCCTGCTGCACCTCACTCCGGACCGGCCGCCCGAGCGGATGGACGTGCCCGGGATGCCGCGCGATGTCGCCGACGCCGTGGGCAAGACCTCGGTCAGCGGACGGCAGGCCGAGGGGCGCATCCAGGGGTCGGAGGGCCAGAAGGTCCGGATGCTGGAGTACGTGCAGGCGATCGAGCGCGCACTGCATCCCGTGCTCGCTAACTCGTCGGAGCCGCTGATCCTCGCCGCCGCCGAACCGCTCTCCGGCATCTTCCGGGGAGCGAGCGAGCACCCCCGGCTGGTTGCGGAAGTCATCGCGGGCAACCCGGAGGAGAAGACCGACGAGGAGCTCGCGGCCGCGGCGCGCGGAGTGCTCGACCGGCTCTACGCCAGCAAGGTGGCGGCCCTCCGGGAGGGGTACGAGTCGCGGATCGCAGCGGGAACCGCCCTGGTCGACCTCAGCGATATCGCCCGCGCCGCGACGTTCGGCGCCGTCGAGTCGCTCGTCATCGACATCGACCGCCGGGTGCCCGGCACCATCGACGACGACACGGGCGCGGTCGAGTTCGCGGACGACGACGGCACCGGCGACTACGGAGTGGTGGACGAGATCCTGCGACGGGCGCTGGCTTCGAAGGCGAAGGTCTATGCGCTGCGGGCCGAGGACGTACCCGGCGGGGGAGCGGCAGCGGCAGCGGTGCGTTACCCGGTCTGAACGGCGAACCACCCGGTCGGATCTCGGGCCGCGGTGCTGCTGCTACGGCTGCGGCGCTTCTACGGCCGCAGGGCGAGCACCAGCAGCTCCTGAACCCCCGCGAGCCAGTCGTATACCGCGCGCTGCATGGCCGACTCCTCATCGTGGATGTCGCCCTCGTCGCCGTCCTCGTGGATGCCGAGCCGGGAGGCGAGCACGAGGCGCACATCCGTGATCGTCCGCAGCCAGGCCGACGCCTGGCCCTCGTCGAGGACGACGCGGACCACATGGTCCGACGGCGCCGCGAGCGATTCGATCAGCACCTGGGCGTTCCGCTCCTTGCGGTCGGCGAGGCCGGCCGCGGTGAAGCGGCGGAACTCCGCCGACGCCTCGGGGTCGTCCGGGTAGGCGTCGGGCAGCAGGCGGCGCAGCGCCGGGTCCGCCTCGCCGTTCTCCGCCGTCGCCGCCGCCCTCGCGAGTTCCACCGCCTCCTCCGCGAGGGAGAGCAGCAGCTGGGCCTCCGCAGGCTGGAAGGATGCACTCACCCGGCCGTCGCGGCGCCGGCGGAACGGGGTCACGCGTCCGCCTTGGTGAGCGTCGCCCACAGCCCGTACTCGTGCATCGCCTCCACGTGCCGCTCCATCTCCTCGCGCGTCCCCGTCGCCACGACCGCTCGCCCCTCGGTGTGCACCATCATCATCAGCCGCTCGGCCTCACGCCGCGGAAAGCCGAAGTACGTCTGGAACACGTAGGTCACGTAGCTCATCAGGTTGACCGGATCGTTCCAGACGATGGTGACCCAGGGGGAGCCGAGCTCCAGCAGCTCGTCGGTTCTCGTCTCCTCGAGAGTGCCGGCGTCCGTCATCACAGTCCCGGCCACAGCGGCAGCCCACTGATGGCGTCGGCCGCACGGACGAGTGCGAGGTGCGTGAGCGCCTGCGGTGTGTTACCGGCGTGAGAGCGGCCCTCGACGTCGTATTCCTCCGAGAGCATGCCGACGTCGTTCGCGAGCCCGACGAGCCGGTCCATCAGCGCGGTGGCGTCCGCGAGCCGGTCCGAGCGGGCGTACTGCTCGACCAGCCAGAACGAGCACGCGAGGAAGGGATGCTCGCCCGGCGGCAGCCCGTCCACCCCGGTCTCGGTGCGGTAGCGCAGCAGCAGCCCGTCCCGCAGCAGGTCCTCCTCGAGCGCCTTGACCGTGCCGAGCATCCGCGGGTCCTCCGCGTCGACGAAGCCGACCTGCACCAGCTGGAGGAGGGACGCATCCACCTCCGTCGTGCCGTAATGCTGGACGTAGGTTCCGCGGTGGGGGTCCCAGCCGTTCATCTCGATGTCGGCCCGGATCGCGGCGCGCTCGCGCTTCCAGCGCTCGACCGGCCCTTCGAGCCCGTCCAGCTCGACGCCGCGGACCGCGCAATCGAACGCCGCCCAGACGAGCGCGCGGGAGTGCGTGAAGTGCTGCGGGACATCCCGGATCTCCCAGATGCCGTGGTCGGGCTCCCGCCAGTGCTGCTCCAGGTACCCCATCAGAGCCCGCTGCAACGCCCAGGAGAACCGCGTCTCCACGTTGCCGGCGCGACGGCCGTGGTCGAGCGCCAGCATCACCGCACCGATCACATCCGCCTGGAACTGAGTGGATGCCTCGTTGCCGATGCGCACCGGACGCGCGCCCTGGTAGCCGGGCAGGGCGGTGACGATCCGTTCGGCGAGATCCCGTTCGCCGGCCAGTCCGTACATGATCTGGACGTCGCTCGGGTCTCCCGCGATCGCGCGCAGCAGCCAGTCGCGCCAGTGGTCCACCGTGTCGTTGTAGCCGTGAGTGAGGAGCACGCCGATGGTGAGGGACGCATCCCGCAGCCACACGAACCGGTAGTCCCAGTTGCGCTCGCCTCCGAACGCCTCCGGAAGGGAGGTCGTGGCCGCCGCGACGATACCGCCGGTCTCCAGATGGGTGAGGGCGCGCAGCAGGATGAGCGACCGCACGACCTCGTCGCGGTACGGCCCCTCGTGCGCGCAGGTGCCGGCCCAGGCCGTCCACCACTCGCGTGTGCGCTGGAGGGAGGCCTCGACGTCGAGGGCCGCCGGCGCGTCACGGTGCGACGGGTACCAGGTCATCGTCAGGTCGACGGTCTCGCCGGGGCCGACTGTGAATTCGCCCTGGTGCGAGTGGTTGGCGGCGTGCAGCTGAGCGCCGCGGACCACGATGGCATCCGGACCGGCGACGGCGACGATCGCCGGCATGTGCTCGCCCTTCAGCTGGCGCACCCAGGGGATGGCGGTCGCGTAGCCGAAGCGGATGCGCAGGTCCTGCCGCATGCGCACCTTCCCCCGCACCCCGCGGATCCGTCGCACGATGTCGGCGCGGTGGTCGTTCATCGGCATCGCATCCGTGACCTCGACCTCGCCGTCGGCGGTCCTCCAGCGGGTCACGAGGATCATCGTGTCCGTCTCGTAATGGCGCGTGCTGGACGCGGTCGCATCCACCGGCGCCACCAGCCAGCGACCATGGTCTTCGGTCCCGAGGAGCGCCCCGAAGGTCGAGCGGGAGTCGTAGCGGGGCAGGCACACCCAGTCGATGCTCCCGTCCTTCCCCACGAGCGCCCCGGTGAAGCAGTCACTGATCAGGGCGTAATCCTCGATGGGGAGCGACATATTCCCAGTATGGACGTACTGTGATCGGCATGACGCAGTCCGTGAGCACTCTGGTGATTCTCGGAGCATCGGGCGATCTCACGTCACGACTCCTCCTCCCGGCCATCGGGCAGCTTCTCACCGATCAGCCGGAGCGGGCGTTCACCCTGATCGGCGCGAGCAGCGACGCCCTGGACGACGACACCTGGCGGGCGCGGGTCCGGGAGTCGTTCGCCACGGTGGAGGCGAAGGGCGAGGCGGTCGACCGCCTGCTGAAGGAGACCCGGTACGTCGAGGCGGACGCGACCAGCGCCCACGACCTCCAGGCGCTGCTCTCCGGTGTGGACGGCGTGCCGGCCCTGTACTTCGCCCTCCCGCCGGCGATCACCGCGAAGGCCTGCGACGCGCTCGGTACGTTCGACCTTCCCGCCGGGCTGACGCTGGCCTTGGAGAAACCGTTCGGCACCGACCGAGAAAGCGCCATCCGCCTCAACGAGCAGCTGGCCCGCCTGGTGCCCGAGGATCAGATCCATCGCGTCGACCACTTCCTCGGCCGCTCGAGCGTGCTCAACATCCTGGGGCTGCGGTTCGCCAACAGCATCCTGGAGCCGCTCTGGGACGGGCTGCACATCCAGCGCGTCGACATCCTCTACGACGAGACGCTGGCCCTGGAGGGACGCGCGCGCTACTACGACACCGCCGGTGCGCTGATGGACATGATCCAGAGCCATCTGCTGCAGGTGATGTCGGTGCTCGGGATGGAGCCGCCGTCGACGCTCGGCGCCCGCGACCTGCGGGACGCCAAGGGGCTGGTCCTGCGCGCCACCCGTGTCTGGGACGACGACCCCGTGACCGCCAGCCGGCGCGCCCGCTACGCGGCCGGCGAGATCGAGGGCAGGAAGCTGCCCGCCTACGCGGACGAAGAGGGCGTCGATCCCTCCCGCGAGACCGAGACTCTCGCCGAGGTGACGCTGCAGATCGATACGTGGCGGTGGAAGGGCGTGCCGTTCACCCTCCGCTCCGGGAAGGCGCTCGGGAGCCGGCGGCGCGAGATGGTCGTCACGTTCGTGCCGGCGCAGCGCATCCCGAGCGGGCTGACCGGGACGACCGAGCCGGCGAAGCTGCGGCTGCTGTTCGCTCCGGACGCGTTGTCGCTCGAGGTCAACATCAATGGGACGGACGACCCGTTCGGGCTGGAACGCGCATCCCTCACGGCCGATTTCGGGCCCGGCGCTCTGCTGGCCTACGGCGAGGTGCTGGAAGGCATTCTGGATGGCGACCCCTCGCTGTCGGTCCGGGCCGACACGGCGGTGGAGTGCTGGCGGATCGTGGAGCCGGTCCTGGCCGCCTGGCGCGAGGGACGCGTCCCGCTGGAGGAGTACCCGGCGGGGTCGGAGGGTCCGGAGGGCTGGGCGGGGCTCGGCTGACAGCCCGTAGGCGGTCGGGTCCTGATCGGGTCCCGGTCGGTGAGGCGGCCCGGGTCAGGCCGCAGTGCGGTGCGAGACGAGCGGGAACTCGCCGGTGACCGGCTTGCGCAGGTCCGTCCACTGGGTGATCGGAGCGGGCTCCCAGGCCATCGCGGCCGGCTCGGCCAGCGCCTGTGCGGGCTCGGCGGGAGTCTCGGCGACGGCAGCGGTGGGCTCCGCCTCGCTCGCGGTGGCGACGGCCGGCGCCTCCACCGGGGCGGGTGCGTCCCTGAGGACAGGCGCGAGGTGCTGCGGCTCGGAGAGTGACTCGCCCGCCTCGATCCGACGGCGTGCCTCGGCGATCGCGGCGGCGATGCCGACCGACACGGACTGCGCGAGGATCGAGTGGAAGATGGTGTCGGTGTCGTCCTGGGCCCGGCGGACGACCGTCCACTCACCCTTCGCGCCGATGAGCTCGGCCACCTTCGTGTGCACGAGCTCGAGGATCTGAGCGTCCGTCAGCTGAGGGACCGGTGCCACCGGCACTGCCGCGGCATGCCGCCTACGACCAAACATCGCGCATCCCCTTCCAGGTTCACCTGAATACAAGTGTCCTGGACAGAGACGCTGCCAACCCGCCGGACACGCCGGGAGATTCGGCGGAAATCGGCGGAAATCAGCGGGTCAACGGCCCTTTCGGGCCTCCACGGACCGCGACTCGCGCTCGGACGCCTCCCGGGACTCGTCCAGGACGGCTCCGACCGCGAGGGCCAGCGAGATCGCCGCGTTCACCCACATCAGCGGGACGCGCCAGTCCCTCGGGCCTTTCCTGGAGGTCTGGATGGTCGTCCACAGACCGATGGCGGCGCTGATGATCGCGCCGTTGAAGAGGTACTTGCGCATCCTGTTCCTTCCGGTTCCCTCCCGTAGCGTAGGCTTCCCCGGGCCGGAATGGGAGGAGGAGGATGCGCACTGCGATCGTGGGCATCGCGCTCCTCGTCCTCGGCGGAATAGCCGTCGCCACCGGCCTGCTGCCCGTCTCCGACGCCGTCGTCCTCTGGGATCGCGTCTGGCCGATCCTGCTGTTCGTCGTCGCGATCACGGTCGTCACGGAGCTCGCAGCCGAGGCCGGGGTCTTCACCGTGCTGGCCCAGGAGACCGCTCGCTGGGGCCGGGGACGCGCGTGGCTGCTGTGGGTGCTCGTGGTGATCGTCGCGGCCCTCAGCACGGTGTTCCTGTCGCTCGACACCACCGCGGTCCTGCTCACTCCCGTCGTGATCGTCATGGCGCGTCACGCGGGCCTCAACCCGCTGCCGTTCGCGCTGACGACCGTGTGGATGGCGAACGCCGGCTCGCTGCTCCTCCCGGTGTCGAACCTGACGAACCTGCTGGCCCAGCATGCGATGGGCGACCCGTCCCCGGTCGCCTTCGCGGCGCTCATGCTGGCGCCCGCGGTCGTTGCCATGGTCGTGCCGATGGTCGTGGTTTTCGTGGTCGCGCGGCGCTTCCTGCTGGTCCGCTACGAGACGGGGGACGGGGACGGCATCGAGGATCCCGTGCAGTTCTGGACATCGGCAGGGGTGGTCGTCGCGCTCATCCCGCTGCTGGTCTCCGGACTCCCGGTCTGGCTACCCGCGAGTGCGGCTGCGGTCGTGCTCCTGGCGCTGTTCCTGGTGCGCCGGCGCGAAG
>Ga0206353_10815333_pt1 | contig 10780 bp, 12 predicted proteins | sample DielMetaTC5am4_FD_146436 | JGI IMG/M metagenome (GOLD analysis project Ga0206353, IMG submission 146436) | Corn rhizosphere microbial communities from Kellogg Biological Station, Michigan, USA - Diel MetaT C5am-4 (Metagenome Metatranscriptome)... | ecosystem: Host-associated > Plants > Roots >...
CGCATAACGACGAGCCGCCCTCGCAGCTCATCGGGCCATACATCTAGAACGCAACGAGTTATCCGACTGGCTAGGTGAGTCAGCTATGTCATTGCCCTAGTTAGAGTCCCTCGCATGCCAGATGTCCTGATCTACGCCGACACATTCCGCTCGCCGGAGCTCCGTCACGAGGTGCCGCTCGGGATCCCCGACCCGTTTCTCTACCTCGAGCGCGACGGCGTGAAGCACATCGCCATCGGCTCGATGGAGGTGCCCCGCCTCGCGGCGCTCGGGCTGTTCGAGCTCCATCCGTCCGAGGAGTACGGCGTCGACGACCTGATCGCGTCCGGTCTCTCGTACACCGAGGTGCGCCGGCAGGTCGCGGTGCGTGCCGTCGAGGCGCTCGGAGTCACGAACGCCGTCGTCCCGGAGACGTTTCCGCTCTGGCTCGCGGACCGCCTGCGCGGAAACGGCGTCGAGCTGGTCGTCGACGCGACTTTCTTCGACGACCGCCGCCGTGTGCAGACCGACGCCGAGCTGGCCGGCATTCGCCGCGCACAGCGTGCGGCGGCGGCCGGCATGGACGCGGCGCGCGAGCTGCTGCGGAGCGCGACGCAGGTAGGCGACGACCTCATGCTCGACGGCGAGCCGCTCACGGTCGAGCGCGTCAAGTCCGCGATGGCTGTTGCGTTCGCTGCGAGCGGCGCGACGGCCGACGAGTTCATCGTGGCCCCCGGGCCGCAGGGAGCGGTCGGTCACGACATGGGCTCGGGCCCGATACGTGCGGGCGTCCCGATCGTGATCGACATCTGGCCGCGGGACAACGAGACGTTCTGCTTCTGCGACATGACGCGCACCTTCGTCGTCGGCGACGTGCCGGACGACGTGCGCGAATGGCATCGACTGTGCGAGGAGGCGCTCGACCGCGCGATCTCCGAGATCAAGGACGGGGCGGACGGGCGCGCGATCTTCGACGGAAGCTGCGAGATCTTCGAGGCAGCCGGGGAGCCGACTCAACGGACGAAGGCGCCCGGCGAGCCGCTTGCGGACGGCTTCTTCCACGGGCTCGGCCACGGCGTCGGGCTCGAGGTGCACGAGCCGCCGGGGCTCGGCCTCGCGGCGGAGCTTCCGCTCCGGGCCGGCGATGTCGTCACGGTCGAGCCGGGGCTCTACCGCCGCGGCTACGGCGGCGTGCGCCTCGAGGACCTGATCCTGGTCACCACGAACGGGGCCGAAAACCTGACCAACTATTCCCGCAATCTATTGCCCTAGTCCCCGCGCGCCACTTTTCCTTAGACTCCTGCGCGTTTCGTCCAAGGCCGTCCGCGGCCTGAGGGCCGCGGTGAAGGAGGGAAGCGCATGGCAGCTGTTGCCGAAGCTCGTCCCGTGACGACGCTCATCGAGTCGATTCCCGCAGCAGACCCGGCACCACTCGGGCTCGCGGGATTCGCGCTCACGACGTTCCTCTTGAGCGGGCACAACGCGACGTTCATCCCCGACCTGATCTGGATCGGGCCGGCCCTGTTCTACGGCGGGGTTGCGCAGCTGCTCGCCGGGATGTGGGAGTTCCGCAACCGCAACGTGTTCGGCGCGACGGCGTTCTCGACCTACGGAGGGTTCTGGCTCGGGCTCGGCAGCGTGGTCATCCTCGCCGTCGTCTCGAAGAACTTCGGCGACGCCCTCGCGGGCGCGAACCTCCCGAACGCGGTCGCGTGGTTCCTGCTCACGTTCGCGATCTTCAACTTCTACATGCTGCTCTGGTCGACCCGTGTCAGCGTCGCGGTCTTCGGCGTCTTCCTGACGCTGCAGATCACGGAGATCCTGCTCGTGATCGGGAACTTCTACGAGGCTCACGGGCACGCGAACAACGGCTGGGTCCACTGGGGCGGCTGGGTCGGCATCGTGACCGCCGGCTTCGCCTGGTACGCCTCGGCCGCCGGCGTGATCAACGGGATGGCCGCGCCGCGGATCGTGCTCCCGGTGGGCGCCCCGTTCTGGACGGCCCGCCCCGGCTCGCCGATGCCGAGAAGGGCGGACGGCTGATGGCGGCAGACCCGACGCAGAACATCGACACGCTCCTCCTCGAGGAGCGGACCTACCCGCCGCCGCCCGAGTTCGCGGCGCAGGCGAACGCGCAGGCGTCCATCTACGACGAGGACTTCGAGGCCTTCTGGGATCGCGAGGGCAAGGAGCGCGTCACGTGGTTCGAGCCCTACACCGAGCTCTACCAGTGGGACCGCCCGTACGCCAAGTGGTATCTCGGCGGGAAGCTGAACGTCTCCTACAACTGCGTCGACCGCCACGTCGAGGCCGGGCTGGGGGACAGGGTCGCCTACCACTGGGAAGGCGAGCCCGACGGCGACCGCCGCGACCTCACCTACGGCGACCTCCAGAAGGAGGTCGCCGCCTTCGCGAACGCGCTCAAGGAGCTCGGCGTGAAGAAGGGGACGGCGGTTGCGATCTACATGGGGATGATCCCCGAGCTGCCGATCGCGATGCTCGCGTGCACGCGCCTCGGGGCGCCGCACACCGTCGTCTTCGGCGGCTTCTCGGCGGATTCGCTGTCCGCACGCATCAACGACATGGGCTGTGAGTTCGTGATCACGCAGGACGAGGCGTGGCGGCGCGGCACGACCGTCGCGTTGAAGAAGATCATCGACGAGGCGCTGCAGGAGACGCCCGGCGTGAAGGGGACGGTCGTCGTGCGCAGGACCGGAAACGACGTCCCGATGACCGAGGGGCGCGACCACTGGTACGACGAGGTGCGTGGGTCGGACGACCCGGCGTCCTGCCCGCCCGAGCCGATGGACGCGGAGGATCTGCTCTTCCTCATGTACACGAGCGGGACGACCGCGAAGCCGAAGGGGATCGCGCACACGACGGCGGGGTACCTGATCGGTGCCGCGACGACGCACCGCTACGTGTTCGACCTGAAGCCGGACAAGGACGTGTACTGGTGCGCAGCCGACGTCGGCTGGATCACCGGGCACAGCTACATCGTCTACGGGCCGCTGTGCAACGGCGCCACCTCGGTGATGTACGAGGGGACGCCCGACTACCCGGACAAGGACCGCTGGTGGTCGATCGTCGAGCGCTACGGCGTGACGATCCTCTACACCGCGCCGACGGCGATCCGCACGCACATGAAGTGGGGGCCGGAGTACGCGCAGAAGCACGACCTGAGCTCGCTGCGCCTGCTCGGCTCGGTCGGCGAGCCCATCAACCCCGAGGCCTGGATCTGGTACCACGAGCACATCGGCGGCGAGCGGTGCCCGATCGTCGACACCTGGTGGCAGACGGAGACGGGGATGATCATGATCACGCCGCTTCCGGGCGTGACGACCACAAAGCCCGGCTCGGCGACGAAGCCGTTCCCCGGGGTCGACGCGGCGATCTACAGCGAGCAGGGTGAGGAGGTCGGGCCCGGCGGAGGCGGCTACCTCGTGCTGCGCCGGCCGTGGCCGGCGATGCTCCGCGGGATCTACGGCGACGACGCACGCTACAAGGAGACGTACTGGTCGAAGTACGGCGACGTGTACTTCGCCGGCGACGGTGCGCGCGTCGACCAGGACGGCGACTTCTGGCTGATGGGCCGCGTCGACGACGTGATGAACGTCTCGGGGCACCGCATCTCGACGACGGAGGTCGAGTCCGCGCTCGTCGATCACAAGGAGGTCGCCGAGGCGGCCGTCGCCGCGCGCAACGACGCGATGACGGGGCAGGCGATCGTCGCGTTCGTCACGCTGAAGGGCGGTGGCGAGGGCTCCGTCGAGAAGCTCGAGGAGCTGCGCAACCACGTGGCGACGAAGATCGGCCCGATCGCGAAGCCGGCGAACATCGTCTTCACGCCGGAGCTCCCGAAGACCCGGAGCGGCAAGATCATGCGCCGCCTGCTGCGTGACGTGGCCGAGCACCGGCCGCTCGGCGACACGACGACCCTTGCGGATCCGACGGTCGTCGCCGAGCTCCAGACCCGAGGCGCGGAGGAGCAATCGCGGGAGGACTGACACGGCAAGTAACAGACTGTTACAAGCGGGTATCGCGGCTACCGTTCGGGCGTGTTGATCCTCTCCGCAGTCGCGATCCTCGTAAGTAACAGTCTGTTACAAGCTCCGCCTCGGGCTGCCACGGCGACGGTGCGGGTGCCGGTCGCGAACGTCTGGGCCGCGCCGAACGCCGGGCACCTGCCGCTCGACCCGCGGGTGTGGCCGACGGGGGTGGTCTCCTACCGTCAGCGGCTCGCGCTCGTCGGCCACATGCCGACGCAGGTGCTCTACGGCGAGAAGGTGCGCGTGCTCGCGCACACGGGCGGCTGGACGAAGATTGCGGTGCCCGACCAGCCGTCGCCGCTCGACGCGCGTGGCTATCCGGGCTGGGTGCGCTCGTGGCAGCTCGGCCCGGCGTTCGCGGCGCCGGATGTCGTGACGGCGCGGAACGCGCACCTGTCGAGCGGCCTCACCGTTGGCTTCGCGGCGCAGGTCCCCGCCGGCGCGGCTCCCGTGTCGGCGACGCGCCGGCTGCCGCGCACGAGAGAGGATCTGGTGCGGACGGCGGAGCAATTCGTCGGGCTCCATTACCTCTGGGGCGGCCTCTCGGCGTGGGGCTACGACTGCTCCGGGCTCACGTGGGCGGTCTACCGCGCGCACGGGATCACGATCCCGCGTGACGCCGACGCGCAGTTCGCCGCGGGGACGCCGGTTGCGCTCGCGAAGATGCTTCCGGGTGACTTGCTCTTCTACGAGCATCCCGTGGTGGGGCACGTCGCGATGTACATCGGCGGCGGCCGCATGATCGAGTCGCCGAACTCGGCGAGCGTCGTGCGCGTCGTACCCGTGCGGACGAGTGACTTCCGCGGCGTGCGCCGGTTCTTCTGAGCCGGCTCGCGGTCGCCGGCGTCGTCGCGATCGTCGTGTTCGCGACGATCGGCCAGCTCTCGCACGATCACCACGTATCAGCGGGCGGCTACGCCGCGGATGCGCTGCCGCTCGCCGCCGGCTGGCTCGCGTTCGCCGCGCTCACGCGGCGCTTCGTCCCCACCTGGCTCGGCGGCGTCACCCTCGGCGTCGCGATCCGCATGGTCGCGCTCGGCCACTATCGCTGGAATGAGCTCGCGTTCCTCGCCGTCGCGCTTGCGTTCGTCGGCTTCGCGGCGTTCCTCGTCGTCGCGACGGCGGGCCGCGCGTCCCGCCTCGCGGCGAGACGGCGGCGGTCCACGAACCTGGTCTGACCAGAAGACATGTCTCGGCGCGCCCTGTCCAGGAGCGATGCGACCGGCTTCAATGCGGGGCTCGCGGACCTGTGGGCGGAATGTGGCAGTTCCGCGATCGTTGGTCTGACCAAGGGACGTGCCCTGCACGGCCGTGGCCGGAGGGGTCAGAGCAGCTTTTCGAACACGCTCGCGTCGTCGAACGGGCCGATCACCGCGCAGCGCATGCCCTGGTTGCCGATCACGTCCTGGGCCACCCGCTGCACGTCCTCGGCGGTGACCGCGTCGAGCCCGGCGAGAACGTCCTCCGGCTCCGCCGCCTGCCCTTCGAGCACCTCGCGCCGCAGGCCGAACATGATCAGCCCGTTCGGGCTCTCCGTCTGCAGGACGAAGCGGCCCTTCGCGAGCGCGCGCGCCTTCTCGAGCTCCTGCGCCGGGACGACCTCGTCGGCGAGCTTGCGGAACTCCGTCGCGATCACCTCGACCGCCTCCTCGGCGCGGTTCAGGTCGACGCCCGCCTGCGAGAAGAGCGTGCCGGCGTCCGTGAACGGGCTGTTCAGCGCGTAGACGTAGTACGCGAGACCGCGGCGCTCGCGCACCTCCAGGAAGAGGCGCGACGACATGCCGGTGCCGAGGATCGTGCCGAGCAGCTGAAGCGCATAGCGGTCGGGATGCGCAAGCGGGTACGACGGGACGCCGATGCAGACGTTCGCCTGGTCGGAATCCTTGCGGTGCAGGCGCACCTGGGGCTCGGTCGAGCGCTCGACCGCGGCGGGCGCAGGGGAGCCGGCGTCCTCGCCCGTCATGTCGCCCAGCAACCCTTCGAGCGTCGGCAGCAGGTCGCTGCCGACTGCGCCCGCGACCCCGACGACGATGCGAGGCGGGGTGTACCACTCGCCGAGATAGTCGAGGAACGTCTCCCGCGTCGCCGCCTTGATCGTGTCCTTCGTTCCCAGCGTCTCCCAGCCCAGTGGGTTCGATCCGAAGACGAGCTCCTCGTAGACAGATGAGACGTAGTCGCGCGGCGTGTCGACGTACATGTTCATCTCTTCGACGATCACGCCCTTCTCGCGCTCGAGCTCGTCCGCGTCGAACTTCGAGTTGCGCAGCATGTCGACGAGGACGTCGAGCGCGGTGTCGCGCTGCTCCCCGGCGCAGCGGATGTAGTAGCCCGTGAACTCCTTCGACGTGAAGGCGTTGAACTCGCCGCCGATCGTGTCGACCTCCATCGAGAGGTCACGTGCCGTCGGCCGCCGCTCCGTGCCCTTGAAGAACATGTGCTCGGCGAAGTGCGCGATCCCGCGATTGGACGCGTTCTCGTAGCGGGACCCCGCGGCGAGCATGATGTAGCAGGCCACCGATTTGGCGTGGCCGAGCGGCGCGGTCAGCACGCGCAGCCCGTTCGACAGAGTGTGACGCTCGTAGACGCTCATGCCGGCGATGGTATAGAGAGAGTCGTGCCCGGCGAGACACGCAAGGCGGTGCTCGCGCAGCCCGAGTGGCTGCGGGCCGTGCCGACCGCCAAACACCTGCCCGCCGGCGCCTCCGTCGTCTTCACCGGCTGCGGCACGTCGTTCCACGCAGCACAAACGGGCGGGCGCGCAGTGCCGGCTCTCGAGGCGGTGCTCGACCCACCGACGGCTGACATTCTCGTCTGCGTCTCGCACGAGGGCGAGACGGAGCTGACGATGGAGGCGGAGCGCGCCTTCGGCGGAGACGTGTGGCTCGTCACGGGCAAGCGCGACTCGCCGCTCGCAGAGCTCGTCGACGAGGTCATCGTCTGCACGCCGGAGGTCGAGCGCTCGTGGTGCCACACGGCGAGCTACACGTGCGCCGTCGCGGCAATCGCCGCGCTCAACAACGAGGAGATCGACTTCCTGCCGCAGGCCGTCGAGCGCGAGCTGATCGAACCCGTCGAGCCGTTTGCGCAGGAGCGCGTGCTGATCGTGGGAACGGGACGTGACTGGCCGACGGCGCAGGAGGCGGCATTGAAGCTACGAGAGGGAGCGTGGATCGATGCGACCGCCTACGAGACCGAGACGATCCTGCACGGGCACCTGGCCGCGGTCGACGAGCGCGTGCGCGCGTACGTGCTGGAAGGCGAGGGGCGTGCCGCCGAGCGTGCAGCGGAGGCGGTCCGTGCGCTGGAGCAGCTCGGGTGCGAGGTGACGTCGCACGCGACGAGCCACCCGGTCGTCGACATCGTGCGCTTCCAGCTCTTGACGCTCGAGGTCGCCGAGGCGCGCGGGACCGACCCCGACCCGATTCGCCGCGAGCCCGGCTCCCGCTGGGCCGACGCCGCCGGCTCCGCATATCCCCTCTAGATCTCCTCGAGTGCCGCGAGGAGCCGCTCGACCTCGTCAGCCGTGTTCGTGTGCACGATCCCGATCCGCACCGCACCGTCCTCCAGCCCGAGCCGGTCCATGACCTCGACCGCGTAGTAGTTGCCGTGCCACACGGCGAAGCCGCGCTCGCCGAGTCGCGTCGCGACCTCCTGCGGCGTGCGACTCTCGTGCGTAATCGCGAAAGTCGGCACGCGGCCGTCCGACGACGGAATCCCGTGCAGCCGGTAGGCGGCGGGGAGACCGTCGAGAAACTGTCGGCCGAGCTCGCGCTCGTGCTCGGCGACGAAGTCCCAGCCCACGTCGCGCAGGTAGTCCACGGCGGCGACGAAGCCCGCGAGCAGCTCGTGCGCGAGCGTGCCGGTCTCGTAGCGGTGGCCGACCGGGAAGTCGTCCGACGGGCGGACCTTGTACGGCCGCCACGACTCGAGCAGCTCCCTCCGCCCGAACGCGAGGCCCAGGTGCGGCCCGTAGAACTTGTACGGCGAGCAGAGGAGCACGTCGGCGCCCGCGGCCTGCACGTCGATCGGGCCGTGCGGCGCATAGTGCACGGCGTCGACCCAGGCGAGCGCGCCCGCCTCGTGCGCGAGCGCCGTCACCTCGGAGACGGGTGTGACCGTGCCGACTGCGTTGGACGCCCATGGGAACGCGACAACGCGCGTTCGCTCGGTGAGCAGCGAGCGCAGGTGGTCGAGGTCGAGGCGGCACTCGTCGTCGACCTCGCACAGGCTCACGACGAGCCCCTTGTCGTGCGCGAGCTCGAGCCACGGCGAGATGTTGCCGTCGTGGTCGAGCTTCGTGCAGACGATCTCGTCTCCGGCGCGCCACGAACGCCCGGCGGCACGGGAGAGAGCGAAATTCATCGTCGTCATGTTCGCGCCGAACGCGACCTCGTCGACGGTCGCGTTCAGGAAACCCGCGGCGGCGGCGTGCGCGTTCGTGACGAGCTCGTCCGACAGGTGCGACGTCTCGAAGGGGCCGCCGAGGTTCGCGTTCGCCGCGCGGAGGTAGCCGGCGATCGCATCGATCACGGAGTCGGGGACCTGCGTCCCGCCCGGTCCGTCGAAGAATGCGAGTGGACGCTGCAGCGCCGTGAAGCGTGCACGCACGGCGTCGATCGACGTCACGACACGTGCCACTCGTACCTCGGCTTCACCGTGAGCGACGCGCCGACGAAGCAGTCGCGCTCGGCCTTCTCGACCAGGTCGTCCGTATCGTCGGCGCGTGGCGTGAGCTGCGCGTCGATGCGCACGCCGATCTCGACGAACGCATACCGGCCGTCGGACTCGCGCCGCGTGACCGTGCCCTGTGCCTCTCCGGACGCGGCTACTTCGTGGCCGCCGCGGCGCGCGTGGAACGTGAGGCTGTCGATCGAGCAGCGCACGAGCGCCGCGAGCAGCAGGTGATCCGGTGACCACCCTTCGGGCGGAACGAACTGCCCGCCGCCCGGAATCGTCAGCCGTCCGCCGCGGTCGAGCTCCACCGCGTACTCGAGCACCTTCGCGCGCGTCGCCATCAGCGAGACGTTATCCGTGCCGTCCGGTCCGGGTCCTAGGGTTCCGGTCCATGAGGCTGAGATCGCTGAGCGAAGCAGAGTGCTACGCCCGTTGCTACGGCGCCCACGGCGGCGAAAGCGTCAGCTTCGTGCGCATCGTTCGCCGCCGCGGCAAGCGCTCGAATGCGGCCGGGGAGCAGCTCCGCGAGTCGTTCGAGGAGCGCCTGGACGCGCACGGCCCGGAGGCCGAGGCCGCGTGACACGGTCGTGCCGCACCTGGAGCGCGCGGCGCCCGACGAAGCAGGTCTCGATCGGCCGGAGGCCCGCGCCGCCGCTGCCGAGCTCCTGGGTGTGCACCGCCACGTGGACGCAGCGCATGCCACGCTGCAAGCCTCGTGGCCGCACCTTCTAGCGTTCCGGACGTCCTCGCGCACGGTCTCTCGTGCGTCTTCTGCGGCATCAACCCGGGCCGCGTCTCGGACGCCGCTGCGGCGCACTTCGCGAACCCGCGCAACGACTTCTGGCGTCTGCTCCACGAGGCCGGCTTCACGCCGCGGCTGTACGACCCGCGGGAGCAGTTCTCGCTGCTCGAGCTCGGGCTCGGCGTCACGAACGCCGCCTACCGCACGACGCCCGGCTCGGGCGACCTGCGTCGAGGCGATTTCGAGCCGGCGAGACTCGAACGCGTCGCGCGCGAGCTCGAGCCGGGTGCGATTGCATTCGTCGGCAAGGAGGCGTACCGCGGGCTCTTCTCCGAGCGGCCGGCGCTCGGCCCCCAGCCGCGCCTGCTCGCGGCGGCGCGCCTGTACGTGCTGCCGTCGACGTCGCCTGCGAACGCAGCCGTGCCGTACGCGGAGCGGCTGCGCTGGTTCCGAGCGCTGCGGGCCTGGCTCGACGAGGAGCCGCGTACGATCGGCAGCGCGTGACCGCAGTCTTCGTCGCCGTTCATCTGCTCGCCGCCGGTATCTGGTTCGGCGGATCGACTGCGCTCGTCTTCGTCGGGGTCCCCGCGATCCGGACGCTCGAGGGCGAGCCGCGCGGCACGGCCATGAAGAAGCTGGGCCTGCTCTGGCGGCCGCTCGGGTACGGCGCGCTCCTCGTCGCGGCGCTGACCGGCGTCGTGCTCGCGTCGCGCGAGTGGGAGAGCGACAGCACGTTCCAGATCGTGCTCTGGGTCAAGGTTGGGGTCTTCGTATGCCTGCTCGTCGTCTCGTACCTGCACAACTTCGTCCTCGGCCCGCGGCTGCAGGCGGAGATCCGCGAAGGGCGCGAGCCGCGCACACGGCCGAGGCTCGTCGTCGTCGGCTGGCTCAGCTACTCGCTGACGATGTCGCTGCCGATCCTCGGCGTTGCGCTGCAGCGGCTCGTCTCGTGAGGGCGGAGCCGGACGGTCTCGCCGCAGCCGCGGTCGTCCACGCGCTTCGACTCCAATGGAGCTTCGATGCTGATGCCGTCGAGTACGCCGCCGTGGGCGGAGGCAGCTACCACTGGGTCGTCTCGGACGCGACCGGCCGCCGCGCGTTCGTCACGGTGGACGACCTCGACCACAAGTCATGGCTCGGAGAGACGCGCGACGCCGCGTTCGCCGGGCTTCGGCTCGCATTCGACGCTGCCGTCGCACTCCGTGAGAGCGGGCTGCAGTTCGTCGTCGCACCGCTCGGCACTCGTGACGGCGCCTCGCTCGTCCGGCTCGACGCGCGATACTCCGTCGCGCTGTTTCCGTTCCTCGAGGGCGAGGCGGGGCAGTTCGGCCGCTAC
>Ga0206353_10750288_pt1 | contig 10769 bp, 11 predicted proteins | sample DielMetaTC5am4_FD_146436 | JGI IMG/M metagenome (GOLD analysis project Ga0206353, IMG submission 146436) | Corn rhizosphere microbial communities from Kellogg Biological Station, Michigan, USA - Diel MetaT C5am-4 (Metagenome Metatranscriptome)... | ecosystem: Host-associated > Plants > Roots >...
GCCGCGTGTCGAGCGTGCCCTCGACGCGAACGGGATAGACGGGGAATGCGGGCATCTCTCTCTCCTTTTGCTCGCTCAGCCGACGGCAGCTGCAGGGACACTGCCGACGTGAAGCTCCTCCGGCTCGGGCTCGAGGATCGGCGAGGGCCTGAAGCCCTTGAGGGTGCAGTAGACGCCGAGCGACAGCTCCCAGAGGCCCTCCGGGATCGTCGCGAGGCCCTGCAGCGTGCCGCCCGGGTGGTCGACGCCGAACATCACAGCCGTGCCGGAGGCGATGATCAACGGCCCGCCGACGAGCCCGAGCCACGTCATCCGCCGCGGCACGAGGCCGGAGCGGAACATCAGGTAGCCGAGGATCAGGCCGTTCCCCCACCCCACCACCCAGCCCGGCCCGAGCAGGAACGTCCAGTCCTTGATCGCCGCGAGGGCGTAGGCGAGCGAGCCTTCGGCCGCGCCGGCGGCCTCCTGGCGCAACGTGACGATCCCGAGGACGGCCACGATGCCGACGAGGATGAACATGCACTCGAACAGCCGGGCGGTGACGTAGCCGAGCGCGAGCTCTTCGTTCTGGCGTCTGACGATCGGGAAGATCACGACCGCGGTGCCGATGTTCGCGACGATCAGCAGCAGCTCCAGCAGCGCTCCGAAGAAGATCCGCTTGTCGTGCCCCCCGCCCGCGATGTAGCCCACGGGGTCGTCGAGCACGGGCTGGAAGAGGAGTACCGCCGGGATCGACGTGGCGAACGTGATCAGGTAGAGCACGCCGAAGGCGCGCGCCCGCTTCTGGTTCAGAGCCACCCCGACCCCTTTCACTCGAAGTGCATCGATTACACTAAATACAACTCATGAAGTCAAGTTCTGGTGATGAGACGCAGGGATGGTCCTTCCTGACCACCTACGCGCGCGTGCTGCAGGCGATCGCCGCCGACCCGACCGTCCGGCTGCGCGACATCGCGGCCCAGGCGGCGGTGACGGAGCGGACGGCCGCCCAGATCGTCCGTGAGCTCGAGCGCGTCGGCTACCTGACGAAGACCCGCAACGGACGCCGGAACCACTACGAGATCCGGGAGGAGCTCTCGCTCCGCCACCCCAACCACCGCCACCGGACGATCGGCGAGCTGATCCGGTTCCTCGCGCGACCGTAGGCGCTCACCTGGGGCGCGGTTCTGCGTGCCCCGCGAGCTGTTGCCAGACGAGCGCGGCGACGGAGAGCAGCGCGACGGTGCACGCGAACGCGATGCTCGCGGTGAGGGGCGCCGACCAGGCGCCGAGGACGCCGATGCCGATCACCGGGACGGAGTTCCCGACGAAGCAGGCGAGGTAGTAGCTGGAGACGACCTCGGCGCGGCGTTCGTCGGGAGCGATCCGGTTGACCGTCTCCAGGCTGCCGCGGTAGCCGAGCGCGAGCGCGACACCGGCGAGCGAGGCCGCGCCCAGCAGAAGCGGCAGCGAGCCGGCGGCCTGAGCCGAGACGACGAGCGCGACCGCGGGCAGGAGCAGGCCGAGGCCGACGGTCATCGCCAGTCTCGACCCCAGACCGCGGGCGAGGACGGTGCACGCGACGCCGAAGGCGCCGAACTCGAAGATGACGGCGGCGCCGACCGCCGGGCTCGACTGGTGGAGGTCCCGGATCAGCAGGCCCGGGACGAGGGCGAAGTACAGCCCGGCGAGCGCGAAGATGACGAAGCCCGTGACGGCGGGCGCCGCGAACGCTCCGATGCGGTCGCGCGGAACGCCGATCCGCGCCTGCAGCCGGAGGTCGCCGACGTGTTCGACCTCCGGCTGCCGCGTCTCGGGGGTGCGCGCGATCGCCACCGCGACGACGATCGCCAGCACCGCGTAGGCGAGGAACGGCAGCTCGAGGGGCTGCGGCGCGAACTCCGCGAGCAATCCGCCGAGCAGCGGCCCGAGCGCGATCCCGCACAGATTGGCCGTCGCCGCGACGAGGGTCGCGCGGGGCCGCTCGGATTCGCCGTACTGCTCGGCCAGCCACGCCGTGCCGGTGCCCGAGAGGATTCCCGCCACGACCCCGAACACCAGGCGCGCGACGAACAACCAGGCCGTTCCGGCCGCGAAGACGAAGACGAGTGCGCCGGCCACCGCCAGCGCGAGCGCCGGCAGGCTGACGCGCTTGCGACCGACCTGGTCGGAGATCTGTCCGAAGAACAGGAGCGCCGCAACGTTGCCGACGACGTACGTCGCATAGACCAGCGTCAGCGTGATCTCGGAGAAGCCGAACTTCCGCTGATAGAGCGGGTAGAGCGGCGAGACGACCACGCTGCCCATGAACGCGACGGCGATCATCGCCGCCACCGCGGCCGCCGCGCGCGCGCCCGGCCGGCCGCACCTGCTGCACCTGCGTTGCGCCGTTACCCGCCCGCTTCGGCCAGCACGATCTTGAGGTCGAGGATCGGCGTCCCGTCGATCGCCTCCAGCGCATGCACGCTCAGCGTCGTGCCTTCGCGTGCGGTGACGGTCACCCTGTGGAGGCCGATCGGGTTCGGCCGGTCGGGCGACCGCGTCCGGAACACGCCTGTCAGCGGGGTCCGCGCGTCTCCCCTCGGATGCGTCTGGAGCTTGGCGCGGTCGGCGAGGTGCAGCCACGTGAGCACGATCAGCTCGTCTCCGGGCTCGATCCGGTGCAGCGCGTCGGCGAGCGCGGGGTCGATCTCGAGCAGCGCGTCCGGTGCGCCGCGAAAGGCCTGGCTGGGCGCCTCGTCGACCGCCCGGAGCGGCGAGCGGACGACGCCGATCGGACGGACGGCGTACGGTTCAGGCTCGACCATCCCAGGAGGATCCCATGGCCACGGTCAGCGTGCGCTACATCGTCGGCGACGTCGATGCGGCGATCGCCTTCTACTGCGGGGAGCTCGGGTTCGAGGAGGTGATGCACCCCGCGCCGGCATTCGCGATGCTCGAGCGGGGCGACCTGCGTCTGGTACTGAGCGCGCCGGGCGGAGGCCCCGGCGGCGGACAGGCGATGCCCGACGGCACCCTGCCGGCGCCGGGCGGCTGGAACCGCTTCGTGCTCGAGGTCGACGACCTCGACGCCGCCGTCGACCGGCTCCGCAACGGCGGGCACCGCTTCCGCAACGAGATCGTCGTCGGGTCGGCGGCCGGCAGATCCTGCTCGATGACCCCTCCGGCAATCCGGTCGAGCTGTTCGAGCCGGGCCGCCCGGAGGCCCGCCTTCCCGGCGGAGGCTGAGCTCCGCCGTGCCGCGCGCGAAGGAATCGCCCGCCCGCTCCGTCCAACAGGTGTCCCGACCGACCATCGTCCATTTCCCGAGGGGGTCTCGCATGCTCCGTCTCGTCGCCGCCGCCGCGTTCCTGGTCGTGCTCGTCCTGCCGCTGCCGGCGGCCGCGACCGCTCCACCGGTCGGGCCGCTGCCGAAGGGGCCGGTCACCTCGATCTCCACGCACCGGGGCGCCCTCGTCGCGGTCGCGCTGCCGCACCGCGCCAAGGGGCTGGTCTGGAGGCTCGCGCGCGGCGTCAGCCCGAAGGTCCTCGTCCAGGTCTCGGAAGCCGACGTCGGCAAGGACGTCGTCGTCGTCTATCGAGCGACCGGCGCCGGCCGGGCGAGGCTCGCCTTCGGGCTCACGCGAGGTGAGACGAGGCGCGCGCACGCCTCGCTCACCTTCGTCGTGACCGTCCGGTAGAGCGTCTCTACGCAGCGGCCCTCAGCACGAGCTCGTCGGGCTCGACGTCCTCCGCGAGCACCGGCTTCGACTCGATCAGGAGGGCGGCGAGCACGGCGCCGGCCGCCGCGACCGCAGCGAGCACGTAGAACGCGATCTCGAACCCGTGCGTCAGCGCGGCGCCGCCCGCCGGCGACGCGCCCGCGTGCGCGCCGACGTAACGGCTCGTGTACGTCGCGGCGATGGTCGTGGCCGCCGCGACGCCGATCGCGCCGCCGATCTGCTGGCTCGTGTTGATCAGCCCCGACGCGATGCCCGCGTCCGCGTGCCGGACGCCGGCGAGCGCGCCGATCGTCATCGGCACGAACGCGAACGCCATCCCGATCCCGCTGAGCAGGAAGGGCGGGAAGAGATCCCAGAAGTAATGGCCCTGCACCGGCAGGCGTGCGTAGAGCACGAGGCCCGCCGCCGCGAGCAGCAGGCCGAGCGGCAGCAGCGGCCTGATGCCGATCCGCAGCGCGAGCGCCTGCGAGACGTTGGCGAACACGATCACCGCCAGCGTCAGCGCGACGTATGCGACTCCGGTCTGGAGCGCCGAGTAGTGCAGCACCTGCTGCATGTACAGCGTCAGCAGGAAGAACTGCGAGAACACGGCGCCGCCCATCAGCAGGCCGGCGATGTTCGAGCCCGAGAGCGTGCGCAGCCGGAACATCCGCAGCGGCAGCAGCGGCGCAGCCGAGCGCGACTCGATCGCCAGGAACGCGAGCACGAGCGCGACCGAGGCCGCGAGCAGCCCGATCGTCTCGCCCGTCCCCCAGCCGTGCTGCACCGCCCGCGTCATCGCGTAGACGAGCAGCATCAGGCCGCCGGTGATCGACGCGGCGCCGGGCAGGTCGAAGTGCCGGTGGTCCACCGACGCATGGCTCTCGCGCACGAGCCGCGGTGCCACGAGCAGCACCGCCGCCCCGACGGGGACGTTGATGAAGAAGATCCACGACCAGCTGAGCGCACTCGTCAACGCGCCGCCGAGCAGCACGCCGGCGGCGCCGCCGCTGCCGGAGACGGCACCCCAGATGCCCAGGGCGAGATTCCGCTCGCGGCCCTCGGCGAACGTCGTCGTCAGGATCGAGAGCGCAGCCGGCGAGAGGAGGGCGGCGCCGAGCCCCTGCAGCGAGCGGAATGCGATCAGCGAGCCCTCGGACCACGCGAGGCCGTCCATCAGCGAGCTGACGGTGAAGAGCGCGAGCCCGGCCATGAACAGTCGCCGGCGGCCGAGCAGATCGGCCATCCGCCCGCCCAGCAGGAGCACGCCGCCGAAGAGGATCGAGTAGGCGGTCACCACCCACTGCAGGCTCTCCTGGCTGAAGTGCAGGTCGATCTTGATCGTCGGCAGCGCGACGTTGACGATCGCCACGTCCAGCACGACCATGAACTGCGCGGTGACGATCACCGCGAGCGCGAGCCAGCGCTTCCGGTCGGCGTTCACATCCATCGGGGGCTCCTCTCGGTCGTCGATCACTCCCCTCGAGAGTGCGTGCAGCCGGTGGTGCTGGGCGGTACGGCGGTCAGGCTTCTGTCGGTACGGGTAACCGAACTCCCGCGCGCAGAGCGAGCGTCGCTCCGGCGGCGAGCGCGGCCACGGCGCCGCCGGCGACCGCGTCGACGAAGAAGTGGTTGCCGGTCGCCACGATCACGAAGAGGATCGCGACCGGATAGAGGAGCGCCGCCACGCGCCAGACCGTCCGGGCGCCGAGCCGCCACACCGTCCCGGCGATCAGCACGGCGAAGCCGACGTGCATGCTGGGGAAGGCGGCATACGGGTTGTACAGGCTCGAGACGAAGCCCGAGTCGAGGTCGACCGCGGTGACGTGACTGACCGTGTCGCCGATCCCCAGGCCGGCGAGCCGCGGCGGCGCCGTCGGATAGAGCGCGTACCCGACCACGGCCAGGGCGGTCGCGAGCGCGAACGTCGTGCGGACGGCCGGGTACGCGTGGCCGTGCCGCCGGTACACCCACACGAGGACCGCCACCGTCGCCGCGAGGTGCAGCGACACGTACGCGTAGCCGAGCACGGTCGACAGCGCCGGCACGTGGCCGGCGGCGCGCTGCACGGCCGCCTCGCCGAAGACGTGCAGGTGACGCTCGAGGCTCGCGATCGCCTCCGCGTGGCGCTCGGCGGCCGCGTCGTCGCCGCGGGCGAGGCCGCGTGCGAGCTCCCCCGCCAGGTACAGCGCGACGAGGACGGCGGCCTCCACGAGCGCGCGGCCGGTGCCGGGCCGCGCCCGCGTCACGCGGCCGGGTCGAGGTCGGGCCGGTACATCTCGGGACGGGGCAGGTCGAGGACCTCCACCACCTGCCGGTCGAGCTCGTCCGCGGCGGCCGGGGGGATCACGCCGGCGTCCACGGCGCGGAGCAGCTTCGGCTGCAGGCTGTCCAGGTACCAGAGCTGCAGCTCGAGCCGCGGGTCGCGCGTCGGCTTCCGTGCGTGCGTGGACATCAACATCTCCTTTCGACTGGCCCACGCAGCGTCGCTCCCGCAGCCCGGGCGCCGCCGTACGGCGATCAGGCTTCCGTGGGTGCGGCTAACCGAACTTGAACTGAAAATGTCTAGGAGTCGAGGAAGCGGAGCACGGCGAGCACGCGCCGGTGGTCCTCGGCCGCGGCCGGCAGCCGCAGCTTGGTGAAGATGCTCGTCACGTGCTTCTCGACCGCGCGCGGCGAGATGAAGAGCCGCTGTCCGATCGCCTGGTTCGACCGTCCCTCCGCCATCAGCTCGAGCACCTCGCGCTCACGCGGCGACAGCCGCTCGATCGGGTCGTCGCCGCGGCTGCGGCCGACGAGCTCCGTCACGACGAGCGGGTCGAGCGCGGAGCCGCCGTCGGCGACACGACGGACGGCCGCGGTGAACTCGTCCACGTCGGCGACGCGATCCTTGAGCAGGTAGCCGAGCCCTTCGGCGCTCTCGCTCAGGAGCTCGGAGACATACGTGTGCGCGACGTGCTGCGAGAGGACGAGCACGCCGGTCTCCGGGTGCTTCGCGCGGATCTCGCGGGCGGCGCGGATCCCCTCGTCGGTCTGCGTCGGCGGCATGCGGATGTCGACGATCGCGACGTCAGGGTGGTAGCTGCGCACCTTCAGCAGCAGCTCGTCCGCGTTGCGCGCCTGCCCGATCACCTCGATCTCGGCCTCCTCGAGCAGCCGCACGAGCCCTTCGCGCAGAAGGGCCGAGTCGTCGGCGACGATCGCGCGCAGCGCGCGCTCGTGCACCTGCACGTTGCGGAGCGGCGGAAACTCGTCGGGCAGGCCGTCGCCGACGAGCTGGAAGATCCGCTCGGGCTCGCGCAGCCCCTTGAAGTCGAACTCGCCGAGCTCGCGCACGGAGCCGCGCATCGACCGAGCCGCCTCCGCCGACGCCAGCACCTGGCCGCCGTGGCCGGCCTGGCAGATGCGCGACGCGCGGTGGACGTCGATGCCGACGAAGCCGTCGCCGGCGGGCTCGGCGTCGCCGCAGTGCAGGCCGATGCGCACGCGCACCTGCTCGCCGCCCGGCCAGTCGCGCGTCGTGAACGAGTGCTGGATCGCGAGCGCGGCGGCGACCGCCGGGGCCGGGCCGTCGAAGACGCCGAAGAGCTCGTCGCCGCGGCAGTCGACCTCCCGCCCGCCCGCCGCCGCCACCGCGCGCCGCTGCAGCTCGCGCGCCTCGTCGAGCACCTCCGCGTAGTCGCGCCCGAGCCGCTCGGCGAGCCCGCTCGAGTCCTCGACGTCGCTGAAGAAGAACGTGAGCGCGGTCATCGCGCCTCGGCCGCAGGCAGGGGCAGCTCGGCGCGGACCCGGGTGCCGACGCCGGGCGCGCTCTCGACGAGCAGCGATCCGTCGAGCGTCTCGACGCGGTCGCGGAGGCCGCAGAGGCCGGAGCCCTCGGGGTCGGCGCCGCCCGCACCGTCGTCCTGCACCTCGAGCACGACGCACCGGTCGACCCCCGACGCGCGGATCACCGCGGAGCCGGCGCGGGCGTGCTTGACGACGTTCGCAAGCGCCTCCGAGGCCACGTAGTAGCCGGCGGCCGCGACCTGGTCGGGCAGCGCCGCCGGCAGCCGCACGTCGAGCGCGACGGGCAGCGGCGCGCGTGCCGCGAGCACGTCCAGCGCCGCGCCGAGGCCACGCTCGGTCAGCACCGCGGGATGGATGCCCTGCGCGAGCTCGCGCAGCTCGGTCAGCGCCTCCGCCAGCTCGGCGCTCGCGCCGTCGAGCAGCTCTTTCGCCTCCTCGGGCGCGTCGAGCACCCTCTTGCGCGCGACCCGCAGGCCGACCGAGAGCGCCACGAGACGCTGCTGCGCGCCGTCGTGCAGGTTCCGCTCGATCCTCCTGCGCTCGGCGTCGCTCGCCTCGATGATGCGCAGGCGCGACGCCGAGAGCTCGTCGCGTGCGTGCGCGCTCGCGACGGCGAGGCCGACGAGCTCCGCGAAGGCCTGCAGCCGCCGGTCGGTCTCCGCCGGCAGCGACTCACCTTCGGGCAGCGCAGCGATCAGGGCGCCCCACGTCGACCCGGCGACGGAGATCGGAACCCCGACGCTCGAGCGGAAGCCGAGCTCGAACATCCGGGTCGCGAGCCAGCCCGGCAACTGCTCGTACTCGACGCGCGCGGGCGCGCCGGTCCGCAGCACGGTCAGCGCCGCGCCCTCCGCGAGCTCGAGCACGCTGCCCAGCGTGAACTCCTCGTTCGGGCGTCCGTACTTGCCCACCACGGTGGCCGTGTCGTCGCGTTCGTAGCGGAGCAGCAAGGCCGACTCGATCCCTAGCAGCGCGCACGCCTCGCCGGTGACCGCCTGGAACACCTCGTCCGGCGGCGCGTCGCCGGCGACGAGCGTCGCGACGCGACGCAGGGCCGCCTGCTCCTCGGCGAGCCGCCGCTTGGCGGACTCCGCGCGCCGCTGCTCGGTGAAGTCGCGCACGATCGTCACCACCTCGCCGGCGGCGCCGGGCACCATCCGCGACTCGAAGCAGCGCTCCTGCCCGTCCAGCTGGAGCCGGTACTCGACCGAGCTCATCGAGCCGGTCTCGAGCGCGCGCTCGACGCAGGCGAGCACCTCGTCGGCCACGTCCGGCGGCAGCACCTCGCGCACGTTGCGGCCGAGCAGGAGCTCCGGTGGCCGGAGCAGGCCCGAGGTGTCGTCGGCGTGCACGTCCAGGTAGGTGCCGTCGCGCGAGACGCGGAACATCAGGTCCGGGATCGCGTCCAGGAGGGCGCGGTCGCGCGCCTCCACCCGCCGGACCGTCTCGAGCGCGCGCTCGTTCGCGAGCGCGAAGCCGGCCGCCGCGTTGACGGCGTCGAGCAGCTCCGGCCGCAGGCGCAGCGAGCGGTCGTGCACGAGCGCGCCCACCGGCTCGCCCTGGTGCAGGATCGGCGACGCGACCTGGACGTCCCCGGGCCCGGGCAGCGCGAGCGGCGCGCCGTGACCGTCGACGTAGCTGCCGTCCTCGGGCCGCACGCGGGCGAGCTCGAGCGACGGGTCGCCGAGCGCACGCCGGAGGCCGTCGCGCAGCAGTGGCGGCCGGCCCGGCTCGCGCAGCTCGACGAGCAGCTCGCCGACGGCGGCGCGCGACAGCCGCCCCTGCAGCATGACGCCGAGGAACGAGGCGGGCAGCGCGACGGCGGCGAGCAGGCCGACGCCGATCCCGACGAAGCCGGCCCGCGACGAAAGCGGCGCGAGCGCGAGCCCGACCGCGAACGCGAGCAGCGCGAGCTTGCCGCCGACGAGCACCGGCACGAGCTGGCGCCGCGCCGCGGGCGTCGCAGCGCGCGCGCGGCGGGTGAGCACGAAGAGGACGGCGATCGAGAGCCCGATCGCGACGGCCGCCTCGAGCTCGAGCAGCACGGTTGCGAGCGAGGGGCGCGAGAGAACGAGCGCGGCGTTCGGCGGATGGTCGCTGTGGTAGCGCGTCAGCGGGTCGAAGAGCACGGCGACGGACTGCAGGACGAGCACGTCGACGTACGCGACCGCGGCGAGCGCACGTCGGCTCGTCGCGCCGAGGCGGCCGCTCGGGAACGCCAGCAGCGCGTGCACGAGCACCGCGAACACGAGGTTCGACGCGAAGACCCCGACGGTGTACGGCACGGTGTCGTTCGACTCGTGCAGCACGGTCACGAGCGACGAGAAGCCGACGGCCGAGAGCAGCAGGCCGAAGCGCGCGTACGGCGGCAGCCGCAGCGCGGCGACGCCCGTCCCGACGAACGACAGGCAGACGAGGATGCTCAACAGCGACTGGCCGAGCGGGCTCGGCGCGATCCTGCTGACGGAGATGACGTAGACCGCTCCGCCGCACGCGGCGAGCGCGGCGACGAGGAGCAGCACCGGCAGGGCGGTGCGCAGCGCGACGGAGGGCCCCGCGCGCGGCTCGGCCTCGGGCCGCAGCGACGCGCTGTGGAACGCGTCGCCGTTCATTCGAGGACCCTCTCGAGTGTCTGCCGCGAGAGGTCGCCCTTCGCGATGAAGCCGCGGGCGCCGCTCGTCTCGATCAGCGGGCCGTACTGGCTGCGGTCCCGGCTCGAGACGAGCACGATCCGGAGAGCCGGCCGGTGGGCGAGCAGCCGCCGCGCCACCTCGAAGCCGTCCGTGTCGGGCAGCTGGATGTCGAGCAGGACGAGCTCGGGGTCGAGCCGGTCCGCGGCGGCGAGGGCAGACGCGCCGTCCTCGGCCTCGCCGACGACCTCGAAGCCCTCGGCCTCCAGCAGGGCAGCCGCGCAGCGGCGGAAGCTCGGGTGATCGTCGACGACGAGGACCCGTCGCGCCGGCCGCAACTGCTCCAGCAGCTCTCGGTGCTCAGCCTTCATCGCGCTCCCGTCCGGGCAGGTTACTCGTACTCGAATGCCGGCGTGCTCTCGGGGCGGCGGCCGCGGTCGGCCTCCGGCCGCTCCCCCTCGGCGGCGTCCAGCCGCGGTAGCCATTCGAGCCACCGCGGCAGGTACCAGTTCCACTCGCCGAGCAGCTTCATCACGGCCGGCAGCAGCACGCCGCGGACGACGGTCGAGTCGATCAGAATCGCCGCCGCGAGCCCGAAGCCCATCTGCTTGATGTCGAGCGTCCGCAGGCTGACGAAGATCGCGAACACGGCGACCATCACCACGGCCGC
>Ga0206353_11417694_pt1 | contig 10766 bp, 13 predicted proteins | sample DielMetaTC5am4_FD_146436 | JGI IMG/M metagenome (GOLD analysis project Ga0206353, IMG submission 146436) | Corn rhizosphere microbial communities from Kellogg Biological Station, Michigan, USA - Diel MetaT C5am-4 (Metagenome Metatranscriptome)... | ecosystem: Host-associated > Plants > Roots >...
ACCAATTTGAACGTCACGGGCTCGCCCAACCCGCCGCCCTGACCTTCTCGCTTACCCGGCCGACCGTGGTGGCCGACCGGTCCCTCCCATTGGGGGAGACAGGGTATGAACCAGCGTTGCGCCCGCGCGGCCGCTTTTGCCTGCGCCCTTCTCGCGACCACCGCCCTGGCCGCGCCCGCTCTCGCGCAGAGCGGCCAGACCGCCGAGCCCTAGGCGGGCGATCGACGGCAACGGGGTCAACCTGGTCGACGGCTCCTTCCCGTTCATCTTCAGCGAAGGCACGATCGGCTCCGGCCTCGGCGCCGTCTCGGTCGAGCGGCATGGCAACGGCGCCTATGGGGCGAGCAACTGGCAGAATTACTATATCTACCAGACCGTCTCGGGCTCGACGACGACCGCCTCGGTCGTGCTCGGCGACTTCTCCGAAAACTTCACCTCGACCTCGGGCGGCGCCTTCGTCGCCGCCTCAGCGCCTCGCAGGAGGTCGACACGGGCTACGACAGCTACCATCGCCCGGTGACCCGGAGCCTGGTCTCCGGCTCCACCACCTACGCCCTCATCCAGACCAGCTACGACAGCCTCGGCCGAGTCCAGTGCGTCGCGCAGCGGATGAACCCCTCGGCCTGGTCGTCGCTTCCTTCGGACGCCTGCACGCTCCAGACCGCCGGCAGCGACGGCAACGACCGGATCACGAAGACGACCTACGACAATGCGGGCGAGGTCACTCTCGTCCAGACCGCCTACGGCGTGACCGGCACCCAAACCGACGAGGTGACCACGACCTACACCTCGAACGGCAAGGCCTCCAGCGTCACCGACGCGGAAGGCAACAAGACCAGCTATGTCTATGACGGGTTCGACCGGCTCTATCAGACGCAATACCCGAGCAGCACGAAGGGTGCCGGCACGAGCAACAGCACGGACTACGAGCAGCTCGGCTACGACGCCAACGGCAACGTCACTTCGCGGCGCCTGCGCAACTCGCACAGCATCAGCTATACCTACGACGCCCTGGACCGGCTGACCGTGAAGAGCGTCCCAGCCTCTCCCGGCGGAGCCTCGGCCTACAGCGTCTATTACGGCTACGACCTTCGCGGGCTGATGACCTTCGCCCGGTTCAGCTCGACCAGCGGCAGCGGAGTCACCAACACCTACGACGCGCTCGGGCGGCTGGTCACGTCCGCGACCAATATGGACGGCACGACCCGGACTCTGACCTCGACCTACGACGCTGCCTCGGGCCGCACGGCGCTCAGCGGCGACAGCGGCGCCTGGGGCTATACGGCGGCGTTCGGCCGCGACACGCTCGGCCGCCTCTCGGGCACTACCGAGAGCGGCTATTCGACCTCGAGCTTCGCCTACGACCAGGCTGGCCGACTCTCGAGCCTAGGCCTTGGGTTCAACGGCACCAGCTCGTCGGACAGCTACGGCTATGATTCGGTGGGGAGGCTCACAAGCCTGGGCCACGATCTCACCGGCACCACCTACGACCAGAGCCTCGGGTTCAGCTACAACCCGGCATCGCAGATCAAGCAGAACACGCGCTCTAACGACGCTTATGCCTGGATGGGCCACTACAACGTTAACAGGAGCTACACCTCGAACTGCCTCAACCAGTACACCGCCGCGCCCCCTAGTTCGAGCCCGTCACCTTGCGGATGAAGTGGCCGGCGGCGATTCCGCGGAGCAGGGCGAGCCGGTAATCCTGGACGACCTGCTTGTCGGCCCAGCGGCCTTCCGGCCAGTCGGCGAGAAGGCGCCGGAGCCGATCGAGGTCGAGCGCCGCCACTGCCGCCGGGGACCGGGCGAGGCTCTCGACCTCGTCGGCGAGCACCTCGCGGGCGGCGGCGAGGCCTTCGTGCCAGTCGCTGGCCTGGAGGCCCTTCAGGCGCTCGTCGAGGACCGCCGCCGGAAGCCGGTCGCCAAGGCCCTGGCGGGCCAGCGCCCGGGGCATGCCGCCCTCGAGATACTGGTCCGCCGGCACGCGCAGGCAGAATTCCATCAGCCGCCGGTCCGCGGTCGGGTCGCGCAGGTCGAGACCCCAACCAGCGAGGATGCCCTTGTTGAGCGTGCCGGGATCGGTTCGGGCGAGGACCCAGAGGCGCGTCCCCACCGGGTCGCGGCGGGGGCGATAGGAAAGGTCGAGCCCCCTGCGGCGCGCCCGGTCCTGGAGCTTGGCCTCCCGGGCCCGGACCAGCGAATAATCGGCGAGGCCCTTGCCGCCGCCGCGCAGCCGGCCGATCGCCCGCCACAGCGGCCGAGGAAGGAAGGGGCCGATCGTCTGGGCGGCGATCGTGCCGGCGCGGGTGCCGCCGCGGTACAGGGCCAGAGCGGTCCCCGCGAGCCGAACCAGCCGGCCCCGGGCGAGCAGCTCCGGGAGGTGCTCCATGCCGGAATAGCTGAAGCTCATATTGCCCATCTGGCCGGTCAGAAGGACGTTGAGGCCGCGCGCCTTGGCATCGTCGTTGATCGCGTCCGCCCAGGTCGCGTTGCACAGATTCAGCACGGGCCGCTCGTAGAGCAGGAACTGGCGGTCGAGATGGTCGAGCGGAGTCCGGCCGGCGGTGGTGACGAGGACATGGTCCATGTTCGGGTGAATCGCCGCCGTCGCCGCGGCGAGCGCGCCTTCGTCGCCGATCGTGTCGGGGACGAAGGGCCCGTCATAACCCTCGCGCGGCACGGCGGTGTAGGCGACCACCCGGCCGCCCGAGGGGCGAAGCAAAGTGGCGGCGGTGGCGGCGACGGCGGAGCTGTCGAGCCCGGCGCTGAGATGGGCGCCGACCCGGTCTCCCGCCCCGCGAAGGCAGGCCGCGACCGCCGCATCGAGCCGCTCCCGCATCGCCGCCTGATAGTCGCCCGGACTCGCAAGGCGGATCGGGTCGAGCCGGGGCCGCCAATATTTGCGGGGCGCGAGGCCGCCGGGAGTGATGGCGACGACATGGCCGGGCTCGACCCGCTCCACGCCTTCGAACAGGGTCGCCGAGCCGCTCTCGGGCATCAGGGCGAGGAAACCGAGCGCCGCCTCCTCGTTGAGCCGGTAGGGGATTTCGGGGAGGGCGTGGAGGCCCTTGGGCATCGAGGCGAAAGCGACGAAGCCGGCGCCGCGATGGTAATGGAGCGGCCGCTGCCCGGCATAATCGCGGCCGAGGAGGAGCCGGCGCCGCTCCCCGTCCCACAGAGCGAAGGCGAAATCGCCGACGAGTCGGTCGAGCGCCGATTCGTCCCACCGCTCAAGCGCGGCCAGAAGCAAGGCCGCGTCGCTGGTCCTGCGGGCGGTCTCGGCGCCGAGGCCGAGCGCCGCTTCGATCTCGTCGCGGTTGTCGAGCCGCAGGTCGGCGACGAGGGCGAGCCGGCCGCTCGCGGCGGTCGCCGGCCCTCGGTCGAACCGGTCCTCCGGCAGGGTCGGATGGAGCCGCCGGCCGAGCGCGGCGACCCCGTCGGACCAGTCCGCCTCGGCCCGGCCGTAGAGCGCCTGAGCCTTCAGCATGCGCCGGACGGGCGCAAGCGGATCCCGCCCGTCGAAGCTCCAGAAGCCGGCGAGCGCCGTCATGGCCTGATTGTGTCGCTGGTCCCGGGCATGCGCGCCTGACTAGGGCCTGGGCCGGTCGAGCGGTAGGGGCTAAAGCGCCAGCTTGTCGCGGATCAGGGCGAGGAGCTGGCGCGGGGCGTAGGGCTTGGCGAGGAAGGCGCCGTCGCCGGGCATTTCCGGCGCTTCAGCCTCGCCGCGGGCGGAGGTGACGATGAACCCGAGCTCCGGCCGAAGCCTCGCCGCGCGGCGGGCGAGGGTCACTCCGTCCATCCCGGGCATCTCGACGTCGGTGACGATGAGCGCGATCTCCGGATGCTCTTCGATCAGCTCCAGCGCCTCGCCGCCGTCCGCCGCCTCGAACGGGGTCACGCCCGCGTCGGCGAGCGTGTCGGCCGCCGCCATGCGGATCAAGGGCTCGTCGTCGACGATCAAGACGGCCGGTGCGTGCTCGGCATTTTGGTCCAACATAGATTAGTAAACTCGGTCCGATGGCCGGCGTTCCAGATTTTTCACCGCCGCAACAATGTGTTAGCGGAAGCGTAAGGCCGTTGCCCGCTTTCCGTGCGGGACGTCGACACCTTCTCCATTCGAACTGCATGCGCCCGCGCCAGGATTTCGCCATGTCATTCCGTCACCTCGCCAGGATCCTCTTCTGCTCGGCCCTGGCGAGCCTTGTCGGCACGTATATGGGCATCCTGCTGTTCGGCTGGCTGACCGTGCTGGCCGAGGCCGTGGAGTGGGGCGAGGCGCTGGCTTCGGTCGTGTACATGCCCTTCGCGGCGGTGGTGGGCGCGGTCATCGTCCTTCCCCATGCCTTCCCGACGGCGTGCGCCCTTGCCGTGGTCGCCGGCGGTCTCCTCTGGCGGCTCGGGCGCCGGCGGGCCTGGGCTCGCCGACGGACGCCATGGGTGGCGGCCGGAATGCTCTGCGGCCTCATCGAAGCCGTTCGCCTGTTTGGGGGATTTCCGTCGCTGCAAAGTGAAAGCCGGCTGGATCTCGGCCTGCCCGCGGCGGCCGCGGGCGCCGGCGCGGCCTTGTTCTTCCGCGCCGCCATGCCGCTGCTGCCGCCTTATTCCGAGGCCGGCGAGGACGGCGGCTGGGATCCCTAGCGGGGGGCCATTCGGATGCCGCCGTCGAGACGGACATATTCGCCGTTGAGATAGGGGCTCTCGGCGATGAACAGAGCGAGCCGGGCATATTCCTCGGGCCGGCCGAGCCGTTTGGGGAAGGGGACCTGCGCCGCGAGCGCTTCCTGGACGTTGTCCGGCATCATCGCCACCATCGGAGTCTTGAACACGCCGGGGAGGATGGTGTTGACCCTGATGCCCTCGTTCATCAGGTCGCGGGCGATCGGCAGCGCCATTCCGAGCACGCCGGCCTTGGAGGCCGAATAGGCCGCCTGGCCGATCTGCCCGTCCTGGGCCGCGACCGACGCGGTGTTGACGATGACCCCGCGCTCGCCGTCCTCGAGCGGATCGAGCCCGACCATCCCGAAGGCGGATTTGGCGATCATCCGGAAGGTGCCGATCAGGTTGATCTGGATGGCGAGCTCGAACTGGTGGATCGGATAGGCCCTGGGCTCGCCGGTCGCCTTGTCGCGGCCGACCGTCTTCGCCGCGTTGGCGACCCCGGCGCAATTGACCAGGATGCGCTCCTGGCCGTGCGCCTCGCGCGCCTTGGCGAGGGCGGCGTCGACCGCCTCGTCGGAGGTGACGTCGACCTGGGCGAACACGCCGCCAATCTCCCCGGCGACCTTCGCGCCCTTCTCGACGTCGCGGTCGAGCACGGCGACCCGGACGCCCCTCTCCGCCAGCGCCCGCGCGGTCGCTTCGCCGAGGCCGGAGGCGGCGCCGGTCACCACCGCGGCAATCGAGTCGTCGAGCTTCATGGCCTGTCTCCCGGCTGGTCGCGGCGGCTCTAGCGGCTCACCGCCCGCTCCGGCAAGCGGCCTGACCTGTCCCACTTTCGAGGCGCGCGGACCGTCGCCTGCAAGGCGCGCCGATGCTATGGCGCGAAGCAGGAGGTGAAGATGCGCGCTGCCCTGCTTCTGATCGGCCTCGCCGTCGCCGCGCCGGCCTATGCCCGCATGGTGCCGGCTTCGGCCGCGCCGTTCGTGGCGCCGCCCGAAGCGTCGCGTCCTGGAACGGGCTGGATGGGCCCCGGTCGCCACCGCCACCATCATCGCGGCGGCCAAAATGCCTATGCCGGCTATGGCGGCTACGGCTTCGCCGACTATTGGGACGAGGCGCCGGGCGGCTTCTTCGAGGACGGCGAGGCGGTCCCGACTCGAGACGGAGTCCGCTATCTCTACGACCGCTCCTACCCCTACGAACATTACCGTCCCGCCCGGGCCCGCGCCGACCTTTGGCGGGAGCCGCGGAGCCAGGGCTGCGCCACCCGCCTCGAAGGCGCGGTCACGGTCCATTCCTGCCGGCGCTGAGCGAGGCGCACATTTCGTGCGGCGAGGGGCTTCCGTTCGGGCGCCGGGCGCGCTGTTGCGGCGCCAGCGGGCGTACCCCCCACGAGGCGCCCGCCGGCCCGCCGCCCCCGTGGCGGCGGGCCCATCCTTTCCCTCGCTGCCTTGACAGACGGCGCCGGCGGGCGCTCCCTTGCCTCATGCCCGTGGTCATCGACTCAGCCGGGGCAGACGCCAACAGCCGCCTGACAGCCATTCGCGTGACGGTCCTTACCGCGCGCCTGATGGAATTGTGGCGCCGCGGAACCCGCGACACCGACACGGCGATGATCCTCGTCGCGGTGGCGGCGATCACCACCGAGCGGCTGACCCGAGCCGAGCTCGAGCCCGAGATGCGCCGGCTCGACAGCCTGGTGCCGATCGAGATGGTCGGCGCCGCCAACATCAGCTCGATCGCCGCCGCGACCGGCCTCAACCGCGAGACCGCGCGCCGCCGGGTCAATGCCCTGGTCGGCGAGGGCGTGCTGGCCCGCTCCGAGAAAGGCGAGGTGCGCTTCCCGCCCGGCTATCTGCAGCGGCCGGAAGCGGCCGCGCTGGTGCGGCGGATCCTCGAGACGGTGACCCGCTTCGTCAACGAGGAGCTGAAGGACGGCGTGCTCAGGCTGACCCAGGCTCCTCGCGGCGGCCGCGCATCGCCGCCGCCCGCGCCTCGTAATCCAAAGCATAGCGGATGAGCGCCTCGCGCGCCTCGGCCTGCCGCATGGTCTCCGCCGCCTCGCGCAACGCCCGCGCCCGGGCCTCATATTCTTCAACGATACGCAACACCTGAGCGCCCTTAGGCGCGTTTCTTCCGGGCGAGCGCGGCCGGACGGCTCAAAATGTGCCTCAGGCGAGATTCTCGACGATGGTCACGTTGGCGAGGCCGCCGCCCTCGCACATCGTCTGGAGGCCATAGCGCTTCCCGCGCGCCTTGAGGGCATGGAGCAGGGTCGCCATCAGCTTGGTGCCCGAGGCGCCGAGCGGGTGGCCGAGCGCGATGGCGCCGCCGTTGACGTTGAGCCGCTCGGGATCGGCCCCGATCTCCTTCAGCCAGGCGAGCGGGACCGGCGCGAATGCCTCGTTGACCTCGTAAAGGTCGATGTCCTCGATCCGCATGCCGGAGCGCTGGAGCGCCCGGCGGGTCGCGGGGATCACCTCCTCGAGCATGATCACCGGATCGCCGCCGGTGACGGTCAGGTTGACGATCCGGGCCATCGGCGTGAGGCCGTGGTCCTTCACGGCCTGCCCGGAGGCGATCACCACGCCGCTCGCCCCGTCGCAGATCTGCGAAGCGTTGGCGGCGGTGATCCGCCCGCCTTCCTTCAGGGTCTTGACCGAGGCGATGCCCTCCAACGTGGCGTCGTAACGAATCCCTTCGTCCCTGGTGTGAACCCCCTGTGACCCATCCTCCAGCGTCACCCCGACCGGCACGATCTCGTCGGCGAACGCGCCCGCTTCGGTCGCCGCCGAAGCCTTGCGGTGGCTCTCCAGAGCAAAGGCGTCGAGCGCCGGCTTGTCGAGGCCGTGCTTCCCCGCGATCGCCTCCGCGCCTTCGAACTGGCTGAAGCCTTCGACCCCGAACCTTCGCTTGATCCGGTCCGAGAAGGGGCCGGTGCCGATGCCGTGCTGGAGGGGGAGGGTGAAAGGAAGGCCCATCGGCACCCGCGTCATCGATTCGACCCCGGCGGCGACGACCAGGTCCTGGGTGCCGCTCATCACCGCCTGGGCGGCGAACTGGATCGCCTGCTGCGAGGAGCCGCACTGGCGGTCGATGGTGACCGCGGGGACCGAGATCGGAAGAGACGAGGCGAGGACGGCGTTTCGGCCGATATGGAAGGCCTGCTCGCCGGCCTGGCCGACGCAGCCCATGATCACGTCCTCGATTCGCCCCGGATCGACGCCGGCGCGGGCGACCAGCGCGTCGAGCACCTCGGCGGCGAGGTCGGCCGGGTGCCAGTCCCTGAGCGCGCCGTTCCGCCGCCCCCCGGCGGTCCGGGCGGCGGCGACGATATAGGCTTCGCTCGTCAACTCAGAATCTCCTCGAACAAATGCCGCATCGCCCGCCAGCTGCGCGCGTCGGCCTCGGCGTCGTAGCGGAAACCGGGATAGTTCCAGGAGTCGATTTCCGGGTTGGTGAAGCTGTGCGCGACTCCGCCGTAGAGCTGCATCTGCCAGTCGACGCCGGCCTCGCTCATCCCGGCGAGAAAGGCCTCGCGCTGCTCCGCCGGGGCGATCGGGTCCTCCGCGCCGATGCAGAGGAGGAGCTTGCCGCTTATCCGGCGATTGTCCTCGACGGGAGCCGGGACGAGGCCGGGGTGGAAGGCGACGATCGCCTCGAGCGGAGCGCCGGCGCGGGCCAGCTCGATCATCGCCGCGCCGCCGAAGCAGAAGCCGATTGCGGCCAGCCTGGCCTTGTCCACGTTGCTCCGCCCGGTCAGCACTTCCAGCGCCGCTTCGCATCGCGCCCTGAGCTCGGCGGTGTCGGCGCGAAGGCTTCGCACCAAGGCCATCTTGTCGTCGAGGCTCGGCGCCTGGTCGCCGAACAGGTCGAGCGCGAAGGCAACGAAGCCGAGTTCGGCCAGCCGCTCCGCGCGTCCCTTGGCGTGATCGGTAAGGCCGCCGCCTTCGTGGGCGACGAGGATGCCCGGCGCCGGGCGTCCGCCCGAGCCGTCGGCGAGGAAGCCGCGATAGGCACGGCCGTTCGCCGAATAGTCGATCGCCTGGAGCATGAGGCCGCAAGGTTAGGGCCGAGGGCAGCCGGTGTGAAGGCCGCGGATGGCCAATATGGGGACAGCCAAAAGCGTGGGATTGCAATCCGGCGCGGTTCGTCTCTCTCTCCCGCCATGGCGCGCCTCATCCTCCTGGCAGCGACTCTGGCGCTCGCCGCGTGCGGGCGTGCCGCCGCGCCTCCGCCTTCGAAGCCGGCCGCGACGGAGGTGGCGCGAGTCGCGGTGGCGCCGGACATCGCCGCTTTCTACAGGGCGCGAGGCAACCGGCCGGTCTGGATGACGCCCGCCGGTCCCTCGCCGGCGGCGCGGGCGCTCGCCGCCCGACTCGCCTCGGCCGCCGACGACGGCCTCGATCCCGCCCGCTATCGCACCGCGGACGTCGCGGCCGCCGTCGAGGCCGCCTGGAGCCGCGATCCCAAGACCCTGGCGCGGGCCGATTTGCTCCTCTCCACCGAATATGTCGCCTACGCCCGCGACGCCGCCGTGCCGCGCTCCGACCCAACGCTCTACGCCGAACCGGGGCTCGCTCCGGCCCGGGCGCCGGCCGCCGACCTGCTCGGGGCGCCCCACCTGCGGCTGAACCCGCTCTACGAGGCGCTTCGGAAGGGATACGGCCAGTGGCGCCAGGCGCATCGCGACACTCGGCGGGACGCGCTGGTCCGCCTCAATCTCGACCGCGCCCGCGCCATTCCCGCGACCGCCCGGCGCTACGTGATCGTCGACACCGCCTCGGCGCGGCTCTGGATGATCGAGGGCCAGCACGTCGAGGGGCCGATGCGGGTGATCGTCGGCAAGCCGGCCATGCCAACTCCGGTGATGGCAGGGCGCCTGCGCTTCGTCGTCCTCAATCCCTGGTGGAACGTGCCGCCCGACCTCGCCCGCGAGCGCGCGAAAACGGTGCTGAGGGACGGGCCCGGCCTGATCGCCCGCCAGCGGCTGGAAATCCTCTCCGACTGGAGCGACCAGGCCCGTCCCATCCCGGCTTCCCAGGTCAACTGGCGCGCGGTCGCCGCCGGGCGGGAGACTCTGCGCCTTCGCCAGCGGCCGGGCGGCGACAATGTCATGGGCGCGGTCAAGTTCATGATGCCGAACCGGCTCGGCATCTACCTGCACGATTTCCCGGACCGGGCGCTGTTCGACCGCTCAGACCGGCGACTGAGCTCCGGCTGCGTCCGGCTCGCCGACGCTCCGCGGCTGCTCGCCTGGCTCTATCGCGGCCGTCCGCCCGCCGCGCACGGCCCCGCGCCCGAGCAGCGGGTCGATCTGCCGGAGCCGGTGCCGGTCTACATCACCTACCTGACCGTGCTTCCCGGCGGCCCCGAAGGCCTCACCTTCCAGCCCGACAGCTACGATCGCGACCGTGGCCCGCCGCCGTCGCCGGCCAGACGCGCGGCGGAGGATTAGGCTCAGCCGCCTTCTTCTTCCTCGAAGGTCACTGCGACGGCGCCGTTGGCGGAGAGCCGCACCCGGTCTCCTTCCACCTCGGCGACGAGGCCGATCGACACATAATGGTGGTGGCCTTCGTGCGAGCCCTGGCCGCTGTCGGCCTTGGTGAGCTTGATCCTATCGCCCTCGACATGGTCGACGGTGCCGACATGGACTCCGTCGGCGCCGATCACCTCCATATGCTCCCTGATATCGTCGCGTGTCGCCATCGTCCGTCTCCTTCGCTTCACCAACGCGCGGCCGCCGGTTTCAGGCCAGCGCCCGCCACAGGCCGTAGAGGCTGGTCGCGATCAGCACCATTCCGACCATGGTCAGCAGGGTGTCGGCCGGCGTCTTCTTCGCCATCATCGCTCCCAGCGGCGCCGCGCAGACGCCGCCGATCAACAGCCCCAAGGTCTGTCTTGTGAAGGCCGCCATTCCCAGGGTGGCGATGAACGTCGCCGAGATCGTGACCGTCACGAAGAATTCCGCGGTGTTGACCGTGCCGATCGTCTTGCGCGGGCTGGCTCCCTGGACGAGCAGGTTGGAGGTCACCACGGGCCCCCAGCCGCCGCCGCCCGCCGCATCGAGGAAGCCCCCGATCAGCCCTAATGGCGAAACCACTTTG
>Ga0206353_10500389_pt1 | contig 10749 bp, 11 predicted proteins | sample DielMetaTC5am4_FD_146436 | JGI IMG/M metagenome (GOLD analysis project Ga0206353, IMG submission 146436) | Corn rhizosphere microbial communities from Kellogg Biological Station, Michigan, USA - Diel MetaT C5am-4 (Metagenome Metatranscriptome)... | ecosystem: Host-associated > Plants > Roots >...
CGGATAATTTCGAGAGCTAAACTCCCTCCCCTTGAGGGGGAGGGGTAGGGGAGGGGTGGATTCAGAGACCCGCTCAGTGCCGGCGGAAACTCCACCCCCACCCCAACCCTCCCCCCTCAAGGGGGAGGGAGGTAAGGATGGCAGGTGATCGTCGACTTCTACTACCTCACCGCCTCGCCGCTCGAGCGGGTCCTGCCGAGCATCTGCGAGAAGGTTCTGGCTCAGGGCGAGCGGCTGGTGGTGGTGGCGCAAAGCGGGCTTCTCGCCCGGCTCGACGAGCAGCTCTGGACGTACGGGCGCGAATCCTTCCTTCCCCACGGCCGGAGCGATCCGGAGCGGCAGCCGGTCCTGCTCGCCGAGACTCCCGAGGCCGCCAACGGCGCGACCCACATCGCCCTGGCCGACGGGGAATGGCGCGAAGAGGCGCTGGGCTTCGAACGCGCCTTCTACTTCTTCGACGCCGCGCACCTCGACTCCGCCCGCGCCGTCTGGCGCTCGCTCAAGGATCGCCCCGAGGCCGAGGCGCGCTACTGGAAGCAGGACGAGCGCGGCAAATGGGTGCAGGGGCCCTGAGCCTTGCCACCTTCGCGCCGCCCCTCTAGAGGCGCGGCCAAATCCCATCCCTTCATCGGAGTTTTCTCGGCCATGGCGACCGAACGCACCTTCTCGATCATCAAGCCCGACGCGACCCGCCGCAATTTGACCGGCGCGATCACCAAGATGCTCGAAGAAGCGGGGCTTCGGGTCGTCGCCTCGCGCCGGATCCACATGACCAGGGAGCAGGCCGAGGGCTTCTACGCCGTCCACCGGGAACGCCCCTTCTTCAACGACCTCGTCGCCTTCATGACCTCCGGCCCGGTCGTCGTCCAGGTGCTGGAGGGCGAGAATGCGGTGCTCCGCAACCGCGAGGTGATGGGCGCCACCAACCCGGCCAATGCCGACGAGGGCACGATCCGCAAGACCTTCGCCGAATCGATCGAGGCGAACAGCGTCCACGGCTCCGACAGCCCCGAGAACGCGGCGATCGAGATCGACTTCTTCTTCAAGCCCGAAGAGATCGTCGGCTGAACCCGTCATTGCGAGCGGAGCGAGGCAATCCAGTCCGCGCCGCTGGATTGCTTCGTCGCTCCGCTCCTCGCAATGACGGCTATTTCCCCCCGCGCGCCTTCCAGAGGGCGTCGAGCTTCGCCTGCGCCTTGGCGGCGGGGACGCGCTGGAGCAGCACGAGACCCTTCAATTCGACGTCGGTGCCGCCGAGCAGGCCGCCGCCGCTCTCCTTGTAGCCGATGTCGTAGAGGGCGGTGTCCTCGAGCGTGCCGCCGCCGGCGGTGAAGCGGCTGGTGATCGCCACCGGCATCCGGGCATCGCCGGGGCGCTTCTTCGCATCGTCCTCGTGCGCCTTCTTGACCGCGCGCTTCACCCACTCCGCCTCGATCCGGGCGTCGGTCGTGTCGATCGCGCCCAGGCCGAGCGGCGTGGCGAACAGCAGGGTCTGGCCCTGGATGACCTGCTCGCCGTCGCGCGGCTCGAGCGTCAGCCGCTTGCCGCCGCCGTTCGCCTTCAGGATTAGGGTGCGCGAGGCGGCGCCCTGCTCGGCTTTCTGCTCCGCCCGGTCGCGCTCGTTGGCGCGGCGCTCGACCCAGCTGTTCCACAAGGCAAGGGCCGAGATGACGACCCCGACCACCGCCAGCACCTCGCCGATCGTGATCCAGCGCCGCCGTATCGCGGCTTTCTCCTCGCGCTCGGCGGCGCTCTCATACGGTTCAGCCATCCGTCCCTTCCCGTCTCGACACATATTCGGCCGCGAAGGCGTCGAGCGCCTCCGGATAGAGCTTGTGCTCCTCGGCGAGCACGCGTTCGGCCAGCGCCTCGGCGCTGTCGCGCTCGCGGATCCTGACCTTGGTTTGGGCGATCACCGGCCCGTCGTCGAGCGCCTCGGTGACGACGTGAACCGAGCAGCCCGCCCACATCTCGCCGGCGGCCAGCGCCCGGGCGTGGGTGTCGAGCCCTTTGTAGAGGGGGAGGAGCGAGGGGTGGATGTTGAGGATCCGCCCCTCCCAGGCGCGGATGAACTCGGCCGACAGAAGCCGCATGTAGCCGGCCAGGGCGACGATCTCGCAGCCGCGGCGGCGCAGCTCCGCATCGAGCAGCCGGTCGAACTCCTCGCGCGCCATCCCCTTGTGGCTCTTCGCCCAGGTCGGATGGCCGAGCCTTTTCGCCGCGACCAGCCCGCGCGCCTCCGGAACGTTCGAGGCGACGAGGGCGATATCGTACCAGCGCGGCTCCCGGCGCTTGTGCTCGGAAAGGGCGATCATGTTGCTTCCGCGCCCGGAGATGAGCACGCCGACCTGCGCCCGCTCAGCCATGGTGGGTTGCCGACCAATCGTCCCGAGCCGACCAGGTTCCGCGCGCCCCGGCGACCGTGCAGCCGCGCTCTCCCCGTTCGACCCGGCCAATCTGGAAGACAGTTTCTCCCATCTCTCCAATTGCTTGCATCACGTCTTTCATATCGTCCTTTGAGACGATGACGGCCATTCCGATCCCGCAATTGAAGGTGCGCGCCATCTCCTCCGGCTCGATATGTCCCTGCGCCTGGAGGAAGGCCATCAGCCGCGGCTGCGGCCAGCGATCGGCGTCGACGAAGGCGTGAAGGCCCTCGGGAAGGATGCGGGGAATATTCTCGAGCAGGCCGCCGCCGGTGATATGCGCCATCGCTCTCACCTTGCCGGCGCGGACGAGCGGGAGGAGCGGCTTCACGTAGATCCGGGTCGGCGCCATCAGCGCCTCGATCAGAAGCACGTCCTGGTCGAACAGGGCCGGCCGGTCGAGCTTCCAACCCTTGTCCGCCGCCAGCCGCCGGACCAGCGAGAAGCCGTTCGAATGAACGCCCGACGAGGCGAGGCCGATGACGACGTCGCCCGCCTCGACCCGGTCCCCGGTCAGCGCCTCGCCGCGCTCGACCGCGCCCACGCAGAAGCCGGCGAGGTCGTAATCGCCTTCCGCATACATTCCCGGCATCTCCGCCGTCTCGCCGCCGATCAGCGCGCAGCCGGCCTCGCGGCAGCCGCGCGCGATCGAGGCGATGACCCGCTCGGCGACCGAGGGGTCGAGCTTCCCGGTCGCGAAATAGTCGAGGAAGAAGAGCGGCTCGGCGCCCTGGACGATCAGATCGTTCGCGCACATGGCGACGAGGTCGATTCCCACTCCGTCGTGCCGGCCGCTCTCGATCGCCAGCTTCAGCTTCGTCCCCACCCCGTCATTGGCGGCGACCAGCAACGGGTCGCGATATCCGGCCGCCTTCAAGTCGAAGAAGCCGCCGAAGCCGCCCAAAGCCGCGTCCGCGCCCGGCCTTGCCGTTCCCTTGGCCAAAGGCGCGATCGCCTTGACCAGGGCGTTGCCCGCGGCGATCGACACACCGGCTTTGGCGTAGGTGTAGGAGGAATTGTCGGTCACGCGCGTCCTTCGATACACGGCTTCGCCAGGCTCAGCCGATGACGGGCTGGACATGTCCGGGGGACATGTCCAGCCCGTCATTCAGGATGAGCGGTGGGAATCAGCCGCCTTCCGCTCATCGTGAGTAGGGACCGAGCTTGCCGAGGGCCCGTATCGAACGAGTAACCACATCCCGCTTGGATTTCCACGTCCAACTCGCCAAAAGGCGGGCGTGAAGCTTCCCCCGCGTCTCCCGCTCGCTCTGGCCCTTGCCGCATTGCTGACCCTCCCCGGGGCGGTCGACGCGCAGCTCGAAGGCTCCGACCGCGGAGTGCCGCCGATCGACAGCTCGAGCAGCTTCGAGGTGGGCGGGATCGACGTCGACGTCGTCGCCGCGGATTCCGAGAAGGCGCGGCAGGAAGGCTGGCGCGAGGCTCAGCGCAAGGGCTGGAAGGCGCTCTGGGCCAAGACCCACGGCAGCGCCGACGCTCCTGCGCTCACCGATTCCGCGCTCGACGCGATGGTCTCGGGAATCGTCGTCGAGCAGGAGCAGATCGGGCCCAAGCGTTACATCGCGACCCTCGGCGTCCTGTTCGACCGGAGCCGGACCGGCCAGCTGCTCGGGATCGGCGGAGTGGTCCACCGCTCGGCGCCGATGCTGGTCATCCCGGTGATGCTGACCGGAGGCGCCTTCACCAGCTTCGAATATCGCAACGAATGGCAGAAGGCCTGGGCGCGCTTCCGCACCGGCAACAGCGCGGTCGACTATGTCCGCCCGACCGGCTCGGGCATCGATCCCCTGCTGCTCAACGTCATGCAGGCCCGCCGCCCCGGCCGCAGCTGGTGGCGGATGCTCCTCAACCAATATGGCGCCTCCGACGTGGTCGTGCCGGAGGTGCACCTGAAGCGGCTGTGGCCGGGCGGACCGGCGATCGGCACCTTCACCGCCCGCCACGGCCCCGACGGTGCCGTGCTCGGCTCCTTCACTTTGAGGGTGGAGAACAGCGCCGCCATCCCCAAATTGCTCGACGCCGGAGTCCAGCGGCTCGACAGCCTCTATTCGGACGCGCTCGCGACCGGAGCGCTTCGGCCGGACCCGACGCTCGCCATGCCGCCGCCTCCGCCGCCGCCCGAGGAAGCGCCGCCCCCGCCCGAGGAAGCGCCGGTGCTTCCGGTCGAGACCGCGGTGACGAGCGGAATCACGACCTTCAGCATCCAGGTCGAAACGCCGGACGCCGACTCCGTGCAGCGCGCCGAGCTCGCCGTCAGCCGGGTGCGCGGAGTCACCTCGGCGCTCACCACCAGCCTCGCCCTCGGCGGCACCTCGGTGATGAAGGTCACCTATTCCGGCGACTCCGCCGCCCTGTCGGCGGCTCTGGAGGCCGAGGGCTGGCAGGTCAGCGGCTCGGGGACCAGCCTCAGGATCTCGCGGGGGGGAGGCGACTGAGCGTGTCGCAGATCGCGCTGCCGCTCGACTGGCCGGTGGCCGATGCCGACGAGGATTTCCTCATTTCGGACGCCAACCGCGCCGCCTTCGACCATCTGAAGCGCTGGTCGACCTGGCCGGTGATGGCCACCTTGCTGACCGGGCCTCGCAAATCGGGCCGAAGCCTGCTCGGCCGGATCTTCGTCCGCAAGACCGGCGGGCGGCTGTTCGACAATGCCGAGGAGCATGACGAGGAGGCCCTGTTCCACGCCTGGAACCAGGCGCAGCAGAGCCGCAAGCCGCTTCTGATCGTCGCCGACGCGCCGGCGCCGATGTGGCGGATCGCCCTTCCGGACCTGCGCTCCCGGCTCACCGCCACTCCGCATGTCGAGATCGCCGAGCCCGACGATGCTTTGATCGGAAGCCTGGTGATGAAGCGGCTCGGCGACCGCGGGATCGCGGTCCCGCCCGAGCTTCCGGCCTTCCTGATCCCGCGGATCGAACGCTCCTACGTGGCCGTTCAGCAGGTGGTCGACGCCCTGGACCGCGCCGCGTTGTCACATCATCGTCGCATGACGGTCGCTATGGCGAAGCGGGCGCTCGGCGAGGCGGGCATCATGAGAAGGGCGAGAAGCGCGGGATGAGCGACAACGACTTCGTCACCCGGATCGTTGGAAAGGTCGCGCCTTCCGATCTGCCGCTGCGCGAACGCTACTTCAATCGCGAGCTGTCCTGGCTGGCCTTCAACGAACGGGTGCTCGCGGAAGCGGAAAACCACCGCCATCCGCTGCTCGAGCGGCTGCGCTTCCTGTCGATCTCGGGCAACAATCTCGACGAATTCTTCATGGTGCGGGTCGCGGGCCTCAAGGCGCACCGCCTGCTCGGGGTCGAGGAGACCTCGATGGACGGGCTCACGCCCGCCCAGCAGCTCGCCGCGGTCGCGGAGGAAGCCGACCGCCTGACCGCCAGCCAGCAGGCGGTGTGGGAGGAGCTGAGGACGGCGCTCGCGGCCGAGGGTGTGCGGGTGATCGGCGGCGAATCGCTCGACTCCGAGGCCGAGGCCTTTCTCGAGCGTCATTTCCGCGAGCAGGTCTTCCCGGTCCTCACTCCGCAGGCGCTCGATCCGGCCCACCCTTTCCCGTTCATCCCAAACCGCGGCTTCTCGCTCCTCTTCGACCTGAGGCGCCCGGGCGGCGACACCCTCCGCGAGCTGGTGATGGTGCCGCCGACCCTGCCGCGCTTCGTCCGAGTGCCGGGCGCCGAGGCGCGCTTCATTGCCATGGAGACTTTGATCCGCCGCAACTTCGCCACCTTGTTCCCCGGCTCGACCCTGGCCGGCGAGGGCGCGTTCCGGATCATCCGCGACAGCGACATCGAGGTGGAAGAGGAAGCGGAGGACCTCGTCCGCTACTTCCGAAGCGCCATCAAGCGCCGCCGCCGGGGCCGGGTCATCCGATTGAAGCTCGAGGCGGGCATGCCGGACGAGCTGGTCGACCTCGTCAAGGAAGGCGTCGGGGCGGCGGAGGCGATCGTCACCGAATCGACCGGCTTCCTCGGGGTCGCGGACCTCGGCGCGCTCTACGAGGAGGACCGGCCGGATCTCAAATTCGCGCCGTTCACGCCGCGCTTCCCGGAGCGGATCCGCGAGCATGGCGGCGACTGCTTCGCCGCCATCCAGTCGAAGGACATCGTCGTCCACCACCCTTATGAGAGTTTCGAGGTGGTGGTCGAGTTCCTGAAGCAGGCCGCCGCCGATCCGGACGTGGTGGCGATCAAGCAGACCCTCTACCGCGCCGGCAAGCAGTCGGCGATCATCCGCGCCCTGATCGACGCCGCCGAGGCCGGCAAGTCGGTCACCGCCGTCGTCGAGCTGAAGGCGCGGTTCGACGAGGAGCAGAATCTGCTCTGGGCGGCCGCGCTCGAGCGGGTGGGGGTCCAGGTCGTCTACGGCTTCGTCGACTGGAAGACCCACGCCAAGGTCTCGATGGTCGTCCGCCGCGAGGAGAAGGGCTACCGGACCTACTGCCACCTCGGCACCGGCAATTATCACCCGGTCACCGCGCGCCTTTACACCGATTTGAGCTTCTTCACCGCCGATCCGCGCGTCGGCCGCGACGCGGCGCAATTGTTCAACTACATCACCGGCTATGTCGAGCCGCGCGGGCTCGAGCTTCTCACCATGTCGCCGCACGGCCTCCGCGATTCGCTGCTCGCCCTGATCGAGACGGAGACGATCAACGCCCGGGCCGGGCTTCCCGGAGCGATCTGGGCGAAACTGAACGCGCTGGTCGATCCGATCGTCATCGACAAGCTCTACGAGGCGAGCGCCGCGGGGGTGGAGATCGACCTCGTCGTGCGGGGCATCTGCTGCCTTCGGCCGGGCGTTCCGGGCCTGTCGGAGACGATCCGGGTCAAGTCGATCGTCGGCCGATTCCTCGAGCACAGCCGGATCTGGTGCTTCGGCAACGGCGACGAGCTGCCCAACCGCGAGGCGCGGGTCTACATCAGCTCGGCCGACTGGATGCCGCGCAATTTCGACCGGCGGGTCGAGTTCATGCTTCCGATCGAGAACCCCACCGTCCACGCCCAGGTGCTCGATCAGGTGATGGTGGCGAACCTTCTCGACGACCAGCAGAGCTGGCGGCTGAGATCCGACGGTAGCTATGAGAGAATCTCGGCGGACGGCGAGAAGCCATTCAACCTCCACCATTATTTCATGACGAACCCGTCCTTGTCCGGTCGCGGCGCGGCGCTGAGGAGCAGCGGCGCCGTTCCCAAGCTGCGTCTGCGGCGCGGCTGAGGCGCCGTTGGCGGCCTCCAAACCCGCGGCGATGATCGACATCGGATCGAACTCGATCCGTCTCGTCGTCTATGCCGGGGCGCCGCGAATCCCCTCGGTCATCTTTAACGAGAAGGTGCTGGCCGGACTCGGCCAGGGGCTGACGGAGACGGGCAAGCTGGCTCCGGCGCCGCAGGTGCGAGCGCTGGCCGCGTTGCGCCGATTCCGGCTGCTGGTCGACGAAATGGAGGTGGACGATCTCCACGTCCTCGCCACCGCCGCCGTCCGCGAGGCCTCGAACGGCGGCGACTTCCTGAAGCAGGTGCGCGCGCTCGGCTTCGATCCCGAGGTCATTTCCGGCGAGGAGGAGGGGCGGCTCGCGGGCTTCGGCGTGCTGTCCGGCATTCCCAGGGCCGACGGACTGGTGGGGGATCTCGGCGGTGGCAGCCTGGAGCTCGCGGACGTCTCCGGCGGCAAGGTCGCCAAGAGCATCTCGCTGCCGTTCGGCGTTCTTCGAATCGGCCCTCCGGACGAGAAAACCGAGGCTCGGCTTCGCAAACAGCTCGGCGCCGCTCTCGACGGATCGGGGCTGGTCCAGCGGGGCAGGGGCCGGCCTTTCTACATGGTGGGCGGCTCGTGGCGCGCGCTCGCCCGGCTCGACATCATCTCGCGCGACTATCCGCTGCCGATCACCCATCAATATGTCATGGCGCCGTCGCGGCCGGCCGAGCTCCGCCGGATGATCGCCGGCCTCGACCGGGCCGATCCCGCGACCATCAGCATGCTGACGGCGACCCGAATCCCGACGCTTCCGGCCGCGAAGCTGGTCCTCTCCGTGCTCGTCGACGCGGTTCGGCCGAGCGAGCTGGTCGTCTCCAGCTTCGGGATCCGCGAAGGCTATCTCTTCTCGAGGCTCAGCCGCCGAAAGCGCGACCGCGACCCGCTGATCGAGGCCGCCCGCTTCGCCGGGCGCGGCCTCTCCCGCTTCGGCGAGCATGGCGACCTGCTCGACCGCTGGATCGCGCCGATCTTCCCGGAGACCGCCGACGCCCGCCTTCGCCTCGCCGCCTGCCTGCTCGCCGACGTCGCCTGGCAGGCGCACCCCGATTTCCGCGCCGAACGCGGGGTCGAGATGGCGCTCCACGGCAATTGGGTCGGGATCGACGCGGCCGGCCGGGTGGCGATCGCCCAGGCCTTGTTCTCGAACTTCGGCGGCGGACGCACCTTCCCCGATCCGGCCGTCGCGGCGCTGTGCGATCCCGATCGGCTGGAGCGGGCGGCGACCTGGGGCCTCGCCATGCGCCTCGGCCAGCGTCTCTCCGGCGGCCTCGCAGTAACCCTCGAGCGAACCCGCCTCAGCCGCCACGGCGACCTCATCCGGCTGACCGTGCCGAAGCGCGAGGAGGCCCTCTACGGCGAGACCGTCGACCGCCGCCTCAAGAAGCTCGCCTCCGCCCTCGGCTGCCGAAGCGAGGTGGCGGTGGCGTGACCCGCTCCTCCCCGGGACGGGGAGGAGCCCTAACCGCAGGCGATCCTCGTGACCTCGTTCTTCGGCCCCAAATGGATGTTCAGCCGGTCGGGGCGATAGTCCATCGTCACCATCGCGCCCATCGGCACCCAGCGCAGGGCGCCGGCGCCGGTGAGGCGCATCGCCTCGGCGCCGAGCGCTTCGTCCGCCACGCGTCCGACCAGGGACTGCGCCTTGGCCGCGTCGCAGGTCTTTCCGGTACCGCGCTCGCGGATCGGCTCGTCGCCGCCCGAGGCCGCCGTCGTGCATGCCGCCATGGTCATCATCATCAGCGCTCCCGCCAGCTTCACTGGCCGACCTCGGTCCGGGTCATCAGCAGCTTGCCGCCCTTGACCCCGAAGGCGAGGCGGCCCTCGACCAGGTCGAGCGCGTCGCGGCCGAACTCCTTGAAGCGCCAGCCTTCGAGGATCGAGAGGCCCTCGCGGCGGCCGGCCGCCAGCAGCTCCAGCTCGTCGGAGCGGGCGATCAGCCGCGCCGCGACGTTGGTCTCGCGCGATCGGATCTTGAGGAGGAGCTTCAGCAGGTCGGCGACCAGCGCGCCTTCCTTGCCGAGTCCCGGCCGGTCCTCGCGCGGCGGGAGCTCGTCGGGCGTGAGCGGCTTCGCCTGCCCCAGAGCCGCCATCATCCGACCGCCGATATCGTTCGACGACCAGGCCGGCGACAGCCCGCGCACCCGGGCCAGCCCCTCCTGGCTCGCCGGCGGATGCGCCGCAATGTCGGCCAGGGTCTCGTCCTTCATGATCCGGCCGCGCGGCAGGTTCTTGCCGCGCGCCTCCTGCTCGCGCCAGCCGGCGAGCGCCTTGAGGCGCCCCAGCACGTCGGGCTTGCGGCTCGATACCCGCACCCTCTTCCAGGCCTCGTTCGGGTCGTTCTCGTAATTGGCCGGGTTGGCGAGCCGCTCCATCTCCTCGTCGAGCCATTCGCCTCGGCCGGTCTTCCTGAGCCGCTGGAGCATCTTCGGAAACAAAGTGGCGAGGTGGGTGACGTCGCCGACCGCATAATCGATCTGGCGCTTGTCGAGCGGCCGGCGCGCCCAGTCGGTGAAGCGCGCGCCCTTGTCGAGGCTGTGGCCGATCAGGCTCTCGACCAGGTTCGAATAGCCGACCTGCTCGCCGAGCCCGAGCGCCATCGCGGCGATCTGGGTGTCGAAGATCGGATGCGGGGTTCGGCCGGTCAGATTGTAGATGATCTCGACGTCCTGGCCGCCGGCGTGGAAGACCTTCAAGACCTCCTCATTGTCGACCAGCAGGTCGAGCAAAGGCTCCATGTCCAGATCTTCCGCCTTGGGGTCGATGGCGGCGGCTTCCTCCTCGTTGCCGATCTGGATCAGGCAGAGGTCGGGCCAATAGGTGTTCTCGCGCATGAACTCGGTGTCGACGGCGACGAAGTCGGACCGGGAAAGCCGTTCGCACAAGGACTTAAGCGATTCGGAATCGGTGATCAGCGGATGGATGTGCATTGCGTGCGGGCTATAGCGGCGCCCTCGCGGCTTGACAAAGCCGCGTTGCGGGGGCGAAGCGCGCGGCAACGGAATCCGTCATTCCGGCGAATGCCGGAATCCACCTTTTTCTTTCCCGAGACGCC
>Ga0206353_10054126_pt1 | contig 10748 bp, 3 predicted proteins | sample DielMetaTC5am4_FD_146436 | JGI IMG/M metagenome (GOLD analysis project Ga0206353, IMG submission 146436) | Corn rhizosphere microbial communities from Kellogg Biological Station, Michigan, USA - Diel MetaT C5am-4 (Metagenome Metatranscriptome)... | ecosystem: Host-associated > Plants > Roots >...
GAATCCGGGGTGAAAACCGGCCGGTTGGGATGTCGTACTCGGCAGACTCGACGGTATCCCGTCAGCTGTGCGTCCTCGCTGCACGTGCTGTCGGACCGAAACCGTTCTGCCCGAAGGACTTTCGCCGTGCTCAGCCGACTTCGTTCATTGCTCGTACCCTCCGATCGCGACGGCGGCCGCCGCCGCAGCCGCGCTCGCCGCGCTCGCCGCCGCACGCTCCGCGCACCGGCCAGCGTCGCGACCGGGATCGTCCTCGCCCTCATCGGCGCCGTCGCCATCGGCGCCCCGGCCGCCAACGCCGACGACCTCGGCTCGGGTGTGCTCAACCTCTCGAAGACGGCGAGCGTCACCCAGGTCGAGCCGGGGCAGAGCTTCGTTTACACGATCAACTACGGATGCTCGTCGACGACCACGGGATGCGTGAACGCGGTCCTGACCGACCCGGTCCCTGCCCCGCTTCAGATCGTGGGCAAGCCGACCGTCGTGGGCGCGGGCAGCGTCACGACCACGGTGAGCGGGAACACGGTGACGGTGGCGTTCGCGGACAACGTGCCCAATACCGTCCCGGCGAGCACGGGACTCGCCGCCGGCACCACAGGGTCCGTGCAGATCCAGGTCACCATGCCGTCCGGCGTCGCCAAGGACCAGGACGGCGTGCAGCTCACCAACACCGCGACGCTGCAGGCGACCAACGCGGCGACCGTCAGCAGCGGCGTCCCCGTGACGGTGCAGGTTCCGGACGTGATCGCCGCGACGGTGTCGAAGACGTGGACGCCGGGATCCACCCAGTACAACCCCGGGGAGACCTCGCAGGTCGCGCTGACCGTCAAGAACACGTCCAACATCCCGGCGACCAGCCTCACCATCGCTGAGCCCGCCGATCCGAGCGCGGCCACGAGCACGTTCGAGTTCTACGATTTCGCGGGCTTCGGCGCCGTCACCTACCCGGCCGGCGCCGACCAGGTGCAGGTCGTCGCGATCACCGCAGGGGGACCGGTCGACGGTCCCGTGGGTGCCACGCCCCAGCTGCCCGCGGGCGTGCAGGCCACGGACGTGACCGGCCTCCGGTTCGTCTTCTCCTCCAGCACCGGCGACACCATCGCGGCCGGCGGCACCGCCGGCTCCGTCGCACTGACGCTCGTGCAGCGCGCCGCCAGCCGGACGGACGGAACCGCTCTCGTGACCGGAGGCACCCGCACCAACCAGGTCGGCGCCACGGTGAGCACGCCGGACGGCGACGGCCAGGCTCCTCCCGCGTCGGCCCAGCAGGTGGTGGCGCCCCTCACCGTGAGCGTCGCCGCGGGCAAGTCGTTCCAGGACCAGCAGATCCCGGCCGGGCAGTCGTCCACGGCCACCCTCACGGCGAAGAACACCTCGACCGGCCCCCTCACCAGCCTGACCGTGAACGAGCCGGGATCCGGCACCTTCTTCACCGACAAGGTCACCTTCGGAGGTTTCACCTCCAGCGCCGCGTGGCCGCAGGGCGCGACCGGCGGGACCGTCCACTGGCTCGTGAACACCGGATCCGCGCCGGCGGATTCGACGTTCGACCAGAACTCCGGACTCCCGGCGACGCCGGCCCTCGCGACCGGCCAGTTCCTCACCGGGTTCCAGGTCGTCTACACCGGCACGATCGCGACGGGCGCGGCGGCGAGCATCCCGTTCACCGTGGACACGACGACGGATGCGGGGCCGGCCGGCTCCGGCTTCGTCAGCTACCCGAACACCGTCACGGTGACCGGCGTCAATCCGGCCGGGACGGCGTCGGACGACGCCGGCGCGAGCCTCGACGTGTACTTCCCCGAAGTGGAGCTGACCCTCGGCAAGTCGGTCACTCCCAGCACGGTGATCCCCGGCGGCACCAGCCTCGTGCAGCTGTCCGCCCAGACGCCGACCGGCACCAGCTCCGTCCGGCCGAACACCATCGTGGTCACCGAGCCCCAGGACACCGCGAACGCTCCGTACTGGAACGCGTTCGACGCCACCGGGATCGCGTCGACCGCCGTTCCCGCGGGTTCGACGCTGACGATCGAGTACACGACCGACGGCACCACCTGGCAGCCCTTGACCGTGGTGGATGCGACGGCCGGCTCGAAGACGTACTCGGCCACGCTCGACAGCGTGCTGCCCAGCGGGACGACGCACTCCGACCTCCGGGGCCTGCGCTTCACCTTCGCGGATGCCGACGGCTTCGGCCAGGCGACCAACGTGAAGCCGGCCATCACCTTCACCGCGCGCTCTCTGCTCCGCGACGGCACCGGCCCGACGAACCCGGGCGCGTACCCGGCCGTCACCCCCTACCAGAACTGCGCCGTCGGCCAGGCGTCCGGGACGGTCGCCGGCACAGCCGTCACGAGCCAGCCCGCGTCGTCCTGCGCCACGGTGGGCGTGCAGGCGACCACGGGCGGCCCGGGCTCGCTGATCGCGGCGAAGAGCTGGGACGGCCAGAAGGTCGTCCAGGCGCAGTCGGGCGTCACGACGGGTGTCACCCTCGGCTGGGGCAGCCAGGTGAGCGGGATGCAGTCGATGACCATCCAGGATCCTGCGGTGCCGAGCCCGATCGCGGGCAGCGTCTTCCAGGCGTTCGACCTGGCGCGGATCGACGCCATCACCCCGACGGTGACGCAGGGCGCGACGTTCGACCCGCTGATCCGGTGGGACAAGGTCTCGAAGGTCGAGCTCTTCGACGGGACGACCTGGAACGACATCACGTCGGAGGCGTGCGCGAGCGCGAACGCTTGCGACGGGATCTTCCCCGGGTACACGCTGACCGCCGCGGAGCGTGCGAGCACGCAGGGGGTGCGGCTCACCGTCGTGGAGAGCCCGAACCGCGCGGCCCGTATCCAGGCGACCGGCGACCCGACCGCGCCGGCCGTCGGCAGCGGTGTGGCCAGCGTGAGCGCCAGCGCTGTTCCCGGAGGCCGCACCATCCACCTGGATCTCCGGCTGCGCAACAGCGTGCGCGGCAGCACCGTCACCGACTGGGTGACCGGCACCCGCACCTACAACCTGCCCGGTTCGCCGGGAGCGGTCGACAACTCCCTCGAGGTGGGCGCCCAGCCCTTCACCGGCGCTCCGACCACACGGGATGCGGACGACCACGTCACGATCGTCGATCCGACGTTCACCACGAAGGTGACCAAGACCGCGTCGCCGCAGACACTGGTGATCCCGCAGCCGGATGTCCCGGCCTCCGCGTACCCATCCACGACGTACACGACGACCGCGACCAACACCTCGAACAGCAGCACGTGGCAGCTGCGGCTGTCCGACCCGACGGAGTGCGCGAACGCGACCACCTCGGACCCGTGCGTGTTCGCGCCGTACGACGCGACCACCAACCCGTTCGAGCAGCTCAGCCTGACGAAGGTCGCCGTGGACCTGTCCCAGGCGCTGGGCGTGCAGGCGTCGCAGAGCAGCGTGTCTCTGCTGCACCGGGCCGCAGACGGCACCGAGACCACCGAGACCCTCGGCCTCGCCGCCGCGACCGCCCTGACCCCTGCCGACCTGAGCGACGTCGTCGCCGTCAGCGCACTGCTGCGCGGCACCAACGCACAGGGACCCGACGGCACGGGAGGCACGATCTCGCCGTCGCAGAAGATCACCCTGACGCTGACCGCGCAGCTGCGCAAGACGAGCCGCACCGGGGGAGCGGCTCCGACGCCCAGCACCATCCAGAACACCGCGCACGCGACGCTGCACGACGACGTGTACCCCGGCGTCCAGGCGGCCGACGCGCGCGGCGTCGCGCTGACGCTGCAGAACGGCAACCTGCAGGTCACGACGGCCAAGTCGTTCAACCCGTCGAGCACCCTGCAGTCGAAGCCCGCGGACCCGATCCAGGTGAACCTGCGTGCCCGGTCGACCGGGACGCTGTCGCCCAAGGTGCTCGTGATCGAGGATGCGGACCCGACGTTCTGGAACGCCTTCACCCTGAAGTCCTTCACCCTGCCCAACACGCCGACCGGCGCCGACCGGGTCCAGGTGGATGCGCAGACGGGCCAGGGGCCGGCCGCCGCGTGGCAGACAGGGACGCCGACCGCGATCGCTTCCGCCGCGCTGCCCTCCGGAATCGCCGCGGCGGATGTGACCGGCCTGCGCTTCACCTTCTCCCGCTCCGATGGCGGCCCGTTCGCCGCCTCCAACGACGTGGATGAGGTCACCCTGAACCTCTCGCTGCGGAGCACTCTGCGCGACGGCAGCGGATCTGTGACCTCGACCGTCGTCCCGCAGCCGATGCCGGGTGAGACCGCGCCCGGGACCGTGTCGGACACCGTGACCGTCGACGCGTCGTACAACGACGTGCAGGCGCAGCAGGCGAACGCCACCGCGACCTTCACCGTCGACCCCGGCACCGCGAAGATCGCCGTGGAGAAGACCAGCCCCGGCCAGGCCGCGTCGGGACGCGAGGTGAACTGGACGCTGCGCTTCAAGAACACCGGTACCGGAATCCTGCCGAACCCCGTGGTGACGGACACCCTGCCGGCCGACGGGTCCCTGCTGTACGTCCCGACGAACGTCCCGACCTACAGCACCTCGACGGGAGGGACGCTGCCGACGGACGGCGCGGTCATCACCCGCGTCTACGATCCCGCGACGGGCACCATCCGCTTCAGCTGGCCTTCCGGGTCGCAGCTGGCGCCGGGAGAGACGTACAGCATCACGATCGGCCTGCAGATCAAGCCGGGCCTCGCGCCGGCGTCGTCCGCGGTCAACACGTTCGGCGTCACCACCGACCGCCAGCTCGCGAGCAGCGACTGCACGGCGCTCAACCCGGGCAACGGCCGTGCCGTGACCTTCGCCGCGAACACCTGCTCGACCAGCAACGTGGTGACCACCCTTTCGCAGGGCTCGTTCACCGCGTCGAAGGGTGTGAAGTCGCCCACCGGCCAGGCGCAGAACATCGTCAACCCGGCGCTTCCCTGCACCCCCGACAGCGAGGGCTACTACCGGTACCCGTGCGCGGCGGTCAGCGCGATCGGCGCGACCGACGACTGGAAGCTCGACATGGTGAACGGCGGGAACGTGGCCGCCAGGAGCCTCACCGCAGTGGATGTGTTCCCCGCACCCGGGGACACGGGCGTCGTCGACTCCTCCCCCCGCGGCTCGATCTACACGCCGCGCTTCAACGGCGACCTCGCCTTCCAGCCGTCCGCGGACGCCGCGGGCGCCGCGATGACCTGGTTCGTGACCACCGCGGCGAAGCCGTGCGCGGCGGACATCACGCCCGGCTCCTCGTGCCCGGCCGGGTCGTGGGCGCCCTCGAGCGTGGTGGGGACCAGCATCCAGGCCGCGGATGTCACCGGCGTCAAGATGGTGTTCGACTTCAGCGGGACGGCCACGGGCACTCTCGCGCCCGGCGCCGAGGTGAAGGTGACCTACACCAGCACGAACATCCCGACCACTGCCCCCGGCGACGACCGCGCGCCGGTGAGTGCTCCAGTCACGGCCGTGCGTGCGTGGAACTCGTTCGGCTTCTACCCGACCTACGTGTCGGGGTCGCAGCCGGCCGGTCCCCAGGAGCCCATCAAGGCGGGCGTCATCCTGACGGGCGGTCCCCTGCAGATCGCCAAGACGGTCACGGGAGCGGCGGCGCAGTACGCGCCGGCGAGCTTCCAGGCGGATGTCGTCTGCACGGTGACCGGCGTCCCTGTGGACCTCGGCGCGAACGCATCCGTCACCCTGAGCGCCGCGAACCAGTACACGGCGCGGATCGACGGCATCCCCACCGGCGCGCAGTGCGCGGTCACCGAGCACGGGCCCGACGGCTCGTACGGCGAGACGAGCCGCAGCGTCACGCCGGGATCCGTCACCATCGCCGCCGCAGACGCGACCGCGCCGGTGCCGGTCGGCCAGCAGGTCGCCATCGTGAACGACTACGGCGTGACCGCTCTCACCGTGACCAAGCACGTGGACACGGCGGCGACCGCGGGGACGTTCGGACCGTTCGCCGTCGGCGTCGTCTGCACGGCGCCGCTCGGCCAGAGCATCCCGCTCGCCGCCGGCGATGCCGCGTTCTCCCTGCAAGACGGCGGATCGCACACCATCGGCGGCCTCCCGGCCCACGCGGCGTGCGTCGTGACCGAGACGGATGCGGATGGTGCGGCAGCCTCGCCGAACCACGTGTCGTTCTCGGTCGACGGCGCTGCGGCGACGGACGGCTCGCAGGCCATCGTGGCCCTCGGCGCCGGCCCGCAGCCGACCACCGCAGAGATCGTCAACCACTACGCGGCGGGCACCCTCGCGATCAGCAAGATCGTGGACGGCGACGCCGCCGGGAGCTTCGGAGACGGACCCTTCACGGTGCACGTCACCTGCGTCTACGGAGGCGACCAGACGCTGTTCGACGGCGATCTGACGATCGCCGGCGGCCAGACGCTGACCGTGCCGGGCGTCTATCCGGCGGGCACCCAGTGCTCGGTGGCCGAGACGACCGACGGCGGGGCGACCGGCAGCACGGTGGACCTGCCGACGGTGACCATCCCGGGTGCGACGGACGGCAGCATCCCGACCGTCACGGTGAGCGTGACGAACACGTTCTCGTCCGGCAGCGTCACCATCGTCAAGCAGCGCACCGGTGACGGGGTCGACCGTTACGGCTCCGGCCCGTTCACCGCCCAGCTCGTGTGCACCTGGCAGAGGGACGGCCAGACGCTCACCATCCCGCTGCCGGACGGGGGCCTGGTCACTCTGGATGCGGCGAACGGCTACACGGCGACCGTCACCGGCCTCATCCAGCGCGCGCACTGCGACGTGACGGAGACGGCCACGGGTGGGGCGACCGCCGTCGCCGTCGCTCCGGATGGTGGCGTGACCGTCCCGGCCGGCGACCCGGCGCAGGTCACGATCACGAACACGTTCGACACCGGCTCGCTCGTCATCGACAAGAAGCGGATCGGCGACGGCGTCGCGAAGTTCGGAGCCGGCCCGTTCACGATGCAGGTGACCTGCAGCTACGACGTGGATGGAGTGGTCACCCCGATCGAGCTCGCCGACGGCGGAAAGGTCGTGCTGTCGAAGGACGACGGCTACACCGCCACCGTCGACGGCCTGATCGCGGGCGCCTCGTGTGCTGTCGAGGAGACGGACGCCGGGCTCGCGACGGCGACCACGATGGATCCGGCGGACGGCCGGGTGACCATCGGCGCCGGTCAGAGCGCGACCGTCACGGTGACCAACCGCTTCGACGTCGGCCACCTGACCATCGCGAAGACGGCGGACCGGTCGACGGCCGAGGTGGGCGACACCATCCTCTACACGATCACCGTCACTAACGACGGCCAGCTCGACGCGAAGGACGTCACGGTCACCGACCTGCTTCCCGGCGGACTCCAGCTGGTCGGCGCCCAGCCTGCGGCCACGAAGGCCGCGAACGGTGACCTGACGTGGGTCATCCCGGGGATCGCGAAGGGGGCGAAGGCCACGATCACCGTCGCCACGAAACTGATCGCGCCGCAGGACATCACCAACCGGGCGACCCTCGGGCCGCTGTCCGGGCCGTGGGATCCGTCCACGGGCGACAGCCGTTGCGGCGACGACGGGACCGCCTGCGCCACGGTGACCGACCCGGGCGTGCACGGCCTGGCGAGCACCGGCAGCGACCTGCTCGGCTCCCTTGCCGGAGCCCTGACGGCGCTGGCGGCGCTGATCGCGGGCGCCGGTCTGGTGCTGCTGCGTCGCCCGAGGCTGCGGAGGCGGTGAGCCGCGGCGGCCGGGGGCTGCGGCCCCGGTGAGCCGCCGCGGAGCGCGGGGTCGCTGGCGGGGCCGCGACCCCGCCGCTCCGGGCTCAGGGCAGAGTGACCGGAGCGTCGCTCAGTACACCGTGGCGGGTGCCGGATGCCGTCGCGAACAGCGCGACCACTCCGATCCGGTGGGTCCCGGAGTCCGTCCACACATAGTCGCTGGAGGCGTCGCCCGCCGCATCCAGGATCAGGTCCGGAAGCTGCGGCGCCGGCGTGCCGTCGGCCCAGACCGCCAGCGTGGTTCCGGGCGTGCCGTGCAGGGCCAGCTGCACGCCGCCGGGCACCACGGTCGCCGTGACGGTCGGGACGGTCGCCGTTCCGGTCACCGGTGCGGACTGTGCCGACACGTTCCCGAGCGGGTCCGTCTGCCGCGCGGTGAGTGAGTAGGCGGAGGCGATCGCGATCAGTTCCGGCGAGCTCCACTGGCCCTGAGCGTCCGCAGTGACCGTGGCGATGCCCGTGCCGTGGTCGAAGAGCTCGACGGTGGCGCCGGGCTCCGCGGTACCGGTCAGGATGGGCGCGAGCAGCGCGGCGGTCGCTCCCGTTCCCGTGTCCACCGCGGCGATGACGGGAGGCTCCGCCGTGCGGTCCACCCCGATGCGGACGGTGGCGCCCGTCGAGGTTCCGCTGCTGGTGGTCTGTGTCGCGCTCAGCACCCACGGGCCGTCCGTCAGGGCGGCGATGTTCACATCCACAGCCCACGTCCCGCCCGCAGCAACGGTCGCCGTCGCGAGCGGCGCCGGAGCGGAGAGGGTCGTCGCGCTGAGTGCGGTTCCGGCGGGCGAGGCGGTGATGGCGACCGTCGCGCCGGGCTGCCCGGTTCCCGTGAGCGGGAGGGTCGTCGCGGCGGTCTGCCAGCCGGCCGGGATCACCGTGGTGATGGCCGGCGCGGGCGGCACGGGCGTGACCGGAGGTGCTGCAGGCGCCGTCGGCGGGGTGACGGGCGGAATCGTCGCCTGGATCACGGGTGAGGGCGCCGGCGTCAGCACGAGCGGGCCGGGAGCCGTCGGGCCGGGATCGGTCGGGGCCGGAACCGCCGGGCCGGGAACGGCCGGAACGACCGGAGGGGTCGTAGGAACCGCAGGAGCGGTGGATGCCCCCGAGGACGTGCTCTGCGCATCCTGAGCCGACGCCTGCGGAGCGCCGTCGGAGCGACTCGAGGCCACGTCATGTCCCGGCGCGCCCAGCAACTGCGGTCCGAGGACGATCGCCCCCGCGACCCCGGCGGCGACCGCCAGGCCGGCGACCGTGGCCCCGACGCCGATCGCCGCGCGATTCGCACCCGTACCGGCGCGCCCGACCGACCGCATCATCCCGATCGTGGGTGCGCCGGCCGGCTGGCCGCCGGCCGCAGCAGCGCCCGCACCGCCTCCCACGCCCGCCGCCGCAGCGGTCACCGCCGCTCCGTGCGCGATCTGGGCGGCGTACGCGGTCGCTCCGCCGATCCCGAGCAGCAGCGGCAGCAGGATGAGGGACAGCCGCGACCCGACGTTCTGCGCCTCCGCCGCCACGATCGAGCATCGCGTGCAGTCGTCCAGGTGGCGCTCGAGGCGCGCGGTCTCCCGCTTGCCGAGGCCGCCGCGTGCGTACGCGCCCATCCGCTCGGTGGTCCAGCGGCAGTCCGAGCCCTCGGCGCTCGCGTTGATGTGCGCCTGGATCCAGGCCTGGCGGAGTCCCTCGCGGGCGCGGTAGGCGAGCGCCGCCGTGCCGTTCGCCGTGAGGCCGAGCAGCGGTGCGACGGCGGCCGGGGTCATCCGCTCGACCTCGCAGTACCAGAGCACCTCCTGCCAGCGAGAGGGCAGCGACCGGAAAGCCTGTGCGGTCAGGGAGCGGTCCAGAGACTCCATGCTCGCCGCCTCTGTCGACGACGGGTCCGGAATCGTGGACGCATCCTCGATGGGCGCCTCGCGGCGGCCGCCGCCCCAGCCGGCGGCCACGTTGCGGATGGTCGTGAACAGGTAGGGCCGGAAGCCGGTGTGCGGCCCGCGTCCGTCGCGGACGGCCTTCAGGATGAGGGCGTACGCCTCGGCGACGACGTCGTCCGGGTCCTCGTCGGTGAAGGACCGGGCGACCGTCCGCCCGGCCGGTGCGTGGCGGCGCCACAGCTCCGCGAACGCCTCCCGGTCGCCCGCGCGCGCGGACTCGACGAGGTCGGTGTCCGACTGCTCGGGCGCAGCGTCCATCCACTCGTCCTCGCGCAGGCTGTCGTCGCTTCTCACGGTGTCAGCGGCTTCCGGCGAGCACCCGCGGGTGCTGGAGGTCGGTCGGTTCGTGGATCGGTCGGGCATCTGCGGGTTCTTCCTCTGGGCACACCGGGAGCGCCCGCCGCCGATGGGCGGACGCTCCCGGCGTCGAGCGGGGTTCGGGTCTCCCGGCGCCGGCCCCGCAGGGGAGCCGGGCATCGATACGGCGATCCGGATCGCCGGTGGTGCATGTTCGGGTCACGCGCCGCTTAAGAGACGGGGAAGTCGGGCGATCATGACGCAGCTTTTCAGAGATCTTTTCCGCAGGGGCTTCCGCGGGCGCTGCCGCGGCGTCGGCGGGGGCCGTCATGGCGCGAGGAGGAGGGCAACGATGTCGTCGCTGTGGAGGCGTCCCTCCTCATCCACGACCAGGCCCGAGAGGGCGCACCGCTCGAGCAGCGCGTCCGCATCCCGTCCGGAGAGCACGGCGACGTCGGCGAGCGAGGTCCACCCGGCTTGGGCGCGGGTGCGGATGGACTCGCTGCGGACGCCGAGCTCGCGCGCCAGCAGGCCGGCCGGATACCCGGCGGTCAGCAGCCCGCTGATCACCTGGCGGGTGAGCTGGTAGGCGGCGCGACGCTGAGGACCGAGCGCCTGCTTCTCGTCATCGCGGGCCGCGACCAGGAGGGACGCCAAAGACTCCGGAAGCGTGCGCCGGAAGCGCGCAGCGGCGCTGGGGCGACGGAGGGTCGGTGCGCTCTCGTCGAGGGTCATGTCGTTCCTCGGTCACTGGGCGGGTATGCGGTGTCTGTCGGAACGCTAC
>Ga0206353_11275066_pt1 | contig 10737 bp, 8 predicted proteins | sample DielMetaTC5am4_FD_146436 | JGI IMG/M metagenome (GOLD analysis project Ga0206353, IMG submission 146436) | Corn rhizosphere microbial communities from Kellogg Biological Station, Michigan, USA - Diel MetaT C5am-4 (Metagenome Metatranscriptome)... | ecosystem: Host-associated > Plants > Roots >...
GGCAAGATCGGCGCCTTCGTGGAGACCAAGAACGCCCAGATCGGCAAGGGCGCCAAGGTCCCGCACCTCTCGTACGTCGGCGACGCCGAGATCGGCGAGGGTACGAACATCGGTGCCGGCACGATCTTCGCCAACTACGACGGGGTCAACAAGCATCGCACCGTCGTCGGCAAGCATGCACGTACGGCGAGCAACAACACCTTCGTCGCGCCGGTGGTCATCGGTGACGGTGCCGCGACCGGGGCGGGCGCGGTGATCAGATCCGACGTACCCCCTGGTGCGCTGGCCGTCTCGAGCGGCCCGCAGCGGCACTACGACGAGTGGGCGCAGCGCCGCCGGGCCGGAACCCCGCAGGCGGAGGCGGCGCGGTCGGCGTGCGACAATCGGGCCGAGCCTGACGGTGTCGACCAGCCTTCCGAGGAGTAGTGCTGCGGTGAGCGGAGTGAAGCGGACCACCGAGAAGAATCTGATGGTCTTCAGCGGGCGGGCTCATCCCGAGCTCGCCGAGGCCGTGGCCCGCGAGCTCGGTACCTGCCTGGTGCCGACCGAGGCGCACGACTTCGCCAATTCCGAGACCTACGTGCGGTACGCCGAGTCCGTGCGTGGATGTGACGCCTTCGTGATCCAGAGCCACACCGCCCCGGTCAACGAGTGGATCATGGAGCACCTGATCATGGTGGACGCGCTCAAGCGCGCCTCCGCCAAGCGGATCACCGTGGTGATGCCCTTCTACGGCTATGCCCGCCAGGACAAGAAGTCGCGTGGGCGCGAGCCGATCAGCGCCCGCCTGATCGCCGATCTGTTCAAGACCGCCGGCGCCAACCGGCTGATCACCGTCGACCTGCACACCGACCAGATCCAGGGCTTCTTCAACGGCCCCGTGGACCACCTGATGGCGATGCCGATCCTGACCCGGCACGTCCAGGAGAGGTACGGCACCGAGCCGCTCGCCGTGGTCTCGCCAGATGCCGGCCGGATCAAGGTCGCCGAGTCCTGGTCGAAGCGGCTCGGCGGCGCCCCGCTGGCCTTCATCCACAAGACGCGCGATGTCACCCGTCACAACGAGAGCGTCGCCAATCGCGTGATCGGCCAGGTCCAGGGCCGGCACTGCATCCTCGTCGACGACATGATCGACTCCGGCGGCACCATCTGCAACGCCGCCGAGGCGCTGATGAACGAAGGTGCCGCGTCCGTGATCATCGCCGCCACCCATGGCGTGCTGTCGGGCCCGGCCGTCGACCGCCTGAAGAACTCCGTCGCCCGAGAGGTGATCGTCACCGACACCTTGCCGATCACGCCGGACAAGCAGTTCGACAAGCTCACCGTGCTGTCGATCGCCCCGCTGCTCTCCACGGCGATCCGCAACGTCTTCGAGGACGGCTCGGTCACCTCGATGTTCGACGTGCAGTAGTCCTCAGGTTCGTCGGGCCCGGGACTCACCGACCCTGGACCTGACGAGCCGCCGGGTCGGTCCGGCAGGCGGTCGGCGGCGCCTCGAAGCCCGATGCCGGGTGGTCACCGCGAGCGGATCCGGATCGCGACCTCGAGGTCGTCGAGCCGGTCGGCCCATTCCCGGGCCAGCACCGCGGGTACGTCGCCCGACGCGAGCCGGGCGTTCACCTCGCGGCTCAGCTGCTCCGCCAGGTGGCCGGGGAGCGGCAGGGTGGGGAAACCGCGCCCGATGACCCGGGCGAATCCGGGGCCTCGCCGGCGTGCCGGCTCGACCGAATCGGTGACATAGCGATCGAGGAGGTCGGCGACGAGCTCATGCTGGCCGGGCCGCCACAGGCCGGTCGCGAGGGCGACGTACTCGCGGTTCGAGACGTCGGGAGCATGCATCTGCTGCCAGGCCTCCGCCTTGGCGTCGTACGCCGGGACGCTCGCGCGCGCCCGCAGCGCCGCAAGCCGTGCCGCCTCACGGTGGTCCCGCGCCGCCTCGGCCTCGCATGCGGCGGTGCCGCCGCCCAGCTGTGCGATCCGCTCGATCGCGCGCCAGCGGGTGTCGGCGGGCAGGTGGACGCCTGCCAGGGTGCCCTCGATGAGCCACCGACCCAGCTGATCGGGATCGGAGCAGGTCGCGACCACGGTGCCCGCCGCCGGCAGCGGCGCCGGTCCGGGCAGGAGACGGGTGGCGATCCGGTGCAACGCCTCCTCGTTGGCGCTCAGCTCCTCGACCGAGGACCACAGCGTGACGACGCGTTCGAGCCGGCCCAGCACCAGCTCCACGATCAGGGTCTCGGACTCGGCGATCAGATGTTTTTTCGCCAGGGCCAGCAGGCCCGGAACCGCCAGCTCGCCGTCGCAGGCGCGCTCGGCCGCCGACCAGAGCATCGCCCGGGTGAGCGGATCCGCGATCGATCCGAGCCGGCGGGTCACCAGCTCCCAACCGGCGGTGTCGAAAACCCGCCGCGCGTAGGTCTCCTCGTGGATGTCGGGCAGTACCGACAACGAGGCGAAGTCCGGCAGCGTGACCGGCGCTGCGCCCACGTCGACCGTCGCGGTGCGCACCAGGCGGCCGCGGTCGTCGTACCCGCCGACCGTGAAGCGGTGCTCCCGGCTGCCCACCCGGCGCAGTGTCGGCACTTCGCGCCGCTCGACGGCGATGGTGTCGGCGCCGGTCGTGCGCAGCCAGGCCGCGGCCCAGCCGCGCACGTCGCGGTCGGTCACGCTCGTCAGGGCGTCGAGGAAGTCGGCGAGGTCGGCATTGGCGAAGGCGTGCCGCTCGAGGTAGAGGTTCACTCCGGCGACGAAGTCCTCCTCGCCCAGCCAGCTGACCAGTTGCCGCAGCACCGCCGCGCCTTTGGCATAGGTGATCATGTCGAAGTTGCCCAGCGCGGTCTCCACGTCGACGAGCGCCTCGGCGTCCTCGGCGATGGGGTGGGTGGAACGCCGGGCGTCGGCGGTGTACGCCGTGGGCTTGCGGTCCAGCGCGAAGCTGATCCAGGCGCCGCCGTATCCCGCGGCCGCCGCGACCCGATAGCCCATGTAGTCGGCGAAGGACTCGTTGAGCCAGCTGTCCTGCCACCAGCGCATCGTGGCCAGGTCGCCGAACCACATATGTGCCATCTCGTGCGCGATCACAGTCGCCCGCAGCATCTGCTCCTCCGCGGTGGGCGGGGCGTCGGGAAGCAGTTCCTCGCGGAAGGTCACGCAGCCGGGTTCCTCCATCGCGCCCCAGTTGAGCCCGGGCACCAGCACCTGGTCGTAGGAGTCGAAGGCGTATGGCGGCGTGAAGGCGTGGGTGTAGTGGTCGAAGCACGCCTCGGTGATCGTGCGCAGCTCGGCGGCGTCGCGCTCGAGCTGGGCGCGCAGCGATGCGCGGGCGTGCCAGCCGAAGGGGAGGCCGGCGTACTCCCAGGTGTGGCTGGCCCAGGGACCGGCGCACATCACGAAGAGGCTGGGGCAGATCGGGGGTGTCGTGGTGAAGGTCCAGGTGCCGGTGCCGTCATGGCTGCCGATGCCGTTCGCGAGCACCGTCCACCGCGGATCGGCCCGGACGGTGAGGCTGATCGGCGCCTTGAGGTCGAGCTGGTCGAAGCAGCAGAAGACGCGGGAGGCCATGTCCATGCCGGTGTACGCCGACACGTAGCGCTCGCCGTCGACCGGGTCGGTGAAGGCGTGCATACCCTCGCCCACCGTGGTGTAGGGCGCGGCAACGGTGACCCGCAGCTCGTTCTCGGCCCGCAGGCCGTGGAGCCGGACGCGGCCCTCGGCATATGCCTCGCCGGGGAGCTCATGTCCGTTGAGGACCGCGCGGAAGCTGTGTGCCCCGACGAACTCGGCGAAGCTCGCCTCGGCGGTGGCCCCGAACCGGATGGTCGTGGTGGAGGTGAACTCGCCCTGGGAGGTCACGTCGAGGAGGACGTCGTACCCGTGGACGCTGATCGCCTGCGCGCGCCCGGTCGCCTCGTCGTACTTCAAAGCCATGCGATCCACCCTAGAGATCGGTCCGCTCCGGCGCAGGTCGCCGTGACGGTGGCCGGTAGCCGGCCCGATTCGCCATTCCTGCAAGGGATTGGCTAGTATTTCCCGGTTGCCTCGGCGAGGGAGCCCCAAGGAATTGGGCACAGTCTCCGTAATCGACGCGGCCGGTCGCAGATCCTCATGCACCGTGCCTGCTGTCGCGCGGTGCATGTGTCGTCTCCCGGTCAGGCAGCGACCAGCTTCCACACAGCAAGCCCGACGCAAGGAGTCACCATGTCCGAGGATCTGATCAAGGCCGAAGCCCGTACCCAGTTCGGCAAGGGCGCGGCTCGGCGCATCCGTCGGGAGAACAAGGTGCCGGCGGTGATCTACGGCCACGGCAACGACCCGATCCACGTGACCCTGCCCGGCCACGACACGATGATGGCGCTCAAGCACGGCGGCGCGAACGCCGTCCTCAACATCGAGGTCGACGGCACCGTGCAGCTGGCGCTGACCAAGCAGGTCCAGGCGGACCCGATCAAGGGATTCCTCGAGCACATCGACTTCGTTGCGGTGAAGAAGGGTGAGAAGGTCACGGTCGAGGTCCCGATCGTCGTCGTCGGCGAGGCCGCCCCCGACACGCTGGTCGTCGTCGAGACCACCCACGTCTCGGTCGAGGCCGAGGCCACGCACATCCCCGAATCCATCGAGGTCTCCGTCGAGGGCGCCGAGTCCGGCACCCAGATCCACGCCGCGGCGCTGGTTCTGCCCAAGGGCTCGACCCTGCTCTCGGACACCGACGCGCTGGTCGTCAACGTCACCCACGCACCGACCGCCGCCGAGGTCGAGGCCGATCTGGCCGAGGGCGGGACCGCTGCCGAGGCGCCCGCCGAGGACGCCGAGACCCCGGCCCAGGACGCCTGACCCGACCCGAGATGACCGATGCCGACACTCCCTGGCTGATCGTCGGACTGGGCAACCCCGGTCCGACGTATGCCGGGACCCGTCACAACATCGGCTACCTGGTCACCGACGAGCTCGCCTCCCGTATGGGGGCGGGCTTTCGTCGTCACAAGAGCGGCCGTGCTGATGTCGTCGAGGGCCGACTGGCCGTCGGGGGCCCCAAGGTGGTGCTGGTGCGCTCGCACACCTACATGAACGAGTCGGGCGGTCCGGTCTCGGCGCTGGCCAAGTTCTACAAGGTGCCCGCCGACCATGTGATCGCGATCCACGACGAGCTCGACATCTCCTTCGGGACCCTGCGGCTCAAGCTGGGCGGTGGCGACAACGGCCACAACGGGCTGCGATCGATGCGCTCGTCCCTGGGCACCGGCGACTTCTACCGGGTGCGCGCCGGGATCGGCCGGCCCCCGGGGCGACAGGATCCGGCCGATTTCGTGCTCTCCCGGTATTCATCGGTCGAGCGCAAGGAACTGCCCTTCCAGGTCGGCGACGCCGCCGATGCGGTCGAGATGCTGATCGGCAAGGGTCTCGCCGAGGCGCAGCAGCGCTTCAACTCCTGAGCGCCGACTCGATCGCGGCCAGGGTCGCCGCACCGCCGGCCCTGGTGTACGCCGAATCCTCGCGGACGCAACGGTCCAGGCGTTCGTCGTACCCGGTGAGCACGATGCCGGCGTGATCGGTGGCCACGAGGTGCAGGGTGCTCGTCCAGTCATGGCGTCCCAGCCGGCGCTGGAGCCGACGGCTCTCCCGGGCCGGCACGGTGTCGTCGTCGGATCCGTGCACCAGCCAGAGCCTCGTGGCCGCCGCCGGGCGCCGCGCCAGCCGCAGTGGCTTCGCCCCGCTGATCGGGTCGCGGCTGGTCATCGAGCCGGCGAGGCTGACCACGGCGCGGAAGTAGTCGGTGGTCAGTCCGGTGGCGACGGCTGCCGTACCGCCCAGCGACCAGCCGACGAGGACGCGCGCGCCCCGGCGTCGCGCGAAGCCGACGGAGCCGATCAGGTCCGCGCGGCCGCCGTCCGGCGCGGTCGAGTCCCAGTCGGGCACAAGGACACCGACGCCCAGTGCCTGGATCGCCTCGGCCAGTGGCTGCATCGCGCCACGTTCGTTCGGCCCACTGCCGTGCCACAGCAGTACGCCGGCGGGGCCGTCGTAGACGTCCATGGACCGACCGGGTCGATACTCGATAGTAGTAATAGTCATATCTCGAATCGTCATACCGGCTCTGAGGGTGTACTCGGGGACCGATACAGTTTCGGCCGTGAGCCAGTTTCAGCCAAGTGCAACCGATGACCATATCTTCGCCGCCTGGGCGGCCCAGGAGGCCGGCCGTCTGCTGCTCGACGTGCGCGGGCAGGGGCTGGAGGGGAAGGCACTCAAGGACGCCGGTGATCTGGCCTCGCACGAGTTCTTGATGAAGGTGATCGCCGAGCACCGCCCCGACGACGCGATCCTGTCCGAGGAGGAGCACCGAGGCACGACCTCGCGCCACGACCGTCATACGGCCGAGCGGGTGTGGATCATCGACCCCCTCGACGGCACCCGGGAGTTCTCCGAGCCGCCGCGTGAGGACTGGGCTGTGCACGTCGCGCTCTGGGAGGATGGTGAGCTCGTCGCCGGTGCGGTCGCACAGCCGGGACTCGGCCGGACCTTCCACACCGGCGAGCCGCCCGTCGTACCCCCGTCCTCGTCGGCGCGCCCGCGCCTGGTCGTCTCGCGCACTCGCCCGCCCGCCTTCGTCGAGGCGCTCGCCGAGCACATTGGCGGCGAGCTGGTGCCGATGGGCTCCGCCGGCGCCAAGGCGATGTCGGTGTTGCGCGACGTCAGCGACGCCTATGTGCACGCCGGCGGGCAGTACGAGTGGGACTCGGCCGCCCCCGTCGCCGTCGCCCGTGCCGCCGGCCTGTTCACCAGCCGCGTCAACGGCGACCCACTGAGGTACAACCAGGACGACGTGCTGCTGCCCGACCTGGTCATCTGCCGCCCTGAGCTCTCCGAGAAGATCCTCGCCTTCGTCGCCGAGCACGGCACCGGCTGAGTCGTGGCCGTGCGCGCGGTGCTGTGGGACGCCGACGGCGTGCTGCAGAAGCTGCGGCTTCGACGAGCTGTGGGGCTTCGTGCCCAGAGACCCGGCTGCGACTTCTGAGCGAAGCCTTCGCGGACATGCCCGGCGTGCTCACGGGCCGAGTCGACATGGCTGCGCGGCTGGACCGCGTGCTGGCACGGCTGGGCCTGTCCGATGTCGACGCGGAGGCGGTTCACGACACATGGAGCCAGCTGCCACCGGTGGCGCAGGCTCGTGCGCCGGTGGCCGGGCTTCGGCGGCGGGGAGTGGTGTGTACTGGCCACCAACCAGGACACGCTGCGCGAACCGCACATGCGCCCGATCTACGAGCTGTCAATGTCGACGGCGCTCGTGCCGCCGGACTGCACGCAGAGTGCTGGCACCACGATCAGGGCGTCGACGTGCTCCGTGACCGGCTGGCCGGGCACGGGTTGTGACTCAGCCGAGGATCTCCGCGATCCGGCGTGCCCGGGTCTCCTGCTTCTTCGTGTCGTGCAGGCGGAGCAGGTGCTGGTAGCGCGCTGACCGGGACAGCGAGTCCCAGCGCTCGCGGGCCGCGGGATCGGCGTCGAGCGCCGTGGCGAGGTCCGGGGGCTCGATGAGGGCCTCCACCTCGCGCAGTTCGTCCCATGATCCGCACGCCTTCGCGTCGGCTATGACCGCGCGGCCGGCGTCGGCCATCAGGCCGGCGGCCTCCAATGCCTCCACCCGGTCACGGTTCGGCTGCGTCCACCTGCTGTTGGCTCGTCGCGGCGTCATGGTGATCGACGTACGACGCTCGTCGACTCCCTTCGCCTGGCTGTCCACCCATCCGAAGCAGAGCGCCTCGAGCACCAGCTCCTCGTACGGCACGTGGTCGTCGTACGCCTTCTTGTAGGTGACCACCCACACGCCGGCGCTGGTGGCGTGGTTCGTCTCGAGCCACTGCCGCCATTGGGCCCGTGACCTGATCTCGACCCGCCCCCGCTCCAACTCCATGCCCGAACGATGCCATGCCAGCAGCGCCGAGGCGTCAATTCATCAACCTTAGAACGCGCCGAGGCGTCACTCGCATGTCAGGAAGTGACGCCTCGGCGGCATTTCAGCGTTATGAATTGACGCCTCGGCGAGATCCGGCCAATCAAATAGGGTGCAGGCGTGGGTTCGTCATCGGCGATCGAGATCGAGATCGACGACAGGGTCGTCAAGGTCTCGAATCCGGACCGCGTCTACTTCCCGGCGCGCGGGGAGACGAAGCTGGACCTCGTCGAGTACTACCTCTGCGTCGGCGAGGGCATCGTCAACGCGCTGCGCGAGCGGCCGTGCATGCTGCATCGCTTCCCGACCGGAGTGACGGGGGAGAAGGTGCACCAGAAGCGGCTGCCCAAGGGCGCGCCGACCTGGATGGAGACTGTCGAGGTCTTCTTCCCGCGCTGGAAGCGCACCGCCGACGAACTGTGTGTCACCGAGCTCGCCCAGGTGATCTGGGCGGTGCAGATGTCGACGGTCGAGTTCCATCCCTGGAACAGCCGGCGTGGTCACATCGAGGAGCCCGACGAATGGCGGATCGATCTCGATCCCGGGCCGGAGTGCCCGTGGAGCACGGTGCGGTCGGTCGCGGCTGTTTGTCACAGCGTGCTCGATGAGCTCGGTGCGGTCGGCTATCCGAAGACCAGCGGTGGCGCGGGGATGCACGTCTATGTGCGGATCCCGCCCGACCACGGTTTCGGGGAGGTACGTCGGGCCGCGCACGCCTTCGCCCGCGAGATCGAGCGTCGTCATCGGGAGGTGACCACCACCTGGTGGCGCAAGGACCGCGCGCCGACCGACCTCTTCGTGGACTACAACCAGAACACCCGGGACCACACCATCGCGGCGGCGTACTCGGTGCGCGGCAATGCCGAAGCCACGGTTTCTGCGCCGGTGCGCTGGGACGAGATCGACGACTGCGAGCCCCGCGACTTCACCATCGCCACCATGCCCGCCCGGTACGCCGAACTCGGCGACCTGCATCACGACATCGATGATCACCCCTTCGACATCGCGCCGCTGCTCGAATGGGCCGATCGCGACGAGGCCGCAGGCGCCTCGACCCCGGAGGAGGCGCAGTGACGGCGAGGAGCTGGGCATTTGTGCTTCCTTGGTGCGGCATCTTCGTCGCCCTCGTCTTCGTCGAGCGCAAGCGAGTCGACTCGCCCACGGCCTGATCCGCTCGCTTTACAAGATGGTTCATTGTGTAAAAAGTTACTGACGCGTATCCTCCCGCCATGACTGAGTCCACTCCGGGAGCCCCCTCGCCCGACCATGGCGCGGCTTCGGCCGAGGATCTGCTGCTCGACCCCGAGAACCCGCGCGGGTGGTACGCCTTCGAACCGGGATATGCCAAGGCACTCACCGACCGGATCGTCTCCTCGACGGGTCGGTCCGAGACGTCGTACGCGCCCTCCACCGGGCAGCCCCTCGCGAGCATCCCGCAGTCGAGCGTCGACGACGTCCGCGAGGCGGTGGCTCGGGCCCGCCGGGCTCAACGGGCGTGGGCGCGGACCGGCATCGACGAGCGCGCTGAGATCCTGCTGCGGCTGCACGACATCGTGCTGGACCGACAGCGCGAGATCCTCGACCTGATCTGCCTGGAGTCGGGCAAGGCGCGCCGGCACGCCTTCGACGAGCCGCTCCACGTCGCGCTGACAGCGCGCTACTACGCCCGTACGGCGCACCGCCACCTCGACTCCCGGCGTCGTCCCGGAGTGATCCCCGGGTTGACCCGCGCTCGGGTCAACCGGGTACCCAAGGGCGTCGTCGGCATCATCGCGCCGTGGAACTATCCCTTCACGCTGGCGATCTGCGACGGTCTGCCGGCGCTGCTGGCCGGAAACGCCGTCGTCACCAAGCCCGACGCCCAGACGATGCTGACCGCCCTGCTCGGCGCCCAGCTGCTGGAGGAGGCCGGCCTCCCGCGCGACCTCTGGAATGTCGTCGCGGGCCCGGGCGGCGAGATCGGGACGCCGCTGATCGAAGGCTCGGACTACGTGTGCTTCACCGGTTCGACGGCCACCGGCAAGCTGGTCGCCCGGCAGTGCGCCGACAAGCTGATCGGCTGTTCCTTGGAACTGGGCGGCAAGAACCCCATCCTGATCCTGCGCGACACCGACGTCGAGCGCGCCGCCGAGGGCGCCGTACGCGCCTGCTTCTCCAATGCCGGGCAGTTGTGCGTCTCGACCGAGCGGATGTTCGTCGCCGACCAGATCCACGACCGCTTCATCGAGCGGTTCGTGGCCAGGGTGAAGGCGATGAGGCTCGAGGCGGGCACCGGATGGGGCTCCGACATGGGCACCCTGATCAGTCGCGACCAGCTCGAGACCGTTACCGCGCACGTCGACGATGCGGTCGCCAAGGGGGCCCGGGTACTGGCCGGTGGGAGGGCGCGGCCCGATCTCGGCCCGTACTTCTACGAGCCCACGGTCCTGGAGGGCGTCACCCCGGAGATGACCTGCTTCGGCGCGGAGACCTTCGGCCCCGTGGTCAGCATCTACCGCTTCGGTGACGAAGCCGACGCGATCGCGCGGGCCAACGACGGCGATTACGGCCTCAACGCCTCCATCTACAGCCGTGACGTCAGGCGCGCCGAGAGGATCGCCCGCCAGATCAGGTGCGGCACGGTCAACATCAACGAGGCCTTCGCTGCCACCTTCGCCAGCATCGACACTCCCATGGGCGGGATGCGCGAGTCCGGCATGGGGCGACGGCAGGGTAGCGAGGGCATCCTGCGCTACACCGAGGCTCAGTCCGTGGCCTCGCAGACGCTGGTACGGCTGGCTCCGCAGTAC
>Ga0206353_12017924_pt1 | contig 10723 bp, 8 predicted proteins | sample DielMetaTC5am4_FD_146436 | JGI IMG/M metagenome (GOLD analysis project Ga0206353, IMG submission 146436) | Corn rhizosphere microbial communities from Kellogg Biological Station, Michigan, USA - Diel MetaT C5am-4 (Metagenome Metatranscriptome)... | ecosystem: Host-associated > Plants > Roots >...
CGCGGAAGGTGAGGGCCCCGCTGACCAGGGTGACCACCTCGTCCCACGCCGGGCGCAGCACCGCCGCGTCCTCCGCGCGCAGGGTCGCCTCCGGCTCCCGTTCGCCGCGCGCCACCGCCTGGCCCAGCGGCGAGCTCGGTGCGAGCAACTGCTCGACCTTGGCCAGGCCCGCGTACTCGGCGATGTCGCGCACCCCCTCGACCGGCTGGGCGAAGGCGTGGTGGTCGATCAGCCCCGCGGCGCCGTCGGCCACCTCGGTGAGCACCTCGGTCAGCTCGGTCAGGTCGTAGCGGTCCTGCTCCGCGGGCAGCGGCAGGACGTCGGTGTCGGCCACCTCGGGCCACGACGCGATCTCGGTGAGGTCGTGCTCCTCGCTGCCGGCGCAGAACCGGGCGAGGTCCATCGGGGTCGGGAAGAGGTAGATCTCGCCGTCGCGGCCCAGGAATCGGGCCGCGTCCTCCACGTAGCAGCGCAGGGTCAGGCCCGCCCCCTCGCGGACGACGATCTCGACCGGCAGGATGCCGACCTCTTCCCAGAACTCCGCCGCCGCGGCGACCGCCTCCGGGGTCGCGGTGATCCGGCTGCCGCTGCGGATCGTGCTCACGCCGGGGGCGCCGCCGGGCTTGGCCAGGGACATACCGCTGGCGGCCGCCGTCGCGCCCGCCGGGGTGCCGCCGTCGTCGTCCTCGTCGAGGTCGATCTCCTCGACGTCGTCGTCCTCGTCGTCGTCCTCGTCGAGATCGTCCGCGGCGGTCTCCGCGGCCTCCGAGGCCGGCGGGTAGTCCTCCAGGCTCACCGTGCCCGCGCCGGTCCAGTCGAGGTGCTCGCCGAGCTCCTCGACGACGTCCTCCCAGAGATCGTCGATCGCGCTGCCGAGCCGGACCCACGACTCCTCGCCGGCGCGGCCGACGAAGGCTTCGACGCCCAGGCCGAGCGAGCCCACCTCGGGGCGGGAGACCAGGTCCGCGACCGCCTCGAACTCGTCCTCGTCCTCGTCCTCGTCGTCCTCGTCGTCACCGGTGTCCAGGCACTCGGCGAGCCGGCCCACGATGTCCACGGTGGCCGCGAGCTCCTCGACGGCCCAGCGGTCGGGGTTCTCGGCGGCGATGTCGTAGACCCCGTCGAGGTCGTAGCGGTGGTCGTCGTCGGGGGTGAGCTCGTCGGCGCCGAGCCCGGCGACGATCGGCCAGACGGGGTGGTCGGCCAGGTCGTGGTCGGTGCTGGTGCGGCAGAAGGCGGCGAGCGCCGCGGGAGTCGGGAACAGGTGCACCCTCGCGGTGGACCCCTCCTCGGGATCCTCCTCGGTGGTGCCGAGGAATGCCTGCCACTCCTCGCCGTCCTCCTCCCACGGAGGAGCCCAGAGGGTGTACCCCGTTCGGTCGTCGAGGGTGAGGGCGATCGGAACGATGCTCGGCCTGGCCACGCGCCCATCCTGCCGGATGAAGGACCCCGGCCTCCTCCCCCCTCGCAAGCTCGTGGCGAGCCTCTGGCCGGGGCCGGGCTACACCCCGATCGGATGCCACACGGTCTTGGTCTCCAGGAAGGCGGCCATCCGGGAGAGCCCCGGGTCGGCGGCCCAGTCCGGCTCCTCGGCCGGCGCACGCAGCACCCGCTTGACGGTGTCGGCGGCCGAACGCTCGAACTCGGCGGCCCGCCGGCCGGCGCCGGTGAGGTCGATCCCGTCGACGTCGGCGTGCTCGGCCAGCCACGGCCCGATCTCCTCGGCGGCGCCGGTGAGCAGGTTGACCACGCCGCCGGGGACGTCGCTGGTCGCGAGCACCTCGCCCAGGGTGACCGCCGGCAGCGGCCGGTCGTGCGAGGTGACGACGACGGCGGTGTTCCCCCCGGCCAGCACCGGCGCGAGCACGCTGACCAGCCCCAGCAGGGAGGAGCGCTGCGGCGCGAGGACCGCGATGACGCCGGAGGCCTCGGGCAGGCTGAAGTCGAAGTACGGCCCGGCGACCGGGTTGGCGCCGCCGAGGACGGCGGCCAGCTTGTCGGTCCAGCCGGCGTACCAGACCCACCGGTCGATGGCGGCGTCGACGGTGGCCCGCGCCCGCGCCGTGGACAGGCCCTCGCCGGCCGCGACCTCGTCGACGAACTGCGCGTGCCGGCCCTCCATCACCTCGGCCACGCGGTACAGCACCTGGCCGCGGTTGTAGGCCGTCGCCCCCGACCACTTCGCGAACGCGCCCCGGGCCGCGACCACGGCGTCCCGGGCGTCCTTGCGGCTGGCCCACGCCGCGTTGGCGAGGAAGCGGCCCTTGGTGTCGGTCACCTCGTAGCTGCGGCCGGACTCCGACCGCGGGAACGCACCGCCCACGTACAGCTTGTAGGTCTTCCGGACTTCCAGCCGGTCCCCGCTCACTGGGCGCTTCCCTTCAGGTAGGCGGCCAGGCCGTGCCGGCCGCCCTCCCGGCCGTAGCCGGACTGCTTGTAGCCGCCGAACGGCGACGTCGGGTCGAACTTGTTGAACGTGTTGGCCCAGACCACCCCGGCCCGGAGCTGGTTGGCGATCTTCAGGATCCGGGACCCCTTCTCGGTCCAGATGCCGGCGGAGAGCCCGTAGGTGCTGTTGTTCGCCTTCGCGACCGCCTCGTCGGGGGTGCGGAAGGTGAGCACCGAGAGCACCGGGCCGAAGATCTCGTCGCGGGCGATCCGGTGCGCGGGGGAGACCTCGGTGAACACCGTCGGCGGGAACCAGTAGCCGCGCTCGGGCAGGTCGCAGGCCGGCTGCCAGCGCTGCGCCCCCTCCGCCTCGCCGATGTCCGACAGCTCGCGGATCTTGGCCAGCTGCTCGGCGGAGTTGATCGCGCCGATGTCGGTGTTCTTGTCCAGCGGGTCGCCGACCCGCAGCGTGCCGATCCGCCGCTGCAGGCTGGCGATCACCTCGTCGTGCACGTTCTCCTGCACGAGCAGCCGGGAGCCCGCACAGCAGACGTGCCCCTGGTTGAAGAAGATGCCCTGCACGATGCCCTCGACGGCCTGGTCGATCGGGGCGTCGTCGAAGACGATGTTCGCCGCCTTGCCGCCGAGTTCGAGGGTCAGCTTCTTACGCGTTCCCGCGACCGCCCGGGCGATCTGCTTGCCGACCTCGGTCGACCCGGTGAAGGCCACCTTGTCGACGTCGGGGTGCTCGACCAGCGCGCGGCCGGTGTCGCCGGCGCCGGTGACGATGTTGACCACGCCGGGCGGCAGGTCGGCCTGCCGGCAGGCTTGCGCGAACAGCAGCGCGGTGAGCGGGGTGGTCTCCGCCGGCTTCAGGACGACGGTGTTTCCGGTGGCCAGCGCGGGGGCGATCTTCCACGCGAGCATGAGCAGCGGGAAGTTCCACGGGATGACCTGGCCGGCCACGCCGTGCGGCCGCGGGTCGGGCCCGAGGCCCGCGTGGTCCAGCTTGTCGGCCCACCCCGCGTGGTAGAAGAAGTGCGCCGCGGCCAGCGGCACGTCGACGTCGCGGGACTCGCGGATCGGCTTGCCGTTGTCCAGCGACTCGAGGACGGCGAACTCGCGGGCCCGCTCCTGCAGGATCCGCGCGATGCGGAACAGGTACTTGCCCCGGTCGGCCGGCCGCATCGGGCCCCAGACCTTGGTGAAGGCCCTGCGCGCGGCCGCGACGGCGCGGTCGACGTCCTCCGCGGTGCCGGTGGCGATCTCGCTGAGCACCTCCTCGGTCGCCGGGTTGACCGTCTTGAACGGAGTGCCGGAGCCGTCGACGAACTCGCCGTCGACGAACAGCCCGTAGGACGGCGCGACGTCGACGATCGACCGGGACTCGGGGGCGGGGGCGTACTCGAACACGCTGGTCATGATCAGTCCACGCTCACGTAGTCGGGGCCGGAGTAGTGGCCGGTGCGCAGCTTCTGCCGCTGCAGCAGGAGGTCGTTGAGCAGGCTGCTCGCGCCGAAGCGGAACCACTCGTTGGTCAGCCAGTCGGCTCCGGCGGTCTCGTTGACGAGCACCAGGTGGCGGACGGCGTCCTTCGTCGTCCGGATGCCACCGGCCGGCTTGACGCCGATCTGCCGGCCGGTCGCGACGCGGAAGTCGCGGACCGCCTCGAGCATCACCAGCGTCACCGGCAGGGTGGCCGCGGGGGAGACCTTGCCGGTGGAGGTCTTGATGAAGTCCGCGCCGGCGAGCATGGCCAGCCAGCTCGCCCGGCGCACGTTGTCGTAGGTGACCAGCTCACCGGTCTCGAGGATGACCTTGAGGTGCGCCGGGTCCTTTCCTGGGCGCGCACAGGCCTCCTTGACCGCGCAGATCTCCTCGAAGACGTCGAGGTAGCGGCCGGCGAGGAACGCGCCGCGGTCGATGACCATGTCGATCTCGTCGGCGCCGTTCGCCACGGCGTCCTTCACGTCGGCCAGCTTGACCGCGCGGCTGGCCCGGCCGCTGGGGAACGCGGTGGCGACGGCGGCGACGTGGATGCCGGTGCCGGTCAGCGCCTCCTTGGCCACGCCCGCGAGGTCGCCGTAGACGCAGACGGCGGCGACCTGCGGGGTGGTCGGGTCGGCGGGGTCGGGCCGGCGCGCCTTGGCGGCCAGGCTGCGGACCTTGCCCGGCGTGTCGGCCCCCTCCAGGGTGGTGAGGTCTACCATCGAGATCGCCGTGTCGATCGCCCACGCCTTGGCGGTGGTCTTGATCGAGCGGGTCGCCAGCTGCGCCGCCCGCGCCTCCGCACCCACCTGGTCGACGCCCGGCAGGCCGTGGAGAAAGGCCCGGAAGGCGGACTCGGAGCGGATCACGTCGTCGTACGGCGGCAACGGCGCGGTGAGCAGCCGGTCGCCCCGGGTGAGCGCGTCGGGATCGAGCACGTGCGTCATGCCCTCATTCTCCCCTCCGCGATCACCGACCGGGGAGCGCCTCACCCGGCCGGAGCACGTCGTCCGCCGACGGATTCTCTGCGATCCGGTCACGGCGCGTCTCGTTCGCTCGGCCTCCGCTCGGCCCTACCGTGCTGCCGGCGTCGCGGGCCGGTTTGCGACCCGAGCGGGGGATGGGCATGACGATGATGACCGGGCCGGGCTGGTACGCAGACCCCGCCGACGTCTCGATGGTTCGGTGGTGGGACGGCGTCCGCTGGACCCAGCACGCCCAACCGGCCGTGTACGGCGCCCAGGCGCTGCCGCCCGTCGGCCCGCCGGTACCGCCGGAGTCGCAGCAGCCGGCAGAGCTGAACTTTTACGGGGCGAACCTGGTCAGCCTCATCATCGTCGCGTTCGCGGTGATCTCGCTCGGGTCGTACTACCTCAACGGGGTGCTCTTCATCGGCTTCCTGCCCCTCGGCCTGGCCTACTGGGCGGCCAGGCGGGGGGAACCGCTCCGCGTGCCCGCGGGCATCCTCGCGCTGGTCGTGTTCGGCCTGAGCCTGTACTACGTCCGGCAGTTCTGACGCCGTCCGGAGGCGGTTCCCTGCCGCAGCCCGGTCCGCCCCAGGTCACCGGGCCGATACGGTGTCGCCCGTGCTGCTGACCGTCGTCGACCACCCGCTGGCCAAGGCCCGTCTCTCCCGCATGCGCGACGAGCGGACCGACAACGCCAACTTCCGCGCCGCGCTGCGCGACCTCACCCAGATGCTCATGTACGAGGCGACCCGCGAGCTGGCGCTCGCCGAGGCGCCCATCACCACGCCGGTCAGCGGCACCACGGGCTACACGGTGGCCGCCCCGCCGCTGATCGTCCCGGTGCTGCGCGCCGGCCTCGGCATGGCCGACACCGCACACCGGCTGCTGCCCGAGTCGCAGATGGGCTTCGTCGGGCTGGCCCGCAACGAGGTCACCTTCCAACCGGAGGCCTACATGGCCTCCCTGCCGCAGTCGCTGGTCGACCGGGAGGTGTTCGTCCTCGACCCGATGCTGGCCACCGGCGGCTCGCTGGTGCACTGCTGCGGGCTGCTCACCGAACGCGGGACGACGTCGATCACCGTGCTCTGCGCGCTGGCGGCGCCGGAGGGGCTGCGCCGCCTCGAGGAGAGCGGGCTGCCGCTGCGGGTGTTCACCGCGAGCGTCGACGAGGGGCTCAACGACAAGGCCTACATCGTCCCGGGTCTCGGCGACGCCGGCGATCGCCAGTTCGGCGCTGTGTGACCGTGCGATTCGGCGTCCTCGGCACGGGCTTCTGGGCGCGCACCGTGCACGCCGCCGCGCTCGCCGAGCATCCCCGGGCCGAATTGGTCGGTGTGTGGGGGCGCGACCTCGCCAAGGCGAAGGCGGTTGGCGCGGAGTACGACGTCGACGGGTACGCCGACCTCGACACGCTGCTCGCCGAGGTGGACGCCGTCTCGATCGCCCTTCCGCCGCACGTGCAGCCACCGCTGGCGGTTCGGGCCGCCGAGGCGGGCAAGCACCTGCTGCTCGAGAAGCCGGTGGCGCTCACCGTGGGGGACGCCGATAGCGTGGTCGCCGCGGTCGACTCCGCTGGCGTCGCGTCGCTGGTCTTCGTCACCGCCCGTTTCCGCACCGAGACGTCGGTCTGGCTGCAGCAGGCTTCCCGCACGACCCTGGCCGGCGGCGCGGTGACCTGGCTCGGGAACATCTTCCAGCCGGACAGCCCGTACAAGGATTCCGCCTGGCGGATCGAGCACGGCGCCCTGTGGGACCTCGGCCCGCACGCGCTCTCGCTGCTCGTGCCGGCGCTCGGCCCGGTCGAGAGGGTGCAGGCTGCGGCCGGTCTCGGCGACACCGTGCACCTCGTTCTCGGCCACGTTGCGGGCCGGATCAGCACGGTGACCCTCTCGCTCACCGTCGCCCCCCTGGCGAGCGGGGTGGAGGTGTGGGTGCACGGCGAGGCCGGTCGCCTGGTGCTGCTGCCCGACTACGAGTCGCCGGTCGACGCGCACACCGTCGCGGTCGACGAGCTCACCGCCGCCGCGCTCACCGGGGGGGCGCACCCCTGCGACGTGCACGCCGGCCGCGACACGGTTGCCGTCCTGGTCGCGGCGCAGCGCGCCCTGCAGACCGGCTGCCGTGAGCCGATCGCCGGCTGAGCCGTTCGGGTGCGGTCAGCCCGGCCGGAGCTCGTCGAGCTGGCCGCGGACGGCGGCGACGAGTTCGGCGTCGTCCCCGAGGGCGGGGTCCAGCGCCGCGAGCACGCGGGGGACCGCCGCCGCAGGGCCCCGATCGAGCAGGGCGCCCAGCTCGCTCGCCCGGACATCGCGCACCGACCCGGCGGCCAGGTACAGCAGCCAGGCGGCGAGGACGCGGGTCGCGGACTCGGGCACCCGCCCGGCGGCCCGCTCCCGCGCGAGGACCGGCAGGACGCGCACCGGCAGCTTCTGCGAGCCGTCGGTGGCGATCTGCGCGAGCGCGTGCCGCATCCGGGGGTTGGCGAAGCGATCGAGCAGCGCGGCGCGGTAGGCGGCGATCTCTCCGGCCGGCTGCCGCAGGTGCGGCGTGCAGGTGTCCCACCACTGCTCGAGCCAGTCCCGGCACACCGGGTCCGCGACGGCCTCGTCGACGGTGCCGGCGCCACGCAGCGGCCCCGCGTAGGCCAGCAGGGTGTGGCCGCCGTTGAGCAGCCAGAGCTTGCGCTCCTCGAACGGCGCGATGTCGTCGGTGAGGACGGCGCCGGCGTTCTCCCAGGCCGGCCGCCCACCGGGGAACGGCCCGGCCAGCACCCATTCGCTGAACGGCTCGGTGGCCACCGGGCAGCGGTCGTCGACGCCGGTGCCGGCCAGCACCGCCGCGCGGTCGGCGGCGGTCGGTTCGGGGGTGATCCGGTCGACCATGGTGGTGACGACCGCGGCCTGCGCGTCCAGCAGGCCGCCGAGCGCCGGGCCCACGGCCTCGGCGAGGTCACGCAGGACCGTGGCCATTGCCCGCCCGTTGTCGGGCAGGTTGTCGCAGGGCACCAGCGCGAGCGGGCCGGCGTCGGCCTGCCGGCGGGCCAGCAACCCCGCGAGGATGCGCGCCGGTGCGGTGCGGACGGCGGCCCGCGGGTCGACCCGCAGCGCGGCGACGTCCGCCATCACCTCCGGATCGGCGGTGTCGAGCCGGCCGGCTGGATCCCGCCGATAGCCGGCCTCGGTGACGGTCACGGTCAGCAGCCGCACCTCGGGCGAGGCCAGGTCGGCCAGCCAGCGCTCGTGCTCCGTGCCGGCGTGCGCCCGGGCGATCGAGCCGATCACACCGAACCGGTCGCCGTGGCGGCCCGCGTGACCAGCGTGTAGAGGCCGTCCTGCGCGGTCAGCGCCCGCGGCAGGTCGGGCCGGCGGCCCGAGTAGGCGGCGATGCCCCACTCGCCGGCGTCGGAGGCCCGGTCGGTGTACCAGGCCTGGTGGGCGCGGAAGAAGCTGCCCAGACCCAGGTGGACGGCCCGGACCGGCGGCGCCGGGGCCGATCGGGTCAGGCTCACAGCTTGAAGACCGCTCGAGGCCGGCCGGCGACCAGGTCGACGATCGTCTCGACCGCCTCGTCCTCGTCGAGGCGGTGCTCGGCGACGAGCCCGGCCAGGTAGCCGCTGTCCAGCCGCCGCGACATGTCGTGCCGGGCCGGGATCGAGCAGAAGGCACGGGTGTCGTCGATGAAGCCCGAGGTCCGGGTGAAACCGGCCGTTTCGGTCACCGCGGCCCGGAAGCGGCGGACGGCGTCGGGGGCGTCGAGGAACCACCACGGCGCCCCGACGTAGACCGACGGGTAGAAGCCGGCCAGCGGCGCGAGCTCCCGGGAGAACACCGTCTCGTCGAGGGTGAACAGCACCAGGTGCAGGTTCGGGTGGGTGCCGAAGCGCTCGAGCAGCGGGCGCAGCGCATCGGTGAACTCCACGCGGATCGGGATGTCCGCGCCGGCGTCCGGCCCGTAGGCGTCGAACGTCGGCCCGTGGTGGTTGCGCCGCACCCCCGGGTGCAGCGTCATGACCAGCCCGTCGTCGCAGGACATGCGGGCCATCTCGAGCAGCATGTGCCGGCGCAGCGCCGCGGCCTCGCCGGGCGCGGCGGTCCCGGCCAGCACCGCGCGGTAGACCCGCTCGGGATCGTCGAGCGGCTGCGTGCCGGCGTCCTCGTGGCTGTGGTCGGCGGACACCGCGCCGTGCTCGACGAAGTAGGCCCGGCGGGCCTCCATGGCAGCGACCCAGCCGGCCCAGCTGCCGGTGTCCACACCGCTCACCTGGCCGAGGCGGGCGACGGCGTCCCCCCAGCCCGGGGCGCCGGCCTCGAGATAGCGATCCGGGCGGAACGTCGGGAGAACCCGGCCCGGAAAGGTCGGGTCCGCGGCCAGGACGGCGTGCGCGCCGAGGTCGGCGCACGGGTCGTCGGTCGTGGCCAGCACCTCGATACCGAAGCGCTCGAACAGCGCGCGGGGCCGGTAGGCGTCCTTCGCCAGCCGGTCGCTGATCTGGTCGTAGATGTCGTCCGCGGTCGCGGCCGAGGGCCGGACGGTCACGTCGAAGATCGCCGCGAGCTCCTCCTCGAGCCAGTACCGCGGCGGGGTGCCGCGCAGCACGTGCCAGTGCTCGCACAACCGCCGCCACACCAGCCGCGACTCCGCTCCGGACAGGACGCCCCGGCCGACGCCCAGCTCGGCGAGGGGGACCCCGGCCGCGTGCAGCAGCCGGGTCACGTAGTGGTCGGGCGTCACGAACAGGCTCGCCGGGTCGCTGAACGGGGCGTCCTCGACCAGGATCCGCGGGTCGACGTGGCCGTGCGGGGAGAGGATCGGCAGCTCGCGGACCGCCTCGTACAGGCGGCGCGCCACGGCCCGCACCGACGGGTCGGCCGGCAGCAGGCGATCGGCCTGCCGGACCAGGGCCGCGGGGGCGGGCATGCCGATCATGCTGAGCGCAGTCGGCGGGCGAGGCAAACGGTTGCCATCTCTTGCCGGGCGGCGCTTGCCGGACCGGCAGCGGACGGCGCATCGTGCGGTCATGACCGGCACCGCGACCGACCTCACCACCGATCTCGCGCGGGGCGCCGCCGTGATCGGCGGGCCGGGTGAGTTCCTGACCGACGAGCAGGTCACCGCTTTCGTGACCGCCGAGCTCGCCGCGCGGGACCTCGACGGCCGCAGCGTCTGCGTGATCGTGCCCGACGCCACCCGCAGCTGCCCACTGCCGCTGCTGCTCACCGCCGTCCACGGGGCGCTCACCGGCCGGGTCAGCCGGCTCACGGTGCTCGTCGCGCTCGGCACGCACGCGGCCATGTCCGAGGCCCGGCTGGCCCGCCACCTGGGGTACTCCGCCGGCGACCTGGCGGCGCGCTATCCCGGGATGACCGTGCGCAACCACGAGTGGGCCGACCCGGCGACGTTCGTCTCGCTCGGCGTCGTCTCGGCCGAGCGGGTCGCGGAGCTCTCCGAAGGGCGGCTTCGGCAGCCGGTCGACGTGCGGCTCAACCGGGCCGTGGTCGAGCACGACGTCGCCCTGGTCGTCGGGCCGGTGTTCCCGCACGAGGTGGTCGGCTTCTCCGGCGGCAACAAGTACTTCTTCCCGGGCGTCGCGGGCCAGGAGATCATCGACCTCTCGCACTGGCTGGGTGCGCTGATCACCAGCGCCGAGATCATCGGCACCCGCGGCATCACGCCGGTGCGAGCGCTGATCGACGAGGCGGCCGCGCTCATCCCCGCCGAGAAGCTGGCGCTCTGCGTGGTCGCGCGGTCGGGCGCCGGCTCGCTGCACGCGGCGGCGTTCGGCGACCCGCGCGCGGCCTGGGCGGCGGCCGCGGGCGTCTCGGCCGAGACGCACGTGCGCTACCTGGACGCGCCGGTGCGCCGGGTGCTGTCGATCATGC
>Ga0206353_11620004_pt1 | contig 10709 bp, 8 predicted proteins | sample DielMetaTC5am4_FD_146436 | JGI IMG/M metagenome (GOLD analysis project Ga0206353, IMG submission 146436) | Corn rhizosphere microbial communities from Kellogg Biological Station, Michigan, USA - Diel MetaT C5am-4 (Metagenome Metatranscriptome)... | ecosystem: Host-associated > Plants > Roots >...
ATGTCGGCGAGCTCGAGCACCTGGTCGCGAGCGCTCGCGGCACCCTGCCCGACGAGCAGGGTCACCGCTCCGGCAACATTGAGCGCCTCGGCGACCGCCCGCACCTCGTCGGCGTCCGCGGGCGCGACGGCAGGCGGGCGCACGAACCTCAGCGTCCGGTCCGGGATCTCCAGCGCACCCACGTCGCCAGGGATCGACAGCACCGCGACGCCACGCTCTGTCAGCGCCGCATTGACGGCCTGCTCGAGCAGTTCGGGCATCTGGTCGGCGCTGATGACGGTCCGGTTGAAGACGGCCACGTCTGCGAAGACGCTGTCGTTGTCGACCTCCTGGAAGAAGTCGCTGCCGATGTCCTCCCGGGGTACCTGGCCGATGATGGCCAAGACCGGCGCATGGGACTTGGCGGCGTCGTACAGGCCGTTGAGCAGGTGGATCGCACCTGGACCGACGGTGCCCATGCAGACGCCCAGCTGCCCGGTCAGCTGGGCCTGGGCGCTGACCGCAAAGGCACCGGCCTCCTCGTGGCGGACCCCGATCCATTCGATCCGCTCCTCGCGGCGGATCGCGTCGGTGACCGGATTGAGCGCATCGCCGACGACCCCCCAGACGCTGGTGACGCCGTGGTCGGCGATCGCGGTGACGATCAGTTCGGCAATCGTGGCCATGGCGGCTCCTTCGTCAGGGGTGGAAGCTGTCCGCGTCGGCAAGCTCCCAGTCGTGGTCCCAGCCGCCCTCGGCAGGCGGGCCGCCGAGCAGCTCACCGGGCCGCAGGTGGCAGAAGAGCTCGGCGTAGGAGCGCACCTCGCGATGGTCGATGCGGCGGCGCAACATGTCCGGCCGCAGCCCGGCGGGTCCGTGCACCCCCATCGAGCCCATCACCTGCATCGCCTGCTCGACGCAGTGCTGCTGGTAGTGGAAGACCCGCTCGGTCTTGTCGGGTACGTCGAGCGCGCGCATCCTCTTCGGATCCTGGGTGGCCACCCCCACCGGACAGGTGTTGGTGTGGCACAACTGGGCCTGGATGCAGCCGACCGCCATCATCATCGAGCGCGCGGAGTTGGTGTAGTCCGCGCCCTGGATGAGGCGCTTGACGATGTCGATGCCGGTGGCCACCTTGCCACTGGCACCGACCTTGACCTGGTCGCGCAGGCCGACGCCCACGAGGGCATTGTGGATGTTGAGCAGTCCCTCGGTGAGCGGCGTACCTACGTGGTCCTCGTACTCCAGCGGCGCCGCGCCGGTGCCGCCCTCGCCGCCGTCGACGATGATGAAGTCCGGGGTGACCCCTTCGGCGAGCATCGCCTTGCAGATCGCCAGGAACTCGGCGCGAGAGCCCATGCAGAGCTTGAATCCGGTCGGCTTGCCGCCGGCGAGCTCGCGCATCCTCGCGATGAAGAGCACCAACTCGCGCGGCGTCGAGAAGACCTTGTGCGCCGGGGGTGAGACGCACTTCTGCCCGACCGGCACGCCGCGGGCCGCGGCGATCTCGGCGGTCACCTTCGCGCCGGGGAGGACGCCGCCGATGCCGGGCTTCGCGCCCTGACTCAGCTTCAGCGAGACCATCTTCACCTGGTCGTCGGCCGCGGTGTCACGGAACTTCTCCGGATCGAAGCTGCCGTCCGGCGTACGGCAGCCGAAGTAGCCGCTGCCGATCTCCCAGACGAGATCGCCGCCGTTGCGGTGGTAGCGGCTCAGTCCGCCTTCGCCGGTGTCGTGCGCGAAGCCGCCGCGCGCCGCGCCCTTGTTGAGCGCCTCGATGGCGCGAGCGCTCAAGGCGCCGAAGCTCATCGCCGAGACATTCATCAGCGCCATGTCGTAGGGATGGGCGCAGTCCTTGCCACCGATCCGCACGCGAGGCGGGACCGCCGCCGGCGGCACCGGCGCCGTGGAGTGCACCAGGTACTCGTAGCCCGGCTCGTCGACATCGCGCTCGGTGCCGAAGGGCTGCTCCTCCTTGGTGTCCTTGGCTCGTTCATAGATAGAGGAACGGGTGTCGCGATCGAAGGGACGGCCGTCCCAGTTGCGCTCGATGAAGTACTGCTGCAGCTCGGGCCGGATCCCCTCCATCAGGAAGCGGATGTGGCCCAGGATCGGATAGTTGCGCAGGATCGAGTGCTTCTTCTGGACGACGTCGTACACACCGATGAGCAGCAGCACTACGACGACTGCCACCAGAAGCCACCAGCCGTTGCCGCCGATGGCCGCGGCGAGGACGGCGAGAGCCCCCAGGACTACGAGCATCCCCAACACGTAGAAGCGCAGCACATCGTCTGTGTTACCACGAATCGGCCATTTCGACCCGCTGCCGCCCCTGAGGATCACCCAAATCCTGCGGTGAGGCCCTACTGTTCGGCGGAGGAGGCGAGTGTCTGGTCAAGGCGGTGAAGGCGGCGTACGACGTCGAGCTCAACGACGTCGTACTCGCCCTGGTGGCGGGCGCGGTGCGCACCTGTCTGATGGAACGCAAGGGGGTTCCCAGCAAGCCCATGATCGCGCAGATCCCCGTCTCCACCCGCAGCCCGGACTCGGCGGACCACGTCGGCAATCGGATCACCTCGATGACGGTCGGCCTGGCCACCAATGTCGAGGACGCCGGCGACCGGCTGTGGGCCATCCACGCCGGCTCGCAGAGCGCCAAGGAGATGGCCCAGGCACTGAGCGCGAAGCAGATCATGCAGCTGCCCGGCATCACTCCGCCGGGGCTGCTCACGATCGCGTCTCGCGCCTACACGGCGAGCGGTCTGGCGAACTCGCTGGCGCCGATCAACCTGGTGGTGTCCAATGCCCCCGGTCCGAGCTTCCCGCTCTACACGGCGACCGCGCCGCTGCGCTCGCTGCTGCCGATCGGCCCGCTGGTGATGGATGTGGGGCTGAGCGTGGCGGTGTTCAGCCATCTCGATTCGATCGACTTCGGCTTCGTCCCCACTCCGGAGATCGCCCAGGACCTGAGCGCCCTCGCCGACGCCGTACACGGAGCACTGGACGACCCGGAGAAGGCCGCGGGCCTGACCTGAGCCGCCGAGGCGTCACTTCTTAACGCCCAGAACTCGCCGAGGCGTCACTTGGTGTATCTCAAGTGACGCCTCGGCAGCTCTTGAGAGTGAAGAACTGGCGCCTCGGCAGCTTTTGAGGTTGATGAATTGGCGCCTCGGTGCGGAAGGATGGACGGGTGACCTCGGTCGACTACACACGGGCGGTGCCGCACGGGCAGAGCGCGCGTCGGCTCACCTGGCCCTTCCTGCCCCGCCCCCTGCGCGAGTACGTCGAGGCGCGGATCGGCGGACGGGTCGTGGACGCGGTGTCGCGTGACAGCGGCTTCACCCCGGGCTTCGCCTCGGTCCTGACCACCGCCGAAGGACGCAGCTTCTTCGTCAAAGCGGCCAGTCGGAAGGCCCAACGCGTCGTAGCCGGCTCGTACGCCGAGGAGGCCCGCAAGCACGCCCTGCTGACCGGTATCGTCCCCGCGCCGAAGCTGCTCTGGTGGCAGCCCGCCCGTGGAGAGGACGGCTGGGTGGTGCTCTGCTTCGAGGCGTACGACGGTCACTGCCCCGATCGGCCCTGGCGGATCGACGAGCTCGAGCGAGCACTCGACCTGGCCGAGGAGATCGCCACCACGACGGGCGTTCTACCCGAGGGGCTCGGCCTGCAGCCGCTCACATCCGAGGTGCCCGCGCTGGTGACCAGCTGGAGCACCGTCGCCGCGGTCTTTCCCGAGCGTCCGCATCTGGAGGAAGCCGATGATCTGGCACGATCCTTCGCCGAGCTCACCGACCTCGGCTTCGTCCACGGCGACCTGCGCGACGACAACATCCTGTTCTCCCACGACGACGGCACTGCCGTGGCCTGCGACTGGAACTGGCCGGTACTGGCGCCGCGCTGGGTGGACACGATCGACCTGCTGGCATCGGCCCGTGGCGACGGGATCGAGGTGGAACCGATCCTGGCCCGCCGCCTTCTCACGCGAGACGTCGACCCCGGGCAGATCGACGCCTGGCTTGCTGCGTACTGCGGCTACATGAGCGTCGCCGCCACTCGCCCGGCCCCCACCTCCTCACCCTTCCTCCCTCGCCACGCCGGCTGGTACGCCGAGGTGCTCTGGGACTGGCTGGCCGCACGCCGGGGTTGGTGAATTTGGGTGGCGGCAGGACGCGCTGATATCGTTGGCGATCGTGTCTGGGCTCGTTTCCGGACCCACCCAGAAAGCTCCCGGATCCACCCGAACGACCAGAAAGCGCACCCGTGGCGAACATCAAGTCCCAGATCAAGCGCAACAAGCAGAACGAGCAGGCGCACGAGCGGAACAAGGCCGTCAAGTCCGGCCTGAAGACCGCGATCCGCAAGTTCCACGAGGCCGCCGACGCCGGCGCCGAGGACGCCCAGTCGCGGGCCGCCGACGCGAGCAAGCTGCTCGACAAGGCCGCCTCCAAGGGCGTCATCCACAAGAACCAGGCGGCGAACCGCAAGTCCGCGGTGCAGAGGAAGGCCGCCTCGCTCTGAGCACACCCCACGCCACATCGAAGGGCGCCCGATCGATACCGGTCGGGCGCCCTTTCGCTTGCCTGGAGAGACCGGCCGGACGGCGGGCTCAGCCCGACTGCGATCGGGACCACGCCACGCCGAGCACCATCCGCTCCAAGGCGTACGCCGGATCACCGCCCTGCCCCTTGATGTCGGCATCGGCATGCGCCACCACCCGGATCGCCTCGGCCAGGCCGCGATCCTCCCATCCCCTGGCCTGGCCGCGAAGATCGCGCAGCTTCCAGGCAGGTACGCCGACCTCGCGGGCCAGATCGGCCTCCCGCATCCCGCGCGGGGCGGAGCGGAACTTCACCAGGCCGCGCAGCGACCCCGCCACGGCACTGGTGACGAGCACCGGGGCGGTGCCGGTGTTGAGCGCCCAGCGGAGCTCCTCGAGCGCCCGAGCGGTCTGACCCGACACCGCGGCATCGGCGATGGCGAAGGACTTCGCCTCGGCCCGGCCACCGAAGTACTGCTTGACCATCTCCAGGCTGACCGGCCGGCCGTTGAAGTCGGCGGCGAGCTGACTCGCCGCCGCCGCCAGCGCCCGGGTGTCCTGGCCCACCGCGCGCACCAACTGGTCGGCGGCATCGTCGTCGATGCGCACCTTGAGCGCGCGCAGCTCGGCGGCCACGAAGCCGGCGTACTCGCGGCCCTTCAGGGGCGCCGTCTTCACCTCGGTGACCCGGGCGAGCTTGCGCAGCTTGGTGAGCGTCCCGGAGCCCTTCTGACCGCCGGAGTGGACCAGCACCAGGGCGACATCGTCGGCGGGGGCGCCGGCATAGTCGAGGATCCCCGCGACGGCCTCGTCCGAGAGATCCTCGATCCGTCGCACGATGACGCAACGAGTGCTGGAGAAGAGCGAGGGCGCGGCGAGCTCGCCCAGCGACCCCGGGCCCAGCTGCGAGGCGGACGCATCGCTCACGTCCGCCTCGGGATCGGCCGCCCGGACGGCGGCCGCCACGGCGGCGACCGCACGCTCGGCGAAGAACTCCTCGGGGCCGGTGACCAGGGTCACCCGCCCGATCACATCTGCAGCCGAAGGTCCCGCCATGGCCGCAAGCCTCTCATGCACCGCCGACGATCAACGGCGGTGGACCACGACGAGCTCCCCCTGCCGGACCGCGATCGCCACCGCGCCATCCCGGTCCGTGCGATAGGCGCGGATGCCGCTGTCGCCAAGCAGTCGCAGCAGGCTCGGTGCGGGATGCCCGTAGTCGTTGTCGCGCCCGACCGAGATCAGCCCGACCCTGGCACCGATCGAGCGCACCAGCTCGGGATCCTGCTTGGCGCTGCCGTGGTGCGCGACCTTGAGGACGTCAGCGCGCAGGCGGGGGAAGGCCAGCCTGAGCCGGCGCTGCGAGTCGGTCTCCTGATCACCCATCAGCAGCAGCCGGATGCCGCCGGACTCGACCAACATCACCACGCTGTCGTCGTTGGGCGGGGAGTCCGAGGAGGCCGGAGCCGGCGCACTCGGTGCCAGCACCTGCCAGCGCAGCGGCCCCAGCGCGCGCACCTGGCCGTACTCCGCGGTCACCACGGGGACGCGAGCGCGCGCAGCGAGTGCGCGCACCTGTGCGGCACCGCTCTCGGGTACGGCGTACGGCGAGACCTCGATCATTCCCACGCGCCGACCATCGAGCACACCGGTGAGCCCGTCGATGTGGTCGGCATGGAAGTGTGTGAGCACCACGAGCGGAACCGTGGTGATCGCCAATGAGCGCAGGCAGGCATCCATCGGACGCGGGTCCGGGCCGGTGTCGACCACGATCGCGCGGTGCTGCCCCACCCGGAGCACCAGACCGTCCCCCTGGCCGACATCGCAGGCGACCATCAGCCATCCCCGTGGCGGCCACCCCGGGTGCGGCACGATCTGTGCCAGCGGCACCATCACCACCAGGCACAGCGACGCGCTGCTCAACCCGGTGGCCCAGGCGTGCGCGAAGACCCGGTCGAGCAGCGGCACCGCCGCAAGGCATCCCAGGGCGAGCAGGATGCGCGCCGCCACCGAGTCGGCGAAGCCCGTCGCCGGGGTGGCGGTGTGGGCGCCCCAGTGCGCCACCGCGACGATCCAGTCCGCGCCCCACCCGCCCGGGACGGCTACCAGAGCGGCCGCTGAGGGCCACACCAGCTGGACCAGACCGGCCACGAGCCCGATGATCGTCGTGGGCGCGACGGCCACCGCGGCGAGCATGTTCGCCGGCACCGCCACCACGCTGATCTGCGCGGAGAGCACCGCGATCACCGGCGTACAGGCGAGCTGAGCCGCGGTGGGCACGGCGATCGCCTCGGCCAGCCAGCCGACCCGGGACGGGAGCCAGCCTCGCATCGCCGCCGCCCACGACGGGCTGAGGAAGACGATGCCTGCCGTGGCCAGCACCGAGAGCACGAAGCCCGGCGTCACCGCGAGGCCCGGCGAGACCAGCATCAGCGCCACCACCGCACCACCGAGCACTCGAGGTGCACGACGCGGCCCCGCGTTCCCGAAGCCGAGCAGAGCCACGCTACCCATCGCGGCTGCGCGCAACACACTGGGCTCCGCGCGCGCCAGCAGGACGAATCCCACCACCGCGAGAGCGCCGACGACAGTGAGCGCATGCCCGCGCAGGCCCAGCCAGCGGCTGATCAGCAGCGCGAAGCCGACGACCAACCTTAGGTTGGTCCCGGAGACCGCCAGCAGATGCGTCAGGGAGACGACCTGGAACTGCCGCCGCAGGTCCTGCGACAGCCGCGAGTCATCCCCGTCGATGAGCGCGGGCACGAGTCCGCGAGAGGCCGGGGAGAGTCCTGAGGCGGCATCGCGGATCCCGGCGCGCACATGATCCACAGCACGGACCAGCATCGGCGGCCCGCGCACGGTGGCCGGAGCCCCGTTCGCAGACACGGTCGCAGCCAGCGTGTCGTCGAGTGTAGGCCCGAGCCGGCCCCAGAAGCGGATCCGCGAGCCGTACCTGACCGAGCGCCAAGGGTCGGCGGTGCCGGTCCGCTCGGTGGGCGCGAGAACGAGCACGGGGGTGCGCAGCGCCCAGGCGTATCCGCGGCCGGTGACCTCCCGCAACGACCCTCGCACCAGCACGCGGGAGCCGAACCGCCCGGTCACGATCCTCGGGTCGGTCGACACGTCCAGTACTCCGGTGACCATGGCGCGTGAGTGCGCGAGAGCCACGACCGGCGATTCGCGCACTGCACCGCCACGGAGCACGACGCCGGCCGCGACCGCGCAGCCCAGGAGCAACCAGGCCAGCACGGTCGGAGTCCGCAGCGCCGGTATGGCGGCGGCCGTGGCGAGGACCGCGATCGCGAAGAGGAACAGCGACCCGAGGGACACCTTGGTGGCGGCTACCGCGGTGAGCCAGGCGATCAGGCCCAGCGCGGGCATCCGGAGGTCAGTCACAGCGTCAGGTACGGCGCCAGCCGGGCCAAGGTCTTCTCTCCGATGCCGGAGACCTCCATCAGCTCGTCGACGCTGGAGAAGCGTCCGTGTGCGCCTCGCCAGTCGAGGATCTTCTGAGCCGTGACCGGACCGACACCCGGGAGCGTCTCGAGTTGCTCCTGCGTCGCCGAGTTGAGGTTGACCAGCGCGCCCGCCGTCGCCGGCGACGCCGCCGACGCGGCACCCGCGACGCCGCCGGCCGAGACAGCCGGCCGGCCCACGAGGATCTGCTCGCCGTCGGCGAGCGGGCGCGCGAGATTCAGCGTGCTCAAGTCGACCTTGGGTCGGGCACCGCCCGCCTTCCGCAGCGCGTCGATCACCCGCGAGCCGACCGGGAGCTGGATGACCCCGGGCCGGCGCACTCGCCCGGCCACGTCGACCACCACGTATCCGCCTGCGGTCGGCGAGGCGGCGGCACCGGCGACCGGCTGGGCCCCTGGCGACGCGGCGGGTGAGGCGAGCGGACGGCCGGGGCTGAGGGCAGCCGTCGGGATCGGGTCGGCGCCGACGCCCGAGCGCAGCACGACGACAGCGGCCGTGGTGAGGGCGAGCGCGGCCAGGACCAGGATCACCGTGAGCTCGCCGGTGCCGACTCGGACGCGGCCGCGCAGACCGTCGGGCATCCGATCGGCGAGCCATCCGGCTACCCTCTCGGGACGGCTCACCGCCGCTCGCGCATGCCGTCCCACCCGCGGCACCGCCGGTCCTGCCTGTGGCCGGCCGTCGGGCACGCCCACCTGGTCGTGGCCAGGTCCCTGCAACTGCTGGCGCAGCTGCTCGAGCCTGCGACTGGCAGCCGCCGCGACTTCCTGATCTCGTGCTCTCCTCACGCTCGCGAAGCTAGGCCGCTGCCGGCTTCGGAGCCGGCGCGAGACCGGGCGCCTGTGGACAACCCTCGGCCGAGGGCGCCTGTGGACGCGAGGTGGGCGTCAAGCCGATGTTCAGGCGGACGGGTCGAGGGACCTGCCTACCGTGGCGCCGGCGATCTGCGGCGCGATGCAGACCGCCACCATGCCGGGGCCGACGTGCGCCCCGAGCACCGCTCCGATCTCCCCGAGGAAGACCTCGCCGATGATCTGCTCGCCCAGCCGGTTCGACAGATGCTCGGCCAGGGTGGTCGCGCGCTCGCCGCTGGCCAGGTGCGCGACCGCTATCCGCACCGGGCCCTGCACCGCCGCGACCGCCATCTCCTCGAGACGTGCCAGGGCCTTGCCTGCGGTACGCACCCGCTCTCGCGGTCCGATCCGGCCTTCGGAGACCGCCAGGATCGGCTTGACCGCCAGCGCTGAGCCGACCAGCGCTGCAGCAGCACCGATCCGGCCACCCCGGCGCAGGTATTCGAGGGTGTCGACGTAGAACAACGAGGTGGTCGCCGCACCACACCGCCGTGCCGCCTCCGCCACGTCCGCCGCGCCCGCACCCCGCGCGCGAGCCTCCGCCGCGGCCAGTACGGCGAATCCGGTGGCGATGCCGACCTGACCTGTGTCCACCACGGAGACGGGAACCGGGGCATGTTCGGCGGCCAGCTGAGCCGATTCGTCTGAGGCGCCGAGCACCACCGAGAGATGGACGGAGACGATCTCGCCCGCGCCGCCATTCGCCAGCCGTTGGTACTCGGCCAAGAAGACCTCCGGGTTCGGCCGCGACGTGCTGACCGGTGTCCACTCCCGCAGCGCCTCGGCCAGCCGTTGCGGCGTCACCTCGTCGGCGGAGCCCTCGTCGTACGACTTCGAGCCGATCACCACCTGCAGCGGCACCACGCCGATGTCGTGCTCACGGACCACCTCCACGGGAAGCGACGCCGTCGAGTCGGTGACGAGCGCGATCCGAGTCATGACGGAAATCTAGCGCCCGCCGGAAGCACGCCGTTCCGTCCACAGGTCCGACGCCGGGACCGGTGTCTACCCCGCGACGATGTTGACCAGCTTGGGTGCGCGCACGATCACCTTGCGGATCTCGCGACCGCCGAGAGTCTTCCGTACCGTCTCGTCGGCGAGCGCGGCCGCCTCGAGGTCGGCCCCACTGATGTTCGGCGACACCTCCAGGCGCGCCCGCACCTTGCCCTGGATCTGCACGACGGCGGTCACCGAGTCCTGGACCAGCAGCGCCGGGTCCACGTCGGGCCAGGCAACCTGCGAGACCGACGGCGCATGACCCAGGCGCTCCCACATCTCCTCGGCTGTATACGGCGCGACCAGCGAGAGCAGGATCGCGACCGTCTCGGCCGCCTCGCGTACGGCGGGATCGGCTGGGCCGCACCCGGAGTCGATCGCCTTGCGGGTGGCGTTGACCAACTCCATGATCCGCGCCACCACGACATTGAACCGGTAGGACTCAACGAGCGTCGCGGCGTCGCAGATGGTCCGCGCGGTGACCTTGCGCAACGCGAGGTCACCCTCGGCGACCGCAGCATCCGGAGCCGATGTCACGTCGCCCGCCAGCCGCCAGGCGCGCTGCAGGAAGCGCAGCGAGCCAGCCGGTGAGACGTCGGCCCAGTCGATGTTGTCCTCGGGCGGGCTGGCGAAGACCAGGGTCAGCCGGACCGCGTCGACGCCGAACTGGGCCAGCTGCGCCCCCAGCTTGACGCCGTTGCCCAGCGACTTGCTCATCTTGTGGCCGTTGTTGATCACCGTGCCCTGGGACAGGTACGCCGAGAAGGGCTCGTCCCAGTCGATCAGTCCCATGTCGCGCAGCACCTTGGTGAAGAATCGCGCGTAGAGCAGGTGGAGTACGGCGTGCTCGGCACCGCCGATGTAGA
>Ga0206353_10393053_pt1 | contig 10665 bp, 8 predicted proteins | sample DielMetaTC5am4_FD_146436 | JGI IMG/M metagenome (GOLD analysis project Ga0206353, IMG submission 146436) | Corn rhizosphere microbial communities from Kellogg Biological Station, Michigan, USA - Diel MetaT C5am-4 (Metagenome Metatranscriptome)... | ecosystem: Host-associated > Plants > Roots >...
CCACCGCGACCGCCGCCTGGTCAGCCACCGCGGTCAGCCGCTCGACCTCGTCCCTGGCCGCCGGCGTCAGGCCCGACGGGTAGAAGGCACTCAGCGTCCCGACGACCCGGCCCCGTGACTCGAGCGGCGCCACGGCGAACCCGTCCCAGTCCACGGTCTCGAGCGAATGATGCGCGGGCGCCCAGCGGGGGTCGCGCATCACCGCCTCGTAGCGGTGCGGCACTACGACGAGCCGGCGGGCGCGCATGGCCTCCCGGTGCTTGAACTCGGCGCCGAGCGCGTCGCAGCTGTGCATGGACGCGAGCCGCTCGGTCGCCGTGGCGGGGAACCCAGCGCCGCCGATGACCTGCGCGTACCCGTTGTCCGCGTCGCCGTGCAAGACGATGTTGGCCGCGGCGAGCTGGAGGTTGTCCTTGACCTCGGAGGCGATGGCCTCCAGCGCCCCGACCAGCGAGCCCGTCTCCGCCATGCCGGCCACGGCCCAGCTCAGCCCCTGGATCCGGTGCCCGAGCCGGGACTGGGGCGAGGCGTCCTGGAACGTGATGATGTGCTGGCCGACGGCGGCCGCGGCGAGCAGCTCGCGGAATTCCAGGCCGGGCCAGCACTGCCGCAGCCGGCCGGGGGACTGGCCCGCGGCGTCGACGGCCCTGGCCGCCTCCTCACGGCTCCTGGCGCCGAGCAGGCGGCGGCCGTAGCCGTTGACGTAGACGCAGCCGCGGTCGTTCTCGAAGACGGCGATCCCGACCGGCGCGCCGCTGACGATGCCGGCGAGCACCTCGTGCGGCAGCCGCACCGCACCGTCGACGGTCCGCCGGTCCCGCCATTCCCGCGGGACGGCGACCGGCAGCGCACTTTCCTGGCTCGGCCACGTTGCCATGCCATGACCTCCGACTTCTCTCAGCGGCTGCCCGCTACGGCGGATGACCAGCGGATGATCACCGGATGACCGCCGACCGCGCCTCGTGTCACGCGGGCCGCGGGCCGGTGCTCGCGTCTGCCTGCGTCCCGCCCTCGAGCGAGAGCAGCGCTTCGGCGACCATCGGGTCGCTGTCGGTGCCGAGCGGCCGCCAGTCCTCGCCCTCGGCGAGGATCTTCTCCGCGCCGCGGATGCCGCGGAAGTCGCCGCTGCCGCCGAGCGCCGGCGGCTGCTCGCCGTTGGCCAGCCCTTTGGCGGCCCGGATCAGCATGCGGTGCATCCTGATCACCGCCACGTCGGTGCTGCCCAGGTGCTCTCGGGTCCGGTCGTAGATCGGGCCGGCCGACTCCGTCGCCATCATGTCCTGCGACCGGAAGTCGGCGATCCCGCTGTAGGACACGCCCTTTTGCGCGACCCGGTCGATCAGGTAGTCGTTCTCGGCCGTGTACTTGCGCTGGATGATGCCGGTGGGCGGCAGCATGTCGAACGGGTACTTCTCGTAGGTGAAGAAGGCCGGGCCGCCGAGGCCGCGCGGGTTCGCCGGCGGCGTCGTCACGAAGTTGTAGCGGTGGCAGTTGTAGTCGTCGACCGGGACGATCGCGATCTGCCTGGTGTTGAACGGGATCGCCGCGATGATGTCGCTGAACGGGAAGATCCACGCGGTGACCCGCGCGTGCCGGTGCCCCTTCGGGGTGGTCCTGATGCCCGCGTAACGGAAGCCATGCCATTCGTCGTTGACCTCGATCAGCGACCGCGGGTCGTGCCGCCAGAACTTCATCGACATGTAGTTCGACGGGTAGCCGGGGCGGTCGGTGCCGTCGTCGGGCACGTCGTCGATCGCGTCGAACTGGTGCAGGTTCGAGATGTGCGCGGTGTCGAGGTCGCCGTCCATCGACTGCACCCAGTTGCACCGGACCAGTTCCTTGTTCGCCAAGACCATCGAGGCCGGGAGCGCGTCGGTGCCGAAGTCGCGGAAGGGCGTCATGGTCTCGGGCGGTCCCATGTAGGTCCAGATGATGCCGCCGGACTCATGCACCGGGTAGGCGGTCATCTTGATCTTGTGGGAGAAGGGGGCGAGTTCCGAACGCTGGTCGACGCACTGGCCGGTGACGTCGAACTTCCAGCCGTGGTAGGTGCAGCGCAGGCCGCATTCTTCGTTGCGGCCGTAGAACAGCGAGGCGCCGCGGTGCGCGCAGCGCTCCTCGATCAGCCCGACCGCGCCGTCGGTGTCACGGAACGCGACGAGGTCCTCGCCGAGCAGCCGCACCCGGACCGGCGGCCCGTCCGGCTCATCGATCTCCGAGGTCAGGCACGCCGGGATCCAGTACCGCCGCAGCAGTTCGCCCATCGGCGTCCCGGGACCAACGCGGGTGAGGATCTCGTTGTCTTCCGCGGATAGCACGACAGCCTCCTTGAGCCGTTCTTGCGCCAAGTCCTACTACGGCCGGGAGTAGGGCTGATTTCCCTTAGTGTCACTCCAGATCCTGTTCGTGTCTCTTAGACAATTGACGTAAGCGTCCTTCCTGGCCGCGCGATTGGCAAGATCCGCGCCGGGATTCGCGGACCGCCGGCGGCGCCGCCGGAGAGGTGATCGCGCAGGTCAGTGGCGTGATGCGGGCACAGGAAGCCGAAGTCGTTCGGAATAAACTGAATTAGAATTTAACGAAGAGGCGCCACGTTACCGACTGTCATTGCCGCCTGCGGCCGCGGCCGTATTGACAGTCTTCTTGGTTAGCGGTAATCGCGTTATCCGCCCGGGTCTTGATGGCTGAGCGTCCTGGTGATGCCGCGGGCCGCCGTGCTCAGCACGCCGGCGACCGTCTTCGCGCCGGTGCCGACGGGCACGATCGCGGCCAGCGCGGCGACCACCGCGGACCGGCCGTCGCGTACGGGCACGGCGATGCCGAGCGCGTCTTCGTGCACATGGCCGGGCAGGCACGCGTAGCCCTGCCGCCTGACCTCGGCGAGCGCGCCGCGCAGCGCGGCCGGCGCGCCGATTGTCTGCGGCGTGTAGCGGGGGAGCGGGCCGGCCAGCATCCGTTCTTGCAGGTCCAGGGGACCGTGGGCGAGCAGGACCAGGCCGGAGGAGGAGACGTGCAGCGGGAGCCGCCCGGCGATCCTCGTGTAGTTGATCACCGCGCCGGGCGCGGACAGCCGCTCCACGAACAGCACCTGGTCACCGTCGAGCACGCCAAGCTGTACGTGCTGGCCGAGCACGGCGTGCGCGTCCTCCATGAACGGCATGGCGGCCTCGCGCAGGCTCAGCGTCGGCGAGGCGCGCAGCGCGAGCTCCCACATCCGCACGCCGACCCGCACCCGCCGGCCCTCGTCCCTGGCCAGCAGCCCGTGCGCGGTCAGCTCGGCGATCAGCCGGGACGCGGTCGCCGGGTGCAGCCCGGCGCGGCGCGCGACCTCCGATACCGACAGCACGGTCTCGTCCGGGGTGAACGCCTCGAAGATGCGGACCGCGCGTGACAGCACCGACTCGCCCGCCGCCGACCTGGCCATGCGCGGACGCTAGCACGCGGTGCGGGCTAACCGCGCGTCGGTGCCGAGCGCGCCGCCAGCGCGGCCTCCCGGTGCTCGCGCATCGTCTGCATCCCGTCGCGGCCCGGCTGCCGCCCGAAACCGCAGTACATCGCGACGCCGAAGTCGCTGAGGTACCGGGCGGCGGTCGCCTGGCGGCGGAGCACGCCGGGCACGCCGTCCACGGGCAGCACGATGCCCAGGAAGACCCGCGCGTCGCCCGGTTCCAGGTCCGCCAGCGGGCGGAAGAACGCGCGGTCCTCACTGCGCAGGTACCGCGGCCCCGCCAGGTGCAGCCAGTCAACGGCGCGACCGGAGTGCGTCACCGCGTAGTTGGCCAGCTGGACGAGCAGGCCCAGGTCACGCGCCTCGTACATGGGCCACTCGGGGAACGTGCCGTAGCACAGGTGGTAGCCGACGAGCACTTCGTCCGGGATCAGCCGGGTCAGCCGGCCGACCGGGCCCGCGAACCGCTCCCACGCGCCCGGCGCGGTCCATGCCAAGACGCCTTCCAGGTCGAGCACCTCGTAGCAGACGTCCCACTGCAGCGCGAGGTCACCCGGCGGTATCGCCTCGGTGAGCCGCCGCAGCTCGCGGGCGAGCAGGTCCTCGAAGGCCCGCTCGGCCACCGGGTAGTCGGCGGCGAAGTCCGCCTTGAACCCGTTGAGCGCGCTCGACGGGAACGGCAGCCCGACCTGGAACCGGAGCCCGTCGGGGATCACGCCGTCCGCCCGCAGCGTGCGGAACACCCCGTAGGACTCGATCGCGTCGTCGATCCGGTCCCAGGAGTCCCAGTGCAGTTCGCCGACGCCGGGCCGGATCTTGAACACCGGGGTCTCGTACGCGTGCCTGGGCAGCCCGCTCGGCGACGGCGTCTCGGCGACGGTCTCGACGCCGGGGTTCGGCCGCACGAGCCGTTCGCGCTCGTAGCTCACCCAGCCGCCCCGCGGCCCGGTCTCGCCGTCGGGCAGCGCGAACACCAGGTCGCCGAACAGGCCGGCGGCCGCGCGCAGCGCGCCCTCGGTCGAGTCGGCGGGCAGGCTCCCCACCAGCAGCAGGTCACTGGACACGCGCGGCGCCATCGCCGCCTCCTCTCGCCGGGCCGCCGGCGTCACGGCCGACGGCGGTGAGGGCATCCTCTCCCCGCGGCGCCGGCCGCCGCCACCGCGGAATCATTCAATGAGAAAGCCGAAGTTCCCGCTGGTCGGCGAGCGGCGGTAGCCTCCGGTCATGGTTGACGTCACGGGGGAGCAGGCCGTGGACGCCGGCGAGCGGCACCGGCAGCGACGCGTCGCGGCGATCGCGCGCACCGCGGCGACCCTGGCGTCGCAGGGCTCGCTGCCCGCGATCCTCGACGCGCTCGCGGCGGAGGTGCTGCAGACCGACGCGCTGGCGGCCGTGCAGATCGTGACGCTGGACGCCACCGGACGCCAGCTGCGCATCATGGGTTCCGCGGGCTTCGGGCACTGGCCGGACTTCTTCGACCGCCTGATGGAATGCCGGCGGCGCGGCGCGGCGCTGCGCATGCTCGACGCGTTCAACCAGACCGAACCGGTGCTCGTGTGGCACCGGTGGTCGATCATCGCCGGCGACCCCGCGTGGGCGCCGCTGCGCGAGTACCTGGGCGAACTGGCCTGGGACTCGTTCGCGAGCATCCCGATGATGGCGCGCGGCCAGCCGGTCGGGGTGCTCAACGCGTTCTTCGGTCCGGGGCAGGCGATGGAGCCGCGGACGGTCGAGTTCCTCGTCGCGATGGCCGACCAGGCGGCGATCGCCGTCGACTACGCCAACCTGCTGCGGCACACCAGTGACGGCGCGCGCCGCGAGGAACGGCAGCGGCTGGCCCGCGACCTGCACGATTCGATCGTGCAGCAGGTCTTCTCGATCAGCATGCAGGCCAAGTCGATGGAGGTGCTCGCCGCGCGCGGCGACACGGTGCCCGCCGCGTCCGTGCTGCGGATCGCCGGGGAGGTCAGCGACCTGTCCGGCACGGTGCTCGCCGACCTGCGGGCGATGGTGCACGAACTGCGCCTGTCGGCGTCGGCCGACCTCGGCGGCCTCGAGGAGGCGGTCAGGGCGCTGGCCGAGAGCACCGCGAACCGGACCGGCCTGAAGTTCAGCGTCTCCGCCGGGCCCGGCCTCGACCAGGTCAAGGGCGAGCTGGCCGAGGACGTCTACCGGATAGTCGCCGAGGCGATCCACAACGTCGTCAGGCACGCGGCGGCGGGCAAGGTGACGATCCGGCTGAACCTGCGCGGCGGCCGGCTGACGGCGACGGTCGCGGACGACGGGCAGGGCATGACGGCGGCCCCGCCCGGCTCCGCGGGGCCGCGGGACGCCGGCTACGGGCTGACGACCATGCGGGAACGGGCCGAGCGGTGGGGCGGCACGGTGACCGTCGGGCCCGGCCGGAACGCCGGCACGCTCGTCCGGCTCGCGGTGCCGCTCAACGGCGGCATTTCGCTGCTTGCCGCGCGCGACGTTGAGCCGGGGGAGGCGCGGTGAAGCCGGTCAACGTGATGATCGTCGACGACCACGCGGTGGTGCGCCGCGGCGTGCGCGCCTACCTGGAGGCACTCGACGACATGGCGGTCGCGGCCGAGGCGGCCGACGGCCAGGACGCGCTCGACCAGCTCGCGAAGATGGCCGCGCACGACAGCCTGCCCGACGTCGTGCTGCTCGACCTGGTGATGCCGCGGATGGACGGCGGGCAGGCCGCCGCGCTGATCGCCAGCAGGCACCCGGCGGTGCGCGTGGTCATCCTGACGAGCTTCGGCGAGATGGAACGCGTGCACGCCGCGCTGGCGGGCGGCGCCGTCGGCTACCTGCTCAAGGACGCCGGGCCCGCGGAAGTGGCCACGGCGATCCACGCGGCGGCGCGCGACGGCACCTACCTCGACCCCGCGATTGCCCGGCGGCTCACCAGGGAGATGAGCGCGCCGCGCAGCGGGCTGAACGCGCTGACCGAACGCGAGCGGGCCGTGCTCGTCCTCGTCGCCCACGGCCGGTCCAACCAGGAGATCGCCGACGAACTCGTGATCAGCGAGCGGACGGCGCGCACGCACGTCAGCCACGTGCTGCGCAAGCTCCAGCTGACCTCCCGCACCCAGGCGGCGCTGGTCGCGGTCCGCGAGGGCCTGGTCCCGCCGGGAACCGCGGCACCGCCGCCGCGGATAAAGGACAAGGATTAGCGGAACGGTTGCGCGATGACCCTGGCCGCGCACGCTTACCCGTCGGAGCCCGGCTAGCCCCTGCGGTAGGAGTCCCTGACTTCCTGCACGTAGGGCGCCGGGGCGACCGTCGCCCGGATGCCGACCTGCCGGTGGCGCTCGACCGCGGGCTTGGCCGTGTTCGGCCGCTCGCCCCACAGCACCGTGACCTCCGTGCCGGGCTCGCTGGCGGCGGCGTCGACGCATCCGAGCGAGACGAACGCGTGCTCGTTGGCGATGTAGCCGAGGTCAAGCGACATCCCGGCGATCAGCCCGTTGCGCAGCACCTTGTCGACCTGGAAGAACGCGTACCGGGCCTTCGGGAACTCGATGTACTTGGCCGGGGTGCCCGGCTCGCACAGCGACCGGACCGCGAGCGCGAGGTCGTCGGGGTTCCACACCAGCGTCACCTTCACCCGGTGCTTGCGCGACCCGGCTTGCGCTCCGTTTTGCGCTCCGTTTTGTTCCCCGGCCGCGACGCGTTCCAGCGCCTCGCGACCGAGGAAGTCGTGATCGAACTTGACCGTGCGGCCGTAGCCGATGTCGTACGGCGTGACGTAGAAGTCGGTGATGTCAGCGGAGTCCATGCTGCCGCCGAGCGAGCCGAGCGCGCCCGCGTCGAGCCACTCGCGGTAGCCCCGCATCTCCGGCCCGAAGATCGCGGGCACCGCCGTCGGGATCCAGCCCGACTCCAGGTTCGACGTCGAGTAGGCCTTGGCGCCCGCCCGCAGCAGGCCGTGCTCCGCACCGGCGGCGAGGATCGCGGCCAGGACGTCGTCGCCTTCGGCCCACGGCCCGAACAGCTCGAACCCCGGCTGGCCGGCCATGCCGTGTCGCAGCGCCCGCACCCGGTGCCCGGCGATCGCGAAGTCGGTCATGTTGAAGAACTTCACGTCGGGCAGCGGCCCGCCGGTCAGCTTCGCGACGATCGCCGCCGCGGTCGGCCCCTGCAGTTCGTAGCGGTAGAGCTTCGGCGGCGTGCCCGGCGGCCGGACGACGGAGTTGTCGTCCCGCTCGACCGTGACCCGGTAGTCGCCGCTCTCCACGTTGTACTGCAGCCAGTTGGCGACTGTCGGGTGCCCCACCACGTCGAACAGCTCGTCATCGAGGTGGAACAGGATCGCGTCGCCGATGAAGTGGCCGTTGGCGTTGACCGCGACGTACTGCTTGGCCTTGCCCGGACCGAAGTTCGCGAACGTGTTCACGCCGAACCGGCTGAGCAGCTTCAGCGCGTCGGGACCGCTGAGGAACAGGTCGGTCATGTGATGCGACTGGTCGAACAGCACGCACGACGTCCGCCAGGCGTTCTGCTCGGTTCGCCAGTTGGTGAACTCCGGGGCGACAGGGAACGCGTGCGGCCGGGCCGTCGACTGACGCAGCAGCTCAACCGGAGATCCGACGCGCGTGATCGCGGCCTCGAGACTCTCGGATCCCATGTCTACAGCAACCTCCTACGGCCGGGTCCCGGCTTCTGTGTTCTCCCACGTCACTAGAGCGGCTCGCGCCGCTATGACCATTACACCGGGCCGGCGCACGCCGGGTCATCAGGCAACCAGTCAATCTCGACCGCGACAAATGTCTCGGCTGCCCCCTCTTGTGCTAAACAAGCGGTATGCGGTCAGGGACGCCGGAAGCGACGAGCGCCCTCGCGGGGGAGTGGCTGGAGCGGCTGCGCCCCGAGCTCGCGGGCTACGCGCGCGCCGCCGTGGACAACATCGGCCAGGAGTTTCCCGCATACATCTCGACCACGATGACCGCGCCCGGCGACTTCCCGTTCCGGCCACGGCACCGCAACCCGGTCTTCTACGGCAGCTTCGACTGGCACTCGTGCGTCGAGATGTTCTGGCTGCTCGTGCGCCTGCTCAAGACCGCGCCGGACGACGTGCCCGCCAGCGAGATCAGGGACTTCCTCGGCGTGCGGCTCATACCGCAGGGCCTGCGGGCCGAGGCGGCCTTCATGACCACGGCGCACGGTGCGGCGGTGGAGCGCCCGTACGGCTGGGGCTGGGCGCTCGCGCTCGCGGCCGAGCTTGAGGACTGGGATGACCCGGACGCGGCCCGCTGGGCCGCCAGCCTCCAGCCGCTCTCCGAGGCCCTGGCGGGGAACTTCCTGCGCTGGCTGCCGCTGGCCACGTACCCGTCGCGCACGGGCGTGCACACCAACAGCGCGTTCGGCATATCGCGGGCGCTGCCGTACGCGGACCGCCGGCCCGACGGCGACCTCGGCCGGGCGCTGCGCGCGGCCGCGGACCGCTGGTACCACGGCGACGCGGACGGCCCGGGCGCGTGGGAGCCGTCGGGCGAGGACTTCCTGTCGCCGACGCTGTGCGAGGCCGAGCTGATGGCGCGGCTGCTGCCGCGCGCGGACTTCCCCGGCTGGCTCGACCGCTTCCTCCCCGGCATCGCCGACGGCCGGCCGGCGGCGCTGTTCACCCCCGCGGTCGTCACCGACTCATCCGACGGCTACATCGCCCACCTGCGCGGCCTCAACCTCAGCCGCGCCTGGTGCTGGCGCCGCCTCGCCGAGACCCTGCCACCGTCGGATCCCCGCGCTGACGTGTGCGCGCAAGCGTGCCGCGTGCACGCCGAGGCGTCCTTGTCGTACGTGACCGGCGACGACTACATGGTCGAGCACTGGCTCGCGGCCTACGCGGTGCTGCTGTTCAGCTGAGGGCGTTGCGGGCCGGCCCGGCCGTGATTACGGTCGGCCGATCCAGCTCCCCGGCAGCCGCTGGCCGGGCCGCCACGGCGCCGGCGGCCTGTCTCCCTTCGCCGCGGCAGACGGGGCGTAGCCGAGCCGGTCCTGCCGCTGCGAACGCATCGGCTCGGCCAGTTCCATCGCGGCGAACGCGGCCGGCCAGTCGGCGGGCCCGTACCCGGCGCCGAGGTCGCAGTGGTGCAGCTCGAGCTCGACCAGCCGCCTGGTCAGGATCTGGGCGGCGGGGAACGGGACCGAGTCGAGTATCCGGAGCTGCACCTGCCACGCCTCGTCGGGCAGCTGCCGGGCGACGGTCCGCAGGGCCATCGCCGAGTCGGCGAGGTCGGCCGTCAGGTCCTTCGCCGTCATCGTGGCCCCTTGATCGATGTCGGCTTGCCGCGCCTCCGCGCTGGCGTATGCGGGCCGCACCTGCCCGGACCTCGCGCCGACCAGCAGGTTCCGCATGGCGTCGGCGCCGCGGGCCAGGTGCGCGAGGACGTGCGCCCGCGTCCACCCCGGCAGCAGCGACGCCGCCCGCAGGTCCGAATCCGCCATGACGCGGGCGTCCCCGAGCAGCCGCTGCGTGGCGTCGTCGATCCGGTCATGCAACTCGCGCTGTGCCGCGTCCATCAGGGCCTCCGGAGGGGACTCCGGCCTTCAGGCCGGGGAGGAGTCCGGCGGCATGCGGAACATGCCGGAATGAGTGTCATAATCCCACCTTTAAATATGTTTTCCGGTATAATGTTCGTATGTCCAGGTACCGGCTCTACCCGACTCCGGAGCAGGAGAAGATCCTGCTCCGGCACTGCTCGCACGCCCGGTACGTATGGAACCTCGCCGTTGAGCAGCACGCCTGGTGGAAGCCGGGCCGCAAGCCCGCGCCCGGCTACCTTGAGCAGTCGCGGCAGCTCACCGCCGCACGTGCCGGGAACGGCTGGCTCCGCGAAGGCCCGCAGAACGTCCAGCAGCAGGCGCTCCGCGACTTCGACCGGGCGATGCGGAACTTCTTCGCCGGCACCCACCGCAGACCGTCGTGGCGGAAGGCGGGACGCGACGAGGGGTTCCGGGTCACCGACACGTGCGAGGCCCGGAAGCTGAACCGCCGCTGGGCGCAGGTCAAGGTGCCGAAGGCCGGCTGGGTCCGGTTCCGGCTGAGCCGCCCCGGCCTGCCCGTGGCGAAGTCCTACCGGGTCACCTTCCGCGGCGGGCAGTGGCACGTCGCGTTCGCGGTCGTCCCCGGGCCCGACCCCGCCCCCGGCAACGGCGAAGTGGCGGGAGTCGACCGGGGCGTCGTGATCACCGCCGCGCTGTCGGAC
>Ga0206353_10709692_pt1 | contig 10662 bp, 9 predicted proteins | sample DielMetaTC5am4_FD_146436 | JGI IMG/M metagenome (GOLD analysis project Ga0206353, IMG submission 146436) | Corn rhizosphere microbial communities from Kellogg Biological Station, Michigan, USA - Diel MetaT C5am-4 (Metagenome Metatranscriptome)... | ecosystem: Host-associated > Plants > Roots >...
CTCGGTGTCGACGAAGATGATGCGGATGTCCGGCCACTTGTCGTCCGTGTCGTTCCAGACGTAGAAGTCGCCGTAGGGACCGTCGGGGTCGGACCGCGACTGCTGGAACCACTCGTGCTGGTCCGAGGTGTGGTTGATCGGCAGGTCGATGATGATGCGCATGTTGCGCTCGTGCGCCTTGGTGACGAGGTCGCGGAACTCGTCGATCGTGCCGAACTCCGGCAGGATCGCCTTGAAGTCGGACACGTCGTAACCGCCGTCGCGCAGCGGCGACTGGAAGAACGGCGGAAGCCAGAGCGCATCGATGCCGAGCCACTGCAGGTAGTCGAGCTTCGAGGTGAGCCCGCTGATGTCGCCGGACCCGTCTCCGTTGCTGTCGACGAACGAGCGCACCATGACCTCGTAGAACACCGAACGGCGGTACCACTGGGGGTCGAGGGCGAGCCCGGGCAGCGTGATGGGCGCGGTGAAACTCACGGTTCTCCTTCTGGCGGGGGTCCGGGGGAGACGGACGAGGCCGGGGCGGCAGGGTGGTGAAGCGAGTGGTGCAGGCCGATGGTCGAGCGGTGGTGCGGGGGATGTTCGCAAGCCGCCGCACTGCGGTGCAAGCGATTGCAACCAGAGAAGTCTAGGACGTGCGGACGGTCGCCTGTCCAGTCCTGCCTAGACTGGACGGGATGACTGTCACCTCACCCTACGCCGACGCCCTGGAGCGCGTGCCCGTGCGCGAGGAGGAGGTCGGCATCCTCGGCTCGACCACCCGGTACTGGGACTACGGCGAGCGGGATGCAGCGACGACGCTGGTGCTCGTCCACGGCTTCCGCGGCGACCACCACGGCCTGGAGCCGGTCGTCGCCCAGCTCGACGGAGTGCGGATGGTGTCGCCCGACCTCCCCGGGTTCGGCGCGTCGACGCCGATGACGGAGGCGGCGCACGACATCCATGGGTACGGGAGGTGGCTGCAGGAGTTCGTGGCGGCGCTGGACCTCGGTGGACGCGTCGTGCTTCTCGGCCACTCGTTCGGGTCGATCGTGGTCGCGGGTTCGCTCGCTGCGCACGCGGGCGAAGACGCGCTGGCGGGCGACGACGCCGGCGCGGGCGGTGGCGCCCGGCCGGACGCCGTCGTCCTCGTGAACCCCATCGGGCAGCCGGCGCTCGAGGGTCCGCGCGGCGTGTTCACGCGCCTCGCGATCTTCTACTACTGGCTGGCCGCGGTCCTCCCCGAACGACTCGGCTTCGCCCTGCTCCGGAACCGCCTCATCGTCCGGGTGATGAGCATCACCATGGCGAAGACGAAGGATGCGGCGCTGCGGCGCTGGATCCACGACCAGCACGACCGGTACTTCTCGGCGTTCAGCGACCGGCAGGTCGTCCTGGAGGCGTTCCGCGCCTCGGTGTCGCACGACGTGAGCGAGTACGCGGCGCGCATCCCGGAGCCGACCCTGCTCGTTGCGGCCGAGAAGGACGACATCACGCCGATCGCAGCGGAGTACCGGCTGCAGACGCTGTTCCCGCAGGCGGAGCTCGTCGTCATCCCGAAGGTCGGGCACCTCATCCACTACGAGACGCCGGTGGATGCGGCCCGCGCGATCGAGCGCTTCCTGGGGGACCGCTCGTGAGGATCCTCTTCGACTGCCGTTACACCCGGATCGGCCGGCACGACGGCATCAGCCGCTACACGGCCGGCCTCGTCGGCGCCCTCGGAAAACTCCATCCCGTCACGATGCTGATCAACGACCATCGGCAGCTCGACCTGCTGCCCGACCTGCCGTGGGAGATCATCCCGTCCCCGACCTCCGTAGGAGAGCCGTGGGTCGCGCGCGTCGTCAACAGGCTGCGGCCGGACGTGGTGTTCACTCCGATGCAGACGATGGGCGGGTTCGGGCGGAAGTACCGGCTGGTACTGACCGTGCACGACCTCATCTACTACCGCCACCCGACCCCGCCGCGCGATCTGCCCGCGTTCGTCCGCGGGCTGTGGCGGCTGTACCACCTGGCGTGGTGGCCGCAGCGGATGCTGCTGAACCGTTCCGACGCTGTCGTCACGGTCTCGGAGACGACCAAGGCGCTGATCGCCGAGCACGACCTGACGAAACGGCCGGTGCACGTCGTCCCGAATGCGGCGGACATGCCGGCGCTCGCTCCCGGGCGCGCAGAGCGGGCGGCGCCGGAGACGAAGAGCCTCGTCTACATGGGCTCGTTCATGCCGTACAAGAACGTCGACACCCTGGTGCGTGCGGCCGCGCTGCTGCCGGACTACACCCTCCACTTGATGAGCCGCGTGTCCGACGCCGAACGGCGACGGCTGTCGGAGCTCGCGCCCGCTGCGCGGCTGGTGTTCCATGACGGCGCCAGCGATGCGGACTACGCGGAGACCCTCGCCGCTGCGACCGCGCTGGTGTCCGCCTCGCACGACGAAGGGTTCGGCATCCCGCTGCTGGAGGCGATGACGCTCGGTACGCCGGTCGTCGTCAGCGATATCCCCATCTTCCGGGAGATCGGCGGAGACGCGGCACTGTTCTTCGACGCGGATGCGCCCGAGCAAGTGGCCGCGCGGGTGCGGCAGCTGGAGCAGGACGGCACGTGGGCGGCGCACTCGGCCGCCTCGCGTGCGCAGGCCCAGCGGTACACCTGGGAGGGCTCCGCGGAGCGGCTGCTCGCGGTCCTCACCGAAGTCGCATCCCGCCGGCGCTGACGCGCATCCCTGGCAGGCGGGCGTCACATGACGGACGGGCGTCACATGACGGACGCGGTGAAGAGGTCGCGATCCTCCGGGCCGAGGTTGAAGCGGTCGAGCGTCAGCTCGCCATCGTCGTAGACGAAGCGGTGGACGGAGCCGTTCGGGATCAGCTCGCCCGGCGCCGGCAGCGCGTGATCGGTCACGTGACGAACGAGTGACGAGATGACGCCGCCGTGGCTCACCACGATGACGTTCTCGCCGGGATGCTGCTCGCCGAGCTCGCGCAGGGCGGGCAGCGCTCGCGCGACCACCTCATCCCTCGACTCACGTCCGGGCACGACGGTCCCCTCGGGCCAGCGGGCGAGGATCTGCTCGCCGGTCAGTCCCTCGGCGTCGCCGTAATTGCGCTCGGCGACCGCAGGCAGCGTGGCCGGCTCGTCGAGGCCGACATGCGCGGCGATGATCTGCGCGGTCTCCAGCGCACGCGACAGCGGGCTCGCATAGATCGCGTCGAAGCGGCCGCCGGCGAGCGCGCGACCCGTCGTCTCCGCCTGGGCCCGTCCGGTGCCGTTCAGCGGGATGTCGCTGGAGCCTTGGATGCGCTTGGCGCGGTTCCAGTCGGTCTCACCGTGCCGAACGAGAGAGATGAAGGTCACGCGCGTCCTTTCGCTGTCGGACGCGGATCCCTCGTACCGGTCAGCCCAGCCGCTCGGCGAGCTCGACCAGCGTCTCCGTCGTCCCGCCGTCCAGTTTAAGGGTTGCGCGACCGTCGCCCTTCGTCTGACCGCGGTTGACGATGACGATCGGCAGCCGGCGGCGACGTGCCTCCTCCAGCAGCCGGATGCCGGAGTTGACGACGAGTGACGACCCGGCGATGAGCAACGCCTCGGCCGAGCGGACCAATGCGCTGGCCTCGCGGTACTTCTCGGCAGGGACGAACTCCCCGAAGAACACGACGTCCGGCTTCAGGTGGCCGCCGCAGACGGTGCAATCGGGGACGATGAACGCATCGATGTCGCTCACGATCGCGTCGCCGTCGGGCGCGATCTCGACCGCGCCCTCGGCCTCGAGCCACGGATTGGCGGCGTCGATGCGCGCCGTGATCGCCTCGCGGGCGAAGATCTGGCCGCAGACCAGGCAGAGAACCCGGTCCATCGCCCCGTGCAGGTCGACGACCCGGCGCGATCCCGCCTGCTTGTGCAGGCCATCCACGTTCTGGGTGATGACGCCGTTCGCACCGCCGGTCGCCTCGAGGCGGGCGAGGGCGCGGTGGCCGTCATTGGGTCGCGCGGCTGCGAAGCGCCGGTAGCCCAGGTGACTGCCGGCCCAGTAGCGCTTGCGGAAGCGGTCGTCGGAGAGGAACTGCTGGAACGTCATCGGTGTGCGCTGCGGGGCGCCCTCACCGCGATAGTCCGGGATTCCGGAGTCGGTGGAGACGCCGGCCCCGGTCAGCACAGCGAAGCTGCGGCCCGAGAGGAGTTCGACGGCCTGGTCGATGCCGCGCGCCAATTCCGGCGGCAGCGCGGTCGTCAGCGTGGTCACAGGCACCTCCAGATCCACTCGCAGTCTAAACACCCCAGTTTTCCGATTTGTTTCGGGCGGCTGGATGCGGTGGGATGCGGCGGCCGGCTGGGGCCGGATGCGGCGGCTGGATGTGCACCACGGGGCTGCCGGTGCTGGCAGGCTTGAGCACATGCTCGTGCACCGCATCCAGAACCTCGACGCCGACGGCCTCGCCGACTACTCCCGCCTGACCGATGTCGCGCTGCGGCGCGTCACGGAGCCGGCGGGCGGGCTGTACATCGCCGAGTCGACGAAGGTGATCACGCGGGCTCTGGCGGCGGGCCACCGGCCCCGGTCCGTGCTGGTGCAGGAGCAGTGGCTCGCCGACGTCGAGCCACTGCTGGCAGAGTATCCCGACGTCCCCGTGTTCGTCGGCGATGCGGCGGTGCTGGAGCGGCTCACCGGCTATCACCTCCACCGCGGCGCTCTGGCCGCGATGCACCGGCCGGTGCTGCCCGACCCGGCCGGCCTGCTCCGGGATGCGCGGCGGGTCGTGATCCTGGAGGACATCGTCGACCACACGAACGTGGGCGCGATCTTCCGCTCGGTCGCCGGCCTCGGTGCGGACGCGGTCTTCGTCACGCCGCGCTGCGCCGATCCGCTCTACCGGCGGAGCGTCCGGGTGAGCATGGGCACGGTGCTGCAGGTGCCGTGGACCCGGCTACCGGAGTGGGATGCGGCCGAGCCGCTGCTGCATGCGGCCGGATTCTCGATCGCGGCCCTCGCCCTCGCGGACGACGCCGTCACGCTCGACGAGTTCGCCGCCGACCCGCCGGACCGCGTGGCCATGGTCTTCGGCGCGGAAGGCGACGGGCTCACGCGGCGAGCGCTCCACGCCGCGGACACCGTGGTGACCATCCCGATGCTGCACGGCGTCGACTCGCTCAACGTCGCCTCCGCGTCGGCCGTGGCGTTGTGGGCGCTCCGCGCGCGTTCTCAGCCGGCGCATCGCTAGTCCCGGCTACTATCCGAGGGTGCCCCAGCAAGTCCTCGCCGATCCGCCGCGCCGCGTCTCGCGGAAGGTGTACCGCCGGCGGCGGTTCGTCGTCTTCGGCATCGTGATCGCCCTGCTGATGGCGTTCGGGTACGTCGTCACCTCACTGGTGGCCCCGGTTCCGGCGACCGCTGCGGTGGTCGCCCACGAGAAGACGCTGGTGCAGCCCGCGGCTCAGCTCGCCTGGCCCGGATACGGTTCCGCTGCGATCGTGGCGCCCGACTATCCGGGCGCGGCCGCCTCGCACGGCAGCGCGGCGAGCGTGCCGATCGCGAGCATCACCAAGACGATCACCGCGCTGGTCGTGCTCGAGAAGAAGCCGCTCAACGGCGGCGACCAGGGTCCGGACATCGCCTTCACCCAGCGGGATGTGGACATCTGGAACGGTGTCATCGCAGCCGGCGGGTCCTGGGCGCCGGTGGTCGCGGGGACCTCGCTCACCGAGAAGCAGGCGCTCGAGGCGATGCTGCTGCCCTCGGCCAACAACTACGCCATCTCGCTGGCCAACTGGGCGTTCGGCTCCACCGACGCGTACCTGAAGGCGGCGAACGGCTGGCTCGCACACGAAGGCTTCACGGGAACCAAGGTCGTCACACCGGACGGGCTCGACCCGGGCAACGTCAGCACGACGAAAGACCTGATCGGGATCGGGAAGCTCGTGCTCGCGTCACCGGCGCTGTCGTCGATCGTCGCGATGAAGAACGCGACCCTGCCCGGCGCCGGCGCGCAGGACAACACCAACGCCCTCCTCGGCTTCGACGGGATGGATGGGATCAAGACCGGGAACACCGACCAGGCCGGGTACTGCCTGCTGTTCTCGGCCGAGGTTCCGGTCGGGACCTCCAAGGTCCGGGTGCTCGGTGTGGTGCTGGGCGCCTCCAGCCACGACGAGCTGTGGGCCGGGGTGCAGGCGTTGCTCACCAGCATGAAGAACGGCTTCCACCCCGTGACGCCGGTCGAGAAGGGCCAGGCGTTCGGGACCTACACGACCGCCTGGGGCGTGTCGTCGAAGCTCATCGCGACCGAGACGAAGACGTTCCTGGTGTGGTCGGACACGCCCATCCAGGTCGATCTGCAGACGCGGCCGCTGTCATCGGGCTTCAAGGGCGACGTCCTCGGCGAGGGCACCTTCACCCTGAACGGGAAGACGGAGACCGTGCCGCTCGCTCTCGCCCGCGATGTGCCGGACCCGGGCTTCGGGTGGCGGCTCGCGCATCCCGGTGGCCTGGGGACGTAGCCGGGCCGGCGGCGTCAGTCGCGGTCGAGCAGGAACGGGCCGGGGTCGGGGCGCTTCGGCGTGACGTGATCGCCCGACGATTGATGCCGGATGCGGCGGATCACCCAGGGGACCAGGAACTCGCGAGCCCACGAGAGGTCCTCGGAGCGGGCCTGGCGCCACGTCCGCGGCGGGAGCGGCTCCGGCTCGAGCGGCTGGAGGTCGTTCTCCACGTTCAGCGCGGCGAGGACCATCCGCGCGACGGTGTGGTGTCCGAGCGGCGCCAGGTGCAGACGGTCGGGAGCCCACATCCGCTGGTCCTGGATCTCGGTCAGCGCCCACTGGTCGGCCACGATGCAGTCGTAGCGCGCGGCGACAGCGCGGACGTTCTCGTTGTAGATCGCCACCTTGCCGCGGATGCCGCGGAACACGGGCGAGAAGCCCACATCCACACCGGTGAAGACGACGACGGTCGCCCCGTCCACGCTGAGCCGCGAGACGGCCTCGTCGAAGAGCAGCGCGATCTGGTCAGGGTCGGTACCCGGGCGGATGACGTCGTTTCCTCCCGCCGAGATGGTGATCAGGTCCGGGCGGAGGGCGACCGCCGCCTCCACTTGCTCGTCGAGGATCTGCTTGATGAGCTTGCCGCGGACGGCCAGGTTCGCATAGGCGAAGTCGTCGGTCTGCCGGCTGAGCACCTCGGCGACACGGTCGGCCCAGCCGCGGTGGCCGCCCGGGCTGCCCGGCTCAGGGTCGCCGATCCCCTCGGTGAACGAGTCCCCGAGGGCGACGTAGCGGGACCAGGGATGCTGTGCAGCGGCCATGCCCCCCATTCTGCATCGAACGACATTCTGCATCGAACGGCTCTGTCAGCGGTCTCGGGTAGATTCGATCCAAGTGGAGACGTCAGCAGCACTCATTCCGGATGAGCCCTTCGAGGAGTCCGAGCGACCCGGCGTGCACGCCGGAAGCTTCGCTGCCGAGCACCTGTCGCCGTCGTTCCCGGAGCGCGCGGCGTGGGGGACCGCGGGAAAGCTGCGTGCTTGGCAGGCGGAAGCCCTCGACGCGTACTTCGTTCACGAACCGCGCGACTTCCTCGCGGCGGCGACGCCAGGCGCCGGCAAGACGACCTTCGCACTTCGACTGGCGACTGAGCTCCTTTCGCGACGTATCGTCGAACGCGTGACCGTGGTCGCCCCGACCGAGCACCTCAAGCGCCAGTGGGCGGAGGCGGCGGCGCGGGTCGGGCTGCACCTCGATCCCGACTTCAAGAACGCCGAGGGGCGGTACGCCCGGCACTACCGGGGCGTCGCCGTCACCTACGCCCAGGTGGCGATGCGCCCGAGCCTGCACAAGGACATCACGGAGGCGCACAAGACCCTCGTGATCCTCGACGAGGTGCATCACGGCGGTGACGCACTCAGCTGGGGCGATGGGATCCGCGACGCGTTCGAGCGCGCCACGCGCCGGCTCTCGCTCACCGGGACGCCGTTCCGCTCGGATACGGCGCCCATCCCGTTCGTGACCTACCTGCCCGACCGCCAGGGCATCCGCACCTCGGTCACCGACTACAACTACGGCTACGGGCGAGCGCTCGAGGACGGCGTCGTCCGTCCCGTGATCTTCATGGTCTACGCCGGCCACATGCGCTGGCGGACCAAGACCGGCGACGAGATGGAGGCGCGGCTCGGCGAGGGCAACACGAAGGACATCACCGCGCAGGCGTGGCGCACCGCCCTCGATCCGCGCGGCGAGTGGATCCCGGCCGTGCTGTCCGCAGCGGACCGCCGCCTCACGGAGGTGCGCAACTCCATCCCGGACGCGGGTGGCCTGGTGATCGCGACCGACCACTACACGGCGCGGGCGTACGCGGACCTGCTGCAACAGCTCAGCGGCGAGCCGGTCACCGTCGTGCTCTCCGACGAGAAGGAGGCGAGCGACCGGATCGAGGAGTTCGCGAAGAGCGAGTCCCGCTGGATGGTCGCGGTGCGGATGGTGTCGGAAGGGGTCGACGTGCCCCGGCTGGCGGTCGGGGTGTACGCGACCAGCGCATCCACCCCGCTGTACTTCGCGCAGGCCATCGGCCGCTTCGTGCGCGCCCGGCGGCGGGGCGAGACGGCGTCGGTCTTCTTGCCGAACGTTCCGAACCTGATGGCGCTCGCCAACGCGATGGAGCTGGAGCGAGACCACGCGCTCGACCGGGTCACGGACGAGAACGCGGAGGGCGACCTGTGGAACCCCGAGGATGCGATGGTCGCCGAGGCGAACCGGGACGAGCGCGCGTCGGAGGCGTTGACCGAGCAGTTCGCGTTCGAGGCCCTCGGATCGGAGGCGAACTTCGACCGGGTCGTCTACGACGGCAAGGAGTTCGGCAGTTTTGCCGTGCCGGGGACCGACGAGGAGCTGGACTTCATCGGCCTCCCGGGCATCCTGGAACCCGAGCAAGTGCACGAGCTGCTTCTGCAGCGGCAGCAGCGGCAGGCCCGCCGTCACTCGTCGCGGCCTGCCACGGCGGACGGGCACCCGCCCGCGCCGCTGCATCGCACGCTGAAGGAGCAACGGCAGCTGCTGAACAGTCTGGTCGGTCTGTACTCCAAGAATTCCGGGGAGCCGCACGGCCTCATCCATGCCGAACTGCGGCGGGTGTGCGGAGGGCCAGCGGTCGCGCAGGCGAGCGTGACGCAGTTGCAGTCCCGGATCGACTTCCTCCGGAAACGGCTGGGCGCTCATTAGGGTCGCCGAACCTTCGTGGCGGCGGGCTGCGGACTTTCCTAGGCTGGGGCCGCGAGGCCGAGGTCGTGGGGTCGAGCGGATGAAAGTCGGGCGGATGAATACCGGGCAGACGGAGCTGAAGATGGGGTCGGGCACATGAGCGAAGCGATGGCAGACGGAGCGGCACCGGAGCAGCATCCGGATGAGCCGCACCGTTCGGGACTGGCGCAGCGACTGAACTGGTTGCGTGCGGGTGTCCTCGGTGCGAACGACGGAATCGTCTCCGTCGCGGCAGTCGTGGTCGGTGTCGCGGGAGCCACCGCCTCCGTCGCCGCGATCGTCACCGCGGGGCTCGCCGCCCTGGTGGGTGGTGCGATCTCGATGGCGCTCGGCGAGTACGTGTCCGTCAGCAGCCAGCGGGACAGCGAGCGGTCGCTGATCGCGAAGGAGCGTCGCGAGCTGGCCGAGATGCCGGAGGAGGAGCTCGACGAGCTGACCGGCCTGTACGAGCAACGCGGGCTCTCGGCCGCGACGGCTCGGCAGGTGGCCGTCGAGCTCACCGAGCACGACGCTCTGGCCGCACATCTCTCGGCCGAGCTCGGCATCGACCAGGACGACGTGGTCAGCCCCTGGCACGCCGCGCTCGCCTCGGCCGTGGCGTTCACGTGCGGCGCGGTGCTGCCGATGCTCACCATCCTCCTGCCGGCCGACGTGCGGATCCCGGTCACATTCGTGGCCGTGCTGATCGCGCTTGCGGTCACGGGGTACATCGCGGCGTGGATCGGCGGCAGCTCTCGAGTTCGTGCCATGGTACGAGTGGTGGTGGGCGGCGCCCTTGCGCTGGCCGCGACGTTCCTGGTGGGCAGCCTGCTCGGCACGCGCATCGGGGGCTAGGGCCGGAAGGCCGGCAGACGCGAGAGGACACGAAGCGTGGTCGATGCAGAGAACACGGTGGACACGGCGGTGACGCCGGTGATGGTGCCGCCGCACGCCTCGCTGCGGAACAAGGCCGAGATCGTCCGGGAGTGGCTGCCCCGCTACACCGGAACGCCGCTCGAGGAGTTCGGCGACCACATCCTGCTGACGAACTTCGGGGACTATGTCCAGCGATTCGCCGAGTGGTACGGCGCAGAGGTCCGCGGGCTCGACCGGTCGATGCCGAACGCGACGGCCGACGGCATCACGATGGTGGATTTCGGGATGGGCAGCCCGAATGCCGCGACGATCATGGATCTGCTGTCGGCGGTCGCGCCGAAGGCGGCGCTGTTCCTCGGCAAGTGCGGCGGGGTGAAGCGAAAGAGCCAGCTCGGCGACCTCGTGCTCCCCATCGCGGCGATCCGGGGCGAGGGCACGTCGAACGACTACCTGCCGCCGGAGGTGCCCGCTCTGCCGGCCTTCCAGCTGCAGCGTGCCGTGTCCTCCACCATCCGTGACTTTCAGCAGGACTACTGGACGGGGACGGTCTACACGACCAACCGCCGGGTCTGGGAGCACGAC
>Ga0206353_11858378_pt1 | contig 10662 bp, 7 predicted proteins | sample DielMetaTC5am4_FD_146436 | JGI IMG/M metagenome (GOLD analysis project Ga0206353, IMG submission 146436) | Corn rhizosphere microbial communities from Kellogg Biological Station, Michigan, USA - Diel MetaT C5am-4 (Metagenome Metatranscriptome)... | ecosystem: Host-associated > Plants > Roots >...
CGGCGTCCCGCTCGGCGCGCACCCGGGCGGTCCGCTCCAGCTGGCGCCGTTCGGAGTCGGCGTCGATCCGCTGCAGCTCGACGCGCTCCTCCGACTCGTCCGCGTATCGGTTGACGCCGACGATCACGCGCTCGCCGCTCTCCACCTCCTGCTGCCATGCGAAGGCGGACTGCTCGATCTCGTCCTGGACGAAGCCCTGCTCGATCGCGGCGACCGCCCCGCCCAGCTCGTCGACGCGTTCGATCAGCTCCCGGGCGCCCGCCTCGAGCTCGTCTGTGAGCGCCTCGATGAACCAGGAGCCGCCGAGCGGATCCGCGGTGTCGAGCGTCCCGGCCTCGTGGGCGAGCACCTGCTGCGTGCGCAGCGCGATCGTCGCCGAGCGCTGCGTGGGCAGGGCGAGCGCCTCGTCGAGCGCGTTCGTGTGCAGCGACTGCGCGCCGCCGCAGACGGCGGAGAAGGCCTGGATCGCGACGCGAACGACGTTGTTGTCCGGCTGCTGCGCGGTCAGCGTCGAGCCGCCGGTCTGCGCGTGGAAGCGGAGCCCGAGCGCCTTCGGGTTCGACGCGCCGAAGCGCTCCTTCATGATCCGCGCCCAGAGCCGCCGCGCCGCGCGGAACTTCGCCACCTCGACGAAGAAGTCGTTGTGCGCGTTGAAGAAGAAGGAGAGGCGGGCGCCGAAGTCGTCCGGCGACAGCCCCGCCTCGATCGCGGCGGCGCAGTACGCGATCCCGTTGGAGAGCGTGAACGCGAGCTCCTGCGTCGCGGACGCTCCCGCCTCGCGAATGTGGTAGCCGGAGATGGAGATCGTGTTCCAGCGCGGGATCCGCTCCGCGCAGTACGCGAACAGGTCGGTCGTCAGCCGCATGGACGGCTTGGGCGGGAAGATGTAGTTCCCGCGCGCGACGTATTCCTTGAGGATGTCGTTCTGCACCGTCCCGCGCAACTCCGTCGGCGCCACGCCCTGCTCCTCCGCCACCAGCTCGTACAGGAGCAGCAGCAGCGACGCGGGCGCGTTGATCGTCATGGAGGTCGAGACCTCGCCGAGCGGGATCCCCTCCAACAGCACACGCATGTCCGCGAGCGAGTCGATCGCGACGCCCGTCCGCCCGACCTCGCCGAGCGCGCGCGGGTCGTCGGAGTCGTAGCCGAGCTGCGTCGGCAGGTCGAATGCGATCGAGAGGCCCGTCTGGCCGGCCCGCAGGAGATAGCGGTAGCGCTCGTTCGACTCCTCCGCCGACGCGAAGCCGGCGTACTGGCGGATCGTCCACGGCCGGCCGCGGTACATGTCGCGGTACGGCCCGCGCGTGAACGGGTACTCGCCGGGCTTCTCCGCGTCGTCGGGGCCGTAGACGGGCTCGAACTCCATGGGCGACAATCGTATGGACGTGGTCGCGTGCGCGCCGCATCCGGGGTTTGGGACGGTTGAAGTCCGGCGGGGCGCGCGCGCCGAGATCGTCGACCTGGCCACGTGCCGCACGCACACCGTGCCGGCCTCGGGCACCCGGATCCACGTCGGCGGCCGGACGATCGTCGCGGCCCCGCGCGGGAGCAGCGTCGCGAACCTCGGCTCCTCGCCCGACCGGAAGTGGCAGCTCTTCGCGATCGACCCGATGAGCTCGATGTCGATCGCCGCCGACGGCCTGACCGTGAAGGCCGTCTCGGTGCGGACGAAGCGGGTCCGAACGCTCGGCGCCGGCCTCATCTACGCGGACTACCGCGTCTGGTGCGGCAACCGGCTCGTGATGACGGCCGGCGGCGACCGGATGTCCACCCACCACAAGTGGCTGATCGTCACGTCGCCGCCCGACTGGCGTGTGCGCGTCCTCGTCCGCGACCCGAAGCGCGCGTTCGGCGCGCTCGCCTGCGACGGCGAGTCCGTCGTCGTCCAGTCGGGTCGCGACAGCGGCCTCGACTGGACGCACGCGGGCCACTGGTCGCTCTGGCGGGTGTCGCTCGCCACCGGCGCGCTGCACAGGCTGACCTCTCCGCCCCCGGGCTCCGACGACGACTCGCCGCGCGTCACGCCCGGCGGCAAGGTTCTCTTCGTCCGGACGCGCAACCACGTCGGCACGCTCTACGGCCTCGGCGTCGGGCCGCTGCTGCGCGTGGGCCGCGATCCCGACGAGTACTACGGGCACCGCGGCTGGACGACCGTCAGCCTGGGAGCCCGGCGACGGTAGGACCGCGCCCGGAGGCGCGGCCCTACCGTCCGCTCAGAAGCCGCCGATCCCGTTCGGCGTCCCCCAGCCGGTCGGCCCGTCGTAGCCGGGCTCGGCGGTGCAGAGGTAGCCGCAGACGGAGCTCGGCGTGAAGTTCGAGCCCTCCGTGACGTCGAAGAAGCCGCCCGTGTGGCCGTACGGATACGAGCCGTAGACGACCGACGACGCGTTGCCCGCGAGCGCGTACACGCTCGCGACGATCGGCGAGCTGACGCTCGTGCCCGCGACGACGCCCCAGCCTCCGATCTCCGGCGACGAGTCGTAGATCGCGATGTTGTCGGCGACCGCCGACACGTCTGCGACCGTCCGGCCCGAGCAGCCGGCGTCGTGCTGCCACGCCGGCTTCGGCTCCCAGAGCGAGCAGCCGCTGCCGGCGCCCTGACCGTCGCTCGGCAGCGTCCCGGGCAGCAAGCTGCCCCAGACGCTCTCGCTCCACCCGCGCGCCGCCACCGGGTCGGCGACCAGCTCGGTCCCGCCGACGGCGGTCACGTACGGCGACGCCGCGGGCCAGATCGTCCCGTAGTCCTCGTCACCGGAGCTCGCCGTGATCGCGACGCCGGGATGGTCGTAGTAATGGTCCCAGAACGTCTGGTCGGGCTCCGGCCCGGCCGAGCCGTAGCTGTTCGAGACCTCGGTCGCGCCGAGCCGCACCGCCGTGTCGACCGCGGTGCCGAGGTCGCTCTGCTGCAGCGGGTTCGACATGACCGTCGTCTCGTCGGCCGAGCTCGCCTCCACGAGCAGGATGTGGCAGGTCGGGCAGATCGCCGACACCATCTCGGTGTCGAGGGCGATCTCCGGCTCCCAGTCCGGGTTCGCGAGCGGGTAGCTCCCCTGCTCACCCTGCTCGTTCACCTTCCGGAAGCAGCCGTTCGCGGTCGTGCACGGCGGGATGCCGTAGTAGCCGCGGTACGTGTTCAGGTCGGACTCGATCGTCGGGTCGTCGTACGCGTCGACGAGGGCGACCGTCTGGCCTGCGCCGCGCTTCGCCGCCGCGGACGCGAGGGCGTACGCGTCCCGCAGCTCGGTGGGCCCGAGCCCGTCGTGCGCGGCCGTAGCGTCCGCGACGACCGGTAGGTCGAGCCGCAGCGCCGACTGGCAGCGAATGGGCCCGACGGTGCAGAAGGGCCTCAGGGCCGTCCCGCCGGCGTTGCCGGACTGCGCGGCGAGGCCGGCGGCGATTGCGGCCACGATGGTGACGACGGTGTGCCTCATGCCTGGCACACCCCGACGACGTAGTCGTCCTGCGGGCCCGCGGAGTCGACCGTCTCGAGCGGCGCCGCGAGCACGCCCTCGCGGACGTACGACGACGCGGACGGCCGCTGCAGCTCTGCGCCGGCGCCGACGGCGGACAGGTTCGCGAGCGGGACGTCGACCTCGACGGTGCCGCTCGGGCCGGGTGTCAGCACGCCGGTGTCGACGTGCAGCTGCTGATAGCGGTTCTCGAGCGACAGGCGCAGCAGCTCGCCGTCGTATGCGTTGACGACACCTCCCGGCTCCACGGCGAGCTGGGTGAAGTACTGCGTCCCGCCGTAGGAGAAGAGGAAGGTGTAGTCGTTCTCGACGCCGCCGGTCGGCACCGTCGTCGAGAGGTCCCGGACGGTGATGATCGTCCGCAGGGTCCGGCCGTCCGGCGACAGCAGCATCTGTCCGCCGGTGATGTCCAGCTGCGGGCTCGTCCCGGCTGCGGCGAGTGTCTGGCCCTCGAGCGCGTACGTGTCGTCGCCCGCGGGGTCGACGAACAGCTGCCCGCACGTCGTCGTCGCGACGCTGACGACCGGAGCGGGCGTGACCGCGTGCGACGGTGTCAGCTGTCCCGTCAGGTCCTTCATGATCGCCGTCACCTCGGGCGTGCCCCAGCCGGTCGTGTTGTCGTAGCCGGGTGCCGCCGGGTACGGCTGGTTGTCGCCGACGGTGACGTCGTAGAAGTCGCGGCCGCCGGTCGACGCCGCGAGCCGGTAGATCGAGTAGTTCGCGAAGCCGAGTCCCTTCTTGCTCTTCGCGGCCGCCTGGACCCGCGCCCAGATGCCGAGCCAGAGCGGCGACGAGAGGCTCGTGCCCGCCCCCTGCTGGTCGGAGCCGCTGTCGTTCGTGATCGAGAGGCCGTTGCCGGTCGCGACGTCGCCCGAGATCGCCGCGACGTCCGGCGTCGAACGACAGGGCGGCCCGTTGCCCAGGTACGGGTTGCCGTCCGGGTCGAACAGGCAGTTCGTCGACGCGACACCCTGCTGGTAGCTGCCGGCGGGCTCGCCGGTCGAGTTGCCGCCGCCCGTCCATGACCAGGCGATCTCGCTGAACCGGTGCTCCGGCGTCGCCCCGTCGCCGCTCAGCACCGTGCCGCCGACGGCGACGGCCCAGGGGCTCGCCGACGGATAGTTGAGGCCCGGATAGACCTGTGTCGCGACGCCGTTCGTCCCGACCGGGGCGATCGGGCACGACGAGCCGGTGTCGCCGGTCGAGCTGAAGAGTGTGCGCCCCTCGATCGCGGCCTGCTCGAGCACCGCGTCGCCCGGCACCTCCATCCCGTCGGCGAGGACTGCGTTCGCGTTGCCCACGTTTTCGCACTCGCCGAACGACGCGCTGCCCTGCAACGGGCCCTTCCGGTCGTTCACCCACGCACTGAGCGCGGCGAGGATGTCGGTGTCGGTGTTGTGGTGGCCGAAGTAGAGGGTCTCGGACGCGACGTCCGGCGCCATCCCGGTCGACGCCTGCGTGTCGAGCTCCCACTCGCCGGTGGCGCCGTCACCGCTCGTGTCCGGCGTCGAGGTGTCGCCGTACTCCTTCACCGTCACCGGCACGCCGGGGAGGCCCCATTCCGCCTCGAACGAACGGAGGTCGGGGATCACCGGGTCGGTGACGCCCCAGCCGAAGATCGCCATCGCCTGGCCGCTGCCACGGTTCGTCGACGGCATGTCGTAGATCGACCAGAGGTCGGGTGGGCTCAGCAGCCCCGTCTTCGGCGTTGTGCCGTCCGTCGGGATCGTTGCCGTCGTCGTCGTCTTCGTCCCGCTCGCGGCGACGCGGGGTGTGCTGAACCGGTTGAAGTCGTTCAGCCCGAGCACGTCGGCGACGCCGAGCGACGCCGGCACCGACGGCGCAGTCGCGTTCGCGTAGAACGCGCGGCCGTTCGCCGTGTACGCGTTGAGCGTCGTCCCGAAGGCCGCTGCGACCTGCGCGGCGGTGCCGGTCGCGAGCAGGTACTGCGTCGACGCCTCGACGGTCGTCACCCTCAGGCCCGCGCCCGTGAGCCACGACTGCGCCGCGCCGACCGTCGCCGGCGGCACGCCGAACTCGGAGTTGAACGTATCGACGTCGAGGAAGTTCTGGTAGTTCGCGCTCGACGGGTCGTACAACTCCCGCGCGTATGCGTCCTCGGACGCCCGGTTCGGATTGGCGAGAAAGACACCGACCGTCACCGGCCGCGTCGCCGGCACCGGGCCGACGAGCGTCGCGAGAGCGAGGTTGTGGACGACGTCGTTCGTGAGCGTCGTCGTGGCGCCGACGGCTCCGGCCTGGCCGGCCGTGCCGAACAGGAGCGCGGCGCCGACGGCGACGAGCGCGAGGCGTGGACCTGCCTGCATCGAATCCCCCCGGATCGAGTGAAAGAGACGCCGCGTTATTCCGGCTATTTCGGCGGCGAAACGCGCGCGAATCCGACTGAATATTCAGTCAACGGCGAGCTCAACCTCGGCGTCGCGGCGCGCGAGCGTCGCGTAGCGGCCGCCGGCCACGATCAGCTCGTCGTGTGTCCCGCGCTCGACCACCTCGCCGCGGTCGAGCACGACGATCTGGTCGGCGTCGCGGACGGTGGAGAGCCGGTGCGCGATCGCGATCGTCGTCCGCCCCTCGGCGAGGCCGTCGAGCGCCTCCTGCACGAGCCGCTCCGTCTCGGTGTCGAGCGAGCTCGTCGCCTCGTCGAGCACGAGGATCGGCGGGTTGCGCAGGACGGTGCGCGCGATCGCGATCCGCTGCTTCTCGCCGCCGGAGAAGCGGTAGCCGCGTTCGCCCACGACCGTGTCGTAGCCCTCCGGCAGCGCCGCGATCACATGGTGGATGCGCGCGGCCATCGCGGCGCGCTCGATCTCCTCGTCGGTCGCGTCGGGCTTCGCGAAGCGGAGGTTCTCGCGCACGGACGCGTGGAAGAGATACGTCTCCTGCGAGACGACCCCGACGAGCGACGCGAGCGCGGCGAACGAGAGGTCGCGCACGTCGACGCCGCCGATCGTCACGCGTCCCCGCTCGACGTCGTACAGCCGGGCGGCGAGGTACGCGAGCGTCGTCTTGCCCGAGCCGGTCTCGCCGACGAGCGCCGTCGTCGTCCCCGCGGGGACGGTGAACGAGACGTCGCGCAGCGTCCACTCGTCGCCGTACCTGAACCAGACGTCGTCGAAGACGACGTCGCCGGCCTGCGCGACGGTGCGCGCGTCCGGCTTCTCGTCGATCTCGACCGGATGGTCGAGGTACTCGAAGATCCGGTCGAAGAGCGCGAGCGAGGTCTGCACGTCGAGCGAGACGCCGAGCAGCGAGCCGACGGGGAAGAACAACCGCGCCTGCAGGGTCGTGAACGCGACGATCGTCGCGATCGAGACGACGTGCGTCAGCCCCCCGAACCAGTAGATCGCCGCGGGCATGACGGCGAAGCTCGTCTGGATCGTCGCCATCACCCAGCGGCCCGCCATGCGCTGCCGTACCTCCAGATCGGCGAGCCGCAACGAGTCGCGCTCGAAGCGGTCGGCGAGCTCGGCCGTCCGACCCATCGTCTTCCCGAGCAGGATCCCGCTGACCGAGAGCGACTCCTGCACGAGGCTCGAGATGTCCGCGAGCGTCTCCTGCGTCGTCTTGGCGATCTTCCGGCGCTCGGCGCCGACGCGACGCGTCAGGAAGACGAAGAGCGGGACGAGGGCGAACGCGAACAGCGCGAGCTCCCAGCTCAGCGCGAGCATGCCGACCATCGTCGCGATCACCGACGTGACGTTCGAGGCGATCGACGTCGCGGTGTTCGTGACGACGCTCTGCACGCCGCCGATGTCGTTCGAGATGCGCGACTGCACCTCGCCGGTGCGCGTGCGCGTGAAGAACGCGAGCGAGAGCCGTTGCAGGTGCCGGAACACCTGCGCGCGCAGGTCGTGCATGACGCGCTGCCCCACCTGGTTCGAGAGCAGCGTCTGGATCACGCCGAGGATGCCGCTCGCGACCGCGATCGCGATCATCCCGCCGGCGAGCCAGGAGAGCCGCTCGTCGTCGCCGGAGGCGATCGACTCGATCACGCCGCGCAGGAGGAAGGCCGGGACGACGCCGAGCGCCGCCGAGACGACGATCAGGCCGAGCAGGCCGCCCAGGCGCGCCCGGTAGGGCCCGAAGAGCGAGACCACGCGGCGCAGGTTCGCGCGCCGGACGACGGGGTCGGCAGGACGCTCCGGCGCCTCGAGCGGGCGCCGCCAGTGCATGTCGGACATGCGATCCAGCGTACGCCGTCGGGCACTATCCAGGGTGTGCGCGTCACCGTCCGTCTCTTCGCCGGCCTGCGCGAGCGCGCGGGCGTCTCGCGGCTCGAGCTCGAGGACGTCGCGCGCGCCGGCGACGTCTGGGAGAGGCTCGGCCTCGGCGACGAGCCGGGCGGGCTGCTGTACGCGGTCAACCGCGAGTACGTCGAGCGCTCGCACGAGCTCCGCGACGGCGACGAGGTCGCGCTCATCCCGCCCGTCTCGGGCGGCGCGCCCTACGTGATCACCGCGGAGCCGCTCGAGCTCGCGCGCGTCGCCGCCGAGGTGGAGGACGACGGCGCCGGCGCGATCGCGACGTTCGTCGGCACCGTCCGCCGCTCCTCGCGCGGCCGCGACGTGCAGTACCTCGAGTACGAGGCATTCGAGGAGATGGCCGAGCCGCTGCTCGAGCGGCTGGGCGCCGACCTCACGAAGCGGCACGGGCTGACGCGCGTCGCCGTCCACCACCGGATCGGCCGCGTGGAGATCGGCGAGCCGAGCGTCGTCATCGCCGTCTCGGCGCCGCACCGCGCCGCCGCGCTCGAGGCGTGCCGGGAGGCGATCGACACGCTCAAGGAGACGATCCCGCTCTGGAAGAAGGAGGTCTACGCCGGCGGCGAAGAATGGATCGGCAGAGGCTCGTGACCGTGAAGTCCGTCCGCCATTCGCTCGAGCGCGTCGGCTCGATCGCGCTCGCGATCGGCCTGGCGGCGATCAAGTACGGCTTCGTCTTCGCGAAGTTCTTCTCCTTCTTCATCTCGGTCGCGGCGTTCTCGTTCTGGTTCCACAGCTGGTCGTTCGCGTTCGGGTTCGTCCTGCTGATCGCGGTGCACGAGCTCGGGCACGTGTTCGAGGCACGCCGCCAGGGGCTGCAGGTGTCGATGCCGACGTTCATCCCCTTCATCGGCGCGTACGTGACGATCGAGCGGGCGGGCCTGACGCCGTGGAAGAACGCGCTGATCTCGCTGGCCGGCCCCGTCGTCGGCGGGATCGCGTCGGCGGTCGTCTGGAGCGTCGGCTCGGCGCGCGGCTCGGAGATGCTCGAGGTGCTCGGCAACATGGGCTTCCTGCTGAACGCGTTCAACATGCTGCCGATCGGCTTCCTCGACGGAGGCCAGACGGTGCGGGCGGCGCGCGAGGCGTGGCGGATGCCGGTGGTCCGCTTCGAGGGCGGCATCCCGGTGCAGGCGTTCGCGCCCGACCGGCAGCGCGCGGTGCTGATCGGCTGCTTCTACGTGACGGTCGCCTCGCTGCTCGTCCTCGGCATGCTCGCCTCCCGCGTGAACGGCACGATCTAGGGCCATGGCGGATCGCGAGCTGCTCGACCAGACGCACCAGGAGCTCGCCGAGCTGCGTGCGCACACGGCGCGCATCGCGAACGAGTTCTTCTCCGGGTTCGAGAAGGTGGAGGAGATCGACCGGCCCGCCGTCTCGATCTTCGGCTCGGCCCGCGTGCGCGAGGACGCGGACGCATACGACGACGCGCGCGCGACGGCGAAGCGCTTCGCCGAGGCCGGATGGGCGGTCGTCACCGGGGGCGGGCCGGGCGTGATGGAGGCGGCGAACCGCGGCTGCAAGGAGGGCGGCGGCCTCTCGGTCGGCTTCAACATCGAGCTGCCGCACGAGCAGAGCCCGAACCCGTGGACGGACATCGAGATGACCTTCCACCACTTCTATGCGCGCAAGACGATGTTCGTGAAGGCGGCCGAGGGCTTCGTCGTCTTCCCGGGCGGCTTCGGCACCGCCGACGAGCTGTTCGAGTCGCTGACGCTGATCCAGACGGGCACGGTGCGCCACTTCCCCGTCGTGCTGTTCGGGAGCGGATTCTGGAACCCGCTGCTCGCGTGGATCCGCGACCAGGCGCTGCCGCTCGGCATGGTGTCGCCCGAGGATCTCGAGCTGCTGACGGTCACGGACGACGTCGAGGCGGCGGTCGCGCGGGTGCTCGAGTGCTACGAGCAGCGGTGCGCGGAGGTGCCGCACACGCCGCGCAAGGCCGACGCGCAGTAGCGTTCGGCCGTGGAGCTGCGCGACCTCCCGTCGGTGGACGAGCTCGCCCGCGGCGTCGACGACCCGCTCGCGGTCGACGCGGCGCGCGCGGTGCTCGGACGGGCACGGGAGGAGATCCGCGCGGGCGCGGAGCCGGGAGATCTCGCCGCGCGGCTGCACGAGGAGCTGCGCGCCGCGCGCGCTCCGTCGCTGCGTCGCGTGCTCAACGCGACGGGTGTCCTCGTGCACACGAACCTCGGGCGGGCGCCGCTCGCCGACGAGGCCCTGGAGCAGGTCGTGGCGGCCGCGCGCGGCTATTCCAATCTCGAGCTCGACCTGACGAGCGGCGCGCGCGGGTCGCGGCAGGACCACACCGCCGCCCTGTTGCGCCGCCTGACGGGGGCGGACGCTGCGCTGGTCGTGAACAACAACGCGGGCGCGATGCTGCTCGCGCTCGCCGCGCTCGCGGAGGGTCGCGAGGTGATCGTGTCGCGCGGCGAGCTGATCGAGATCGGCGACGGCTTCCGCATCCCCGACGTGCTCGCGCGCTCCGGCGCGCGCCTCGTCGAGGTGGGGACGACGAACCGGACGCGCGCGGCCGACTACGAGCGGGCGATCGGGCCGGACACCGCCCTGCTCCTGCGCGTGCACCAGTCGAACTTCCGCGTCGTCGGCTTCGCCGAGCAGCCCCGGGTCGACGAGCTCGCCGCGGTCGCCCGGCGGCACGGCCTGCCGCTCGTCGACGACCTCGGCAGCGGCGCCCTCGTAGAGCTGCCGGGCGAGCCGCTCGTCCGCGACTCGCCGGCCGACCTCGTCTGCTTCTCGGGCGACAAGCTGCTCGGCGGGCCCCAGGCGGGCGTGATCGTCGGCACCGCAGCGGCCCTGGAGCGCATCCGCCGCCATCCCCTGGCCCGGGCGATGCGCATCGACAAGTTGTCGCTGGCCGCCCTCGAGGCCACGCTCGAGCTCTACCG
>Ga0206353_10132179_pt1 | contig 10660 bp, 8 predicted proteins | sample DielMetaTC5am4_FD_146436 | JGI IMG/M metagenome (GOLD analysis project Ga0206353, IMG submission 146436) | Corn rhizosphere microbial communities from Kellogg Biological Station, Michigan, USA - Diel MetaT C5am-4 (Metagenome Metatranscriptome)... | ecosystem: Host-associated > Plants > Roots >...
GGTTCCAGAACCGCTCCTGCCAGACGACGCTCCAGAACGCCTCGCTGCCGTAGACGTACGCGACGTTCCCGCCGGCAGCGCGGTCGATCCAGTTGGGCGTCGGCCCGACCACGTCCGCCTGGTGGGCATTGACAGCGCCGCTGAGCTGATTCGACGCGATCACCGAGGCCGGGATCAGCCAGGCAAGCACGAGCGCGGGCAACACGAGCGCCGCGCGTCGTGGCACGAGCACGAAGGCGGCGAGCATCGCGATCGAGAAGACCATCACGACGTCGATCGGAGCGGCCGTGTGCAGGCGCCAGAAGATCATCACGCCGAGCGTGTCCGCGAACGCCACCGGTTGGGCCAGGTGGTTCCACGGCGCGAGCAGCACCAGGCAGGCAACGCCGAACGCGACCAGCGGTGCCGTGATGCGTGCGCGCGGGGCGTCGCGCGCGAGCCAGAGCGCCAGCGCGATGAAGAGCAGCGGTGGCAGCGCAGCGAGGTCTCGCCCCAGCAGGTGCGGCGAGTAGCGAGCCGCGAAGAAGCCCACTTGTACGACGAGGACGAGGAGTGCGCACACGATCACCGCGAGCAGCGCGCGCGCCTCGGGGTCGCGCTCGCGCCCGCGGATCGCGCCGAGGACGAGCAGCACCAGCGCCGCGAACGGCACGACGCCGGTGGACAGCGCGATGTAGGCGAGATGCTCGTAGGTGAGCCGCAAGGCTGCGCCGAGCGGGTACGAGCCCCGGAGCGTTCCGGAATACGCACCCACGACCCCGGGCGCGATTGCCATCGCGGCCACGGCGACGGCAAGCACCAGCCAGGTCGGCCAGAAGGCGCGAAGCCGGCTGCGGTCACGGGCGAGCGCCGCATCGACGACGATCGCCGCGGCGAAGATTGCTACGAACGCGACCGCCTGGGTCCGAGTCAGCACCGCGGCGGCAATCAGCACGAGCGCGACTCCCTGATCGCGCGGGCGCGCCGTCGCGACGGCGCGTGCAACGGCCAGCAACGTGACCGCGGCGACCGGGTAGAACAGCACCTCGGTCATCACGAGCCCGGAATAGAGCACCAGCGGCGATGCGACGGCGAGGGTGGCGGCTAGGAGCGCGTAGGCGGTGGGCATCACTCGCCGCGCGTAGAAGAAGACGGGCACCGCCGCCAGGGAGACGACGAGCGCTTGCAAGAGCTTGAGCGACGCGTAACCGGTGGCCGTGCTGCCGGTCGAGAGGGGCAGCCCGGCGACAAGTGGATAGAGGAGGCCGTAACCGGCTCCCGCACCGTGCAGCAGCGGAAGCGACTCGTGGTGCCAGAGCGCAATCGCCCGCATGGCGTAGATCGGCTCGTCCGGGACGATCCAGAGCCCGTGCAGGCGCCGCCCGGCGGCCCAGTGCAGCGCAGTCGAGAGCCCGACGACCGCCGGCAACGCGGCCGGCAGCAGCCGGCGGGCACTGCGCCCCAAAATCATCTAGTCGTCGGTGTCGCGGCGGAGCCGCTTCGTCTGGCCGCGGCGACGCTTCTCGTCGAGCCGCCGCTCCTGCGACGCCTTCGACGGCTTCGTCGCGCGCCGCTTGCGCCGCACGTGCGTCGCCTCGCGCAGCTGCTCGATGATCCGGTCGGTCGCGAGCTCGCGGTTCCGGAGCTGCGACCGTTCGTCCTGGGCGACCGAGCGGACGACCGGCCCCAGCTTGTCGAGCACCCGCCGGCGCTCGGCCTCGGTCAGCCCGGCCGACTCGACGACGTCGAACAGCGCCTCGGCACGCGTCGAGCTCTTCTGCGCGTGCTGACCGCCGGGCCCGCTCGAGCGCGAGAAGCGGAAGGCGACTTCCGACCGAATAGACTCGACGTCCATGGCGGCCATTCTCCTGGACGTGGACGGTGTCCTGCACGTTTCGGGCGCCCCGATCGCCGGGGCGGCGGCCGCCGTTCGCCAGCTGCGCGACGCGGGTCACCGCCTCCGCTTCGTCACGAACTCGACCACGCGGTCACGCGCGCAGATCGTTGCCCAGCTGCGTTCGATGGGCCTGGAGCTCGAGGATGAAGAGCTGCAGACGGTGGGCGTGGTCGCCACCCAGGCCCTGGCCGGCAAGCGCGTGCTCGCGCTCACGATGCCGGGCATGCTCGACGACCTCGAAGGGCTGCAGCTGGTGGGCATGAACGTCGACGCCGTGCTGCTGGGCGGCGCCAACGAGGGCGAGGAGACCGGCCGCATCTTCTCCTACCTCAATCTCAACCGTGCATTTCACGAGCTGGAGGCCGGCGCGGAGCTCTACTGCCTGCACAAGAACAAGTGGTGGCAGACGGGCGACGGGGCCCGCCTCGACGCGGGCGCCTTCGTCGCGGGGCTCGAGTTTGCAGCCGAGACAGAGGCGACGATCCTCGGCAAGCCGAGCGCCGCCTACTTCAAGGCTGCGCTCGAGGCGCTCGAGGCGGAGGCCGAGCTCACGTGGATGGTCGGCGACGACCTGGAAGGAGACGTCGTCGGCGCGCATCGTCACGGGATGAAGACGATCCTGGTGCGCACCGGCAAGTTTCGACCCGACGAAGTCGAGCGCTCGCGCGTGCAGCCCGACGGAATCGTCTCGTCGATCGCCCAGCTGCCCGACTGGCTGGAGGCGAACGTTTGAGCCTGCGCGTCGGCGTCGACCTGATCGAGATCGAGCGGATCCGAAGCGCGCTCGAGCGTCACGGTGAGAGCTTCAGAGAGCGGTGCTTCACCGACGCCGAGCGGGCCTATTGCGACTCGAAGCCGAACCCGCCACAGCACTACGCCGGCCGCTTCGCGGCGAAGGAGGCGGTCGGCAAGGCGCTCGGCTCCGGGGTCTACTTCACGTGGAAGGAGATCGAGATCCGGGGGCGCCCGAAGCCGGGTGTGTTCCTGAGCGGGCGCACCGCGGCCTGGGCCGACAAGGTCGGGGCGGGGCAGATCGAGCTGTCGATGACGCATTCGCGGGAACTCGCGGCGGCGGTCGCCGTGGTGATCGACGCATGAGGTTGCAACCTCTCTTGACGGCCGATGAGACGCGGCGGGCCGAGGAGGCGCACCAGGGCTCGCTCGACGAGCTGATGGAGCGCGCCGGCGGCGCGGTCGCCGAGGTGGTGCTGAGGCGCTTCCCCGGGCGGGTGACGGTCGTCTGCGGCAAGGGGAAGAACGGCGGTGACGGCCGCGTCTGCGCACGCGTGCTGCGCGAGGCCGGGCGTGATGTGACCCTGGTCGACGGGGTCGGCGACCTGGGCGAGCCCGACGTGATCGTCGACGCACTGCTCGGGATCGGGCTGCACGAGGCGCCCCGTGAAGACGCCGCGCGGATGATCGAGCTCGTGAACGCCTGCGGCCGGCCCGTGGTCTCGGTCGACGTGCCCTCGGGTGTCGACGCCTCGACCGGTGAGGTCGCCGGCACCGCGGTTCGAGCGACCACGACCGTGACGTTCGGGGCCGCCAAGGTCGGCCTCGCGATCGCGCCGGGTCGCCTCTACGCGGGGGCCGTGACCGTCGCGCCGCTCGGTCTGCGCCCGCGTGAGCACGAGCATGCGCTCGTGCCGGCCTCGGCCCTGCTCGAGGTTCCGCGCAAGCACAGCGGCTCCAGCAAGTACACGGCCGGCTCGGTGCTGATCGTCGGCGGCTCGCGCGGCCTGACCGGCGCGCCGATGCTCGCATCGCTCGCGGCGTTCCGCGCCGACGCCGGCTACGTCGCCCTCGCGGCCCCGGAGTCGACGCTGCCGATCCTCGAGACGGCGCTGCTCGAGGTCGTCAAGCGGCCGTTGCCGGAGGACTCGGCCGGACGCCTGCTGCCGCGTTCCGCCGATGCGATCCTGGCGGCCGCCGAGCGGGCCGACGCGGTGGCGATCGGGCCGGGGCTCGGCCGCAGCGAGGGCACGGTTGCACTCGTCCGGGTGCTGCTGGAGCAGCTCGACCTGCCCGTGGTGCTCGATGCCGACGCCCTCTGGAACCTCGAGCCGTTCGCGCGCGCCGCTCCCACGGTGCTGACGCCGCACAGTGGCGAGCTCGCAGCGTTGCTCGGCACAGACAGCCGGGAGGTCGACGCGCATCGCCTCGATGCCGTCCGCCGCGCCACGTCGCGCTTCGGCGCAGTCGTGCTGCTGAAGGGGGCGGACACGCTCGTCGCCTCGCCGCGTGAAGGGGTGCTCGTGGCGACGTACGGCACCCCTGCGCTGGCCACGGCCGGGTCCGGAGACGTGCTCACCGGGGTGATCGCCGCGTTCCTCGCGAAGGGCATGGAGGCGAAGTTCGCCGCCGCGGTCGGCGCGGTTGCGCACGGGATTGCCGCAGAGCTGATCGAGCCGCAGCGGGGTGTGATCGCCTCCGACCTGCTACCGGAGTTGAGGCGGGCGCTGGCGGGTCACGGGTTGCAGCGCGCCCCGCTCGCTGCGCCGTGAGGAGCGAGCCGTGAGGAGCGAGATCGCGATCGACCTCGGCGCGCTGCGCCGAAACGCGCAGACGTTGTTGCGGGCGCTCGACGGCGCCGAGCTGTGGGCGGTCGTCAAGGCGAACGCGTACGGGCACGGTGCTGTCGACTGCGCGCGGGCCGTGCTCGAGGCCGGCGCGTCGAGGCTGTGCGTCGCGACAGTCCCCGAGGCGCTCGAGCTGCGGGACGCGTTTCCGGATGCGCGCATCCTCGTGCTCGGCCCGGCCGGGGAGTCGGTCGGCCAGGCGCGCGATGCACGGCTCGCGCTGACGGTGCCTGGCGAGCAGATCCCCGAGGGGGTCGAGGTGCACGTGAAGCTCGACACGGGGATGGGCCGCTGGGGTCTCTCGGAGCTCGCTGCCGGAGCACGAGCGGTGGCCGGCGTGATGACCCACCTCGCAACCGCCGACTCCGATCTCGACTTCGCGCGGCTACAGCTGGAGCGCTTCCGCGCCGCCACCGATTCCCTTCCGCAGCTGACACGCCACGCTGCGAACAGTGCTGCGACGCTGCGGCTGCCCGAGTCGCACTTCGACGCGGTCCGTTGCGGGATCGCGCTCTACGGCATCTCGCCGTTCGGCGGCGATCCGGCCGGCGACGGGCTCGAGCCGGTGCTCTCGTGGACGACCGAGCTCGCCCAGGTGAAGCTGCTGCGCGCGGGCGAGTCGACCGGGTACGGCCGTCGCTTCGTCGCCCACCGCGACACCTGGGTCGGGATCCTGCCGGTCGGTTACGCCGACGGGCTTCGCCGCAGCCTGACGGGGACGAGCGTGCTCGTCGCCGGCGAGCCCAGGCCTGTTATCGGTGCCATCTCGATGGATGCGGCCGCTGTCTTGCTCGACCGCGCCCTGCCCGCTGGAACTACGGTGACGATCGTGGGCAACGGCCAGACACTCGAAGCGCACGCTGAGGTCGCCGGGACGATCGCCTACGAGCTTGCCTGTGGGATCGCCTCGTCACCGACGCGAGCGCGGCGTGTCGTGAAGGGATCATGAGCAAGGCCGATCGGTTTGCGGCGTTGCAGGAAGAGCGAGCCGTGGCGCTTGCGACCCGGGTCGCAGCGCTCCTGCGCCTGAACGGCGACGAGCGCGTGCTCGATGTCGGCACCGGAACCGGTGCGCTGGCGTTCGCGCTCGCGCCACACGTACGCCAGGTCGTCGCGGTCGACAGCGATCCGGCGATGGCCGAACGGGCACGTGCTCAGGCGCCTGCGAACGTGGAAGTGGTCGTCGACGACGGCGAGCAGTTGCCGTTCGAGTCATTTAGCTTCGACGTCTCGACGACACTCCGCACGCTGCATCACACCCGCCGGCCGGAGCTGCTGGTCGCCGAGCTGGCCCGGGTGACGAGGCCCGGCGGCACGATCCTGGTCGCCGACCAGGTTGCGCCGGTCGATCCGCTGGCCGCGGGCGATCTGAACCGCTTCGAACGCGGCCGCGACCCATCGACGACCCGGGTGCTCGCCGATGCCGACCTGCGCGGGCTCTTCGACTCGAACGGACTTGTCCTGCGGCGGGAAGAGGTAACGCGCGAGCCGCGCGACCTCGACGCCTACCTCGACCTCGCCGGCTGCGACGGCCCCGAGCGTGAGCGCGCGAAGGCGCTCGCCCCGGCCGGCTACGAGGCGGTTGTGGGCTGGTTTGTCTTGGAACGACCATAGACCCGCGCGACCGCGCCCGGCAGCAGCGCCTGCGCCCAGGCAACCGGGCGGTACCAGCGCGGGACGAAGATCTCGCGGCGCCCGTGGTCGACCGCGTCGAGTAGCCGGTCGACGACGAACGGCGGGTCGACGACGATGCGTGCGGCGAGGGGGCCGAGCCGTTTGCGCTGCGGAAAGCCCGGCGTCTCGACGAACCCGGGGTTGACTGTGTGCACGGCGATTCCGCGCGGCGCCAACTCTCCGGCGAGCGAACGCGAGAACGCGAGCTGCGCGTGCTTCGAGGCGGAGTAGGGCCCGCCGGCGATCGTGCCCGCCACCGACACGACGTTGACGATGTGCGAGCCGCGTGCGAGGCCGGGGAGGAATGCAAGCGTCACCCAGACGCTGCCGAGATAGTTGACCCGGATCGTCTCCTCGATCCGGTCGACCCTCGCGTCGAGGAAGCTCGAGCGAGCGCCTACGCCTGCGTTGTTGACGAGCAGGTCGATGTTCGGGTGTCGCTCGAGCACCCGAGCCGCCGCGGCGCTGACCGAGTCGCGGTCGCCGACGTCGCACAGCTCGTGCTCGTCTGCCTGCGACACGCGGCGCGACAGTCCCACGACGTGCGCGCCTCGCAGTTGCAGACGGCGCACGAGCTCGGCGCCGATGCCCGAGGAGGCGCCGCTGACAATCGCTACTTGCAGATCTTGACCTGGCGTCCCGCGGACGCCGTGTGGCCTGCGGCGTCGACGAGCGTCGCCGTGAGGTGATGGACGCCCTTGCGCAGCTTCGCCGTGTTCCACGTGTGGCTGAAGATGCCCACCGGCCCGTTGCGATCGACGCCGATCGTCTTGCCGTCGTCGGCGAACGTCACCTGCTTCACCCGCTTGGCCGAGCCCGTTGCGACCACGAGCTCGTCCGTCTTCGTCGAGCAGCCGGTGGCCGGCGGAGCGAGCCAGGTCACCGTCGGGCCGGAGACCACGGTGAGCGTCGCCTTGCGGAACGCCGTGTTCGGCATCAACGCGTTGCCGATCGTGTTGATGTTCTTCGCCTCCTGGTAGTCCGAGGCTTCCATGGTCGCCGCCGTCTTGCCGGCCTTGACCGGCGGCGCAACGGGCGGCAGGCCGAAGATCGCCAGCCCGCTCACCGGGTCGTAGGCCGACGCGCCGATCAGCGCCCTGTTGTAGGACAGAACGAGCGAGGCGGGGTCGACGCCGGCTCCCAGGTCGAGCGCCCGCGCAACGATCGTCGGCCGCCCGGCGGTGATGCGGGTTGTCAGCAGCCGGATCGTCGGGGGCGTGAGGTCGTTCACCCATGAGTTGAGGAGGTACTGGCCCTTCTGCGGGCGGCCGGTGAACGAGTCGGCCTGCGAGTCGACCGAAACGTAGAACCGCTGCAAGCGCGGGAACTGCACGCCGGCCGCGCCGATGTCGAGGTTCGAGTCGAACGTCAGCGAGTTGACGTCCGTGGGTGTCCCGGCATAGCCCTGGACGTCGTTCTCGTCCTTCGATCCGAGCACGAACGGGTCGACCAGCGATCCCGGCGAGGCCGACAGCACCGAGACGCCGAAGTTCACCACCGGCTCGTTGATGTCGTAGGTGTAGAGGTGCTCGGCGCCGTCCTCGTTCATCGGCGCGCCCGTGTACGACGGCGACGGGCCGAACGGCGCGGCGGGGCAGCAGTAGAGCGAGACGCGGTTGGTGCCGGTGGCGGTGTCGCCGGTCTGGAGCTTTTTGAGCTTCGTCACGGGCGCCGCGCGAAGCGCGGGACGCTCGATGAGGAAGTCGTAGGGCACGCGCCGTTGTACGCCGCCCGAGCTCAGCACGACGAAGCCGTCGTTCTCCCCGGTCACGGCATTCGCGGCCGCGCGCACGGTGACCGGGATCGCCACGTCTCCACCCTGGGCGATCGTCACCTGGACGGGCACGTCGATCTGGACGCCTGCCGTCTGCGCCTGAGGCGCGATCGACACCGACCAGGTGCCCGCACCGTCGCCGGCGTCGATGGCGGTGACGAGCATGGAGTTGCGCTGCGCGCCCGTCGAGACGTCGATCCGGCCGAACGAGAGGGACTGCGGGTCGGTGAACAGCTTCGGGTCGTTCGCCGCGAGCACATTTGCGAGGCCGGCGCCCTCGAGCAGCACAGAGGCTTCCTGCGTGCGCGCCGTGTTGCCCCACGCCGGGCCTGCGGTCGACATCAGCGCCGACTTGACCTGCCAGACGGACCAGCCCGGGTGGTCTTGCAGGAGCAGCGCGGCGGCACCCGCCACGTGCGGGGTGGCCATCGACGTGCCTGCGAAGACCGAGAATGTCGAGCCGGTGGTCGCGGGCGGGGTCGACGAAAGGACATCGAGGCCCGGGGCGGAGATGTCGGGCTTGAGCAGGTGGCCGAAGTCGGTCGGTCCTGCCGACGAGAAGCTCGTGACCACGCCGCTGCGCCCGGTCTGGATCTCGCGGATGTCCGACGAGACGCGGATCGTCGCGTGACCGCCGTTCGCCGCGGCGTACGCGCGCAGCTGCTGCCCGTCGAGGTCGGAGATCATCCCGGCCGGCAGCGGCAGTGCGATCGGGATCGCATTGGCCTCGCCGAAGCGGTTGTCGATCAGCACGATCCCGACCGCGCCGGCGCTCTGTGCGCGTTCGGCCTTCGACATGAAGGTGCAGGTGCCGCGCGAGATCAGCGCGATCTTCCCCGCGAGCGACCCCTTCGGCAGTGTCCCGAGGCCGTTGTTCGGATCGGTCGCGGAACCGCAGAGGCGAGTGTCGACCGGCTTGCCGTCGGTGCCCATGACGCTCGAGACGTCAACGACGGTCTGGTCGAGGGTCGACCAGCCGCCCGGTAGCTTCGCCCCGCCTTCCTGAATCGGGATGGCGCCCAGCGACGGCGGGCCGCCGACCACGCTCAGCGCGGGAGCAAACACGTGCGAGTTGGAGACGGCGGCGACCGTGATCGCATCGGGCGCGCTCCCCGGGGAGCCGGCGGTGCCGAGGCCGTAGTCGTCGCGGTCGTTGCCCGCCGCGATCACGGGGACGACTCCGGCGAGCGCGGTGTTGTGCACCGTCTCGTACATCGCGTCGTTCGCGGGATCGGTCTGCGGGCCACCGCCGGAAAAGTTGATCACGTTCATCCCGTCAGCCACGGCGGCCTCGAAGGCCTGGACGATCTCCGGCGTATCCGCCTCGTGCCCGAGCGGGGTGGGGATCGTGAAGACGCGGTAGTTGCCGATCCACGCCTTCGGCGCCACACCGGAGAGGTTGGCGGTTGCCGGGTGGTCGGGTCCTGCGGGCGCGGTCGTCCCCTCGTCGCCGGCCGCGATGCCGGAGACGTGTGTTCCATGCGGCTCCCTGTTGTCGAACGCCTTGTTGCTCTTCGCGTCGCGGATGGGGCCGGGGAAGACGCGCGCGACGATCACCTTCGGTGTCGTCTCCTTCACGTCACCTCTCGGGAAGCCCGCGGGATACGAGAACCCGGCCGGGTTGAGGAACGGGCTCGTGGGGTCGACGCCGGTGTCGACGACGCCGATCTTCATGCCGGCGCCCTGGTTGCCCGTGGCGGCCCAGAGGTCGGTGGCGTGGATCACCGACGGGCCGTTGTCCATCGTCGAGAAGTAGCTGAGGCTTGGATAGATCTTGTCGACCGCGCGCACGCGGAGGAGCTTCGGCAGCGAGCGGGCCGGCAGCTGCACGGCGAAGCCGTCGAGCAGGATCGAGAAGTGCTCCTGGACACGTGCCTGCGGGATCGCCGCGCGAACTTCGGCGGCGGCGGTCGCCTGCAGCCGGGCGAGGTGCGCAAGATAGGTCCGCGAACCGGCGCTGTGCACGTCCAGGCGCTGCGTGCGTGCCGCGAACGCGAGCGTCCGGCCCGAGCTCCAGGCGGCGAGCGGGGGAGGCGCGAGACGCACGATCACGCGTGTCAGGCCGCGCGCGTGCGCTGCCGGAATCGCGATCGTGCCGGCGCGGACGAGCGGGAAGGACGCCTCACGGGTGCCACGTCGCACGGGAGTGAGTGAGGCGGAGGCTGTTGTCGCCGCCAGCAGCCCGCCGACCGCCGAGACAAGGAGGAGGCGACGCAAGGTGCCGCAGCGTAGCCAATGGAGATAGAGTCGGCGCTCGATGTTCCAGGGAAAACGAGCACTCGTTCTCGGTGTTGCCAACAAACGTTCGATTGCGTGGGCGATCGCGAAGCGTCTGGCCGACGGAGGCGCGCAGGTTGGGTTCACCTTCCAGGGCGAGCGAATCGAGAAGAACGTCCGCGAGCTGGCCGGCACGGTGTCGAGCCCCCTCGTCACCGAACTCGACGTGCGTGACGACGCGGCGATCGACCGGGTCTTCGGCGAGGTGGGTGAGGTGTTCGACGGGAAGCTCGACATCCTGGTGCATTCGGTGGCATTCGCCGCCGCCGAGGATCTCGAGGGCCGCTTCACGGATACGCCACGCGACCGGTTTTGGATGGCGATCGACGTAAGCGCCTATTCGCTCGTTGCCGCCACGCGGGCGGCCGAGCCGCTGATGGAGGCGGCCGGCGGCGGGTCGATCGTGACGATGACCTATCTCGGCGGGGAGCGTGCGGTGCCGCACTACAACGTGATGGGCGTGGCGAAGGCGACGCTCGA
>Ga0206353_11997956_pt1 | contig 10648 bp, 10 predicted proteins | sample DielMetaTC5am4_FD_146436 | JGI IMG/M metagenome (GOLD analysis project Ga0206353, IMG submission 146436) | Corn rhizosphere microbial communities from Kellogg Biological Station, Michigan, USA - Diel MetaT C5am-4 (Metagenome Metatranscriptome)... | ecosystem: Host-associated > Plants > Roots >...
CCGGTGTGCTCGTAGTGCGAGCGCGGGTTGTTCATGTTCGAGTACTGGTCGGGCTTGAAGCCGCCGGGGATCTCCTCGGCCAGCCGCGACGACACGGAGTAGTACGACTCCGGCGAGTCGTGCTCGACCGCGGTCGGCGTGATCACGACCTCGGCGCCGTACGCGCGGAGCAGCGAGATCTTCTCCTGGCTCATCTTGTCGGGCATCACGAAGATGCACCGGTAGCCCTTCACGGCGGCGGCAATCGCGAGGCCGACGCCGGTGTTGCCCGAGGTCGGCTCGACGATCGTCCCGCCGGGCTTCAGCTTCCCCTCGCGCTCGGCCGCCTCGATCATCGGGAGGCCGATGCGGTCCTTGACGGAGCCGCCGGGGTTCAGGTACTCGAGCTTGCCGAGGATCTGCGCCCCGCCGCGCGGGCTCACCTTGTCGAGCCGGACGATCGGGGTCGAGCCGACGAGCTCGAGGACGGTCGGATACTCGCGCGCCACGACGGCGAAGCCTACTGGCGTCGCTGGAACCGGGCGCGTACCGTCGCCGTGGCGGTCACGGTGCAGCGCCCCTTGCCCGTACAGGCGCCGCTCCAGCCCGCGAAGCGCCAGCCGCGGGCAGGAGCGGCCGCGAGCCGGACGGCGTGCGACGTGAAGGTCGCCTTGCAGGTGCGGGAGCAGTCGAGCGCGGGCGGGGTGCTGCGGACACGGCCGCGTCCGCGAACCGCGACGGTGACGCGGAGCGGCGCGCGGACGAACGTGGCCCGGATGGATGTCGGGCCGCCGACGGACACCGTGCAATCCGGGGCGGCGCCCGTGCAGCCGCCGCTCCACGCGGCGAACTTCCAGCCCAGGGCCGGGATCGCCGTCACCGAGACGGACTCCCCGTCATCGAGCTGCAGCGCGTCGCACCCGCTCTCGCACGGCAGCTCGGTCGTGCCGGCGATCGCGGACACCGTCCCCTCGCCTGCGAGGGCGAGCGAGAACGGCTGCTGCGGCAGATGGGTCAGCCAGTCGGAGTTGCGCACGTCCCACCAGTCCCCCGCGTGCGCGTAGTAGTCGTCGTGGCCGACGTCGAGCAGGACCGAGTCGAGCGTCGTGTCGGGCGCGATGAAGGGGTACATGAGGTCGGTCGTGGAATCGCAGGCATGGGAGGCGGACGTGTCGCACTCGTGGGGTGCCTCGTCCGGGACGGCGCCGAGGTTGTGCACGAGCTCGTGCGCGGCGACCTCCGCCGTCGCACCGCTGCCGGGCGAGCCGACGTCGCAGCCCGAGTCGAGATAGACGTACGCGATCCCGAAGTCGCCGCCGAAGTCGTCCGACAGGTAGTCGGTCTCGCCGCACACGTCGGCGTCGAAGGTGCGGCCGTCGTAGTAGACGATCGTCTTCTGCCCGGGCGGGAACCGGCCGACGAGATCCGTGTCGAGACGGAGCGCCGTCCCGTTCGGGACGACGTACGTGGAGGCGGGGTTCGGGAGACGGACGAAGCCGATGTCGAGGGCGCCGAAGGAGGTCGTGCAGCCGGGGAACGGATAGCGGTCGAAACGCGGGGTCCGGGTCGGGTCCTGCGCGCGCCACCAGCCGTCGATCCACGCCGCGTCCGTGGCGATGCCGGAAGCGACGGCGGCGAACCGGTCCACGCCGTCGGCCGGGATCACGTAGACGAAGCGGACCTGGTCGGCGGACGCCTGGTCGAGGTCGGGAACGCGATTCTCGGTCACCTCGTCGTTGCCGCACCACGTCACGGGACCCGGGGCGGCGGCGGCGGCAGCGGGGAACGCGAGCGCGACGAGCACCAGCAGGACGACGCGCTTCACGGGGCCGCCACGGTATCCGCTCAGTGCCTGAAGTGACGTCTGTGCGTGAACGCCATCGCGGCGCCGGCCGCGGCGACGGCGTCGACGACGTCCTGATCGCGGCGCGAGCCGCCGGGCTGCACGATCGCCGTCACGCCCGCGTCGAGCGCGAGCTGCGGTCCGTCGGGGAAAGGGAAGAACGCGTCGGACGCGAGCACGGCACCCGTGAGGTCATGACCGAAGGACTGCGCCTTTTCGATCGCGATCCGCACGGCGTCGACCCGGCTCATCTGACCGGCGCCGACCCCGATCGTCGCCAGGTCCTTCGCGAGCACGATCGCGTTCGACGACACGTGCTTGCAGACGCGCCACGCGAAGACGAGGTCGCCCCACTGGCGCTCGTCCACCTCGCCGGCGACCAGGTCCCAGCCGTCGCGCTCCTCGATCTCGCCGTCCGGATCCTGGACGAGTAACCCGCCGAGCACGCGCTTGTAGTGCCGCGCGTCGCCGCTCGTCCGGCGCCGCTCGTGGTCGACGAGGATGCGCACATTCTGCTTGCGGCGGAGCGCCGTGAGCGCCGCCTCGTCGTAGCCCGGCGCGAGCAGCACCTCGACGAACTGCTCCGAGAGCTTGGCGCCGAGCGCCGCGCCGACGTCGCGGTTGACGACGACGATCCCGCCGTAGGCGGAGGTCGGGTCGGAGGCGAGGGCCTTGTCGTACGCCTCCTCCATGGTCGCGCCGATGCCGACGCCGCAGGGGTTCGCGTGCTTGACGATCACACAGGCCGGCAGCGCGAACTCGCGCGCGAGCATGCGGGCCCCGGACAGGTCGTTGAGGTTGTTGAAGGAGAGGTCCTTGCCGTGCAGCTGCTCCACCCGCGCGAGCAGGTGCGTACGCGCGCCGCGCTCCGCGTAGAACGCGGCGCGCTGGTGCGGGTTCTCCCCGTAGGAGAGGTCGAGTTGCTTGTCGAGCGCGAGCACGAGCGTCTCCGGAAACGGCTCCCGGTCGGAGAACCACGACGCGATCGCGGCCTCGTACGACGCGCTCGTCGCGAAGGCCTCGGCCGCGAGCTCACGGCGCGTCTCGGGTGAGAGCCCGCCGCTCGTCCGGAGCTCGTCCAGCACGAACCCGTACCGCTCCGGCCGGCACAGCGGCGCGCAGTGCGCGAAGTTCTTCGCCGCGCCGCGCAGCATCGACGGTCCGCCGATGTCGATCATCTCGACCGCCTCCGCCTCGGTGACGCCGCGTTGCGCCGACACGTGCTCGAAGGGATAAAGGTTGATGCACACGAGGTCGAACGCCGCGATCCCGTGCTCCTCGAGCGTCGCGAGGTCGTCCTGGCGGTCGCGCCGCGCCAGGATGCCGGCGTGGATGCGGGGGTGCAGCGTCTTCACGCGGCCGCCCAGCATCTCGGGGAACTCAGTCAGCGACTCGACCCGCTCCACCTCGAGGCCGAGGCTCACGAGGTGCGACGCCGTGCCGCCGCTCGCGACGAGCTCCCAGCCCAGCTCGACGAGCCCGCGCGCCAGCTCGTCGATGCCGGTCTTGTCGTACACCGAGATCAGCGCGCGCACACCAGCACCTCCACCGCTGCGGGGAGCAAGAGGTGCTCGACCTCCCGGATCCGCGCGTGCAGCGACTCGACCGTGTCGTCCGCGTGCACGGGGACTCGCTGCTGCAGGAGAATCCGCCCCGTGTCGACGCCCTCGTCGACGACGTGCACGGTCGCGCCGGAGTCGGTGACGCCTGCGGCGAGCTGGTCGGCGACCGCGTGCGCACCGGGAAAGTCGGGGAGCAGCGAGGGGTGCACGTTGATCACGCACCCGGGGAAGCGCTCGAGGAACGACGCCGTCAGGAGGTGCATGTAGCCGGCGAGCACGACGAGCTGGACGTCGTGCTGCTGCAGCCAGTCCGCCATGGCCGCGTCCCGATCGTCGCGGGACGCGTAGTCGCGCAGCTCGAAGACCGCCGTCGGCAGATGGGAGGCGCGGGCGAGCGCCGGCGCGTTCTCCTTGTTGCTCGCGACCGCACGGACAGGCAGGTGCCTGTCCAGCAGCGCCTGGAGATTCGTGCCGTTACCGCTGACGAGCACGCCGATCACCGTAGGCGGCCGATCGTGAGCGAGCCGGCCGGAGCCTCCGGCACGACGGCGACCAGTCCGATGCCGAGGTTGAAGACGCGTCGCGCCTCCTCCTCGCTCACGCCGTGCTCGGCCAACCAGTCGAACACGGGCGGGCGCTCCCACGCATCCCAGTCCACGTTCGCGTGCACGCCGTCGGGTAGCACGCGCTCGAGGTTCCCGAGCAGCCCGCCGCCCGTCACGTGTGCGAGCGCCTTCACGTCGGCCTGCGCGCGCAGCGCGCGCACCTCGTGCAGGTAGAGGCGGTGCGGCGCGAGCAGGAGGTCGGCGTCGAAGTCGTCGTCGCCGACGATTGCGCGGACGAGCGAGAAGCCGTTCGTGTGGATCCCGTTGGACGGGAAGCCCACGAGCACGTCGCCGGGCGTGCAGCGCGAGCCGTCGATCACCGCGTCGCGGTCGACGAGGCCGACGCACGTGCCGGCGAAGTCGAGCTCGCCGTCGCGGTAGACGCCCGGCAGCTCCGCCGTCTCCCCGCCGACGAGCAGGACGCCGGCCTCGCGACACACCGCCGCGGCGCCCTCGACGAGCTCGGCCACCTGTTCGAGCTCGATGTGCGCGGCGGCGACGTAGTCGAGCAGGAAGAGCGGGTCGGCGCCCGTGCAGAGCACGTCGTCGATGCAGTGCGCGGCGAGGTCCATCCCCGCCCAGCACAGGCGATCCGCTCGGCGGGAGAGCATCAGCTTGGAGCCCACGCCGTCGGTGGAGGCTGCGAGGAAGCGGCGCTCGTCGAGCGGGTAGAGCCCCGCGAAGTGGCCGAAGCCGGTCGCCCCGGTCGATTCGACCGCCGCGCGGAGACGTTCGACGATCGAGTCCGCGGTCGCGAGCGAGACGCCGGCGGCGGCGTACGTGCGGGCCTCCTCCGTCAAGGATTCGAGTCTATGTGGTGTCGATGACGACGTCCGCGAGGCGCTCGGCCTTCGGCGACCGTCAGACGAACAGCTCTGCGTGCAGCTGCGGCCGGCCCTGTGGGCCGCCCGGCACGAAGCGGACGAGCGTCTCACCGATCTCCACGTCGGCGCCCAGGCGCCCGCAGTCGAGGACGTGGGCGAGCGCCTCCGCCTTCCCCTCGGGGTCGTCTGCCTTGAGGTGGAGCTCCGACAGGCGGAGCCGCTCGCCCTGGTCGAGCAGGTCGTCGATCCAGTCGCGCGGCGGGTGCAGCTCGAGCCGGTAGCCGGCATCGGTGGAGATGAACGTGCGGCGGCCGCCGTGCTCCTGCACGCGCAGTTCGGCCTCCTCGGCGCGCGCGAGCGCCGCCTCGAACTCGTCGTCATCGAGCGCGAGCCCGAGATGGTCGACGCGCGGGAGCGGCCACTGGCCCGGCTGCACGACGACGTTGACCGCGCCGAGCTCGAGCTCGGACAGGCGCAGCTTGAACCCGAGCGTGTCTAGCTCCGTCCACGACATCCCCGACTCGTACGAGGTCAGGTCCTCGCCGATCCGCCCGTGGCGGGCGACGAGCTCGAAGCCGAGCTTGCCGACGTAGCGCGCCTCGACCTCCCGGACCCGGCTCGTGACGAGGTGGTAGTGGAACAGGTGCACCGCCGCGCCATGGTAGGAGGACTCGTTCGGCCGCCGTCGAACCCACCACGGCTCGATGGGACTGAACCACGTCGACCTCGTCGTCTCCTCGGTCGAGCGCAGCCTGCCGTTCTACCGCGAGCTGCTCGGCCCGCTCGGCTGGCACCGGCTGAGCGAGGTTGAGGGCGAGCGGGGCGAGACGATCTGGTACGTCGGCGGCCCCGTCTGCTCGCTCGGCCTGCGCGAGGCGCAGAGCGGGGGCCCGGTCGACCGCTACGCCGTCGGCCTGCACCACGTCGCGTTCGACGCGCCGTCGCGCGCCGCCGTGGACGAGCGGGCGCAATGGCTGCGCGAGAGCGGCGCCGTGCTCGAGAGCGAGCCGCAGGAATACACGTACTCGCCGGGGTATTACGCGGTGTTCTTCTTCGACCCCGACGGCCTGAAGCTCGAGATCGTCCACCTCCAGGCCCGCGCGGCCTGAGAAAGGAGCGAACGCATGTCGACGACGCCACCCGAGCAGCCCCAGCAGGGATACGGCGGGCTGGGGCGCTCACCCGTCACCGGCGCGATCCTGCCGGTGCCGGGGAACGCGGAGCTCGCGATCTGGTTCATCGTGGTGGTAGTCCTCGCGATCGTCGCCGCGATCGCCGACGACTTCGACGCGCACGGCTGGGCCGTCGCGACGACGTGGATCACCGCCGCGTACATCATCTCGCGCGGGATCGCCAAGGCGTCCCGCGTGCTCGAGCACTAGGACGTTCCGCGCAGGAACGCGACGTCGGGCTCCCAGCCGTCCACGACGGCGTCGAGCCCGACGTCGCAGCGCACGTTGCACACTGTTACTTGCGGGTCTCCGCTCTAGCGGGCGGCTGATCCAGCGGGCTCGAAGCGCAGCTTCGCGCTCTCGGCCGGGACGCGCGTCGGGTAGTGGCCGGTCAGGCACGCACGGCACAGCTCGCTCTCCGGCCGCCGGGTGGCGGCGACGAGGCCGTCGTGCGAGAGGTACGCGAGCGAGGTGGCGCCGATGTGGTCGCGAATCTCGTCGACGCTCCGGCTCGAGGCGATCATCTCCGACGGATCGGCGAGGTCGATCCCGTAGAAGCACTGTCCGATCACCGGCGGCGACGACACGCGGACGTGCACCTCGGCTGCGCCGGCGTCGAAGAGCATTCGTACGATCTGCCGCGTCGTGTTCCCGCGCACGATCGAGTCGTCGACGACGACCACGCGCTTCCCCGCGACCTCCGCGAGCGGATTGAACTTCAGCCGGACACCGAGCTGGCGCAGCTCCTGGTCGGGCTGGATGAACGTCCGCCCGATGTAGCGGTTCTTGATCAACCCCTCGCTGAACGGGATCCCGAGTGCGCGCGAGAAGCCGATCGCCGCCGGCGTGCCCGAGTCGGGGATCGGGAGGACGAGGTCGGCGTCGGCCGGCGCCTCGGCCGCGAGCGCCTCGCCCATCCGCACACGTGCCCCGTGCACCTCGACGCCCGCGAGCCGCGTGTCCGGGCGCGCGAGGTAGAAGAACTCGAAGACGCAGAGCGCGCCGCCGTCCGTGGGCTCGACGGCCTGGACGGAGCGCAGTCCGTCCCCGTCGATCAGCACTGCCTCGCCGCGGCCGACCTCCCGCACGAACTCCGCACCGACGAGGTCGAGCGCGCACGTCTCGCTGGCGACCACCCAGTCGTCGTGAATGCGACCCAGGACGAGCGGACGGAAGCCGTGCGGGTCGCGGAATGCCACGAGCGTGCCTTGCGACAGCGCGACCACCGAGTACGCGCCGTCGAGCCGGCGCATCGCGTCGGCGACCGCGTCGTCGAGCGGCCGCTCGTCGTTCGCGATCAACGCGGCGATCACCTCGCTGTCGGACGTCGCACGCAGCGTCGCGCCCGCGGCGCGCAGCTCGTCGCGCACCGCCTGCGCGTTGACGAGGTTGCCGTTGTGGCCGAGCGCGACCGTGCGCGCGCGCCCGTGCTGCACGAGCGGCTGCGCGTTCGACCACTGTGACGATCCGGTCGTTGAATAGCGCGTGTGGCCGATCGCCACCTGGCCGGGCAGCCCGTGCAGCTTCTGCTCGTCGAACACCTGCGTGACGAGCCCGAGGTCGCGCAGCGCGGTCAGGCGCCCGGCGTCGGAGACGGCGATGCCCGCCGACTCCTGGCCCCGGTGCTGCAGCGCGAACAGCCCGAAGTAGGAGAGCCGGGCGACCTCGCGATCGGGCGCGTAGACACCGAAGACGCCGCACATCAGCGAACGGCCCCGATCTCCACGAGGCCGCGCGTGCCGAGCTTCGCGACGTCCTCGGGCCGGCAGGCGAGGATCGCAGCGCCGGCAAGTAACACGCTGTTGCTTGCGAGGTCGGTCTCGCACGGGCGGCCGCTCCACTCCTCGCACTCGCGCACCGCGTGCTCGAGACCGCCGTGGCCGACGTCGTGGCACAGCGTCAGCAGCGGCGCCGCCTTCCAGAGGAAGCGGACGAGCGCCGCCTCCGCGGCGAGCGTGTCCTCCGGGGCCCGCGCGAGCAACACGACGTCGCCCTCGTCCCATCGGCCGGGCACGAGCCGCACGTCCGGCACGAGGCCGACGCAGCCGACCACCGGCGTCGGCGGGATCGAGCGCCCGTCGGTGTCGTTGTAGAGCGAGACGTTGCCGGAGACGACGGGGATCCCGAGCGCCTCGGCGGCCTGCGAGATCCCCTCGATCGCCTGAGCGAGCTCGAACGCGACCTCCGGCTTCTCGGGGTTGCCGAAGTTCAGGCAGTCGGTCAGGCCGAGCGGCTCGCCGCCCGCGCAGGCGACGTTGCGCGCGGCGCCGAAGACGGCCTGCACGCCCGCGCGGAACGGATCCGCCTCACCCGGCCGCGGCCCTTGCAGAGACACCGCGAGCCCGCGCAGCGTCGGACGCAGGCGCAGTACGCCGGCATCGAAGCCCGGCCGGCGCACGGTGCGCGAGCCGACGAGCTGGTCGTACTGCTCGTAGATCCAGCGCCTGGAGTGGCGGTTGACGTCGGCAAGCGGCCTCCGGTCGGTCGGCCAGGCGTCGCTCTTCGCCTGTTCGATCTCGTAGCGGGGGCACTCGTCCGTGAGCAGCCGAGCGGGGATCGAGCCGACGACCTCCTCGGCCCAGAACGCGCGCAGCTCGTGGTGATCGGTCACCTCGCCGATCGGCGTGCAAGGCAGGTCCCACCGCGCACACACGGCCAGCACCGCCTCCAGCATCTGCGGCCGCACGACCGCGACCATCCGCTCCTGCGACTCGGAGATCATCACCTCCCACGGCTCCATGCCCTGTTCGCGCAGCGGCACGCGGTCGAGGTGGACGTCGATCCCGGCCTCGCCGGCCATCTCCGAGAGCGCGGACGCGAGCCCGGCCGCGCCGCAGTCCTGGAGCGACTCGACGAGGCCCGACTCGACGAGCTCGACCGAGACCTCGATCAGCTTCTTCCCCGTGAACGGGTCGCCGACCTGGACGGACGGCCGCTTGTCCGCGTCGTCCTCGCCGAGCTCCTGCGACGCGAGCACGGAAGCGCCGCCGATCCCGTCGCGGCCCGTGGTCGCGCCGTAGAGGACGACGAGGTTGCCCGGCCCCTGTGCCTTCGCCGACTGCAGGCGTGATGAATCCAGCAGGCCGACGCACATGGCGTTCACGAGACAGTTGCCGGCGTACGCCTCGTCGAAGACGGTCTGGCCCCCGAGGTTCGCGATCCCGACCGAGTTGCCGTAGCCGCCGATGCCGGCGACCGCGCGCTGGAAGTGCTCGTCGGGTGCGCCGAACCACAGCCCGTCGAGCAGGGCGACCGGTCGCGCGCCCATGGCGATGATGTCGCGAATGATCCCGCCGATCCCGGTCGCGGCGCCCTGGTAGGGCTCGACCGCGGAGGGATGGTTGTGCGACTCGCACTTGAACGTGACGGCGAGCCCGTCGCCGAGGTCGAGCACGCCCGCGTTCTCGCCCGGGCCCTGCAGCACGCGCTCGCCCTGCGAGGGCAGCCGTTTCAGCAGTCGCGCGGAGTGCTTGTACCCGCAGTGCTCCGACCAGAGCAGGGAGAAGACCGCGAGCTCGAAGTGGTTCGGGTCGCGCTCGAGCAGCTCCCGGATACGGCTCGCTTCCCAGTCGGTGAGACCGAGGGCGCGGTGCAGGGACTGATCGGCGACCTGCGACAGACGATCCATCGTACCCGGGGAAACAGACGGCGGCCCCGTTGCGTTACATCCGGATATGGCACGCCGGAACGCCGCCATGCTCGTCGCGCTTTCGCTGATCTGGGGCGCGTCGTTCCTCTTCATCAAGGTGGCCGTGCGCGACCTCGCGCCGGCCTCGCTCATCCTCGGCCGGCTCGGGCTCGCAGCGCTCACCCTCGCCCTGATCGCAGCCGTCCTGCTCGGCCGCGAGCAGACGCTGCGCGAGTTGCGGGCGAACGCCGGCGCACTCGCGGTCGTGGGGATCGTCAACACCGCTATCCCGTTCTGGCTGCTCTCGTGGGGCGAGACGCGGATCCAGTCCGGGCTCGCGTCGATCATCCAGGCGGCCGTGCCGATCTTCAACGCGCTGATCGCGTTCGGGTTCTTCCGCGAGGTGCGGGTGACGGGCGTCCGGCTGGCCGGCGTCGCGGTCGGATTCGTGGGCGTCGCGCTGCTCGTCGGCGCGCAGCCGGAGGGGAAGGTGCTCGGCGCGCTCGCCGTCGTCGGGATGGCGCTCTGCTACGGGCTCGGCGGGCTGCTGGCAGGCCGTCACCTCTCCGGCGTCCAACCGGTCGTCGTCGCGCTCGGGTCGACCGCCGTCTCGGCGTTCGTCGCCGCTCCGGCCGGGATCGCGCAGGCTGTCGGGACGAGCATCGGCTGGAAGGCGCTCGGCTCCGTCGCGGTGCTCGGCGTCGTCGGGACCGCGATCGCCTATCTGCTCTTCTTCGAGCTGATCCGCGGCGCCGGCGCGGCGTACGCCTCGCTCGTCACGTATCTCTGCCCGCCGATCGCGCTCGGGTACGGGGCGATCTTCCTCGACGAGCGGTTCGGCGTGAGCGCATTCGTTGCGCTGGCGATCATCCTCGCGGGCGTCGCGCTCGGGTCAGGCGCCGTCGGTGTCTCGCGGATCCGGCGGGCGCTAGCCTCGGAGGCGTGAGCCGCCGATACGCCTTCTTCCTGGTCGTGCTGGGTGCGATCTGGGGCTCGTCGTATCTGTTCATCAAGGTCGGTGTCCGGGATCTGTCG
>Ga0206353_10371772_pt1 | contig 10645 bp, 10 predicted proteins | sample DielMetaTC5am4_FD_146436 | JGI IMG/M metagenome (GOLD analysis project Ga0206353, IMG submission 146436) | Corn rhizosphere microbial communities from Kellogg Biological Station, Michigan, USA - Diel MetaT C5am-4 (Metagenome Metatranscriptome)... | ecosystem: Host-associated > Plants > Roots >...
ACGGATATGTCGCGCTCCGCAACCAGGTCCCGCAGCTGGCCGCCGCCTACTCGCTCGACCCGGACACCATCGAGAGGCTGCTGGGCAGGTACGGCGCCCTGGTCACCGAGGTGCTCGCCGCCACGGTCGCCGACCCGACTCTGCGCGAGCCTCTTGCTACCGCACCCGGCTACCTGCGCGCCGAGGCGATCTATGCGGCCTCCCATGAGGGCGCGCGCCATCTCGACGACGTGCTCACCCGGCGTACCCGGATCTCGATCGAGCAGCCCGACCGTGGCCTGTCCGCCGCCCCCGAGGTGGCCGACCTGCTGGCCGCCGTACTGGGGTGGACACCACCGCGCCGCGAGTCCGAGCTGGCCGCGTATCGCGCCCGCGTCGATGCGGAGCTGAAGAGCCAGCAGGCCACGACCGACGACGCGGCGAACTCGGCGCGCAATCCCTCGTGGCAGGGCCCCGCGCGGCCACCGGAAGCCGGCTCGGCGCGAGCGGTCCCGCTCGCCCGGCCGATCACCGGACGAGTCTCGCGAACCTGATCAATCCTGCGGATTGCGCGGGGAGGGCAGGGTGCCCTCAAGAAGGCGGCGTACCTCCTCCTCGCGATAGCGCCGGTGACCCCCCAGCGTCCGGATCGCGGTCAGCTTGCCTGCCTGTGCCCAGCGGGTGACGGTCTTCGGGTCCACTCGGAACATGGCCGCCACTTCGGCCGGGGTGAGCAACGGCTCAGCCTCACTCCCGTGCTGATTCATGGTGTCTCCCTATGCCGCGCCCGAGCGCGACCCCAGTCGTGTGCGTCACAAATTGATGCCTTAACGACTGTATGCCCGAGAACGGCGGAATCTACACAAGTCCGGCCGGCCCGATATGGTCACGAGCGAGATTGCGGAGCGGTCTGTCGACCGGCGGGGAGCTTCAGTCGCGGGACGGGTCGGCGTAATCCGACCACTTGTCGAGCTCACCCGTGTCGACCTCGCTCCCGGCGTCGTCATCGCCGCCGTGGAGTTCCTTGGCCAGCGCGTTGAAGTCCGTCTCGTGGGAGCGGTACTTCAGATCACGGGCTACCTTTGTCTGCTTTGCCTTAGCACGGCCGCGCCCCATATGGGTCGACCCCCTCGCACACTTGGCCGGCGCCCCTGGGGCTACCGGTCGGAACCTAGTCTCTTCGTGGGTCCAACCGTACCTGCCCGCCGGTGAATCCTGCACATCGGATCGCCCGGACGTTCGATCTTTGGACGGATCCACGCTGCGCGCGCGACTTTCAGGCGTCAGTCTGGCTCCCGACGAGTTCCACGGTTCCGCCGTCCTCGGCCGCCTCGGCCTCGCCCGCGACCCATGCGTCGATGCCGCTGGTGGCCAGCACGTCCAAGGCGTCGCCGACGGCCTCAGGGGCGAGCAGCGCCACCATGCCGACGCCGCAGTTCAGGGTGCCCTCGAGGTCGGGCACGGGTACGCCGCCCACGTCGCGGACCCAGGCGAAGACCGGTGGCAGCGCCCAGCTGGCCCGGTCCAGTCGCACCGTGACATCCGCGGGAACCACCCGGGCCAGGTTGGCGGCCAGGCCGCCGCCGGTCACGTGCGCCATCGCGTGTACGCCGGACAGCGCGGCGAGTTCGAGACAGGGGCGGGTGTAGAGCCGGGTGGGCTCGAGGAGCTCCTCGCCGAGGGTGCGCCCGAACTCGTCGACGTGCTCGTCGAGACTGCGGCCGGCGGCGGCGATCACATGGCGCACCAGGGAGTAGCCGTTGGAGTGCAGGCCGCTGGAGGCCATCGCGATCGCGACGTCACCGGGCCGGACCCGATCGGGTCCGAGGAGGGCGTCGTACTCTACGACACCGGTGGTAGCGCCGGCGACGTCGTACTCGCCGGGCTCCAGGAGTCCGGGGTGCTCGGCGGTCTCGCCGCCGACCAGGGCGCAGCCCGCCTCGGCGCAGGCCTCGGCGATGCCCTTGACGACCGCCGCGATCCGCTCGGGTACGACTCGTCCGGTGGCGATGTAGTCGGTCATGAACAGCGGCTCGGCGCCGCATACGACGAGGTCGTCGACGACCATGCCGACCAGGTCGAAGCCGATCGTGTCGTGCTTGTCGAGAGCCTGGGCGATCGCCACCTTGGTGCCCACGCCGTCGGTCGAGGTGGCCAGCAGCGGCCGCCGGTAGCGGGTCAGCGCGGAGGCGTCGAAGAGTCCGGCGAAGCCACCCAGTCCGCCAAGCATCTCGGGCCGGCGGGCCTTCTCAACCCATTCCTTCATCAGGTCGATGGCGCGGTCCGCCGCCTCGATGGAGACGCCGGCGGCCTCGTAGGTCGTCATGGTGCGCTCCTCAGGGGCGGTCGAGTGCGTCGGCGGCGCCGACGGCGGTCAGCGAAGTGGCCAGGCCGTCGGCCTCGATGTTCACCGTCTCGAGCAGGTGCTTGCCGAGGTCGGCAGGCTCGGGGAGCTCGACGGGGTAGATGCCGTCGAAGCAGGCCCGGCACAGCTGGTCCTTGGGCACGCTGGTGGCCTCGACGAGGTCGTCGAGGTCGATGTAGGCCAGCGAGTCGGCCCCGATGGAGGCGCAGATCTCGTCGACCTCGAGGCCGTTGGCGATCAGCTCGGCGCGGGTGGCGAAGTCGATGCCGTAGAAGCACGGCCACTTGACCGGCGGCGAGGAGATCCGCACGTGCACCTCGCGGGCACCGGCCTCGCGCAGCATCCGGACCAGGGCCCGCTGGGTGTTGCCGCGCACGATGGAGTCGTCCACGACGACCAGGCGCTTGCCCTCGATGACATCGCGCAGCGGGTTGAGCTTGAGGCGGATGCCGAGCTGGCGGATCGTCTGCGAGGGCTGAATGAAGGTGCGGCCGACGTACGAGTTCTTGACCAGGCCCATGCCGTAGGGGATGCCGCTGGCCTCGGCATACCCGATCGCCGCGGGGGTGCCGGACTCGGGGACGGGGATGACCAGGTCGGCGTCGGCAGGATACTGGCGGGCCAGCCTGCGGCCGATCTCGACGCGCACGCTGTGCACCCGCTCCCCGGAGATCACCGTGTCGGGGCGGGCCAGGTAGACGAACTCGAACAGGCAGCCCTTGGGCCGCGGCTCGGCGAAGCGGCGTACCCGCAGGCCGTCGGCGTCGACGACGACCATCTCGCCGGGCTCGATCTCGCGCACGTACGACGCCCCGACGATGTCGAGGGCCGCGGTCTCACTGGCCACCACCCAGCCGCGCTCGAGCCGGCCGAGCACCAGCGGGCGGATGCCCTGGGGGTCGCGGGCGGCGTACAGCGCGTTCTCGTCCATCCAGATGAAGGAGAAGGCGCCCTCGATGCGAGGCAGCAGATCCGCGGCCCGCTCCTCGAGCGTCTGGCCGGGGTGGTGGGCGAGCAGGGCCGTGACCAGCGAGGTGTCGTTGGTGCTGACCTCAAGCTTGCGGGAGCGGATGTCGAGCTCGCCGTGGTCGCTGGGCAGGTCGGAGACCATCTCGAAGAGCTGCCGGGTGTTGGTCAGATTGCCGTTGTGGGCAAGGGCGATCGAGCCGTCGGCGGTAGGACGGAAGGTGGGCTGGGCATTGTGCCACGTGCTGGCACCGGTGGTGGAATAGCGGGCGTGGCCGACCGCGACGTGGCCGCGCAGCGACTCCAGCGTCGACTCGTCGAAGACCTGGCTGACCAGGCCCATGTCCTTGTACACCAGGATCTGGCGGCCATTGCTGACCGCGATGCCGGCGGACTCCTGGCCGCGGTGCTGCAGCGCGTAGATGCCGTAATAGGTCAGCTTGGCGACATCCTCGCCCGGCGCCCAGACACCGAAGACGCCACAGGCGTCCTGGGGTCCGAGGTCGTGCGGGTCGAGTGCGGTGGTGAGTCGTCCGTCGCCACGTCGTACCTGACGTTGTTTCGAGGCGCTACCGGTGGGGCGGGCGGGGTTGGTGGCCACGGGCACCAGTGTACGGACCTCGCGCCTCATCGAGCGGCACGCCTGGGATCCGGCCCCGGACTGGCGTTATAGTCGGATTGTCTGACAATCTTGTCTGGACCGCACAAGCGCAAGGAAGAGCCATGAACGCCACCGACATCCACATCGAACTCACCGAGAAGTACGCCGCGCACAACTACCACCCGCTCCCCGTGGTGCTCGCCACCGGAGAGGGCGCCTGGGTGACCGATGTCGACGGCCGGCGCTACCTCGACTGCCTGGCCGGCTACTCCGCGCTCAACTTCGGCCACGCCCACCCGCGGTTGATCGCGCGCGCGGAGAAGCAGCTGCGCACCCTGACCCTGACCAGCCGGGCCTTCTACAACGACCAGCTCGGCCCCTTCGCCGAGGCTCTCGCCGGCCTGACCGGCAAGGAGAAGATCCTGCCGATGAACTCCGGCGCGGAGGCCGTCGAGACCGCGCTCAAGGTGGCCCGCAAGTGGGGCTACCAGCGCAAGGGCATCCCGGCGGACCGGGCCCGGATCATCGTGATGGAGGGCAACTTCCACGGCCGCACCACCACGATCGTCAGCTTCTCCAACGACCCCGACGCCCGCAACGACTACGCGCCCTTCACTCCAGGCTTCACGATGGTCGAGTACGGCGACGCCGACGCGCTGCAGGCTGCCATGGGCGACGACGTGGCCGCGGTACTCCTCGAGCCGATCCAGGGCGAGGGCGGCGTCCTCATCCCGCCGGCGGGCTATCTGCAGGCGGTACGCCGGATCTGCTCCGATGCCGGCGTCCTGATGATCGCCGATGAGATCCAGTCCGGGCTGGCCCGCACCGGCCGCACCTTCGCGTGCGACCACGAGGATGTCGTCCCGGACATCTACGTGCTCGGCAAGGCCCTCGGCGGCGGCCTCTACCCGGTCTCAGCGATCGCCGCCGACGACGACGTCCTCGGCGTGATCACCCCCGGCACCCACGGCTCCACCTTCGGTGGCAACCCGATCGCGGCCGCCATCGGGCACGAGGTGGTCGGCATGCTGTCCACCGGCGAGTTCCAGCGCCGCTCGGCCGAGCTGGGCGAACGGCTCGACGCGGGACTGCGCCCGCTGCTGGGCCACGGCGCGGACGCCGTACGCACCCGCGGGCTGTGGGCCGGTGTGGATCTCGACGAGGCCGCGATGACCGGTCGCGAGTGCTGCGAGCGGCTGATGAGCCACGGCGTGCTCGCCAAGGAGGCCCACGGCCAGACCGTCCGGCTGGCCCCTCCCCTGGTCGCCACCGAGTCCGACATCGACGTCCTGATCGAGGCCTTCACGAAGACCCTCGCCGGCTGACCCCGCCCCCACCCCCTCCCGCCCGTCCACTCGGGATAGTCCGCGACGTTTCGGGGGTGAATCCCGGGGATTCACCCCCGAAACGTCGCGGACTATCTCGCGTACCCGGGAAGAAGAGATCGGATCAGAGGGGAGTCATGCCGGAGATCCTCCAGGTGCTGCCGACCCGGACGGCGTCCACGGACAGCTGGGCGGCCGAGACGGTGGCCTGCTTGTCGGTGGCGCGCTGGCTGGACTGGTCGAGGAAGACCAGCAGGGTGGCGTGATCGCCCTCGAGGGTCTTGACCCCGGCCGCTTCCACCCGCGCGGAGAGGACCAGCTTCTGGCCGGGGGCCTTCTGCTGCAGCTGGGCGAAGAGCGTCTGCTGCTGCTTGCGGGCGGCGCCGGTGAGCACCTGCTGCGCGGCGGCCTCGGTGACGCCGGGGTTGTCGTAGGAATAGCTCAGTACGCCGACCAGACCGCGCGAGACCGCGGTCACGACGGCACTAGTGGTGGCCTTGTCCACGACGGCGTGGTTGCGAGCGGACGCGTTGTCGCCCAATTGCCCGGCGCGCACCCAGCCGAGCACGCCGACCAGGAGCATCAGCGCGGCGAGGACCACCAGCGAGGGCCGCAGCGGAACCGATGGTCGCCTCATTGCATGCTCACCGCCACCTGATCGAGGGTCTCCAGCTTCCAGGTGCCACCGATGTCCACCAGATCGGCGGTGAAGCGATTGCGCTTGAGCGTCGGCTGGGCGGAGGCGTTGCTGCCGTCGCGCACAGTGACCTCGACCGAGGCGATCACGGTCGCGGTGCCGTCACCGAGATCCACCACGGCCGCGTCGACCACCTTGCCGGTCGAGATCTTCTGCTGCTGGGCCAGCAGGGCCCGGTCCTGGGCGCTGACCTGCGCCAGCTGGTCGTGCAGGGTCCCTGTCGTCACCGCGCGCCACCGCGCCAGCCCGGCGTCGACGCGCCGGTAGTCGAGGGTGTTCATGGTCTCGATGTCCGTCGTCGCGGCAATGAGCACGACGTCGCGCACGGCCGCCCGGTTCGCCTCGGCGTCGTGGTCGGCGCGCCACCAGGCGACCAGCCCGCTGGCCATGACCAGCGCGGTGACCAGCACGACGGCGCTCAGCAGCCGCCGGTGCCGCGGCGCCTGGGGTACGCCGACGGCCGGTGGATCGTTCTCGTCGATGACCTTGCCCTCCTCGAGACCCGCCCCGGAGCCAGTACCGGTCCCGGTCAACGAGTGCCACCGTACAGATCGGACATCGAGTCGACGGTGTCGATCCGCGGAGCCACCCGGGCCGCGCCCGAGGAGCCGCCCAGCACCGCCATCGGTCCGCGCGGGTCGGTGCCGCTGCGGGGGTTGCCGGTGCAGCCGGCGGCAAGGTTGAAGGGCTTGCCCGCACTGGTGTCCAGGCCGGTGCGGACCTGGGTGCCGGCGTACCCGGTGGTGCAGGGCAGCGGATCGAAGAAGGTCGGCACCAGGCCCATGTTCGCGCCCTGCGAGCTGGTGACCGCGTAGCCGATGCTGAGCGCCTGCGGCATCCGGATCATCGCGTCCTGGACGCCGGCCGAGTTGGTCCCGAAGACCTCGGCGGTGCTGACCAGGTTGGTCATCAAGAGGCCGAGCGGGCGCCCGACACTGCTGAAGAGCGCCTGGATCTGCGTCGCCGCGGCAGGCGTGGCGCCGATCAGGCTGCGCAGGTCGCCGTCGGAGGAGCGCAGTGTCTGGGCGAAGAGGTTGAGGTCGCGGCTCCACGCGAGGATGCTCTGCGCGGAGGCCTGCTGGGTGCGCAGCACCGTCTGTGCGCTGTTGATCAGGCCGGCCGTCGCCAAGAAGTTGTGGTCGGCGGTCGCGGCGTAGCTGCGTGAGGTCGTGATCAGGCGAGAGAGCGGCTCACCGACGCCCTGGGTGGCGTTGTAGCCCTCGTCGATCACGGTGTTGAGGGCCTTCTGCGGAACCGAGCCGACCAGATCGCTGGAGGAGCGGATCACCTCGGCGATCGAGGGCGCCAGCGTGGACGCGTCACCGAGGATGCGATCGCCGGCGGACAGCCTGGGGCCGGTGCCGGACTCCGCGCGCAGGTCGACGTACTGCTCGCCGATCGCGGACCGGTCTGCGACGTAGGCGTGCGCGTCCGCGGGCAGCGGTGGCGCGCTGCCGTCGATGTGCACGGTCAGCAGCGCACCGGACGCGGTCGGGGCCAGGTTCGTGATCCGGCCGACCGGTACGCCGCGATAGGTGACCTCGCCGTTCTTGAAGGTGCCGTCCGCGTTGGGCAGGGCGATCGAGACGTCGTAGCCCGAACCGGTGAAGTTGATGCCGACATACTTCGCGCCCAGGTACGTCGTCACGGCCAGCGCGATCACCACGAAGGCGATCACCTGGATCTTGATCCGCCGGGTCAGCATCACCGACCTCCTGTCGGAGTAGCGGTCGTACCGGTGTCGGACGGTGCAGGCGCGCTCGGGCTCTGCGAGGGTGCAGATGTTGCCGCCGACGAGCGGGAAGGTTCACCGGAGGGGCTGCCGAGGGAGGGAGTGGCGGCAGTCCCGGACGCCGTGGCCGTGGGCAGGAGCAGTGTCGGCGACGGCGAACCGGGTTTCGCCGAACTCGTCGGCGGCAACAACAGGGGCGCGGCGGGGCCGCGCGTTCCGGAACCGCTGTAGATCACGCGGGGGCTGACCTGGGGCCAGGAGCAGCCGATGGCCGCACAGCCCGCGGGCAGGGTCCGGAAGTTCGTGAGGACGAAGACATTGAGGTAGTCGCCCTTGATGGCGCCCAGCACCGAGTCCGGGAAGGGGTAGGTGAGCAGGATCTGCAGCGCATTGGGCAGGTCCGCGCCCGACCGGGCCAGCTGGGTCAGGATCGGGTTCAGCGTCTTGAGGTCGGTGACGATGTCCCGCTGGGAGTGGTTGAGGGTGCGCACGGTGACGGTCGAGAGCCGGTTGAGGGCACTGAGCATGGCGACGAGCTGGGGTCGCTGGTCCGAGAGCACCTTGAGTCCGGGGCTGAGGCCGTCGAGCGCGGTGGCGATCTGGTCGCGCTGGCCGTCCAGTGTCCTGGACAGGCCGTCGAGGCCGTCCAGCGCGGAGGTGATCGCTCCGCGGCGGGAGTTCAACACCGAGACGAAGCCGTCGATCTGCCGCAGGGCCGAGCGGATCTGGCCGGTACGACCCGTGGAGATCTTCTGCAGCTCCCGGCTGATCTCCTGGAACTGTCCGATGTCGCCGCCGTTGAGCACCATCGACAAGGCGCCGAGGACCTGTTCGACCTCGGCCGCCTGGGAGGTCAGCGCCTGGCCGAGATTGTCCCCGCTGACGAGCATCTGGCCGCTGGTCGGCGAGGTGGGTCGCTGCAGGGCGACGTACTTCTCGCCGAGCAGTGAGGTCGTCTCGATACGCGCGGTCGTCCCGACGGGCAGGTGGACGCTGTCGTTGACCAGGAAGCTGACGTGGGCGGACTTCTCATCCTTGCTCAGCGTGATCGAGGTGACGCGGCCGACCGCGACGTCGTCGACCTTGACACTGGACTGCGGCACCAGGTCGAGGGCGTTGGAGAAGTCCGCGGAGAGCTTGAGCGGGTGTGATCCGACGCTGGCGCCGCCGGGCAGCGCCGTGTTGTAGACGCCCTTGGTCAGCAGGCTGCAGCCGGACAGAGCCAGCACGGTGGCCAGAGCGCCGAGGCCGGCCGTCCAGCGTCGCAGGCGCACGTTCATCGGCCACGCCTTGCGGGCCGGCCATGCCGGGCAGCAGGGTGGGCGGTGCGGAGCTCGAGGTGCGCGCGCTCAGGCCGTTGTTCGTCCACAGTGTCAGCTCGTTGAGGTTGCCGCGCCCGTCCACGGTGTTGTTGACCGGGTCGTAGGCGTTGAGGAAGTTCTGCAGCGCCAGCGGGATCACCTTCACCGCCTGGTCGAGCGAGCGCTTCTGCCGGGTGAGCACCTGCGCCGGGCCGATCAGCTTGCGCACGCTGGCGGTCAGGTGGCTGCGGTTGTCCTTGATGAAGCCCTGGACCACAGCCAGCGCACCGCCGAGCTCGGTGACCGCGGCGGCCATGTCCTTGCGGTCCGCGGCCAGATAGGCGGCCACGTCGGCGAAGCGCTTGTTGACCGACCCCACCTGGGCGTCGTTGGCGGTCAGCATCTGGTTGAAGGAGGCGAGGTTGGTGATGGTGGCGAAGAAGTCGTCGCCGGTGCCGGACAAGGTGGCGCTGGCCTTGCCGAACTCGCGGATCATCTGGTTGAGGTCGCTGCCGTTGCCGCCGAGGTTGGCCGCGGCCACCTCGAGCATGCGGGACAGCGCCCCCTGCCGGTTGGCGCCGTCGGGGCCGAGTGCCTGGCTGATCGAGGTGATGCCCTTGTAGAGCTGGTCGATCTCGACGGGGACCGCCGTACGGTCCTCGGGGATGACGGCGTTCTCGGCGAGCGGGGTGCTGCCCTGCTTGTACGGCGCGGTCAGCTGGACGTAGCGGTCGCTGACCAGTGTCGGCGCCACGATCACCGCGGCCGTCGAGCTGTCCACCTTCTGCCCCGGGTCCAGTTGCATCTGCACGCGTACGTCGCCGCCGTCGGGGGTCACCTTGGTCACGTGTCCGACGGGGACGCCGAGGATCTGCACGCTCGAGCCCGGGTAGAGGCCGACCGTGGAGGCGAATCTGGCCTCGAACCTCAAGCCGGCGTCGGGGCGCATCAGCCACCAGCCGATGCCGGCGACGACGGCGAGAGCGACCACGACGGCCAGGATCCGCTTCATCGTCCTCCTCCGCTCTTGGGGTGGCAGTTGCGCACCACGTCGTTCTTCAGCAGCGGCGCGTTGTCGGCGTCGAAGAGGCCGCACACGTAGGCGTCGACCCAGCGCCCGTTGCCCATCGCGGAGTCGAGCACCTTGTAGTAGGGGCCCAGGCGCCTCAGCGCCGCGTCAAGGTTGGACTGGTTGCGCTGCAGGATCGTGGAGAGCCGGTCGAGCTGGGTCAGCGCCGGCCGCAGCTGGGCGTTGTTGTCGGCGACCAGGCCGCGCACCTGCTGCCCCAGGCGGGCGCTGCCGACGAACATCGCGTGTACGGCGTCGCGGCGCTGCTGCAGCTCGCTGAGCAATGAGTCGCCGTCCTTGAGCAGGCTGGCGAACTCGGCGTTGCGGCTGGCCAGCGTGCCGGTCACCTGCTTGGTGGCCTTGAAGAGCGTGGCCAGCTCACCGTCGCGACTCGAGATGGTCCGCGACAGCGCGGTCAGGCCGCTGATCGTCTTGCGCACGGACGCGGGCGTCTTCGCGAAGGTGTTGGAGAGTACGTCGAAGCTGCGTTCGAGTTGCGCGGTGTCGATCTGCCCGAAGGTGGTGGCCAGCCCGGACAGTGCCGCGTTGACGTCGAAGGGCGTGGTGGTGTGGTCCTCGGGGATGGTCCCGTGCAGGGTGCCGGTGCCGA
>Ga0206353_11146437_pt1 | contig 10642 bp, 10 predicted proteins | sample DielMetaTC5am4_FD_146436 | JGI IMG/M metagenome (GOLD analysis project Ga0206353, IMG submission 146436) | Corn rhizosphere microbial communities from Kellogg Biological Station, Michigan, USA - Diel MetaT C5am-4 (Metagenome Metatranscriptome)... | ecosystem: Host-associated > Plants > Roots >...
CCAAGGGCTATATCTACGCGGCAATGGCCTTCTCGGCCGGGGTCGAGTCGCTGAACATCGTCTCCCGCAAGCGCCGGACCAAAAGCGGGGGCGGCGGCGGCCATTGAGCCCAAAGGCGCTTCCGCTTATGCGGGGGCCATGACCGTCCATTTCCACGAAGAGGATCTGCCCGAGGGCGTCCTCGCTCCGGGCCCCGTCGCCGTCGACACCGAGGCGATGGGCCTGCATCCCGGCCGCGATCGGCTGTGCCTCGTCCAGATCGCCGACGGCCGCGGCGACGAGCATCTCGTCCGCTTCGGCCCGCAGAGCGATTATTCCGCGCCGAACCTCAAGGCGGTGCTGACCGACCCGGCGCGATTGAAGCTCTACCATTTCGCCCGCTTCGACCTCGCCGCGATGCGCGCCTATCTCGGCGTGATGGCGGAGCCGGTCTATTGCACCAAGACCGCCTCGCGGCTGGTCAGGACCTATACCGACCGCCACGGCCTCAAGGAGCTCATCAAGGAGCTTCTGCAGATCGACATCTCCAAGCAGCAGCAAAGCTCGGACTGGGGGGCGCCTGAGCTTTCCGACGCCCAGAAGGATTATGCCGCCTCCGACGTTCGCTTCCTCCACCAGCTCATGGAGAAGCTGGACGAAAGGCTGGAGCGCGAGGGCCGAACGGGCCTGGCCCGCGCCTGCTTCGACTTCCTTCCCACCCGCGCGATGCTCGACCTCGCCGGCTGGGCGGAGGTCGACATCTTCGCTCATGTCTGAGCTTGCCGAGCGCGACCGGGTGGTGAAGCGCGGCTGGGCGAGGCCCGGCAGCGTCCACGACTGGCTCGTCAGGCTGCTCAAGATCGCCCTGCCGATGGCGGTGGGCGTGCTCCTCGCCTACCTTCTCCTTTCTCCCCTGAGCGAGAACAAGGAGGTGAGCTTCCTCCTCGACAAGAAGAAGGTCCATCCCGACCCGGAGCGGATGAGGACGCAGACCGCTCAGTATCGCGGAGTCGACAATCAGGGGCGGCCGTTCACCGTGGAAGCCGAGAAGGCGGTGCAGAAGACCTCGAACGTGCCGATCATCGACATCGACGGCATGGCCGCCCAGATCCAGCTGAACGACGGCCCCGCGACGATCGCGGCGGGCCGCGCGAGATACCATATGGACCAGCAGAAGGCCGATGTGATCGGCCCCATCACCGTCAACGGCGCCAAAGGCTATCATCTCGAGACCAGCGACGTGAACCTCGATTTGAACAGCCATCGCCTTGCCGGCAGCAACGGAGTGCAGGGGCGGATGCCGCTCGGCAGCTTCTCCGCCGGCGCGATGCAGGCGGATCTCCGCAACCGGCAGGTGACCCTGTCCGGCCGCGCCCGCTTGCATATCGCGCAGGGCGGCCTCAGGAGGAAGAAATGAAAGCCATGCTTTTCCTCCTCGCGATCGCCGCGGCCGGCCCCTCGGCCGTGGCGGCGGGCGGCCAGAGCTCGGTGCTGAAGGGCCACAACAGCAACGCGCCGGTCGACGTCTCGGCCGACCGGATCGAGGTCCAGGACCGGGCCGACCGGGCCATCTTCTCCGGCAACGTCGTCGCCCGCCAGGCGGAGATGACGCTGACCGCCGCCCGGATCACGGTCGCTTACGCCAATAGCGGCGGGGTTCAGATCAAGCGGCTCGACGCCACCGGCGGGGTGACCGTCACCAGCCCCGGCGAACGGGCGAGCGGCGACGTCGGCATCTACGATCTCGACCAGAGGATCATCACCCTGGTCGGCGGAGTGTCGCTGGTGCGCGGGGATTCGCGGGTCAAGGGCGGCCGCCTGGTCATCGACCTTCGCTCCGGCCGAGCAGTGGTCGACGGCGGCGGACCCGGCAGCAACGGCCGGGTCTCCGGCACATTCACGGTGCCCCAGCGCCACGACTGAACGCCGCTTTTTTCCGCTTTCGTCCGAAATTTAACCTCCATGCACGAAGCTTGCCAGTTGAGGCGGGCGTTCGGCGCGCCTAAGTGTGGCGGTCAGGCGGGAGCGACAGGTTGAACGAGGCCAGCGTCATTCACCGGGTTGAGGAGGCGGGCGCCGCCGAGGCGCCGACGCGCGGCCTCTCGGTCGTCTCGATCGCCAAATCCTACGACCGCAAGGTGGTGCTCCAGGAGGTCTCGCTCGCCGTCGCGCGCGGCGAGGTGGTCGGACTGCTCGGGCCCAACGGCGCCGGCAAGACCACCTGCTTCTATTCGATCATGGGCCTGGTGAAGCCCGACCGCGGCCGGATCCTGCTCGACGGCAACGACATTACCGGCCTTCCCATGTACCGCCGGGCCATACTCGGCCTCGGCTATTTGCCGCAGGAGACGTCGATCTTCCGGGGCCTGACCGTCGCCCAGAATATCTCCGCCGTTCTCGAGGTCGCCGAGCCGGACAAGGCGGTGAGGCGCGAGCGGCTCGAGCAATTGCTCGGCGAGTTCCACATCGCTCACCTTCGCGACGCTCCGGCGATGGCCCTGTCGGGCGGCGAGAGGCGGCGCTGCGAGATCGCCCGGGCGCTGGCCGCCGAGCCGTCGATCATGCTCCTCGACGAGCCGTTCGCCGGAATCGACCCGATCTCGATCAACGACATTCGCGAGCTGGTCCGCGAGCTGAAGAAGCGCGACATCGGAGTCCTGATCACCGACCACAATGTCCGCGAAACCCTCGACATCGTCGACCGCGCCTGCATCATCTACGACGGCCAGGTGCTGTTCGCCGGCAGCCCCGAGGCGCTGGTCGCCGACCCCAACGTCCGCCGCCTCTATCTCGGCGAGAGCTTCGAGCTGTAACGTGAACCTCGGGCCGCGCCTCGACCTCAGGCAGAGCCAGTCGCTGGTGATGACTCCGCAGCTCCAGCAGGCGATCCGCCTGCTGGCGCTCTCGAACCTGGAGGTCGAGAGCTTCATCGCCGAGGAGCTGGAGAAGAATCCCTTGCTCGAGGCGGCCGGCGGCGACGGCGAGGAGTCGCCCACCGTGGAGGCGCCGGACCTTCCCGACAGCGATGAGCCGGCGACGGTCGACGAGCTGGTGATGAAGGGCGAGGGCGCCGCCGACGCGCCGCTCGACATGGACCTCGACGACGAGAATATCCATCAGGACAGCGCCACCGACCGGGGGCTCGACGGCGGCCTCGGCCTCGAAGGTCTCGGCGGCGGCGGCGGCGAAGGCGAGGGTCCCGATCTCGACAGCTTCTCGAGCGAGGGCCTCTCTCTCCAGGAGCACCTCCTCGCCCAGGCGGGCGAGCGGCTGTCGGGCGCCGACCTGCTGATCGCCACCGCGATCATCGAGCAGATCGAGGAGACCGGCTATTTCCTCGCCGCCCCGCTCGACCTGGCGCGGCGTCTCGGAGTGCCCCTCGGCGAGGTCGAGCGGGTGCTGGCCGTGGTGCAAAGCCTCGACCCTGCCGGGGTCGCCGCCCGCTCGCTGGCCGAATGCCTGAAGCTGCAGGCGAAAGAAGCGGACCGCTACGACCCCGCCATGGCGCGCCTGATCGACAATCTCGACTATCTCGCCCGCGGCAATTTGCCGGCGCTCAGGCGGATCTGCGGGGTCGACGACGAGGATCTCGCCGACATGATCCGGGAGCTCCGCGCCTACGATCCCAAGCCCGGCTGCCGCTTCGCCCAGGGCGAAAGGATCGAGGCGGTGATTCCGGACGTCTTCGTCGCCCGGCGCGCGGCGGGCTGGGCGATCGAACTCAACGGCGCCACCCTGCCCAAGCTGCTCGTCGACCGGCGTTACTATGCGGAGCTCAGCGGCGGCGCCCAGGACCGGCGCTCGAAGGCCTGGCTGTCGGAATGCCTGGCCAGCGCCAACTGGCTGATCAAGGCGCTCGACCAGCGCGCCCGGACCATCGTCAAGGTGACCAGCGAGATCGTCAAGCAGCAGGACGGCTTCTTCAGGAACGGGGTCGCGCACCTCCGGCCGCTGACCCTGCGCCAGGTGGCGGAGGCGATCGGGATGCACGAATCGACGGTCAGCCGGGTCACCTCGAACAAATATCTGTCCTGCGAGCGCGGCCTCTATGAGCTCAAATATTTCTTCACCAGCGGCATCCAGTCGGCCGACGGCGGCGAAGCCGTGTCGGCCGAGGCGGTGAAGAGCCACATCCGGACGCTGATCGCCGCCGAATGCCCGGAGGCCATCCTCTCCGACGACCAGCTGGTCGACCTGCTCCGGGCCAAGGGCTTCGATATCGCCCGGCGCACCGTCGCCAAATATCGCGAGGCGATCGGCCTCGGCTCGTCGGTCCAGCGCCGCCGCCAGAAAGCGATCGGCGCCCGCGCGGCCTGAGCCCCTCGCCGGACCGTGGCGCGGGCGCAACAATCGACGCCGAAAATCCCAGAGCCGCCGGCTTGATGGCGCCGGGCATTGCGGTCCCCGGCTTCATGTAATATTGTTACATAGATAAAGCCGAAGGAGAGATCATGCGCCTGCTTCGCCTCCTGCCGATCCTGCCCCTGCTGGCCGCGCCGGCCAGTCCGATGGCCGCGCCGCCGCTCCGAACGGAGCGCCCGCGCCCCGCAATCGACCCGGACCGGTTCTGCCGCCGCTTCATCGCCGGCTATGAGCAAGGGGAGCCGGGCTATGGCCGGGGCAACGTCGCCTACGCGCCGGTCATGGCCCCTCCGCCGCCGCCGCCTCCGCCCCCACCCCCTCCGCCGCCCCCGCCTCCACCGCCAGGATCCACGACGGAAGATCTGGTCAACAGCCTTCCGCAAGCCTTTGCCTCGCAGGGCAATCGCGTCGGCTACATTCGCTCGCCCGAGGACCGCGAACGCTACGCGGCGAACCCGGTCTCGACGATTCAGGCGGTCGCCGACGCGCCGGTCTCGACCTTCGCGGTCGACGTCGATACCGGCAGCTACGCCAACGTCCGCCGAATGCTGACCGCCGGCGAGATGCCGCCCCCCGACGCCGTCCGCACCGAGGAGCTGCTCAACTACTTCCGCTACGATTATCCGCTGCCGCCGGATCGGACCCGCCCTTTCTCGGTGACCACCGACGTCGCCGTGACTCCGTGGAACGCCGGGACCCGGCTGCTGCGGATCGGCCTCCGGGGCTATGACGTCGCTCGCAGCGAGCGGCCCGCGGCCAACCTCGTCTTCCTCGTCGACGTCTCCGGATCGATGGGAGAGCCGGACAAGCTTCCGCTCGTCCAATGCTCGCTCGCGCTTCTCGCCGAGCAGCTGACTCCCCGCGACCGGGTGTCGATCGTGGTCTATGCGGGCAATGCCGGCCTCGTCCTCCCGCCCACCTACGACAAGGCAAAGGTGGTCGCCGCCTTGGCCCGCCTTGAGGCCGGCGGCTCGACGGCCGGCGGTGAGGGCATCCAGCTCGCCTACAATATCGCCGAGCAGAACCGGATCGAGGGCGGGATCAACCGCATCTTCCTCGCCACCGACGGCGACTTCAACGTCGGAGTCACCGACACCCGAGCGCTCATCGGGTTGGTCGAGCGCGAGCGCGACAAGGGGATCACCCTGACCACGCTCGGGTTCGGGACGGGCAATTTCAACGATGAGATGATGGAGCAGATCGCCGACCACGGAAACGGCAATTACGCCTATGTCGACAGCCCGCGCGAGGCGCAGAAAGTGCTGGGCGAGGAGCTGTCCTCGACCCTTTTCACCATCGCCAAGGACGTCAAGGTGCAGGTCGAGTTCAACCCGGCCTATGTTCGGGAATACCGGCTGATCGGCTACGAAAACCGGGCGCTGACCGAGCAGGATTTCTCGAACGACAAGGTCGACGCCGGCGACATCGGCGCGAGCCACCAGGTGACCGCGCTCTACGAGATCGTCCCGGCCGGCGCGAAGGGCTGGCTCCCCGACCGGCATTTCGCCGTGAACCGCCGCGACGGGGCCGGCGCCGCGAATGGCCAGCTTGCCTGGCTTCGGCTGCGCTACAAGCTGCCCGACGCGAGCGAATCGAAGCTGATCGAGCAGCCGATCGCCGCAAGCCTCGTCGATTCGGCCGGGCCGCCGCGCGGCGACACCGCCTTCGCGGCGGCGGTCGCGGGGTTCGGCCAGAAGCTCAGGCACGACCCGTGGCTCAAGGACTTCGCCTTTGCCGACGCGCGAAGGCTCGCCGCCGCCTCGGTCGCGGGCGACTATTGGCGCCGCGAGTTCCTGCGGCTGGTGGATCTGGCGGACAAGGGCGGCAGGGCCTCGGCGGGCCGCTAGGGCTTGCCAAGCGCGCGGCGGCCCGGCTTAGCGAGCCGATGAGCCCCGCCATCCTCGTCCTCGCCGGCCGCCGTTCGGCCACGCCCGATCCGCTCGCCGTCGCCGCGGGGGTCAGCCACAAGGCCCTGGTGCCGGTGAAGGGCGAGGCCATGGTCGGCCGGGTGCTTCGGATCGCGGAGTCAGCCTGGCCGGACGCCCGGCTTTTCGTCTCGGTCGACGACTTCCCGGCCATCGCGGCCGAGCCCACCGTCGCCCGCCTGGTCGCCTCGGGCCGGCTGACGCCGCTCGAGGCTCGGCCGAACATCGTCGAGAGTGTGGTCGAGGCGAGCCGGGCCACCGGCTTTCCCTTGCTGATCGTCACCGCCGACAACGTGCTGATGACTCCCGAAGGGATGCGCTCGATCCACGAGGAAGGGGAACGAACCGGCGCGGACGCGATCGCGATGATGGCGGAGAAGGAGGACATCCTCGCCGCCCACCCCGACGGCCAGCGCCGATTCTACGCCTTCCGCGGCGGGGCCTATTCGAACTGCAATCTGTTCTGGCTCGGCAGCGCGCGCTCTCTCCAGGCGACCGAGAGCTTCCGGCTCGGCGGCCAGTTCGCCAAGCACAAGAGGCGCGCGGTGAAGGCGCTGGGCCTCACCACCCTGCTCCTCTACGTCTCCCGGCTGCTGACCCTGGAAGGCATGTTCCGCCACTTCTCCCGCCGCTTCGGAATCGCGATCCGCGCGCTCGTCACGCCCGACGGGCGCCTCGCCATAGACGTCGACAACGAGCGCACCCACCGGGTCGCGGAGGAGATACTCGCCCGCTCTTGAATGCGGCCATTGCGGGCGGGACCAGCGCCGGGCCGAAAACGGCTCTGCAACCAAAGCCATAACGGCTGGTTCTTCGATTCAACCAGGAACGGACGCGGGTGGGGCCGAAAGGAGCCCAGTATGTTCCGGCGTATGATGGCTGTCTTGCTGCTCGCGGCTCCTTCCGCCGCCGCGTTCGGCCAGAGTGACGAGAATATGGGCGGGTGGGCGCTGGCCACGATGCCCAACGGATGCATGGTGCAGGCGACGTCGCCGCAGGGCACGATGCTGACCATCTGGGGTTTCGCCGGCGCCGACAAGCTGGCCTTCCTGCTCCAGAACCGCGAGTGGAACAGCCTTCAGGACGGCCGCAGCTATGCGCTGAGCCTCAGCTTCGAGGACGCCCGCGCCTACCCGGTCGACGCCACCGCGCGCGAGCATATCGACAGCGACGGACCCGGACTGTTCTTCACCGTCGCGCCCGGCGGGCCGACCAGCAGCACCTTCCTCACCGCCTTCACCAGCGCTCGGGGCATGCGGATCAGCCAGAACGGGCACAATTTCGACACGCTTCCGCTGGCCGGAAGCAAGGCCGCGGTCGGAGCCCTGGCGAAATGCCTCGCCCAGCGCTGGTCGGCCGGTGCGCCCGCGTCGAACGACGACGATTCGAAGCCGGCGCAGGACGGCGCGACCACCATCTAGCCGCCAGCCGTGAGCCAGCGGTCGCGCATCCAGCGCTCGGCGGCCGCGACGATTTTGGCGGCGTAACCCGGCATTCCCGGGCCAATCAGCGGCAAACCGAAGGTCGCGACGGTGGCGGCGACGCCTTCATCGTCGCAAGAGCGTCCGGCCGCCGCGGCGTGACGGGCTATCTCGAGCTCCTGGCCCCAGAAATAAACCGCGGCGGCCGCGACATTCGCCTGCATCCGGCGGACCTCGGCAACCCGGTCGCCGCCGACAAGGGGCTGCCAGATGTCGGGGATCATCAGATCGACGGACTCGGCGGGGCGATAGTCGAACGCGTCCCCTTCGACGATTTCGAGCTTCGCCTTGTCCGCCGGATCGAGCTGCGAAAAGATGTCGAGCGCCTGGTGAAGGGCGATCACCTGCGGATCGCGTTCGACGACGGTGACACGAGTCACCGCGGGAAGGGCGGCGGTCGCCGCCGCCGCCCAGCCGAGGCCGAGGCCGAGGATGAGGACATGGCCCCGCCCCGCCCTGATGCCGATCTCCTCGCTCTCGATCTCGAGCGGCGAGATCGACATCCAGGTCTCGCCGTCACGCAGCAGCGCCGGCATTCCGGACACGATCGACGGGCCGCTCCAATAGCCCGGCGCGAAGCCGATGGCGCCGATCACCACTTCCCAACGGCCGTGCGATGCCGGCCGGTAGGCCGGCATGAACAGCGCGCCCTCGAACCAAGGCTCCTTCATGAGAGGAACCTATCCGCTGCCCGGCGTCCTTGAAAGCCGACGGATCAATTCACTTGAGCACCCCGCGAGGCTGTAATAGCTTCACCTCCGCAACGATCTCGTCGGATCGCCGCCAGTTCCGTTTCAGTCGGCGTAAGACGAGGCCGGTCGGCCTCGGAATCCTTTGGGGAAGGAAGCCAGGCGATGCGCGGTTCCATCGAAAAGAATTATTTTGCGCGTGTGGGTTTCTGCTTTGCGTTGAGCACGGCGATGGGTCTTGGCGGCTGCAATCGCGGCGAACCGTCGGGGCAGCCGGGCGACGTCCACAACGCCTCCGCCTCGACCGGCGGCTCTCCGTGTCCCAAAGGCGCCGCGCCCCAGCTCACTCCGACCATGCCGATCGCCGCCGGAAACTCGACTTCGCCCGGCGCCGCGGCCGACGTCGATTGCTTCGCCTGGCAGTCGTTCATCGCTCTCAACTGGCCGACGGGGACCGGCGTGACCGTGAAGGATTTCGGCAAGCCAGGCGACATCAGCCCCACCGTCTGGGAAACCTATCGCGAGGCGGCCGAAGTGTTCGGCGACGGCTCTTCAGCGACCCAGGCGGGCGGGGTCAAGCAGCTGAGCCGGACCTCCAAGTTCGGAACGATCGACCTCAGCGACATCTTCCAGGCCGGGAGCGGCAACCACTGGCTGACCAGCCAGCGCGGCGACGTCACGCATTACGAGATCCGGCTCAACGACGCGGAATTCAAGTTCATCACCACCCAACCGAATTTCGACCTTCGCACCCGGGCCGGCCAGCTCGCCTGCGCCCAGCAGCCCGGCAAGCCCGATCCCGAGGTATTTCCGCCGAGCGGTCATATTGGAGGCCTGAACTTGCCCTCGGGAAGCTTTGCGGGCTGGGTCGACACCGACTGCACCGGAAAACCGACCGTCTATAGCGGCAAGGACCGGGTCGGCTCGATCGAGATCAAGGCGGCGTGGATCCGGCTGCCGGACGACCACAGCCTCGACTATCGCTACAAGACCGCGATGGCCCGGGTCTGGGATCCGAAGACCAAGAAGAGCGTGAACGCGACGGTCGGTCTGGTGGGCCTCCATATCCTTCGCAAGACGCCGGGTGCGCAGCAATGGCTATGGTCGACGTTCGAGCAAATCGACAATTCGCCGGACGAAGGCGGAGCCAATGGCTGGTCGGCGCCCAAGCTCCCGACGCAGGGGCAGCGCAAGCCGTCGCCGGGCTATACCTATTTCAACCCGCAATGCGACCCGAAGAAGGACCCGACCTACGGCTGCCGCCACAATTTCCCGCCGAGGCCCTGCGGCACCGGCGGCATCTGCATGCCCTTCGATGCTCCGATGCAGGTCACGCGCCTCAATCCGGTCGACGACACGGCCAATACGGTGACCGGCTATGTGTGGGGCCTGCTCGCGCAGCAGGCGCCGAATTCGGTGTTCAACTACCACCGGCTGATCAACGTCCAGTGGCCGAGCAAGAGCGTCAGGCTTCAGTCGCAGACCAGGCTGCCCGCGCCGATGGGCGACCCCGTCCCGGTCGGAGCCAAGGGCGGCAAGGGCCAGATCGTCGCCAACACGTCGTTGGAGACGTTCCAGCAGAACTCCGCCTCGTGCATGGACTGCCACGCCAATTATGCGAGCATCGCCACTCCGCAGCTGCTTCAGACGGGCGGCAACGGGCTCCGGCTGATCACCCACCAGAGCGCCGGGGCCTATGCCTCCGATTATTCCTTCATCTTCGGAGCCGAGACCAAGCGCTGAACGGGGCTACACGTCGAGATTGGCCACGTTGAGGGCATTCTCCTGGATGAAGTCGCGGCGGGGCTCGACGACGTCGCCCATCAGTCGGGTGAAGATGTCGTCGGCGACGTCGGCCTGGGCGACCTCGACCCTGAGCAGCGAGCGGTTGTCCGGATCGAGCGTGGTCTCCCAGAGCTGGTCGGCGTTCATTTCGCCGAGGCCCTTGTAGCGCTGGATCGACAGGCCCTTGCGGCCGGCGGCGAGAATCGCCTCGAGCAGCTCCGTCGGCCGGCGGACGAGACTTCCGCGCGGGTCTGGCGCCTTGTCGGGCGACGGACCGAGCGCGGCGCCCGGCGTGTCCTCTTCCTGCGCCGGCTCTTCCGCCGACGCGGCGGCGCTCTTCAGCGAGACGAGACGAGCCTGGGCGGCGTAGGCGTTCGCCTGCTCGGTGGCGAGTCCGTGAAGCTTGCGGGCCTCGGCCGAG
>Ga0206353_10679316_pt1 | contig 10640 bp, 10 predicted proteins | sample DielMetaTC5am4_FD_146436 | JGI IMG/M metagenome (GOLD analysis project Ga0206353, IMG submission 146436) | Corn rhizosphere microbial communities from Kellogg Biological Station, Michigan, USA - Diel MetaT C5am-4 (Metagenome Metatranscriptome)... | ecosystem: Host-associated > Plants > Roots >...
CGCACCAAGCAGGTCGAGCTCGACGGTGTGGACGACGAGCCAGAACCCGAGGGCAACCTTCCCTGGTGGCGGCGCAACAAGTCGCAGCGCGAGGAGGACCCCGAGTACGACGCGGAGCCGGTGGACGGACTCACGGAGGTCTTCGGGAAGGGCGAGCGCGGGAAGGGCGAGTTCGCGACGGCCCTCGAGCCCGATCCGACGAGCGATCACTACAACACCGAGGTGCTGAGCGAGCTCGCGCACGCGGAGGACGCGCTGCAGCGGTTCACAGGAGAGCAGCCGCCCACCGCCGTGGCGCCGCTTCCCGGTGCGGCAGGCCTTCCCGGCGCTGGCGGCCTTCCCGGCGCTGCCGCGGTGCTTCCGGGCTTCCAGGCGGGCGCCGAGGACTTCGACGAAGACGCCGCACCGCCCGCTCTGCCGCAGCCGACGGCCCCCTACAACCTGCCATCGGCGTCCATGCTCTCGGCCGGGACGCCCGCGAAGACGCGCTCGGGCGCGAACGACGAGATCGTCGCGGCCATCACCGAGGTGCTGACGCAGTTCGGGGTGGATGCGAAGGTCACCGGCTACTCACGTGGCCCGACCGTCACGCAGTACGAGATCGAGCTCGGCCCGGGCGTCAAGGTGGAGCGCGTCACCGCCCTCAGCAAGAACCTCTCGTACGCGGTGGCGAGCAACGAGGTGCGCATCCTGTCGCCCATCCCGGGCAAGAGCGCTATCGGCGTGGAGATCCCCAACAGCGACCGCGAGATCGTGTCCCTCGGCGACGTCCTGCGCTCGCCGGCCGCGACCAAGAGCGTCCACCCGATGACGATCGGCGTCGGCAAGGACGTCGGCGGCGGCTACGTCGTGGCGAACCTCGCGAAGATGCCGCACCTCCTGGTCGCCGGCTCCACCGGCTCCGGAAAGTCCAGCTTCGTCAACTCGATGATCACGAGCCTCCTGATGCGCGCCAAGCCCTCCGAGGTGCGGATGGTGCTCATCGACCCCAAGCGCGTCGAGCTGACGATCTACGGCGGCGTCCCGCACCTCATCACCCCCATCATCACGAACCCGAAGAAGGCGGCGGAAGCGCTGCAGTGGGTCGTGAAGGAGATGGATATGCGGTACGACGACCTGGCGAGCTTCGGCTTCCGCCACATCGACGACTTCAACCGCGCCGTGGTCAACGACGAGATCGTGCTGCCGGCGGGCAGCGAGCGGAAGCTCAAGCCGTACCCCTACCTCCTCGTGGTCGTCGATGAGCTCGCCGACCTGATGATGGTCGCTCCGCGCGATGTGGAGGACTCAATCGTCCGCATCACGCAGCTCGCGCGTGCGTCCGGCATCCACCTGGTCCTCGCGACGCAGCGGCCCTCGGTCGACGTGGTCACGGGCCTCATCAAGGCGAATGTGCCGTCCCGCCTCGCGTTCGCGGTCACCAGCGTCACCGACTCGCGGGTCATCCTCGACCAGCCGGGTGCGGACAAGCTCATCGGGCAGGGCGACGGGCTCTTCCTGCCGATGGGCGCATCCAAGGCGATCCGCGTGCAGGGCGCGTGGGTGAACGAGGCCGAGATCCAGAAGGTGGTCGAGCACGTCACGCGTCAGGCGCGGCCGGAGTACCGGCAGGATGTCACCGTCGGCGCGGAGCGCAAGCAGATCGACTCCGACATCGGCGACGACCTCGAACTGCTGCTCGCGGCGGCAGAGTTGGTCGTGTCCTCCCAGTTCGGTTCCACGTCGATGCTGCAGCGCAAGCTGCGGGTGGGCTTCGCCAAGGCCGGCCGCCTCATGGACCTGCTGGAGTCGCGCGAGATCGTCGGGCCGTCCGAGGGATCGAAGGCCCGCGACGTGCTGGTCACGGCCGAGCAGCTCCCGCAGGTCATCGCCCGGCTGCGAGGCGAGGAGCCGCCCGGTGGTGCGCCCCAGGCGGCGCCGCCCGTGCAGCGCCCGGTCGAGCCGGCCCCCATGGCCGAGGAGGACCGGTACGGCGCCGACCCCGTCGCCGAGATGACCGCGGGTTATCCTGAGGTCGACGGCGACCCGGACGACGACGCCTGGCAGTTGACGGGCAGAGAGTAGAAGACCGCGATGTCGGTGCCCGACACGCCTCCGCCCGCAGCGGCGGACGGCGGAGCAGACCGCGTGAGCAACTGGAACCTGCCCAACGCGATCACGATCGTGCGCATCCTGCTCGCTCCGCTGTTCTTCTGGATGCTGCTCACCGATGCCGGCCACGACGGGTGGCTGCGCTGGGCCGCGACCGTGCTGTTCATCCTGGCGATCGCGACGGACGGTGTGGATGGGGCGCTCGCCCGTCGCAACGGAATGGTCACCGATCTCGGCAAACTCCTCGACCCGATCGCCGACAAGGTGCTGACCGGAGGTGCGCTCGTCGCGCTGTCCCTGCTCGGCGAGCTGCCGTGGTGGGTCACGGTCGTCATCCTCGTGCGCGAGGTCGGCATCACCGTCTACCGCTTCGTCGTCATCCGCCAGGGCGTCATCGCGGCATCGCGCGGAGGCAAGATCAAGACCATCGTCCAGTCCGTCGCCATCTCGCTGGCGCTCGCGCCGCTGTGGACGATCCTGGGGGACTGGGTCTTCTGGGTGAACGGCATCGTCATGACGGCGGCCGTCATCCTGACGGTGTGGACGGGCATCGACTACCTCTGGCAGGCCTGGAAGGGGCGGAGGGCGAAGCGTGCCGTCGGCTGAGCGGGACGACACGGCCGGGGTGGTCCGCACGTTGATCGACCGGCGCCTCACCATAGCTGTGGCGGAGTCCCTGACCGGAGGGATGCTGACCGCTGAGCTGACGAGCGTGCCCGGCGCTTCCGCTGCGGTGCTCGGAGGAGCCGTCGTCTACGCCACCGAGCTCAAGCACTCGCTCCTCGGCGTGGATGCCGCACTGCTCGCCGCCGAAGGGCCCGTGCATCCCGAGGTCGCGCGCCAGCTCGCAGCCGGCGTGCGGGAGCGGCTCGCGGTGGATGGGCGTCCGGCGGATCTCGGCGTCGCCACCACCGGGGTCGCCGGGCCCGACCCGCAAGGCGGGCAGCCGGTGGGCACCGTCTACCTCGGGATCGCAACGGCGGCGGGGGCGCGTTCGATCGCGCTGAGCCTGTCCGGGAACCGCGAAGAGATCCGTCGCCGGACGGTCGCCGAGGCCGTCGGGGCGCTGGCCTCCGAGCTTGGCATAACGATTGTGTAAATACCCGTATTACCGCGGGAATACGGGGCGTTTCCGGCTCGTTACACCTGCTGCATTCACAAGAAAAGCCCAGTAGCCCTCGATATCGTGGAGCAGAGGATGCGGTACATTCGTATCCCATCGATACGTCGGCAGGGTAAGAGAGGGAGGCTCCGAATGATTCTTGTACGTCAGGAAATCGGCGACGTGCTCAGGGACTTCCGCCTGCAAAAGGGTCGCACGCTCCGCCAGGTCGCCAGTAAGGCGAGCGTCGCGCTGGGCTATCTCAGCGAGGTCGAGCGCGGTCAGAAGGAGGCGTCGAGTGAGATCCTCGCCTCGGTGGCCGACGCGCTGGAGACCCCGGTCTCCGTTATCATGCGCGAGGTCGGTGATCGGATCGCCGTGCTCGAGGGTCTCGAGCCGGTGATTCCGGATACCGTTCCGGACGAGTTCGTCACGGCGATGGGCTCGGATCTGGTCGCGCGCTGATCAGAACGCCTGGAAGGACGCCCCGCGACTGCGGGGCGTCCTTCGTTTTCCCTCCCTCCACTCTTCTGAAGTAAGGACCCATGAAGCTCAGCGAGTTCCAGCGAGCCGTGTCGGACGAGTTCGGCCGCTCCTATGGCCAGGCGCTCCTCACCGATCTCGTGCTCGGCGAGCTCGGTGGCCGGACAGCCGCGGAGGCCCTCGCCGCCGGCCGTGCGCCGCGCGAGGTCTGGCTGGCCCTGTGCAAGGAGGCCGGGGTACCGGCCTCGCATTGGTACGGGGCGGGAAAGCCCGCGCCCAAGCGCTGAGGGCTTGCGACACGCCGATCCGAACCTCTCGAAGATATGTTCGGATCTGGCTACACTTCTTCACAACGGCAGTCGAAAACCGGTTGTCCACAGATCGCACGTCCTTCGCTTCGAGTGTCGGACGTCACTCCTAGAGTCGAACCGTAGCGAAGCCACGAAGGAGAACCGCAATGCCATCACCCGCAGACCGCGAGAAGGCGCTAGAGACCGCCCTTGCGCAGATCGACCGCCAGTTCGGAAAAGGCTCGGTCATGCGACTGGGCAGCGACGAGCGCGCACCGGTCGAGGTCGTTCCCACCGGATCGATCGCACTCGACGTCGCACTCGGCATCGGTGGCCTGCCGCGCGGCCGCATCATCGAGATCTACGGCCCGGAGTCGTCGGGTAAGACCACACTGACGCTCCATGCGATCGCCAACGCGCAGCGCGCAGGCGGCATCGCCGCCTTCATCGACGCCGAGCACGCGCTCGACCCGGAGTACGCCCGCAAGCTCGGGGTCGACATCGACGCGCTCTTGGTGTCGCAGCCCGACACCGGTGAGCAGGCGCTCGAGATCGCCGACATGCTGGTGCGAAGCGGCTCCATCGACCTCATCGTCATCGACTCCGTGGCGGCCCTCGTGCCGCGCGCCGAGATCGAGGGCGAGATGGGCGACTCGCACGTCGGCCTTCAGGCCCGACTGATGTCGCAGGCGCTCCGCAAGCTCACCGGCGGTCTCAGCCAGACCAACACCACGATGATCTTCATCAACCAGCTGCGCGAGAAGATCGGCGTGTTCTTCGGCAGCCCGGAGACGACGGCCGGTGGTAAGGCGCTCAAGTTCTACGCCTCGGTCCGCCTCGACATCCGGCGCATCGAGACCCTGAAGGACGGCACTGAAGCGGTCGGCAACCGGACCCGCGTCAAGGTCGTCAAGAACAAGATGGCCCCGCCCTTCAAGCAGGCCGAGTTCGACATCCTCTACGGTGTCGGTATCTCGCGTGAGGGCAGCCTGCTCGACTTCGGTGTCGAGCACGGTCTCGTCAAGAAGTCGGGCGCCTGGTACACCTACGAGGGCGACCAGCTCGGCCAGGGCAAGGAGAACTCGCGCAACTTCCTGATCGCGAACCCGGACGTCGCGGCCGAGATCGAGCAGAAGATCAAGATCAAGCTGGGCATCGTCGCCGACCCGAACGCGGTGGTGGAAGCGCCGTCGAACGTCGGGTCGATCGAAGAGAAGCTGCAGGCGCGCAAGGGCGCTTGAGCGTGTCCGTCGCCTCCCGAAGGAGATCCTCGTGGTGGTGAAGTTTCCGTCGTCGTCTGAGGGCGACGCGAGCGGTGGGTCGTCGGGCGACGCGCAGCAGCGTCTCGCTCCGGTGACTCCTCTCCGGCGATCCGCCCCTGGCAGGAGTGCCGGCGACGACCATCCGTCGCAGGGGAAGGTCGCCCGTCCGGTCGTCGGGCTGCGCTCCGCAGAGCCGGGCGGCGGCGAGCCACAGGTCGGCCGGCCGAGTGAGAGCACGCAACGTGACTCCGCGGTGTCCGACGGCGGGTGGAACAACACCTGGGGCGGGGGACCCAGCTCGCGAGCGGCGGAACCTGCCGCCGAGGAGGACGAGGAGACGGCGCGCCAGACGCGCAAGACGTCCGGCGTCGCCATCCGTCAGCTCGCACGGCGGGGGATGTCGCGGTGGGAACTGGAACAGGTGCTGATCCGTCGCGAGATCCCGCCGGAGGTCTACGGTCCTGAGCTCGACCGGCTCGAGACGTTGGGTGTGATCGACGATGCGTCCCTGGCGACGACGTTGGCGTTCACGCAGCACAGCCGCAAGGGACTGGGACGTTCGGCGATCGAGCAGGAGTTGAAGCGTCGCCACATCGACCCGGAGCTGATCGGGCTCGCCCTGGCCGACATCGGCCAGGACGATGAGCTGGAACGCGCGATCGAGCTCGCCATGAAGCGGATCGGCCAGCTCGAGGGCTACGACGACGAGACGGCACGCCGGCGCCTGCACGCGTTTCTCGCCCGCAAGGGCTACGCGTCCGAGGTCGTCCGTCAGGCGATGGAGGCCGCCTTCACCGGCCGACGTTCCCGCGGCGGCTCGGGCGTCCGCTTCCAGTGACGGCTGCGTAGACTTGTCGCCATCATGAGCATCCTGGAACAACGCAGCGTCATCGAGCCCTCGGAGGCGGCCGTCCGCCCGGACGGCCGGGCGCGGACGTACGAGGTGCGCACGTTCGGCTGCCAGATGAACGTCCACGACTCCGAGCGACTCAGCGGTTCTCTCGAAGCGGCCGGCTACGTCCCGGCCGACGGCGAAGAGGCGGACATCGTCGTCATCAACACGTGCGCCGTACGCGAGAACGCGGACAACAAGCTGTACGGCAACCTCGGACACCTCGCGGGCGTCAAGAGGCACCACGAGGGCATGCAGATCGCAGTCGGCGGGTGTCTTGCACAGAAGGACAAGAACGTCATCCTCGAGAAGGCGCCCTGGGTGGATGTCGTGTTCGGCACCCACAACATGGGCTCGCTTCCGAGCCTTCTCGAGCGTGCCCGTCACAATGACGCCGCAGAGATCGAGATCCTCGAATCGCTCGAGACGTTCCCCTCGACGCTCCCCACCAAGCGCGATTCCTCCTACTCCGGCTGGGTCTCCATCTCGGTGGGCTGCAACAACACCTGCACGTTCTGCATCGTGCCGTCCCTCCGAGGCAAAGAGAAGGACCGTAGGCCCGGCGACATCCTCGCCGAGATCCAGGCGCTCGTGGACGACGGCGCGATCGAGGTGACCCTCCTCGGTCAGAACGTCAACTCGTACGGCGTCGAGTTCGGAGACCGTCAGGCCTTCAGCAAGCTGCTCCGCGCGGCCGGGCAGATCGACGGCCTGGAGCGGATCCGCTTCACCAGTCCGCACCCGGCCGCATTCACGGACGATGTCATCGACGCGATGGCGGAGACGCCCAACGTCATGCCGCAGCTCCACATGCCGCTGCAGTCCGGCTCCGACCGCATCCTGCGCTCCATGCGGCGGTCCTACCGCTCGGAGAAGTTCCTCGGGATCCTCGACCGCGTGCGCGCCTCGATGCCCGACGCCGCCATCAGCACGGACATCATCGTCGGCTTCCCGGGCGAGACCGAAGAGGACTTCCTGGAGACGATGCGGGTCGTCGAGGCCGCACGGTTCGCCTCCGCGTTCACGTTCCAGTACTCGATCCGGCCGGGCACGCCGGCCGCCACCATGGCGGACCAGGTACCCAAGGAGATCGTGCAGGAGCGCTACGAGCGCCTCGCAGCGCTGCAAGAGCGTATCTCCTGGGAAGAGAACCAGAAGCTGATCGGTCGCGAGGTCGAGCTCCTCGTCGCCAACGGCGAAGGACGCAAGGACGCCGACACCCACCGGCTCAGCGGACGCGCGCGCGACAGCCGCCTCGTTCATTTCGACGTGCCGGCCGGTTCCGCGACACCGCGTCCCGGCGATGTCGTCACCGTCCGCGTGACCCAGGCGGCGCCGCATCACCTCATCGCCGATGCGACCGACGGTTCTCCGCTGCGCATCCGCCGGACGCGCGCGGGCGACGCGTGGGATCGCGCGGAGGCCGAGTCCTGTGCGGTCCCCGCGCACGGTTCGGAGGCCGGCGCATCGGCCGGCCGCGTCTCGCTCGGCCTGCCGAGCCTGCGCGTCCGCGAACCGCTCACGTCGCCGGGCGTCGGCACGATGCCGATCTACGACCCGGCGGACGAGCAGCGCTGAGCGAGACATCCACTCGGCCCCTCGTCGCCATCGTCGGCCCGACAGGGACCGGCAAGACCGACCTGTCCCTCGCTCTCGCCGAACGCCTCCTCGCCGCAGGGCAGCCGGCCGAGATCGTCAATGCGGACGCGATGCAGCTCTACCGCGGCATGGACATCGGAACGGCCAAGCTGCCGTCCGACCACTGGCGCGGCATCCCGCACCACCTCTTCGACCTGCTCGACGTCACCGACGAGGCCACCGTCGCCGCCTACCAGCCGCGGGCGCGGTCCACGATCCGGGACATCCTGGAGCGAGGCGCCGTCCCCATCCTCGTCGGCGGTTCCGGGTTGTACGTCTCGAGCGTGCTCTTCGACCTGCGCTTCCCCGGAACCGACCCCGAGCTCCGCGCCCGGCTCGAGGCGGAGCTCACAGAGCACGGACCCGGGATGCTGTTCCAGCGTCTCGCGGAGCTCGACCCGGGAGCCGCTGCGCGGATCGGCTCGCGCAACGGCCGCCGCATCGTCCGCGCGCTCGAGGTCGCCGAGCTCACCGGGACAGCGGTGAGCGGCACACTCCCGGACGAGGCGCCGCTCTGGCATGAGCGCGCCGCCATCGTCGGCCTCGCCGCTCCCCGCGACGAGCTCGTTGCTCGGCTCGACGCCCGCGTCGAGCGCATGTGGGCCGACGGGCTCCTGGATGAAGTGACCGACCTGATCCCGCACGGCCTCGATCGCGGCGTCACCGCCCGCCGCGCCATCGGCTACGCGCAGGCGCTGGCCGAGCTCCGTGGCGAACTCACCCGCGCCGAGGCGATCGCGCAGACCCAGCAGCTGACCCGCCGCTACGCGCGGCGCCAGGTCAGCTGGTTCAGGCGCTACCCCCGCATCCAGTGGCTCGACTACGACGCCGCCGATCTGGTGGATGCGGCGCTCGCGCTCGTCGACGGCCCGGGCGTCGACCGAGCACCCGCGGAGGATCGCTAGGCTGGGACGCATGGCGACCATCCACTTCACCAAGGGTCAGGGCACGGGCAACGATTTCGTGCTGTACTCCGACCCGGAGGGACGCCTGCCGCTCACGCCGGCCCAGATCGCCGAGATCTGCGACCGGCACTTCGGCATCGGGGCCGACGGCGTCATCCGCGCGATCCGCTCCGAGCACCTGCCCGAAGGGGAGGCGGCGCTGGCGGAGGACGACGGCGCCACCTGGTTCATGGACTACTCCAACGCCGACGGCTCACCCGCCGAGATGTGCGGCAACGGTATCCGCGTCTACGTCCGCTATCTGCTCGAGACGGGACTCGCGGAGCTGGACGAGGGCGCGACGCTCGCCATCGGCACCCGGTCCGGGGTGCGGGATGTGCAACGCAGCACGATCGGCTTCCAGGTCGACCTCGGCCGTTGGGACCTCGCCGGCGGAGAGCCGCTGGTGCGCGCGAAGGAGCTGCCCGTCGCGCGTCCGGGCCTCGGCATCGACATGGGGAATCCGCACGTGGTGGTCGCCCTCGCCGACGAATCCGAGCTCGAGGCCGCCGACCTCTCGTACATCCCGCACCTGGATCCCGTCCCGGAGCACGGCGCCAACGTGGAGTTCGTGGTGCCGCTCGATCCGCTGGTGAAGGACGGCGTCGGCCGGATCCGCATGCGCGTGCACGAGCGCGGCAGCGGCGAGACCCTCTCCTGCGGCACCGGAGCGGCCGCCGCAGCCCTCGCTGTCCGCTATTGGGCCGGAGAGGCGGCGCCGAACAACTGGCGCGTCGACGTCCCCGGCGGGACCGTCGGCGTCCGCATGTTCCCCACCGAGGGCGGCGAGCACGTGGCCCTCTCGGGCCCCGCCGCCCTCACCTTCACCGGCACCCTCGACCTCGCCTGACCCCGCCCCGCCCGCACGCCCCCACCGCGCTAGCCCCACCGACGAGTACACAAAGTCTGCACGCGACACGCCGGTCGAGCGTGCAGTCTCTGCGGACTCGATAGTGGGGCGCAGGCCGTCAGGGCCGGGCGCGGACGCGGAGGACGCGGTAGCCCTTGGAGGTGGCGGCGCGGCTCGTGGACAGCTCCGGGAACGTCGTCTGCATCCAGCGGTGGAGGGAGTCGCTGCCCAGGTTCCGCTGGATGACGACCCACGCATCCGAGCCGGGCTCCAGACGCGGCAGCCAGCGCTCCAGGATGTTGTGCAGCTCGTTCTTGCCGACCCGGATGGGCGGGTTCGACCAGATCGTCGTGAATCGGACGTCGGCCGGAACATTATCCGGCGTCACGGGGTTTACATTGGTGAGACCGAGCTTCTGCGCATTCCTGCGCACCACATCCAGTGCTCGGGTATTGACATCGACGGCCCAGACGGTCGCGTGAGGGGATTCGAGAGCAAGTGTGAGAGCCAGCGGCCCCCAGCCGCAGCCGAGGTCGAGCAACTGACCGCCGGGCGGCGCCGCGGGGACATGGTCCAGCAGCACACGTGTGCCCATATCGACGCGCTCAGGGCTGAAGATCCCGTTGGCCGTCATGAGCTCGTAGCTCTGCCCGGCCAGGCGCGCGGTGAACGGGCGCAGGTTCAGCTCGCTCTCGGGCGCCGGGGAAAAGTAGTGATCTCCGCTGGCCATATGCAGACCGTACAGGACACGAACAAACTAGGGTTAACCCGGATCAGGGGAACTGAATGACTGATGACACAGACACCCGCGACCACGCCGCCGACGACGTCGTCGCCCGTGTGCTCGCGACCGAGCACAACCGTGCGACGGTGACGCTCTTCGGCGGGGACACCTCCCGCGCCCAGGCTCTGCAGGCGGACACGACCGCAGGCGGCCTCCACGACGGCGAGCAGCTGGAGCGCGAGGAGCGCGCTGCCCTCCGCCGCGTCGCCGGCCTCTCGACCGAGCTGCAGGACGTCACCGAGGTCGAGTACCGGCAGCTGCGCCTGGAGAACGTCGTGCTGATCGGCGTCTACTCGCAGGGCTC
>Ga0206353_11556317_pt1 | contig 10617 bp, 19 predicted proteins | sample DielMetaTC5am4_FD_146436 | JGI IMG/M metagenome (GOLD analysis project Ga0206353, IMG submission 146436) | Corn rhizosphere microbial communities from Kellogg Biological Station, Michigan, USA - Diel MetaT C5am-4 (Metagenome Metatranscriptome)... | ecosystem: Host-associated > Plants > Roots >...
CGAACATCCTCAACAAGATGCTCGAAATGAAGTCGTACAACAAGACATCCAAAGAGACCAGGAGCAGTATTCTCTTGCAAAAGAAGGAATACTACTGTAGAGTTGGATGTCTACGGTGTGAGCTTCAAGCATCCAAAGACTATAGTTTTGTTCAATGCTCTTGGTACTACACCTCCTAGAGCGGTAGATACTAAAGAGTTCTGTAAACAATATCTACTATTCGAAATAATAGATGAAGGTGGCGAAGAACCACCGAAGGAAGAAAACAATGACAGTATACGGTCCTTACGACCTCCCAGCATGGAAGACGATGCTGATGCTACGGGAGGACAATCAGAACATGAAGAAACTTGATGAAGCGAAGCATGCTATCGCTATCAAGTGTAATATTAACTGTCTCAAAGAGTTTTACAGGCAGACACTAGCTGCCTGATTTGGTGATATTATGAAGTTTTATAAAGTAGAACGTACTGATAATTGGAGCTACGATGATTACGATAGTTTCGTATGCGTTGCTAGTTCAGAAGATGAAGCTCGTCGTTTAAGTGCAGATGAATATTATACTTACATAGATGGTAAAGTTTATTTTAAATATTCAGATGGGACTATGAGAGAGTCCTCTGACTCTGGAGGTGGTTGGACTTCATTTGAGAATACTAAAGCTACTGAGATTAATCCGGCTAGCTATGCTAATGCCGAAGTGATACTTGCTTCTTTTAATGCTGGCTAATGACTGACTTTGAACCATTTCCTAAGATACCTCGTTGGTCTACTCAAGATATTATAATCACTGAGAAGATCGATGGAACTAATGCACAGATTGTAATTAATGACGATTGTACGGAACTTAAATGTGGAAGTCGTACTAGGTGGATTACACCTGACGATGACAATTACGGATTTGCAGGCTGGGCTGAGCGAAATAAAGACTCTCTGCTCCAGCTTGGGAAAGGAACTCATTTCGGTGAGTGGTGGGGGCTCGGAATACAGCGTTCTTACAACCTCCACAGGAAACAGTTTAGTTTGTTTAATACGCTTAGATGGAATACCGATGAGCAACAGGAACGTCTCCGAAGTATCGCTGACGTTAGCGTCGTTCCTATCCTTTATCAAGGTCCTTTCTCTGAGCAAGCAATAGACGAAACGATGGATAAACTCTGGAAGGGCGGCAGCGTAGCTAGTCCGGGCTTCCAGAACCCCGAGGGTGTTGTGATATACATGCCGGGAAGTAGAACACTATTTAAGAAAACTTATAAAGATAATATAAGCAAGTATCTACTTGAAAATAGTAATTGACATTGAGTGTAATGCTTTAGAGAACCCTGACCGAATATGGTTGGTGGTCTGTAAAGATATCGACACTAATGAACTGTTTAAATTTTACGATATAACTAGAAAGAAAGACGAACGTGAAAGACTTACTAGGTTTCTTGAAAGATGTACCGAAAGCGGTAATCTACTCATCGGGCACAATCTTCTTGGGTATGATTGGCCTATCTTATGTGCCTGCCTTGAGTTGGATACCGAGGTTATTCTGGGCAATGCTATTGACACACTCATAATCTCTAAGCTGGTTGATTACTCTCGTAGTGGTCATAGTATCGAAGATTACGGCATCGAGTTTGGTTTAGAGAAGGGGAAGTTCTCAGACTTCTCGAAGTATTCACCAGAGATGGAGACGTACTGTGAAAGAGATGTCGAGATATGTGAGCGTATTTATCGTAAGTATATTCGCTATATTCACAACAGTCTTCACCGTCCTAGCATTGATCTCGAACAGCAATTTCAGATTGTTGTTAATTCTTTGCGTAGCAGTGGTTTTTGCTTCAATCGTCCGCGCGCAGAACAGCTATTAGAAAAGGTATCTGTAAAGCTTCAGGAATTGGATAAACAAATTCTTGAAGCTTTCCCACCTAAACTTCGTTTAATTAGGGAAATACATCCTAAGGAGACTAAGTATGGCACGCTTTCTAAGACGGATTTCCGTTGGCTTTCTGATGGTGACATTACCGAGTTTAATGGTGGGCCTTTCTGCAGGTGCAGTTGGGAGTCTTTTAACCCTAGTTCTCACAAGCAAATCATTGACATCTTACACAATGCGGGATGGCATCCTGTCGATAGGACTAAAACCCACATCGATACCGAAAGAAATCTGGCTCAGCTCAGACGACGGAAAGGTGATATATCTGAGGTTCGTAACCTCACCGAAAAGCTGGAAGAATTAAAGAAGACAGGTTGGAAGGTCAATGAAGCCAACCTTGAAACGCTGCCAGTTAAGGCGCCATTGGCAGCACGCTTACTTACCAAGCGTATCCTACTTGAGTCCCGACGTCGGACACTCACTGAGTGGCTAGAGCTGGTTGCAGACGATGACCGTATCCATGGTAAGTTCTACGGCATTGGTGCTTGGACTCATAGGATGGCGCATCAGCATCCTAACACTGCTAATATTCCTAATGAGTTTGATACTCAAGGGAAGAAGAAATTACTTGGTAAAGAGTTACGATCTTTATGGTGCGCACCTAAGAACCGATTACTAGTCGGCGTGGATGCAGAAGGCATCCAGTTGCGCATCTTTGCTCATTACATCAATGATCCTGAGTTTACAGAAGCTCTTGTGAAGGGACGTAAAGATGACAAAACCGATCCACATTCGCTTAACCAACGGATTTTGGGCAGTGTCTGTAAATCTCGATCTGCTGCTAAGCGGTTCATATACGCGCTCCTCCTTGGTGCAGGACGTAGTAAACTTGCTGAAATCCTTGGAACCACGGAGGCTCAAACGGACGAGGCTCTTAGTCGTCTATTGGGACGATACACTGGATGGGCGAAACTCAAAGAGGAAGTGTTTCCAAAAGATGCGAAACGAGGTTGGTTCATTGGTTTGGATGGACGCAAGGTGCGCATCCCCGGAGACACAGAAGGTAGTAGAAAACACCTTGCTATGTCAGGCTATCTCCAGAATGGTGAAGCTGTATGTATGAAACTAGCCACACTGAAGTGGTGGTCTAAATTAGATGATTACGATGCTAAGTTAGTTAACTTCGTGCATGATGAATGGCAAGTAGAATGTCCAAATAATGTGGAGACAGCGATAACAATAGCAAAGACAATGGCAGATAGTTTAAGACAAGTTGGTGAAGATTTAAAATTGAATTGCCCATTAGCTGGTTCTTATTGGAATGATGATTTGAAGGATTATACAATTGCAACAAACTGGTCTAAAACCCACTGAAAAAGATTATTATGCAGGACCTTCGGTAGGATACACTACTGAAGAATTAGAACAAGCAATCGGGAAGGTAGTTCTCGATATGTTTGATGAAAGTGATTTACAAATAGTTTGGAAACCTAGATGAATTATGACGTAGACTATAGCTTTAAGACTGAACAGTGTGGTATTGTTTTGATTGAAGCAGATGATCCAGAACAGGCAAGTCTGTTCGCTAGGGAATATGTTATCGAAGAATTCCCTGAAGCAATGAATATTGAAATTGATAGTGTGAAAGAAGTTTGATTTGGCTAGTGAATATTTATACGTCCAAGGTAAGCTAAGTTGGGTGAAGTGTGATAAGCCTGACGAGTGGGGTAAATGGAAAGCTACTATCCATCCTACTCCAGCTAGCCTTGAGAAGATCAGAGACCTCCAAGCGGAGGGTCTGAAGAATGTCCTCAAGAAGGATGAAGATGGATATTACGTATCCTTCTCTCGTCCTACGCAGAGGATGCTTAAGGGTAAGGTAATTGGTATGGTTCCTCCGACCATCGTTGGTGAAGACGGAGCACCACTTAACAAAGCCATTGGTAATGGCAGTGACGGTATCCTGAAGCTTGAAGTCTATCAGCATAATACTCCCGGTGGTGGTAAAGCTAAGGCTGCTCGATTAGAAAGTGTTAAAGTAACTAATTTTATTCCTTTCGTTAGAGAGAAAGATTTAGACCCTCAGATGCTTAAAGTGACTGAGGGACTAGATAAACAAGAAGAGGAATTGTGGTAATTCATTAGAGTGTCTGAAACCTTAGCGGGTTAATCTTACGATGAAATAAGTAAGCGCTAAATTACTTACAGTAATCCAAAGGGCCAGTCTATCAAACAGAGCCAGACACAGAGGATAAAACATGTATAAATATATCTTAATAGTAATCGGTATAGCAGGGATTATTTACGTAGCTCCTGCAGCTTGGTATCTTATTAACATTGCATTCAGAGCTTTACCTTTCTGATTACTTTTCATTAGGCAATTATGCCAAACAGGAGATTAGAATGACACAGTTCGTTGCTTTTCTTGGTGGTCAGAATAGCGGAGTCACTACCCGCGACAAGGCTATCGAATGGGCTTCGAAACAGCTCGCCAACAATCACGGTCACAAAGAAGTTTTCATCGGTGAGATTGTGGCTGTCGTCGAGCGAACCACTCCGCCAATCTCTGTGCGTGATATCGAGCGTGATCAGTCGGTCTCGGATATTGCCGAGGCTGCGTAAGTTTTGGGAGCTACGGCTCCCTTTAGATAATTTTCATCAGTGGTGCAGAAACGTAGGAGCTTTAGGCTCAGCACACCCATTCTCAGTATATCTACTGAGGTAGATAGAACAGTAGGGAGACGACGGAGTTGCGATCCGTTCTGGTGAATAGCTGCTCGGTTTGACTGGTCCTGTCCAAAGGGATTAAAATTCCTTGAGCACAACCCCATTCTGCAGGTGTGATAATATCAGGTGCAGAGTGCAAGCAGCACAGGTTAGGCTGATCGCGCGTTAACTCGATGCAAGCTAAAACAGAGTGGCAAAGAGTCATGCCGAACGACTCAAGCGTGTACCGTTCTACCTACGCTGGCGACGTAAAGCCCGCTTAGCCACTGATTCGGTGGCGGCACAGGTCAATTAAACAGAACCGGCGCAACAATCCTGTACATACCGGCCAGCGAGCTGGCGTTGGGGTGTGGACCCGATAGTATGTACTGATTGTGGTAGTTTAGGAAGCTCAACCCGGATAACCACGTGGCCCCTGGGACTTCCAACAACGTCCGTTAAGCAGATAGGTTACAAGTTGGTAGAGATAGGACGATGCTTATCCTGTTCCCGAAGAGATTTCGGTGCCCCTGAGATCATGTAGGTGCGATTCCTACTTAAAGCTGAGATAGCGGCGAAGGATGCAGGTAAGTCGGGAAATGGCGGTTCGATCCCTCCAATGTTAGTGGTAACAACCCGGCGAGTATAAGCAAATCTCTTGCGATGATACGGGTAGTGTGAAAACTACTTCAGACCGGAAATTAGCGCCGGTACTTGTATATGGCCTTGAAGCTCGATGTTGGTAGATGGAACCAACAATGGTTCTTAACATCCCTCAAACTCCTTAAGCGTAAGTGTAGCTCTGAACTACACCTAGGCACTGTGTGCAAGCTCGACTACTGTCTCATTAGCAGCAAAGAGCAATGGATCAGGTGGATAGGCAATCATAGATTGCCGTAACGCCAACCGAAGGTTGGCTGTGTCGCTGTGGACCCATAACCCATACAAGCGGTGAGCTTGTGTCTATGACTAACGGGAAATCAACCACGGTAAGATCAGGACCGTTCCGGAAGTCTAACTTCTGGTTCACTCTCTGATGAACTGATTAGCGGTTCGAAACAGCAGTAGGGAGAAGTCCCTCACGAAGGTGATAAAATACTGGGCTGTTAGACCAAGGACTAGGCGTAAGTCCCAACTGGGTAGATACGGGGCCTTAGATGGTCATACGGCTACAAGGTAAGGCTGAAACTGAGATAGTCCCATCCAATCAATTCTAGTAGCGCCAGATTAGCGTGAACAACAGCAGAGACCAGTGGAGAAATACCATGACATTGCAGCACTTACTAGTGAAGAGGTCTCAACTTAGCTACACACAACTCGGACAACCTCCTTAACAAGAGGGGCATTCCGGGTGGGCACAGAAAAAGCCCACCCAAGCCCCCAATCAATGGAGATTACTATGCGAAACCATTACAGGACTTCGTTCGTCCAAGACTTGATTGAATTTGAAACCTTCCTCGAAGAACGAGAGAAGAAGAGCAAAGAAAAAGGTAAAGAAAAGGAAAAGCCTAAGACCCATCGATTTACCTTCACAGAAGGTATGTTGCTGGCATTCATGGCTCAGTACTTCCTTGGTCCAGCTATCCATGCATTTCTACATACACAGGGCCTACAATGAGCATCCATGACAAATGGTTCATCAGTGATACGCATTTCTTCCATGCGAATATCCTGAAGTTTACGGGCGATGACGGTAAACGTATTCGCCCTTTTAATAGTTTGGATGAGATGCATGAGATTATGATCCAGAATTGGAATAGTCTTGTAGATGATAACGATTATGTATATCATTTAGGAGATGTTACATTCCAATATCATGGTCCATTCAATAATCTGATGTCTCGTCTTAAAGGAAAGAAACGTCTGATTATTGGCAATCATGATAAACTCATGAACCCTAATCTCTTCAGATGGTTTGAAAAAGCAGAATTATGGAAGGGATTTAAGGAATATAACTTCACAGCTACGCATATCCCACTGAGGCTTGAGAGTCTCCGTGATGGTGCATTCTGTGTTCATGGGCATATCCATCAGAATATCATGGAAGACCCTCATTATATCAATGTCTGCGTCGAGCAGCGTAATTACACTCCTGTCCACATCGATGAGATTGGAGCAGAGATTAAGAAAGTAACTTGAAGAATATCTACCAACTCATACCCGATATCTACCAATTGGTAGGAGGGTCTCATGGCATCACCGATACTGCAGCATCCCATTTGGGAACTAATGTTGCGTACGCTATCCAGAAATCTCTCGGAGCACAAGAACGGCGTGGTTTACGTCTGTCAGGACTTGGGCCAGACTGTCCCAAAGCATTGTGGCACAGAGTTAACACACCACACCTTGCCGAGCCAATCCCACCCTATGCCCGTATCAAATACGCATACGGACACATCATAGAGCATCTAGCGATAGCTCTTGCTAAAGAAGCAGGTCATGAAGTCACAGGAGAGCAAGATGAGCTATCTGTCGATGGAGTTACTGGCCACAGGGATTGCATCATCGATGGTGCAATCGTTGATGTCAAATCTACTTCTAGTATGGGCTTTGCGAAGTTCAAAGATAAGACGATCGCTCAAGATGATGCTTTTGGTTATCTGGATCAGTTGGACGCCTATCTGGTGGGATCACTGGATGACCCTCTGGTCCGGATAAAAGACAAAGCTTATCTACTTGCTATTGATAAAACTTTAGGACATATGTGTTTATATGAACATCACATTAGAGAACGTTCCATCAGAGAACGAATTAAACAATATAAAGAATTGGTTGGATTACCGTCTCCACCTGCTTGTCAATGCAAGACTAAGCCTGACGGAAAGAGCGGTAATATATGTCTCGACGTTAAGGCTTCTTACAGCCCTTATAAGAAATGTTGCTTTCCCGAACTTCGGACATTCCTATACTCGTCAGGACCGAGATATTTAACTAAAGTTGTTAGACTTCCTGACGTTCCAGAGTTGACAAAGACAATTCATTGATGTAGAATAAAACATGGGTGATACTTTAAATTATAAACTTTGGGCTATTAAGGTAGAGATTAATAAACTTAAGAAGTTGATTAGACTTCTTCCAGATAGTTCTCATGTAGAAGAGAGACGGCAACGTCTAGCTAATCTACAGAAAGATTTAGCTGAGATTGAGTCGTAACGATTATCTTCTTAGACGTTTTGGAATTACGGAGCAGCAATATGAAACCCTTCTTGCAGAACAACAAGGACGATGTTTCATTTGCGGTAGAAAACCAGAAGAGTTTAAGAATAGGCTCGCCGTTGACCATAATCATGGTACGGGAGAAGTGCGGGGTCTCTTATGTTTCAGATGTAATAAATTCCAAATCGGAAGAAGAACACAAGAAGACATTAAAACGCTTAAACGAATTATTGAATATTTAGATAGAGAATATACTGGGTGGTTTGTTCCACCTAAGAAGAAACGAAAGAAAAGACGTGTACGACGAAGGGGAAGATAATATGTATACCAGAATGTATAACGAAGGTGAGTTTCGTTTTCATGGTACTACTATGTATTGGGTTGGTGTAGGCAGTGGTGCAGTAGGGGCAATCCTATTTGAATTCTTTCTGATGTGGTTGGCTAACTGGGTTTGACTGACTACGCTGCAGTTCTAGAAGTATATACACTGTCAGATATTCTAGAACTAAATGACATAACTGAGGAAGAAGCTTTAGAACATCTTGTTGAGCAAGGCTTCCTCAGTTTACCTAAAATAAGGCCGTTAGAGTTTGATTAAGAAATCAGGACACCCTAAGAGTAGGGGTGATCGCTTGAGAATTAATAAGAAAAAGGCTATGCATGATAATGCCAGCCCTGTTTATAAATTACTCAAAGAGAAGGAAGACTTAGATGCAAAAGCTTCCAGACTACAGAGAGATCGAACTGACACTTCACCGTCAGACAATCGTTGACCAAGTTGCTGCCTTCCTGTATGCAACAGGTATTGTAAGAGATGATGAGCATGTGTGTAATATTCAATTTAAGGAGTTGTTCGGAAACAGTGATGTAGAACTAGCTCCAATTAAGGTGTGTCTAAAGAAACACCAAGAAGTCGTTTTAAATAAGATTTGATTTCATCAAATCGTAATAAGATTTAATTAGGTTGATAACAACCCAAAGGAAAGAACAAATGAATGATATCGTCAATGCTGAAGTGGCTGTCGAAGCCGTTCCGGTCGTCGAAGCCCCTGCCATTGCCCCGGAAGTCACCGAAGAAGGTTTCGTCCAAGTCGGTGAAGGTCCCGTCGCCACCGAAATCCTCCCCCTCTAAGGTCAAACAGGCAACACCTTAGAGCAACTTGAGGGGAGTAGTAGCCGTGAATAGGCATACGCTCCCCTCTTTCTTTAGGTAAATATGAAGTCGTATAAAGAATATTGTGATTGGCAGAAGGTTAAACCCTTCTCTGATAAATCAAAGAAGTTGTATAAAATGTACTGCGAAACTATCTCTGTATCATCTGATTGTAATAGCTGTGTTCGTATGCCTAATTACCCAGTGAATATTTCATTTGCACCTTGCACTAATATGGCAGAAGCGGTGCCTGCCCAAAAGAAAGAAACGAAAATGTACGTAGATAACGACAAGCACATCGAGTCGAGCAAGATCAATTATCTCTCCAATCGTGTCGAAACCATCTGGTACCAGAAGCATGACGCTCTGCGTAAGCAGTTTGGTTTTCAGGATGACGCTGCTCCTGTGACTGCTCAGGAGATTGTTGACCGTATCACGGCTGGTAAGTTCGTCCTGAAGGCTGACTCGAAGGACAAGAGGAACTACGATTCCGTCCGTTATATCCAGTGGCGTGATCCGTCTGTCAAGGAAGATCAGGCTGGCTTCGATGCGGCTATGAAGCTGTTCGAGAAGGCTGTTCAGGATACTCGGGATATCGTTGCTATTGACACTCCGATCAACGCTCTGGCTGCTGTGAAGGCACTGGAAGCTTGGACTGTCCCTGCTACGACTACGACTACTGCTTGAGTAGCGCAATGCGTCTGTAGTCAGTGACATAGACTGACCTACTCAAAGAGAAACCCCGCTGGCTTGCACTTAAGCTGAAAGCAGCAGGTGCAAAGACTGAGACTACGACTGTACCTCCTGTAGAAGCTCCGAAGACTGATGTTGCTCTTCCGAAGGAAGGCGACAAGTGGGAGGAAGTTCATCTTCCTCCCGAAGCTACGTCTTGGTCCAACAAGGACAAGATCAAGTGGTGGGTTGGTGAAGTCGGCTACAAGCCTGAGGGCTACAAGCTGATGACAACGAAGGTCAAGCGTACGAAGGGAACCAAGATTGGTCTTCTCGCTCCGCTTGCTTCGACCAACGTTGTCGAAGAATCTCCGGTTAAGAAAGTGGAAACACCGGAAGTTCCTGTCGAGCAACCACAGCCGCAGAAGGATACCGCCCCACAGCATATCATTCCCGCTGTCAATGGCGATGTCATGCCGATCATCTCTCCGAAGCAGAAGCTTCTGCTTAAGACGAACTGGATGAAAGATGCCGAGGTCGTCAAACTGATCGGTGATGATCTCAAGACGTTGGCATACGATCCCAAGAAACTCCAGGAGTTTGAGGAGCAGTACGCCACTCTCGCAGATGGTCTCGGATTGAATGCCGAGCGTCTGTGGCTGTCGTTCGAAGCGTTGATGAAGCTTGGCCAGACTGACTTGAAGTCACTGGCAGTGTACGCGTTCAACTGTCAGAACGACGCCAAGAAGAAGGGTTTGGAGCTTACTGAGATAGCTCCGGCCAATCGCCGTCAGGCGATGTAACACCACTGTCCCCGTGGTGAGGTAGTACCTGCGTACGTTGGCTATGAGCGCAGGGTTTAGCCTACGGGTGGAGTTACAGTGTTACTCCACCCGTTTACCTTTCTTTTAATCTTTATGGAGAGAAACATGCTGTTCAAGACCTCGGCACAGGAACTGATGTTGCTCTTCCGAAGGAAGGCGACAAGTGGGAGGAAGTTCATCTTCCTCCCGAAGCTACGTCTTGGTCCAACAAGGACAAGATCAAGTGGTGGGTTGGTGAAGTCGGC
>Ga0206353_10109421_pt1 | contig 10611 bp, 6 predicted proteins | sample DielMetaTC5am4_FD_146436 | JGI IMG/M metagenome (GOLD analysis project Ga0206353, IMG submission 146436) | Corn rhizosphere microbial communities from Kellogg Biological Station, Michigan, USA - Diel MetaT C5am-4 (Metagenome Metatranscriptome)... | ecosystem: Host-associated > Plants > Roots >...
AGGAGACCCTCACCGACCCGTCCTACGCCGGTCAGATCGTCCTCATGACCGCGCCGCACATCGGCAACACGGGCACGAACGACGAGGACATGGAGTCCCGCCAGATCTGGGTCGCCGGCTACGTCGTCCGTGAGCCCAGCCGGGTCGTGTCCAACTTCCGCGCCCAGCGGAGCCTCGACGACGACCTCGTCGCGCAGGGCGTCGTCGGGATCAGCGGCATCGACACGCGCGCCGTGACCCGTCACATCCGCTCGGCAGGCGCCATGCGCTCCGGGATCTTCTCGGGCGCCGACTTCGACCTCAGCGACAGCGAGCAGCTGGACCTGGTGCTCGCCGGCGCGCCGATGAAGGGACGCAACCTGTCGGCCGAGGTCTCGACCGTCGAGCCGTACACGGTGCCGGCCGTCGGCGAGAAGGTCGGCTCCGTCGCCGTTCTCGACCTCGGCGTGAAGAAGTCGACGCTGGACAACCTGGCGTCGCGCGGCCTCGACGTGCACGTGCTGCCGCAGCAGGTCACCGCTCGGGATGTGCTCGACCTGGGCGTCTCGGCGCTGTTCTTCTCGAACGGCCCCGGTGACCCGCAGGCTTCCGACAAGCATGTCGCCCTGCTGCAGGAGACGCTGCGCGCCGGACTCCCGTACTTCGGCATCTGCTTCGGCAACCAGCTGCTCGGCCGCGCGCTGGGCCTCGACACCTACAAGCTGCCGTTCGGCCACCGCGGGATCAATCAGCCCGTGCTCGACAAGCGCACCGGCAAGGTCGAGATCACCGCGCAGAACCACGGCTTCGCCGTCCGCGCGCCGATCGACGCGACGTTCGACTCGCCCGCCGGCTTCGGCCGGGTCGAAGTGAGCCACTTCTCCCTCAACGACGACGTCGTGGAGGGGCTGAACTGCCTCGACCTCAACGCGTTCAGCGTCCAGTACCACCCGGAGGCGGCAGCCGGGCCGCACGACGCCAACTACCTCTTCGACCGGTTCCTGGACATGATCCACGCTGTTTCGACCACGCAGAACGACCAGGAGAACGACTGATGCCCAAACGCGACGACATCAACTCCGTCCTCGTCATCGGCTCCGGGCCCATCGTCATCGGCCAGGCGGTCGAGTTCGACTACTCGGGCACCCAGGCGTGCCGGGTGCTGAAGGCGGAGGGCGTCCGCGTCATCCTCGTCAACTCCAACCCGGCGACGATCATGACCGACCCCGACTTCGCCGACGCCACCTACGTCGAGCCGATCACCTGGCAGGTCATCGAGACGATCATCGCCAAGGAGCGGCCGGACGCCATCCTGCCGACCCTCGGCGGGCAGACCGCGCTCAACGCCGCCATGCAGCTGCACGAGCACGGCATCCTCGAGAAGTACGGCGTGGAGCTGATCGGCGCGAAGTTCGAGGCGATCCAGAAGGGCGAGGACCGCCAGATCTTCAAGGAGCTCGTCGTCGAGGCGGGCGCCGAGGTGGCGCGCTCCCACATCGCGCACACGGTGGAGGAGGCGCTCGAGTTCGCCGAGGACCTCGGCTATCCGCTCGTGGTGCGTCCGTCGTTCACGATGGGCGGCCTGGGTTCCGGTTTCGCGTACACGCCGGAGCAGCTGCGGCGGATCGCCGGGGACGGCATCCACCAGAGCCCGACCAGCGAGGTGCTCCTGGAGGAGTCCATCCTCGGCTGGAAGGAGTACGAGCTGGAGCTCATGCGCGACACGGCCGACAACACGGTCGTCGTCTGCTCAATCGAGAACGTCGACCCGGTCGGCGTTCACACCGGCGACTCGATCACGGTCGCGCCGGCACTGACCCTGACCGACCGCGAGTACCAGAAGCTGCGCGACATCGGCATCGACATCATCCGCGCCGTCGGCGTCGACACCGGCGGCTGCAACATCCAGTTCGCGGTGAACCCGGAGAACGGCCGGATCATCGTCATCGAGATGAATCCGCGCGTCTCCCGCTCATCGGCGCTCGCGTCGAAGGCGACCGGCTTCCCGATCGCCAAGATCGCGGCGAAGCTGGCCATCGGCTACCGGCTGGACGAGATCCCGAATGACATCACCAAGGTGACGCCGGCGAGCTTCGAGCCCACGCTCGACTACATCGTCGTGAAGGTGCCGCGGTTCGCGTTCGAGAAGTTCCCGGCCGCCGACCCGACGCTGACGACCACCATGAAGTCGGTGGGCGAGGCGATGGCGATCGGCCGCTCGTTCGCCAGCGCGCTGCAGAAGGCGCTGCGGTCGCTCGAGAAGCGCGGCTCCTCGTTCCACTGGGGGCCGCAGTCGCGGACCGTGGAGGAGCTGCTCGCGTCGATCGCCACGCCGACCGATGGCCGCATCGTCGATGTGCAGCAGGCGCTCCGCCTCGGCGCGACGGCCGAGCAGGTGTTCGAGGCGACCAAGATCGACCCCTGGTTCATCGACCAGATCGTTCTGATCAACGAGGTCGCCGAGCAGATCCGTACCGCTCCGACTCTCGACACCGACACCGTACGGTTCGCCAAGGACAACGGCTTCTCGGATGCCCAGATCGGCGAGCTGCGCGGCTTCGGCGAGGCCGATGTGCGCGAGGTGCGTCACATCCTCGGTGTCCGGCCGGTGTTCAAGACGGTGGACACCTGCGCGGGCGAGTTCCCGGCGCTCACGCCCTACCACTACTCCAGCTACGACCTGGAGACCGAGGTGGAGCCGAGCGACAAGCGCAAAGTCGTCATCCTGGGCTCCGGCCCGAACCGCATCGGGCAGGGCGTCGAGTTCGACTACTCGTGCGTGCACGCGTCCTTCGCGCTGCACGACGCCGGCTACGAGACCATCATGATCAACTGCAACCCGGAGACGGTGTCGACCGACTACGACACCAGCGACCGGCTGTACTTCGAGCCGCTGACGCTGGAGGACGTGCTCGAGGTCATCCACGCGGAGTCGCAGTCCGGCGAGCTCGTCGGCGTGGTCGTCCAGCTCGGCGGGCAGACCGCCCTCGGGCTGGCGAAGGGCCTCGAAGCGGCGGGGGTGCCGATCCTCGGCACCACGCCTGAAGCGATCGACCTGGCGGAGGAGCGCGGGCTGTTCTCGGGCATCCTCGACGCCGCCGGGCTCGTGGCGCCCCGCAACGGCATGGCGGTCGACTACCCGTCCGCCGCCCACGTCGCGGAGCAGATCGGCTACCCGGTGCTGGTGCGCCCGAGCTTCGTGCTCGGCGGCCGCGGGATGGAGATCGTCTACGACAACGCCTCGCTCGCGGACTACTTCGAGCGGGTCGCCGGCCAGGGCATCGTCGGGCCGTCGCATCCCCTTCTCGTGGACCGCTTCCTGGATGACGCGATCGAGATCGACGTCGACGCGCTGTTCGACGGCGAGCGGCTCTACATCGGCGGCGTGATGGAGCACATCGAGGAGGCCGGCGTCCACTCCGGCGACTCGTCGTGCACCCTCCCGCCGATCACCCTGGGCCGCCGCGAGATCGACCGGGTGCGCGACGCGACCCGGAAGATCGCCGAGGGGATCGGCGTGCGCGGCCTGCTGAACGTGCAGTTCGCGATCGGCGCCGGTGTGCTCTACGTCCTGGAGGCGAACCCGCGCGCGTCGCGGACGGTTCCGTTCGTCTCGAAGGCGCTGGGCATCCCGCTGGCGAAGGCGGCCTCGCGGATCATGGTCGGCGAGACGATCGCGGACCTGGTCGCCGAGGGCCTGCTGCCCGAGGACGACGGCTCGCTCATCCCGATGGACTCCCCGGTCGCCGTGAAGGAGGCCGTGCTGCCGTTCAAGCGCTTCCGCACCGCCGAGGGCACCGTGGTGGATTCGGTCCTCGGTCCCGAGATGCGCTCCACCGGCGAGGTGATGGGCATCGACAAGGACTTCCCGACCGCGTTCGCGAAGAGCCAGTCGGCCGCCTACGGCGGGATGCCGCTGACCGGAACGGTCTTCGTCTCCGTCTCGGACCGCGACAAGCGCGCCATGGTGTTGCCGGTGCTGCGCCTGCACCAGCTGGGCTTCGAGATCGTGGCGACGGAGGGCACCGCCGAGGTGCTCAACCGCAACGGCATCGGAGCACGGGTGGTGCGCAAGCACAGCGAGGCGCAGGAGACCGGCGGCGACTCGATCGTCGACATCATCAACCGGTCCGAGGTGGATGTGGTGATCAACACTCCGAGCGGGCGCTCGGCGCGTGCCGACGGCTACGAGATCCGCGCCGCGGCCGTGGCGGCGGACAAGCCGCTGTTCACGACCATCGCCGAGCTGAGCGCCGCCGTCGCGTCGCTGGACGCCATCCGCGAAGGCTTCGATGTGAAGTCGCTGCAGGAGTACGCGCTGGACCGGGCCGCCCGCGCATGACGGCGTTCGGCGAGCGGCTCGCCCGGGTGTTCGACGAGCAGGGCCGGCTGTGCGTGGGCATCGACCCGCACGCGCACCTGCTCGAGGCCTGGGGCCTGCCCGCGACCGCCGACGGCGTCCGTTCGTTCGGCCTGACCGTGGTGGATGCCGTCGCCGGCCGCGCCGGGATCGTCAAGCCGCAGGTGGCCTTCTTCGAGCGCTTCGGCGCGGCCGGCTATGCGGCTCTCGAGGAGGTCCTGGCCGCCGCGCGCGCCGCGGGCTTGCTGGTGATCGCGGACGCGAAGCGTGGCGACATCGGCACGAGCGTGACCGCGTACGCCGAGGCGTGGCTGTCGCCGGGGTCGCCGCTCGAGGCCGACGCGATGACCATCTCGCCGTTCCTGGGCGTCGGATCGCTGGCGGACGCGATGACGCTGGCGCAGAGCGCGGGCAAGGGCCTGTTCGTGCTGGCCGCCACCTCCAACCCGGAGGCCGCGGCCGTGCAGCAGGCGGTCGTCCAGTCGGGTCCGCGGGCCGGACAGTCCGTGGCTCGTGCGATCATCGAAGACGTGGATGCGATCAATCAGCAGGAGGCAGGCGCGCCCTACGGTTCGGTCGGGCTGGTGCTCGGAGCGACGGTCCGGCTCGCCGACTACGGGATCGACGTCGCGACGGCGGGGGAGCGGACCCCGGCCCTTCCGGTGCTCGCGCCCGGCTTCGGCCACCAGGGCGCCCGCGTCGAGGACACGCGCCGCGTGTTCGGCTCGCTCGCGACCGGGGTGATCGTCAGCGAGTCGCGCGGGCTGCTCGGCGCAGGGCCGAAGGCGCTCGCGGGAGCCGTGGAACGACGCACCGAGGAGGTGCGGGCAGCGCATGGCTGAGGCTGTCGCGCATCCCGAGGGACCGGGCTCGCAGACCCCGCGCGCCGAACGCCCCGCGCCGCCCGAGGTCGATCGCCGGGCCGCGTCCGAGGCCGCTGTGGCCGCCCGGCGCGCGCGTGCAGCGGTGAAGGCGTCCATCGCCTCCCGGGAGGTGTCGCCCCTCACGGTGCTCGATCACGCGACGGCCGACGCGGACGGAGTCGAGGGCCGCCTGCGCGTGACCGAGTTCCTGCTCAGCGTCCCGGCGATCGGGCAGACCAAGATGCAGGAAGCGCTGGACCGCCTGGCCATCTCGCCGGCGAAACGCCTGGGCGGGCTCGGCCGGCACCAGCGGCTCCGCCTCCGCCAGTTCCTGATCGAGCGCGAGAACCGCACCGAGCGGGCCCGCAACCGCCTGATCGTGCTGGCCGGGCCCACTGCGGTCGGCAAGGGCACCGTGTCCTCGTACATCCGCGAGAACTACCCCGACGTGCTGCTCTCGGTGTCGGCGACCACGCGCGCGCCGCGGCCGGGCGAGGTCGACGGAGTGAACTACTACTTCGTCGACGACACCGAATTCGACCGGATGATCGAGGCCGGAGAGCTGCTGGAGCACGCGACGGTCCACAACGCGTACCGCTACGGCACTCCGCGTGCGCCGATCGAGAAGGCGCTGGCCGCCGGCCGCAGCGTCCTGCTGGAGATCGACCTGCAGGGGGCGCGCCAGGTGCGGGAGTCGATGCCGGAGGCGCGGCTGATCTTCCTCCTGCCGCCGACGTGGGAGGAGCTGGTCCGCCGCCTGATCGGACGGGGCACCGAGGAAGCGGCCGAGCAGCAGCGCCGCCTCGAGACGGCGAAGGTGGAACTGGCCGCCCAGCACGAGTTCGACTACCGGGTCGTGAACCACGACGTCGCCGAGGCGGCTCGCGAGGTCGTAGACTTGATGAAGGTCCGCCCGGCGCCAGAGCGTCGGTGACGGCCGTCTCCGCGCCGTCGTCGGCGCGCCCACCGTCCCCGGTCGCCTGACGCGGCCGCGCGATCGGCCTCCCGGTCCGAATCGCCCAGAGCAAGGAGCACCCCGCATGGCCACCAGCAACAACGGCATCATCGACCCGCCCATCGACGAGCTGCTGTCCCGCGTCGAGTCCAAGTACGCGCTCGTGATCTTCGCCTCCAAGCGGGCCCGCCAGATCAACGACTACTACGCCGACCTGCACGAGGGCAGCCTGTTCGACAACGTCGGACCGCTGGTCGACTCGTCCGTCGACGACAAGCCGCTCTCGGTGGCGCTGCACGAGATCAACGAGGACAAGCTCGTCGTGAAGCCGATCGCGGCCGCCGAGTAGGACCGCGAAGACCCAGCAGCTACCGCCGCAGGACGACCGCAGCCGGGAGGCCCCCGGCCGAGGAGAGGTGCCGCCGTTGAGCCCACGATTGACCATCGTCGTCGGAGTGACCGGCGGCATCGCCGCGTACAAGGCGGTCGGCGTCGTCCGGGCGCTGGTCCTCGAAGGGCACTCGGTGCACGTCGTGGCGACGGAGGCCGCCCTCCGTTTCGTCGGCCGTCCGACGCTCGAGGCGATCAGCCGCAATCCCGTCGCGACGGACCTCTACGAGGGCGTCGCCGAGGTCCGGCACGTGGCGATCGGGCAATCCGCCGATCTGATCGTGATCGCGCCGGCGACGGCGAACACCATCGCGAAGCTCGCCGCGGGCCTGGCCGACGACCTGCTCGGCAACACCGTGCTCGCATCCACTGCTCCGCTCGTCATCGCGCCGGCGATGCACACCGAGATGTGGCGCAATCCGGCGACCGTCGCCAACATCGCGACGCTGCGCAGCCGCGGCGTGACCATCGTCGGACCGGCCAGCGGACAGCTGACCGGCGCCGACTCGGGGCCGGGGCGGATGGAGGAGCCGGCGGTCATCGTGCGCGCTGCACTGCGTGCAGCAGGGGCGACGCCGCACGCGGTCGAGCTGCCGGCCGCTTCACGGGCAGACCTCGCTGTCGAAGGTGCCGGCGCTGCGGATGCCGCGGTGTCGGCCTCCGGGATCAACGACGTGGTCGTCCTCTCCGAGCGTCGCCGCGCGAACGAGGCGGCACGGCGGCCACGCGGGGGCGTCGACCTCGCGGGCAAGCGCGTCGTGGTGACCGCGGGAGGGACGCGCGAGCCGCTCGATCCCGTCCGCTTCCTCGGCAACCGCTCCAGCGGCCGGCAGGGCGTCGCCATCGCGAGTGCCGCACAGGCCCGCGGCGCCGACGTCGTCCTCATCGCCGCCCACCTCGAGGTCGAGCCTCCGGAGGGAGTCGAGCTGATCGAGGTCCAGACGGCGCTCGAACTGCAGGAGGCGGTCGTGGAGGCCGCCCGCGCGGCCGACATCGTCGTCATGACGGCGGCGGTGGCCGACTACCGTCCCGTCGAGACGCGGGACGCCAAGATCAAGAAGGCCGACCACGGCGACACGTTGACCCTCGAGCTGGTCGCGAACCCGGACATCCTCGCGGGCCTCACGTCGCACAAGCGCGACGGGCAGGTCGTCGTGGGCTTCGCGGCGGAGACCGAACCGGACCCGCAGGCACTCATCGACCTGGGCCGCACCAAGCTCGCCGCCAAGGGGAGCGACTTCCTGGTGCTCAACCAGGTGGGATGGTCGCAGGGCTTCGCAACGGAGAGCAACGAGGTCGTGGTCCTGCGCAAGGGCGGCGATATAGTGATGGAGGCCTCGGGCAGCAAGCTGTCGGTGGCCGACCGTATCCTCGACGTCATCGCTTAGCGCGGTGGAGCTCGGGGAAGCGCGAAGCGGTTCTGCGACCCCAGCGCCGAGGGAGCCTGCGACCGAGGTCACATTCACCACACAGGGAGAACCATGGCAGATCTGCGTCTCTTCACGTCCGAGTCCGTCACCGAGGGACACCCGGACAAGATCTGCGACCAGATCTCCGACAGCATCCTGGATGCGCTGCTCGCGGTCGACCCGCACAGCCGCGCCGCGGTGGAGACGCTCGTCACCACCGGTCTCGTCCACGTCGCCGGTGAGGTGACCTCCAGCGGCTACGTGGAGATCCCCGCGCTCGTCCGCGACAAGATCGTCGAGATCGGCTACGACTCGTCGGACGTCAGCTTCGACGGCACCCAGTGCGGCGTCTCCGTCTCGATCGGCGCGCAGTCGCCCGACATCGCGCAGGGCGTCGACAATGCGCTCGAGACGCGTGCGGAGCAGAGCCACGACGACCTGGACCGCCAGGGAGCCGGTGACCAGGGCATCATGTTCGGCTACGCGACCACCGAGACGCCGCAGTACATGCCGCTGCCCATCTGGCTCGCGCACCGTCTCGCCGAACGCCTCGCCGGCGTCCGCAAGGACGGCACGCTCGACTACCTGCGGCCGGACGGCAAGACCCAGGTCACCATCGGCTACGAGGGCGCCGTCCCGAAGTCGGTGCAGACGGTCGTGCTCTCGACGCAGCACGCGCCGCACGTCTCCAACGAGCGGCTGCAGGCCGAGATCATCGAGGAGGTCATCAATCCGGTGCTGCACGATGCCGGCCTCGAGACCTCGCACATCCGTACGCTCATCAACCCGACCGGACGCTTCGAGATCGGCGGCCCGAAGGGCGATGCAGGACTGACCGGCCGCAAGATCATCGTCGACACGTACGGCGGCGCCTCCCGGCACGGCGGAGGCGCGTTCTCGGGCAAGGACCCGTCCAAGGTCGACCGCTCGGCCGCGTACGCGATGCGCTGGGTCGCGAAGAACGCCGTCGCGGCCGGCCTCGCCGATCGGCTCGAAGTCCAGATCGCCTACGCGATCGGCAAGGCGGCGCCGGTCGGCCTGTACGTCGAGACGTTCGGAACCGCGCACGTTCCGGAGGAGCGCATCATCCACGCCATCCGCGAGGTCTTCGACCTGCGGCCGGCCGCGATCATCCGCGACCTCGACCTGCTGCGCCCGATCTACGCCAAGACCGCGACCTACGGTCACTTCGGCCGCGAGCTCCCCGAGTTCACCTGGGAGCACCTCGACCGCGTCGACGACCTCCGCTCGGCCTCAGGGATCTGACGGTGGCGGCGACCGGACGGGTCGCCCGGGTGGTCCTCGACTCGCCGCTCCCGCAGCTCGACCATCTCTTCGACTACAGCATCCCCGAGGAGCTCGCCGCCGCGGCGCTGCCCGGCGTCCGCGTGCGCGTCCCGCTCCGGTCGGCCGGTCGCGTGGCCGACGGCTACCTCGTCGAGCTCGGCGATCCGGATGCGGGATACGAGGGTTCGCTGAGCCCGCTGGAGGCGGTCGTCTCGCCCGTCCAGGTGCTCACTCCCGGCGTGTGGCGGATGGCGCGGCGTCTGGCGGACCGCAGTGCCGGCACCGCGAGCGACATCCTGCGTCTCGCTGTCCCCGGCCGTATGGTCCGCGTGGAGAAGGCCTGGTTGGCCTCCCGGGCAGAGCCTGCTGCCGCCGCAGTCCCAGCCGCGAGCACCCGGGGGCTGGTGCCGGTGCGGGGCTACGGCGAGCATGTGCTCGAGGATGCCGTCGCGCGCAACGAGCGGATCGCGATGCGCGCCATCCCGCAGCTGGTCCCGCTGCCGGACGGCACGTGGGTCGGGGAGTGGGCGGTCACCCTCGCGACGCTGGCCGCCGACTGCTGGCGCGGAGGCCGCACGGCGATCGTCGCGGTACCGGACCACCGCGACCTGGAGCAACTGGCCGCCGCTCTGGCGGCCGTGGCACCGGCCGAGGCCGTGGTCCGCGCGGATGCCGGCCAGACGAATCCCGACCGCTACCGCGGGTTCCTGGAGGCGCTGTCCGGTCCCCGGATCGTGATCGGCAACCGCTCGGTCGTCTACGCTCCCGCCGAACGTCTCGGCCTGCTGGCCGTCTGGGAGGACAGCGACCCGCTGCATGCCGAGCCGCTCAGCCCCTACGTCCACACCCGGGATGCGGCACTCGTCCGGCAGGAGCTGGAGGGCTGCGCGCTCGTCCTCAGCGGCAACATCCGGAGCGTGGAGGCGCAGCGCCTGGTCGAGCTGGGCTGGCTGCGCGACGTCGGGCCGGAGCGCGCCGTCAGCTCGAAGGTCGTGCTCACCGCGAACCTGCAGGCGCCGGAGCCGATGGCCCGTGCAGCGCGCATCCCCTCGACCGCCTGGCGGATCGCACGGGAGGCGCTCCACGGCGAGAGCGGGCGGGCGCGCGGTCCCGTGCTCGTGCAGGTCGGCCGCCCGGGCTACGCGCCGGTCATCGCGTGCGCGAACTGCGGGCAGGCGGCCCGCTGCACGAACTGCAAGGGGCCGCTCCACCAGGCGCGTGCCGGGGCTCCGCCGTCGTGCCGGGTGTGCGGCCGGATCGCGACCGAGTGGCAGTGCGATCACTGCGAGCACCGCGCGTTCCGTCTCGTCACCGTCGGGTCCGGGCGGACGGCGGAGGAACTGGGTCGCGCGTTCCCCGGCATCCGGG
>Ga0206353_10105601_pt1 | contig 10608 bp, 8 predicted proteins | sample DielMetaTC5am4_FD_146436 | JGI IMG/M metagenome (GOLD analysis project Ga0206353, IMG submission 146436) | Corn rhizosphere microbial communities from Kellogg Biological Station, Michigan, USA - Diel MetaT C5am-4 (Metagenome Metatranscriptome)... | ecosystem: Host-associated > Plants > Roots >...
GACCGCGCTGTTCGCCAATTCTCCGTTCACCGAAGGCAGGCCCAACGGCTATAAGAGTTTCCGCAGCCACATCTGGGAAGACACTGACCCCGATCGCACCGGCATGCTGCCCTTCGTGTTCGAGGACGGCTTCGGCTACGAGCGCTATCTCGACTATGCGCTCGATGTGCCGATGTACTTCGTCTACCGGGACGGCCGCTACGTCGACGCCGCCGGCCTCTCCTTCCGCGATTTCCTGGAGGGGCGCCTCTCCGCGCTGCCCGGCGAGAAGCCGCTTCTCTCCGACTGGGTCGACCATCTCTCGACCGCCTTTCCCGAGGTTCGCCTCAAGAGCTTCCTCGAGATGCGCGGCGCCGACGGCGGGCGGTGGAGCAAGATCTGCGCGCTTCCGGCGCTCTGGGTCGGCCTGCTCTACGACCAGGGCGCCCTCGACGCGGCGTGGGACGAGGTGAAGCACTGGTCGCTCGCGGAGCGCCAGCGGCTGCGGGACGACGTGCCGAAGCTCGCCCTCAACGCGGTGACCCCGGCCGGAGAGACCCTCCGCGACCTCGCGGGCCGAATCCTCGCCATCGCCGAATCCGGCCTCGCCGCCCGGGCCCGGCCCAACGCCGCCGGCGACAATGAAGGCGGCTTCCTCGATCCGCTGCGCGAGATCGTCTCGCGCGGAACCACTCCGGCCGAGGTCCTGCTCGAGCGCTATCACGGCGAATGGAACGGCGACGTCAGCCACATCTACGACGAGATGAGCTTCTAAAGGTTCGCAGGGCCCGTCATTGCGACCCCGGCGGATGCCGGGGGCAATCCAGAACCCCGGGTCGCACGAATGGATTGCTTCGTCGCTCCGCTCCTCGCAATGACGGTGAATCGAGGGGATCAGACATGACCGAACGCCGCACCTTGTACCCGCCGATCGAGCCCTACCGCTCGGGCCGTCTCGACGTCGGCGACGGGCACAGCCTCTATTGGGAGCTGTCCGGCAATCCGGGCGGCAAGCCGGCTGTCTTCCTCCACGGCGGCCCCGGCGCCGGCTTCTCGCCCGACCATCGCCGCATCTTCCACCCCGAACGCTACAACGTCCTCCTCTTCGACCAGCGCGGCTGCGGCAAATCGACGCCGTTCGCCAGCCTCGAGGCGAACACCACCTGGCACCTCGTCGCCGACATCGAGCGGCTTCGCGAGATGGCGGGGGTGGAGAGCTGGCTGGTGTTCGGCGGCTCGTGGGGCTCGACCCTCGCCCTCGCTTATGCCGAGGCGCATCCCGAGCGGGCCACCGGCCTCATCCTTCGCGGCATCTTCCTGATGGAGCAGAGCGAGATCGACTGGCTCTACAAGGCGGGAGGCGCCTCGATGGTCTATCCGGATAAATGGGAAGAGTTCGTCGGCCTCATCCCGGAGGCGGAGCGGAGCGACCTCGTCGCCGCCTACCGCAAGCGCCTGCTCGACCCGGACCAGGCGGTGCAGGTCGCCGCGGCCAAGGCGTGGAGCAAGTGGGAGGCGGAGACGATCACCCTGCTCCCCAATCCCGAGCTGGTGGAGGCCTCGGTCGGCGACCAGTACGCGGTCGCCATCTCGCGCATCGAGAACCATTACATGGCGCACCGCGGCTGGATGGAGCCCGGCCAGCTGATCCGCGACCTCGGCCGGATCCGCCATATCCCGGGGATCACCGTCCAGGGCCGCCACGATTGCTGCACCCCTCCGGCGGCCGCCTGGTCGCTCCACCAGGCCTGGCCGGAAGCCGACCTGCGCATCGTCCCCGACGGCGGCCATGCTTACAGCGAGCCGGGCATCCTCGACGGCCTGATCCGAGCCGCCGACGAGATGGCCTAGCTCCTCCCCGGAACGGGGAGGATTTACTGTCCCGGCCGGTACGTGCGCTCGGTGTGGCCTCGTAGCTGGTCGGGATAGAAATAGACGGGTCGCAGATTGCCGGTAGCATAGCGTTCGGCCTGGTCGTTGAAGTGGCGCGATTCCGGGTGCCCGCTCTCGCCGCCCGCGGTCACCGCCACCGCCCTCACCCTAGGCCCGAACTCGACGACCGCGACGAAGCTGTTGCCGCTGGTGCCGTACCATTTCCTCGAGCCATGGCGCGGCGCGGCGCCGAACGAGGCGAGCGAGCCCCAGCGCGCCGACGAGAAGCCCACCGGGATGCTCGGCCCCGCGTCGGTGAACGGGTGGTCGATCGCCGGGCTGACCCGCTGGAAGCGGTTGACCTCGCCCCATTGCACCTCCCAGCGGCCGAAGTCGCGGGTCAGGCGGTCGAGCGCGGCGGCCAGCGCCTCCAGCTTCACCGAAGCGGGCGCGGCCTCCATCGCGTCGTAGCTCGACAGGCCGACGCCAAAGGAGCCGCCGGCGGCGCGCTTCACCATCTCCTCGCCCCAGAAATTGGCGAGCGTGTTCGGCACCGACTGGACGCCCCACCGATAGTCCCAGGCCCTCAGCCGAGCGACCGGATCGGCGAGGCGGCTCTTCAGCGCTCCGGCGGGCGCCGAGTCCCACGCGGCGACGAGGCCGGGGACGAGCCGGGCGAAGGCCGGCTGGTAGGAATCGAAGGCGGCGGCGCGAAGGCCTTCGAGCGAGAATCGGCGGCTGCCCCCGAGCAGCATCAAGGCGTGCTGGCCGCGCGGATTCTCGCCATATTGCTCGACGTAGCGCGGGTAGGCCGAGGCCTGGAGGCTGCCTGGTCCCGCCGCGTTCCACGGCCAGTTGTTCGAGTTGAACACGAAGCCGCTCGCCGGATTGAGCAAATGCGGAATTCGCTCCATCGGGAGTAGCCCCCGCCAGTCGGTGGAGGGATCGCTGCCGTCGACCGGCTTCGTATAATCGAAGCGGTCGTCGCGGGCGGGGATGAATTGCGGGTGGAGGTAGGCGATCTCCCCTTTGTCGTCGGCGAACAGGGTGTTGTTGGACGAATTGGCCTGGAACGCGGCGACTAACTGGAACGTGGCCAAGTCGCGCGCCTTGGTTCTGAGGAACGACTGCTCGAGCGCCTCGATCGGCTTGTGCATCATCGCGAAGGCGATCCACTTGCCGCCTTCGGAGCGGATGATCGGGCCGTGATGGGTCCGGTAGACGGTGAAGGTGCGGCCCGCCGTGCGGCCGTCCGCGGTGCGGTACGGCACGGTGACCGTCGACGTCCGAACCGGCCGAAGCTCGCTGCCATATTTGTAGACATAGCGGCCGCCGCGCTCGACCACCGTCTCGAGGAACTCGTCGACGCTGTCGACTCCGCTCGACGTGTGCATCCAGCCGGCGTGGGCGTTGAAGCCCTGATAGATGAAGAACTGGCCCCAGGTGGCCGCGCCATAGGCGTTGAGCCCCTCGCCGCTCGTCACCTGAAGCTCGGAGCGGAAAAAGAAGCTGGTATGCGGATTGATCAGCAATAGCGCATGACCGTCCTCGGTCCGCGCCGGCGCGATGGCGATGCCGTTCGACCCGCGCGGCTCGGTATCGGCGGGCCTGGCGAGGGCCAGAGCCGGCCGGTCCTTGCCGTAGAAGGCTTCGAGCCCGGCGAGGTCGATCCGCTCGATGTCGCCGCCGATCGAGCCTTCGGTGAAGGACAGCGCCATCCATGGCTCGAAATGCCGGATCGCCCGCGGCCGCACGCTCGGATGGGTGGCCAGATAATAGTTCAACCCATCCGCCCAGGCGTCCATCAGCTTCCTGAGAAAGGCAGGGCTGGCTCGGTAGCGGGCTTGGAGGTCGGCCGGATCCATGTAGAGTCGGGCGCGAAGGTCGGCCCAGATCGCCTTCTCGCCCTCCGCCTCGGCGGTTCGGCCGAGCGCGGTCATGTAGTTGGTCTCGACCCGGTTGAAGTCGTCCTCTGCCTGGGCATAGATCATCCCGAACACCGCGTCGGCGTCGGTGCGCCCGCGCACGTGGGCGATGCCCCAATCGTCCCTCACGATCGTCACCCGCGCCGCCTCCGCCCGCCAGCGGGCCGCTTCGGACCGGGGTTGCGAGGCCGCCGGCGTCGCCAGCAGGAGAAGCAAAGGGAAGAGCGCGCGCATGCGCCGCCGCTACGCCCGCCTCGCCGCCGCTTCAAGTTCTGGCGCGGCGGTGCCGGTTGCGGCTAGGCTCGGTCCGGGGAAGCACGGAGGATTCATGGCGACGCACGCGGCAGGAGACTGGCAGCCCGGCTATCTGAGGCGGGTGGTGCTCGCCAGCCTGATCGGCACCACCATCGAATGGTACGATTTCTTCCTCTACGGCTCGGCCGCGGCCCTCGTCTTCAACAAGCTCTTCTTCCCCGAATTCGACCCTCTGACCGGCACCCTGCTGTCCTTCGCCACCTACGCCCTGGGCTTCTTCGCCCGGCCGGTCGGCGGCGTCGTCTTCGGCCATTTCGGCGACCGCATCGGCCGCAAGCGCCTGCTGATGCTGAGCCTGATCCTGATGGGGATCGCCACCACCCTGATCGGCGTGCTCCCGACCTACGCCCAGGCCGGAGTCGCCGCGCCGCTCGCCCTGATCCTGCTCCGCCTCGTCCAGGGCTTCGCGGTCGGCGGCGAATGGGGCGGAGCGGTGCTTCTGGTCGCCGAGCACGGCGATGCAGCGCGGCGCGGCTTCTGGACGAGCTGGCCGCAGGCGGGCGTTCCGGCCGGCAACCTGCTCGCCGCCGGAGTGCTCGCCATCCTCGCCGGCACCCAGAGCGAGGCGGACTTCCTCGCCTGGGGCTGGCGGATCCCCTTCCTGCTCTCGGCGGTGCTGGTCGCGGTCGGCTGGTGGATAAGAAGCTCGGTGGCCGAGACCCGCGCCTTCGAGGCGGCGCTGGCCGAGGCGTCGCCGCCCAGGGTCCCGGCGATCGAGGTCGTGTCCGAGAAACCGGATGCGCTCGCGATCGGCGCCGGCCTCCGGCTCGGCGAGAACGTCTCCTATTACATCATCACCACTTTCTCGATCACCTACATGACCACCGCGGGCGGGCTCACCAAGGCCGAGGCGCTGGACACGATCCTGATCGGCGCCGCGCTTCACTTCTTCGCCATCCCGATGCTCGGCCGGCTCTCCGACCGGATCGGCCGCCGGCCGGTCTACGCGATCGGAGCGCTCGGCCTCGCCGGCTTCGCCTTCCTCTTCTTCGGCCTGATCGGAAGCGGCAGCTTCGTGAAGGCGGTGGCGGGGATCGCCATCGCCCTGCTGCTCCACGGCGCGATGTACGGGCCGCAGGCGGCGTTCATCACCGAATTGTTCCCGACCCGCTACCGCTATTCGGGCGCCTCGATCGCCTACCAGCTGACCTCGATCGTCGCCGGATCGCTGGCGCCGATCATCGCCACCCTGCTCTACGGGATGCACAAGGACCCGATGCCGGTGTCGCTCTATGTCGGCGCCTGCTGTCTGGTGAGCGGCCTCACCGCCCTCCTCGCCCGGGAGACGAAGGGGATCGACCTCGCCGCCATCCGCTAGGCGCGCGGAATTTCAAGCGGCGGATCGAAGTTGAAGCGGCCGGGGAGCACCAGCTTGCGCGATTCCTCGGGCTTCACCAGCTCGACTTCGCCATAGCTGAGGGCGGCGCTGACCTTGGCGTCGCCGGCCGTTCCGCCGGTGAGGAAGGGGCAGCGCAGCGACAGAGCGAGCCCGCTCAAATGCGCGCGAAGGGTGATCGTGAAGCGCAGTTCCGTCGGCGGACATTCGCCGATCGTCACCGTGATCACCGGGTGAAGCTCGCGCTCCATGTCGCGCTCGCCGAGATTGACGACCGCCGTTTCCCCGGGCGGATGAAGGGCCGGGTCGGCATAGGCCTGAAGCGCCCGCATCGTCGCCCAGGCCTTGCCGAGCACCTCCAGAAGGTCGCAGTCGAGCACCGTTTTCAAAGCTTTCTCGACCTCGGACCCGATCAGGCCCCAGGCCAGCTTCGAGCCCCCGACCCCCGGATCCTCGCACAGCTGGTCCCTGACCTTCTTCTCGATCCCATCGAGCCGCTCCGGCAGCAGATCAGCCAGAGTCGGACGCCCGCCTTCATCCATCTTCGCCTCCTCCGGTCCAGCGCAGGGCCCCGGTATCGAGCCGTGCCGCGAAGCGCGCCGCCGGCCCCTCCGCGGGCAGATCCAGGCCCCGGCAGGCGCCCTCGCCGAGGTCGAGCTTCGGCGACACTCGGAACAGCCCCCGAGTCCGCTGCAGCCGCAGTCGGCCGCGCCGCTGACCGAGCGCCAGGCCGGCGCCGGCCAACACCAGAAGCAGCCCCGCGATCGCGCCCGCGAGGAGAGCGATCCGGGCGGTCGACGGACCTGTTCCGGAGCCATCCGCGATGCCGTTGCCGGCGCCGTTATCAACGCCGGCCGGCGGTAAAAAGGGTGGAGGCGGCGGCGGCGTCACGACCAAGGTGTTCACCGTCGGCTCCGCGACATTGCCCTGCGCGTTGGCTGACTCGCCGCCGGACTGGTTTCCGCCGGCCTGGTTGACGGCGACGACGCCATTGTCGGGGACCGCGACGGATATGTTGGCGTCGGCCTTGTTGCCGTCGTCCGCGCCCACATTGCCGTTGGTCGCGGCGCGGTTGCCGTCCGGGTCGGCTTCGTCGCGCGCCGCGGGCTCGACGCGGACCACGGCGTTGAACATTCCGGCCCCGGCGGCTTCCCTCGGTACGCCCCACCGCAATGACAGCAGGCCGCCTTTCTTCATCACTTTCTTGAAATTGCGCCCGACGAGGAAGGGGGGATTCTCGTCGAGGCGGCCGAAGAACGCCTGCAGGACGGCAGCCTGCGCAAGCCGATCGCCGAGCGAGACGCCTCCCTCGCGAAGGTTGGCGTAGCCCTGTCGAAAAGGCGGCTGCACGGTGCTGATGGCGATCGAGAGCGTATCGCCCGGCTCGACCGCGACTCCCGTCGTCGTCCAATCGGTTTGCCAGGTAAGGGTTACCTGGTTCTCGCGCCGGGCCGGCGTTTGCGATTCCGCGAGCCCCGGCCAGGCGAGGACGGCGATCGCCAGTGCCGCACCGCCCGCGCCGCCATGGCACGCCGTCGCCAGTCGCCCCCTGATCGCCATTTTCACGGCCCTCGCCCGAGCCTCCGCCCAGGCCGGAGGCGAGTCAAGCGTGGGGCCGCAACGACTGCTCCGTTTCGGTGCCAGCCGGGTTCGGGCGACCGATGGACCTCCGCCGCCGCCGAGGCGTTGGCTGGGCGAAGCGGCTTAACTCCGTATTAGCTTGCAACTGATAAGCACACTTATTATATGCCTGTCATGGACACAAATTTCGCGTTCGAGGTCAACGAGACGGCGCAGGCGTTGCGCCGTGCGTTCGAGCGGCGCGCGGCCGAGCACGGCGTGACCCGCGCCCAGTGGCGCGTCCTCTCCCGCCTCAAGCGCCGCGACGGCCAGCGCCAGGTCGAGCTGGCCGAGGCGCTGGATGTCGAGCCGATCACGCTCTGCCGGATGATCGACCGCCTGGCGGACGCCGGCCTGGTCGAGCGCCGCCCCGACGACGAAGACCGCCGCGCCTGGCGGATCCACCTCACCGCCCGTTCCGGCCCGATCGTCGAGGAGCTTCGGATCATCGCGGAACAATTTCTCGAAGACGCCCTTGCCGGTGTGTCGGAGGCCGAGCAGGCGCGGGTCCGGCAGATCCTGGCCCGGGTGCGCTCGAACCTCGCTCCGGCCGCCGAAGCCCAGCGGAGAGCCTCATGAAGGAAGGCGCCATCAAGGCCGCCGAAGCGAAGCCGGCCGAGGCGCCGGAGACGGTCGAGACCGTCGAGGTCGCCGCGCCCCGCAAGAAGCGCCTGCGAGTCGTCCTGATGCTCGCCTTGCCGCTGATCCTGCTCGCCGTCGGCGTCTATTTCTATCTGGCCTCGGGCCGCTACGTCTCGACCGACAACGCCTATGTCCAGCAGGACAAGGTGTCCGTCTCGGCGCTGGTGACCGGGCCGATCGTCGAGGTCGCGGTCAAGGAGAACCAAAGGGTCAAGGCCGGCGACCTCCTGTTCCGGATCGATCCCTCGCCCTACCGGATCGCGCTCGAGCAGGCCGAGGCGCAGATCGCCTCCGCCCAGGTCTCGGTGAGCAAGCTCGAGGCCGAGAATGCCGGCACCGGCGCCGACATCCTCGCCGCGCAGGACAATCTCTCGATCGCCCAGCGCAATTTCGAGCGCTACGCCGAATTGCTTCGGCGCGGCTTCACCACCCGCGTGCTCTACGACCAGGCGCTTCACGGCGTCCAGGAAGCCAAGCAGCGGCTCGCCAACGCCCGCAACCAGGCGCAGGTCAGCGCCGCGCAATTGCGCTCCGGGCCGGAGAGCGCCCAGCCGGCGATCGCCGCCGCCATCGCGGCGCGCGACAAGGCCCTGCTCGACCTCAAGCGCACCGAGGTGCGCGCCCCGGTCGACGGCTTCGTCAGCCAGACCGAGCGGCTGCAGCTCGGCAACATGGCGGTTCAGGGGCTCGGCATGGTCACCGTGGTGCGTAGCGGCGACACCTGGATCGAGGCCAATTACAAGGAGACGGACCTCAAGAACATGGCGCCCGGCCAGCCCGCCGAGATCAAGGTCGATGCTTATTCGGGCAAATTGTGCGGCCATGTCGCCTCGATCGGACGCGGCACCGGCTCGGAATTCTCGCTGCTCCCCGCCCAGAACGCCAACGGCAATTGGGTGAAGGTGACCCAGCGCGTGCCGGTTCGGATCGCGATCGACTGCCAGCCGACGCGTCCCCTGCTCGCCGGCCTTTCGGTCGACGTGACGGTCGATACGAAAGAGCTTCCGCTCGGGGTCCGCCCGCCACCGGCAGGCTCCCGGTGAAGACGCCGTACCTCCCTTCGCCCCGGTAGCCCGGCATGGCCACCGCCGCCGCCCATCCGCCGCACGTCCCGACTCTGAAGCTCGACTCGCTCGAGCACGGAATCCTCACCGTCGCCATCATGATGGCGGTGCTCCTGCAGGTCCTCGACACGACGATCGCCAACGTCGCGCTGCCGCACATGCGCGCCTCGATGTCGGCCACCCAGGAGACGATCAACTGGGTTCTGACCAGCTACATCGTCGCCTCCGCCATCGCCATTCCGATCACCGGCTGGCTCGCCGACCGGGTCGGGCGCCGGCGGCTCTTCATCTGGTCGGTCGTCGCCTTCACCGCCGCCTCGGTGATGTGCGCGATGGCTCAGAACCTGCCCGAGATGGTGATCTTCCGCGCCCTCCAGGGCGTCTCGGGCGCCTTCCTCGTGCCGATCGCCCAGGCGGTGATGTTCGACATCAATCCGCCGTCGAAGCACGCGCGGGCGATGGCGATGTTCGGAATGGGCGTCATGATCGGGCCGATCCTCGGCCCGGTGCTCGGCGGCTGGCTGACCGAGAATTACAGCTGGCGCTGGGTGTTCCTGGTAAACCTGCCGGTCGGCATGCTCTGCACCCTCCTGCTGCTTCGCTACATGCCGTTCGGCGAGGTCAGGAAGCGGCAGTTCGACCTGTTCGGCTTCGGCCTCCTCGCCATCGCGCTCGGCGCCTTCCAGATCATGCTCGATCGCGGCGCCGATCAGGACTGGTTCCAGAGCTGGGAGATCTGCATCGAGGCGGGCCTTGCCGCGACGGGCGCGTGGATGTTCGTGGTCCAGCTCGCCACCGGCCGCAACCCGCTGTTCGACCCGAAGATGTTCGCCGACCGCAATTTCGGCTTCGCGCTGTTCTTCATGGTGGTGACCGGCGTGCTGCTCCTCGCCGGACTGGCGCTGCTGCCGCCGCTCCTCCAGCAGCTTTACGGCTATTCCGTGCTCGATTCGGGTTTCCTCACCGCCCCGCGCGGCATCGGCACCCTCATCTCGATGATGCTGGCCGGCCGCCTCACCGGCAAGGTCGATGCGCGCCTTCTGATCTTCTCCGGAATCGGCTTCCTGGCGCTCTCCCTCTACCAGATGTCCGGCTTCACCCTGGTGATGGGCTCGCGGCCGATCATCGTCAGCGGAGTCATCCAGGGCCTCGGCCTCGGCTTCATCTTCGTGCCGCTGCAGGCGCTCGCCTTCGCCTCGCTTCCGGCCAGCTACCGGACCACCGGCGCGTCGCTTCTCAACCTCGCCCGCAACATCGGCGGCTCGGTCGGAATCTCGGTCGTCACCTTCCTCCTCGCCCGCAACGTCCAGGTCAGCCACGCCGACATGGCCCAGCACATCACTCCGGCGATCATTCCGGGCCTGATGCCGCCCGGCGGCGGCGGCGACACGATGGCGATGCTCGGGGCGGGCGGACAGGCGGCGCTGCAGATGGTCGACCTCGAGATCAACCGCCAGGCGCTGATGATCGCCTATATCGACGACTTCCGGCTGATGATGTGGGTCTGCCTCGGCGCCATGCCTTTGGTCTGGCTGCTCCGGCCGGCGAAGCGCGGCGGCGCCGCCCCGCCGGTGATGGCGGACTGATCAGCCGGGCAGCGGAGTCCGCTCGACGAGCGGGCGCTGGCGCTCTTGCTTGCGCCTGCCCTTGTGGCGCTCGGGGAGCGGCGGCAGCTCGGCGCGGGTGACGCGGCCGTCGTGGTTCGCGTCGAGCAGCAGGAAGCGCTGGCCCGCGGCGTGCGCGAACTCGGCGCGCGACACCCCGCGGTTGAGGTCGGCGTCGGCCGAGATGACCGGCTCGGGGATGTTGAGCCAGGAGAAGCGGCCGGCGCCCTCCAGCCCCTCGTCATATTCGC
>Ga0206353_10989779_pt1 | contig 10604 bp, 10 predicted proteins | sample DielMetaTC5am4_FD_146436 | JGI IMG/M metagenome (GOLD analysis project Ga0206353, IMG submission 146436) | Corn rhizosphere microbial communities from Kellogg Biological Station, Michigan, USA - Diel MetaT C5am-4 (Metagenome Metatranscriptome)... | ecosystem: Host-associated > Plants > Roots >...
GCTCGCCGCCCGCGCCGCCGGGCTCCCGGTCGTACCGGCCGGTGTGACGGAACCGGTGGTGGAGCCGCGGCCCGGGTCTCCGATGGCGGCGACCACCGAACGCTGGGCCGGCAGCGCAGGAGTGGAACCTCGGCTGCACGGGCACCGTTGACCACGACAGCGGGCCGCACTCCGGGCCCGACGGAGGACGAGGAAGGGTGATCCCACCATGGCGTCGCTGTTCGACCGTGTGACCGAACTGGCCAACAGCCCCAAGACCAAGCAGGCGATCCGCGACCTCACCGAGCGTGGCCAGAAGATCGCCAACGACCCGCGGACCCGGGCGAAGCTCGAGGACCTCCGCCAGCGGGGGCAGAAGCTGGCGAACGATCCGCGCACCCGGGCGCGGCTCGAGGACCTCCGCAGGCGCGGCGAGAAGCTGGCCAACGACCCGCGCACGCGGGCCCGGTTCGACGACGTGGTCAACCGGCTGCAGCACCGCGGACCCAAGAGCGGCGGCCGCCGGCCCTGATCAGACGGGCGTGGGGCCCGGCCGGCGGAGTTTCTCCAGCGCGACGTCGTGCAGCTTGCCGTTCGTGGCCAGCGCGCTGCCGCCGCCGGGGCCCGGCGCGCCGGTGAGGTCGGTGAACCGGCCGCCGGCCTCCCGCACGACCACGTCGAGCGCGGCCAGGTCCCACAGCGATACCTCGGGCTCGCAGGCGATGTCGACCGCGCCCTCGGCCAGCAGCGCGTAGCTCCAGAAGTCGCCGTAGGCCCGGGTCCGCCACACCGAGCGGCTCAGGTCGAGGAAGCCGTCGAGCATGCTGCGCTCCTCCCAGCCGGACAGGCTGGAGTAGGACAGGCTCGCGTCGGCCAGCGCGCCGACCTCGGAGACCCGGCAGCGGGTGGCCGACTCGAGCCGCCGGCCGGTCCATGCGCCGACGTCCTTGGCCGCCCACCAGCGCCGGTTCAGCGCCGGCGCCGACACCATGCCCACGACGGGCTCGCCGCTGTCGACGAGCGCGATCAGCGTGGCCCAGACCGGTACTCCCCGGACGAAGTTCTTGGTGCCGTCGATCGGGTCGAGCACCCATTGCCGCGAGCCGTGGCCGGTGGTGCCCAGCTCCTCGCCCAGGACGGCGTCGCGGGTGCGGGCGCGGCTGAGCGTGATCCGCAGCTGCTCCTCGACCGCCCGGTCGGCGTCCGTGACCGGGGTCAGGTCCGGCTTGGTGTCGACCTTGAGGTCCTGGGCGCGGAAGCGCTCCATGCTGATCGAGTCGGCCTGGTCGGCCAGCACGTGCGCCAGCCGCATGTCCTCGGAAAAGCCGCGGCCCGACGTCATGGACACCGAACCTAGTCGGCGAGCGGGCGAACGCGGCTGAACCACCGGATCCCAGGCCCGTGCGCCGATACCTTCGAGATGTGGAGGCGGCGACGATCGTGGGGCTGCTGGCCGACCCTGTGCGGCTCAAGGTGGTCGCGGCACTGGCCCTCGGTGCCGGATCGATCGAGGAGGTGGCCGCGGCCACGGGCCTGCCGCTCAAGGACGTCGCCCTCGCCGCCCGCCGGCTGGCCCGCGCCGGTCTCGTGCGGCGTGACGGTACCGCTCTCGCCCTTCGGGCCGAGGAGTTCCAGGCCGCGGCCCGGGCCGCGGCCGAGGCCGCGCCGCCGCCGGAGCCGCTGTCGGCCGACCCGGCCGAGGACGCCGTCCTCTCGGCGTTCGTCCGTGACGGCCGGCTGGTCTCCATCCCCGCGCAGTACACGAAGCGGCGGGTGGTCCTCCAGCACCTGGCGCGGGTCTTCGAGGTGGGCGTCCGCTACCCGGAGCGCGAGGTGAACGCGCTGCTCGGCGTCTGGCATCCCGACGTGGCGGCGCTGCGCCGCTACCTGGTCGACGAGGGCCTGCTCACGCGGGAGGCCGGCATGTACTGGCGCAGCGGCGGGTGGGTGGACGTGTGACCGACCGGCAGATCTTCGCCTTCTCCGGCGTACTCGAGCCGCGGCCCGGCGAGCGCGGCAACCTGCCGCTGCTCGAGCACCTGCTCGCCCTCGGCCGGCGGCGCTGGCTGTGGGAGGGGGCCGTGCGGCTCTGCTACGTGCCGACGGCGATCGGCGACGACGCCGCCGCGATCGCCGTCTACGAGCACGTCCTCGGCGAGCGGGACGACGTCGCGCTGAGCGTGCTGCGGCTGTTCCCCAAGCCCGGCCTCGCCGACGTGCGCAAGCACCTCCTGCGGCAGGACGTCGTCCTCGTGGAAGGCGGCAGCCTGGTCAACCTGCTCGCCGTCTGGCGTGCGCACGGCCTGCACGAGGTGCTCGCCGAGTGCTGGGAGGAGGGGATCGTGCTCGCCGGCTCCGGCGCGGGCAGCCAGTGCTGGCACGCCGCCGCGGCCACCGACGCGTGGTCCGGTGAGCTCGAGCCGTTCGCCGACGGGCTGGGACTCCTGCCGTTCAGCAACGCGGTGCACGACGACTCCGTGCAGGGCCGGGGCCGGTCCGGCTACCGCCGCATGGTTGCCAAGGGCGATCTGCCGGCCGGGTACGCCACCGAGCAGGGCGTCGGGCTGCACTACCTCGGCACCGACCTCGCCGAGGCGGTGACCGTGCGCCCCGGCGCCCAGGCGTGGTGGGTGGAGAAGGGCGGCCCCCGCGGCTGGACCCAGCGGGCGGTCGCACCCCGGCCCATCTGAGATCCCGTCCCGGGGCCGGCCCCGGATCCATGCACAAGGCGTACGGCGGGTCGTCCTTCGGCCCGATGCGGTGGCGCTCGGACTCCTTACTGTTCCGCCTGGCTCGCACCGGGTGGGGGTGTCTGCATGGACGTCAACGAGGTTCTCGTCCGCGTTCTGCGCGGGCACTGGCGGCTGTTCCTCGTGTGCCTGGTGGTCCCCCTCCTGGCCGTCGGCGCATTCGTCATGATCACACCGCGGGACTACCAATCCTCCGCGCGGCTCCAGGGCGGCACCGTCCTGCCCGGGACCGACACCGAGGCGGACGCCCTTCTCAATCTGATCGACGGCGTGGCCACCAGTCCCGCGGTGGTGAACGAGGCCCTTCGCGAGAACCACCTGCACCGCGACTTCAGGTCGACCGTCGCCAACATCGACATCGCCCGGCTCGGGAGCTCGACCGTCTTCGACGTCACGGTGACCGACGCCCGGCCGCAGGCAGCCGCCGGCCTCGCGCAGACGGTCGCCGGCAGCGTCGTGGCCTACCTCAACCGCATCGGCAGCGACCGGACGACGTCTCTGCTCGAGGGCATCGCGAAGCGTGAACAGGATCTGGCGGCCCGGCGGCAGACGACGGCCACCCAGCTGGCTCTCGCCACCGACGCGGTGTCCCGCGCCAACCTCTCCGCCGAGCTGGCCGGGCTCGATCAGCAGCTCAACGACCTGGATGCCACCGCGCGGCAGGTGCAACTGGGCGCCACCCCGGGGAGCTCGTCGGGGGCGGCCACGCTCATCTCACCGGCCGGCCCGCCGCAGTCGGCGCCCCGCCATCTGACCGCGGACCTCGGCCTGGCGGCGGTGGCCGGTCTGGTCCTGGGGCTCCTGGTGGTGGCGACGGTCGAGATGCTGCGGCCACGGGTGGCGGGCGCCCGCGCACTGGCACGAGACCTCGAGGCTCCCCTTCTGGGTGGGCTCGAGGTGGCCGCTCGCCGCCGCTTCCGGCGCTCGCGCCGGCAGGTCCGGGCCGGCCCGGCCGACTTCGTCGTCCGGGTCGAGCCGGACCTGCTGGTGGCCCTCGGCGCAGCCGTCGAGAGGCTCGGCGTCGACCTGGTGCTCCTGATCGGTCCCGCGCCGGTGGCCTGCCTGTCTGGGTCGGCCACGGCACTGCGGAACCGACTGCACGAGCGGGACGACCGCTCGGCGCTCAACGGCAGGGCACCGCAGACGCCGCCGGTCGGGCGGCACGGCGCCGTCGCCGTCCAACGGACGGGCGCCGAGGGAGCGTCCCCGGCCGGTGTCGATGCCGACCCGGTGGTTCTCCTGGCGGAGCGGCCGGCGCCGCAGCGGGCGGGCACGATCGGCGAGCGGCGTCCGTGGCGAGCCGACATCCGTCCGTTCGATCCGACCGACATCGGCGGCTGGACCGCGAACCCCGGCCTGCTCGTGCTCGTCCCGCCGCTCGCTCCGCTCCGCGAGGTGCGGCGGATCGGCGATCTCGCGGCTTCCACCGCATGGCCGTTGATCGGGGTCGTGGAGCTGCGGTGGCGCGGCCCCCGTGCACGGCGTTCCTGGGAGCAGCCATGATCTCCCGGGCCCCGGCCGGGAGGTCGGTCCTGGACCCGGTGATCCCCACCGTGCGGCTCCACCTGGCCGACACATCCAGCGCCCTGGGCCGGGCGCTGTCCGAGGCCGTCCGCGTGCTCCTCGATGCCGGTGTGGTGCAGGCGGCCGGGTGGGCCGCCCGCCCCGACCTCGTGCACACCGTCGGGGAGGTCCGCGGCCCGTTCGCCGATACCCCCGGTGCGCGCCGGGTGTACACGCTGGACCGGGTGCCCCTCCGCCCGACCGGGCAGCTCGCGCCGAGCCGGCAGTGGCTGCACCGCCAGCGGCCGCGGGCCTCCGGTTGCTCGGCCGTGCTGACGCACGGCCGGATGGCGGGGCGTCTCGTCGTGGAATCGGCTCTCGTGCCGGGGGAGCGCGTGTACTGCCTGCCGGTGCTCCCCGCACCCGCGGGCTCCCCGACGGCACGGCGCGGCCCGCGAGTGACCGCCGCGCGGCTCGACGCGCGCCGGCGGCTCGGCGTCCCGCCCGGCGTCCGCCTCGTGATCGGCACCTCGAGGGGGAGCGGCGAGGCGGTGGGTGACTGGGCGGGCGCGCTGCGCCGCCTCGGCCGTCGTGACCTTCTCGTCCTCGACGTCCCGGAGGACGGGGCGTCGTCGGCCACCTGTCGCGGCAGCCAGCCGTGGCCGGTCCTGCTGGACGCGGCCGACCTGTTCGTCGCCGCCGGGCGGGAGCTCATCGCGGCAAGTGCCGCCGTCAGCGCGCTGGAACTGGCCATCCCCGTGGTCACCGTCACGACCGACAGCGCCGCTGAACTCGTCACCCCCGGCCGGAACGGCCGCGTCGTCGCTCCCCGCGTGGCCGCGATCGTCGACGCCGTCGTCGCCGCTCTCGACGTGGCCTGGCTGCCGGGGCGCGATCCCGGGGCTCTCGGGCCCGCACGGCGGATTCACGACCTGGCCGGGGACCTGCTGAGCATCTACCAAGAGGCGCTCGCAGCGCCGGCACCGACGGGATGGTGTGCCCGATGACCGAATCCGTGATGTCGGTGCCGCCCGGCCCGAGGGAGCTGCCCGACCGGCTCCGCGCGGTGGCCTTCGCCGCCTGCCGGATCACGCCGGAGGCGCGCAACGCCGCCATGGCGGTGCTCGAGAGCGGCTGGGTGACGACGGGACCGCTCACCTTCGACTTCGAGCGCACGTTCGCCGACTGGGTCGGCGCGAGCGACGCCGTCGCGGTCAGTTCGTGCACCGCGGCAATCGAGCTGTCGCTGCGGGCGTTGCGGCTGCGCCCGGGCACTGCGGTCCTCACGCCGACGCTGACCTTCTGCGGCGCCGTCCAGGCCATCGTCCACGCCAGGCTGCAGCCGGTGCTCGTCGACGTCGACGTGGCGACGCTCACCTTGTCTCCGGAGGCGGTCTCGGCGGCGGCCTCGCGGAGCCGCCCCGGGGCGATGGTGCTCCAGCACCACGCCGGCTACCCGGCACCGGTGCCGGAGCTCACCGAGGCCGCCGGGCTGCCGTCCTGGGCCGTGGTCGAGGACGCCGCCCACGCCCTGGGATCGGCCGTGGGATCCCAGGCCGTGGGCACCGTGTCCGGCGCCACCTGCTTCAGCTTCTACGCCACCAAGAACCTGCCGATCGGCGAGGGCGGAGCGATCACGACCGCCGACCCCTCCCTGGCCGAGGCGCTTCGAGCCGCCCGCCAGCACGGCATGAGCCACGATGCCTGGGGCCGCTACGGACCCAGTGGCAGCTGGCGGTACACGGTCGCGACGGACGGGATGAAGGCGAACTTCACCGACGTCCAGGCGGCCATCGGGTCCGCTCAACTCACCCGGCTCGACGATTGGCAGGCGCGCCGCGCCGAGCTGGCCGACCGCTACGACCGCGCCCTGGCCGACGTGGACGGCATCACCCTGCCGCCGCGTCCCACGGCCGGGCAGCACGCCTGGCACCTCTATGTGGCACGGGTGGGGCACGGCTACCGCCTGACCCGCGACCACCTCGTCAGCGCCCTCGCCGAGCGCGGCGTCGGGACGTCTGTGCACTTCATCCCGGTGCACCACTTCCCTTACTTCCGTCAGCTCCTCGGGGCCCCCTCGCTCCCCGTCGCCGACCGCGTGTTCCGCGGCCTGATCTCCCTCCCGATGCATCCGCACCTCACCGACGCGGACGTCGACTACGTGTGCGGCCTCATCGCCGACCTGGCCCGGAAGGGGGCACGGTGCTGATCCATCACCGACTGCCGGAGCCGCGTCGCCCGGAGACGTCACGGGCCACGGCTCGCACCCTCGTGGTGGGAGCCGGGGCGGCCGGCCGGACGCTGGCGCGAGACCTGCTGGACAGCCCCGAGTACGGGCTCCTCCCCGTCGGCCACCTCGACGACGCTCCAGGGGCGCGGCGGGTGAACCGCCTCCCGGTGCTGGGGCCGCTGTCCGCCCTGGCGGAGGTGGTCGCCGCCGAACGCATCGACGTCGTGGTGGTGGCCATCCCCTCGCTGCCGCCGGTGGAGCTGGCCGACCTCGTCCGCCGGGCCGGCCGGTCCGGCGCCAGGGTGCGGTACCTGCCCTCGTTCCACGCGGCGGTCCAGCGGGGGAGTCGCGGCGACGACCTCCTCGCCGTCCCCCCGGCGGCGCTGCTCGGCCGGGACGAGGTCCACGTGGTCCGCCAGTCGACGCGGGCGACGGTGCGGGGCCGGCGCGTGCTGGTCACCGGCGCCGGCGGTTCGATCGGCAGCGAGTTGTGCCGGCAGATCGCCTCCTACCAGCCGAGCGGGCTGTTCATGCTCGACCACGACGAGTCGAACCTGCACGGACTCCAGTTGCAGATCAGCGGATCGGGGCTGCTCGACACCGATGAGCTGATCGTCGCCGACATCCGGGACGACGCCCGGGTACGGCAGGTGTTCGCGGACCTGCAGCCCCAGGTCGTCTACCACGCGGCGGCGCACAAGCACCTGCCGCTGCTGGAGCGCCACCCCGCCGAGGGCGTCAAGTCCAACGTGCTCGGCACACGGCACCTCATCGACGCCGCGGTGGACTACGGCGCCGAGCGGTTCATCCTCATCTCGACCGACAAGGCCGCGGCACCCACGTCGGTGCTCGGAGCGACGAAACTGCTGGCGGAGCAGATCGTCGCCGACCACGCGGGCCGCGGGACCGCGGTCGGTTCGGTCCGGTTCGGCAACGTCCTCGGCAGCAGGGGGTCCCTGCTCGACGTCCTGCGGCACCAGCTCGCCGCGGGGGAACCGGTCACCATCACCGATCCCGACGTCGACCGGTTCTTCATGACCGTCGAGGAGGCCGTGGGGCTGGTCCTCGAGGCCGGGGCCATGGCCGAGGGCGGCGAGACCTTCGTGCTGGACATGGGCCGGCCGGTGCGCATCCTGTCGCTGGTCCAGGCGTACGCGGCCCACCTGGGGATCGCGGACCCGGAGATCCGGTTCACCGGGCTGCGGCCCGGCGAGAAGCTCAACGAGTCGCTGTTCAGCGCGGCCGAGGATCGGATCGCCACCGCCCATCCCCGCATCTCGGCGGCCCGCAGCCCGGCGCCCGGCGACGAGTTCGAGAAGGGCCTCAAGGAGCTGTGCGCGGCCGCCGAGGCCAACGAGGTGCACCGGGTCCGCGACTGCCTCGCCCGCCTCCTGCCGGACTACACCCCGCCCGTGGCCGTCGCCGTGCCGGCGCCCCGGGAGGAGGCCGACTGGCCGTATCCGGACGGCTTCTGATGGACGCCGAACTCGTCCAGGCCGGGGAACGGCTGCGCCTGCACACGGAGCCGGCGTGGGTGGCCGAGCTGCTGGAGGAGGCCGCGGCGGGGGAGTGGCGCGCGCCGTCGCTGCACCGCGCCGACGTCGTCGTGGTGGTGGAGGGGCGGACGACGCCGTTCGACGTCCGCGGCTGGGAACCCCTGACCCGCGGGGCCTTCCGGCGCGGTGGCGCCTGCGTCCTCGTCGACGCCTGCTCGTCCGGCTTCGACGTCCTGGTCGAGACGGAACCGGGAGCCGGCGGAGACCAGCCGGTGCGGATCACGGCGCGCTGGCGGCCGCCGGTCCGCGAGCACCTGGCGGCACTCATGCTCCGCGCCAGGTTCCGGCTGCTGGTCCGGGCCGTCCTCGTGCAGTACCCGGCGCTCTGGCGGGCCGGCCTGCGCGGCAGGGTCCCACTGCACGCGTCCGCGATCGACATCGACGGCGCGGTGCCGCTCCTGGTCGGTCCCGGCGGGGTCGGCCGGACCAGCCTGGTGGCGGCCGCCGCGCGAGGCGGCGGGCGGCCGTGCTCGGACAACCTCGTGGTCGCCGACTGCTGGCAGGTGTACGGGCTGGTCGAGCCCATGCGGTCCGAGTCGGGGCAGGGGCGTCGGATGACCCACGGCCGGCGCGAGGAGCCGTTGCCCGGCCGGGTCCGCGACCTCGCCCCCGACCGGATCGTGGTCCTCCGCCGCGGCACCGGCGCCACGGCAACCGTGACGCGACTGGAGCCGGTCCGCGCGGCGCGGCGGCTCACCGAGGCCACCTACATGGCCGGCGAGCTGCGGCGGTACTGGTCGCTCGCGGCGACGTTGGCCATGGCAACCGGTCTGGGGCCTCCGCACCCTCCGGTGTCCGGGACCGCGCACGACCTCGCGGCCCGCCTGCCGGCCACCGAGCTGACGCTGGCAGCGGTTCCCGGTGGCGACGTGACCGAGCTGCTCACCGCCGAGCCGGCCCCCGAGGCCGTCGCGTGAGAAGGCAGCCGGGGGGCCGCGTCGGGGGCGCGGTCCAGCGGCCATCAGCCCGGCCCTGCCGGAGAGCAGACCCGTCCCTCACCGGTCGCTCGGCCGGTGCCCGCGAGAACGAGGAGATCCCGTGCGCATCGCCATGGTGAGCGGCCATCCCCAGGAGGACACCGGAACGGCCGCCGTCTTCGACAGCCCGCTCTCACCCGCGGACCCGGCGCTGCTGGCTCGGCTCCGCGACGGGACCGCGGACGCCGACCTGGCTGCGCCACCGGTCGTGCTCCCGGACTTCTGCCACAAGCCCCAGTCGGAGATGCCCTCCAGCATCGCGGTGGCCACCCGCGGGGCGATCCGCCCGACGCTGACCGACTCGGCACTCAACTGCGGCATGGCCCTGGCCACGCTCGACCTGGAGCGGCCCGGCGAGCGGGCGGTCAGCGACTTCTACCGGCGGGTCCGCGAGCGGTTCCCGCACCCTCCCGGCTGGAAGCGCGAGCTCACCCGCGCGGAGGTGCTCCGCGCGGCCGTCGAGGGCGCCGACTTCGCCGCCGAGCGTTACGGCATCGAGCGAGCCGAGCTGGACCGGGTGGAGGAGTTCGGCCGCATCCCGGTCGAGGAGCTGGGAGGCGCCGAGCGTGCCCGCAAGGAGCTGCCGTGGATCTGCGTGCAGCTGGCCCGGCTGCGGTTCGGTTCCATCGGCCCCAGCACCCACTTCCTCGAGCTGCAGGAGGTGGAGGAGGTCCTGGACCCAGGCGCGGCCGAGCGGCTGGGCGTCCATGAGGGGCAGGTCACCGTCCAGTTCCACAACGGCGGCGGGGTGCTCACCGGGCAGATCGGGGAGATGTACGCCCGGCGCAGGTCGGCTTCGCGGTTGCTGCGGCTGGAGATGGCCGCGCAGAAACCGCTGACCCATCTGCTGCGGGCCGGAGGCCTGGAGCGGGCCCGCCGGCACTACGAGCTCTACTTCACCGCCGGTTGCCCCTCCGTGCCGGTGGACGGCGACGACGGCCGGCGCATCCGGTTGGCGCAGAACCTGTCGATGAACTACGGCTTCGCCTACCGCCTGTCGACCTACGCGGCGCTGCGGGAGTTCGCCCGCCAGGCGTTCGGTGCCCGGATGAGCCTCGTCGTCGACTCACCGCACAACTCCATCTACGAGGAGGAGCTGGACGGCGCCCCCGCCTACGTGCACCGGCACAACGCGGCGCGCGCCTGGACGCCGGAGAAGATGGCCGGGCACCCGGCCTTCGCGCAGACCGGCCAGCCGCTGCTCCTGCCGGGCACCAACCGGACCTCGTCGTTTCTCTGCGTGCCGGCCGCCGACGCGCACCGCAGCCTCTACACCGCCTGTCACGGCACCGGCACGATCATCAGCGCCTTCGAGCGGGACGGACGGTCCGGGCCCGATCCGCTGGGCCGCTCGACCTCCTGCTACTCGTACAGCGACGCCGCGCCACGCGCGGTGCCCCAGCTCGACGACCGCGGGGTGGGTGAGGGGCTCGGCATCCTCGTGCGCAACGGGCTGGTCAGGCCGGTGGCGCGGATGCGACCGTTCGCGGTGCTGTCATGACGGCACCGTCATGACCTCGCAGCTGGGGTACGCGGCCCCGCCCGCGACCTGGCAGGACGTCGTCCGGCCGGAGGGGCGGTACACCGCCCTGCCGTCCCGGGGGCGGCC
>Ga0206353_11219689_pt1 | contig 10585 bp, 9 predicted proteins | sample DielMetaTC5am4_FD_146436 | JGI IMG/M metagenome (GOLD analysis project Ga0206353, IMG submission 146436) | Corn rhizosphere microbial communities from Kellogg Biological Station, Michigan, USA - Diel MetaT C5am-4 (Metagenome Metatranscriptome)... | ecosystem: Host-associated > Plants > Roots >...
ACACGCTGAAGTCCGACGAGTACTTCCTGCCGCAGCTCGAGCTGGAGGACGAGGAGCTCGCGGCGCTCCAGACGGCGCTCTACCTGCTCGAGGGCCAGTTCGCGTACGCGGAGCCGCTCCGGCTCGCCCTGCAGAACCTCGCGCTCGGCCGCCCCGGCTTCGTCGACGCGCCGAGCGAGGCCGCGCGCAGCGTCGAGGTGCTCGATCCGGACTACTCGCCCGAGATGCCGGGTCGGCTCGCGAAGCTCGAGGGCGCGATCTCCAAGCAGCGCACGGTGAAGTTCGACTACTGGTCGATCTCCCGCGACGAGCACGCCGAGCGCACGCTCAACCCGTACGCGCTGCTCCCGGACAACGGTGTCTGGTACGTGGTCGGCCACGATCTCGAACGCGACGACATCCGGACGTTCCGCGTCTCGCGCATCCGCGGCGACATCAAGTTCGCCACGCGGCGCGAGCGCGACTTCCGCACGCCGGCCGACTTCGACATCGAGCGCTACCGCGGCCGGCCGCCGTGGCAGGTCGGCGACGTGATCGGCGAGGCGCGCATCGACGTGCGGGGCGACGCCGCGTGGTGGGTGCAGCGAACCTACGGGGACATCGGCCGCCTCGAGGACGGCGTGTTCGTCACCGACTACTCCTCCATCCCGCAGCTCGCCGCGTGGGTGCTGCGCCAGGACGGGCGCGCCGTGCCGCTGGAGCCGGACGAGCTCCGCCGCGAGGTCGCCGTGTCGCTGCGACGCATCCGCGACCGCCACGAGGGCGCGCCGCCCGAGCCCGCCCGCGAGAAGCCCCAGCCGGACGGTGAGATCGGCGCGGACCGCCCCGCCGGCCCCGTCGCGCCCGAGCGCTTCGCGGTGCTGCAGGCCCTGCTCGCGTACCTGCTCGCCGCGTGTGGCGAGGGCAAGGACGCGCAGATCCCGCTCCGGCGGCTGCTCGAGCGCTTCCCCTCCATCCCCCCCGAGGAGCTCGAGGAGCACCTGTCGCTGCTCAACCTGGTCAACTTCGGCGGCGGCTGCTACACGATCTACGCCGAGTTGCGCGACGACGTCGTGCACGTCGACAAGGAGCTGTGGGGCGACACCTTCCGGCTGCCGCCTCGGTTGACCCCGCTCGAGGCGCGCGCGATCCGGTTGGCGCTCGAGTACGTGGGCCCGATGATCGCGGCCGACGCGCACACCCCGCTCGGCAAGGTGCGCAAGAAGCTCGAGGAGACGTTCGGCCAGTTCGAGCTGACGCAGACGCCCGAGCCGCAGGTGGAGCGCGAAGAGGAGGATCTCGTCTCGACGCTCGCGCGCGGGTTGCGCGAGCACCGGCTCGTCGAGATCGAGTACATGAAGGAGAGCGAGGCGACGCCGTCGCTGCGCGTGGTGGAGCCGTACCGGCTGGAGCGGCAGCTGCCGCGCTGGTACGTGCACACGTGGGATCGGACGAGCGACGCCGAGCGCTCGTTCCGGCTCGACCGCATGCGCAGCGCGCGGCTGACGAAGGAGAAGTTCACACCGCGTGAGGGCTTCGAGCCGACGCGGCTGCGGGGCGCCGGCACCGCGCGCGTCCTCTACTCGCCCGAGATCGCCCGCTTCGAGCTCGAGCGCGGCGCCCGTCCGCTCGCCGACGGCAGCGCGCTGCGCGAGCTGTCGGTCGGCAGCTACGAGTGGCTGGAGAGCGACATCCTCTCGCGTCGCGGCGAGGCCGTCGTCCTCGAGCCCGCCGAGCTCCGCTCCCGCATCGCCGCCCGCGCCAGGCAGCTGGCGAAGGAGCTCGGCGTCGAGCGGATGCGCGTCAAGGCCTGACCGGGGGCAAGCTCAGGACAAACGTCGCCCCGGCGTCCGGGCGGGACCGCACCTCGAGCGTGCCGCCGTGCGCCTCCGCGATCGAGCGGGCGATGAAGAGGCCGAGGCCGGTGCCGGGCTTCGAGACGCCCTCGACGTCGGCGCGCCCGAACTTCTCGAAGATCAGTCGCTGCTGCTCGACCGGGATGCCGGGACCGTTGTCGTGCACCTCGACCAGTAGGCTCCCGTTCCGGGAGTGCGCACGCACGGACACCTCGTCGCCCGACGGCGAGTACTTGACGGCGTTGTCGATCAGGTTCGACACCACCTGGCGCAACCGCTCGGCGTCGCCGCGGATCCGCGGGAGCGTCTCGCCGAGGTCGGCGCGCACGCGCACCTCATCCTGGCCGACGAGTGCCGTGCAAACCGCGTCCGATACGAGCAGCGCGAGATCGACGTCGCTGAAGCGGTACGTGAAGGTGCCGGCCTCGATGCGCGACGTGTCGAGGACGTCGCCGATCAGCGCGGCGAGGCGGTTCGTCTCGTCGGCGATCAGGGCGAGGAACGCCTCGCGCTGATCGGGGTTGAGCGTCCTCCAGCGCTCCTGCAGCGTCCGCGCCGCGCCGATCACGGCCGCCATCGGGCTGCGCAGCTCGTGCGAGACGAGCGAGACGAAGTCGGCGCGGAGCGCGGAGAGACGGCGCAGCTCCTCCACCGTGCTGCGCTCCGCCTCGTAGGCGCGGATGTTCTGCACGGCGGTCGCGACGAGCCTGCCCAGCAGCGTGACGAGCTCGATCTCCTCCTCGCCGAACGCGTGGTCCTGCCGGCGCGAGAGGGAGAGCATCCCGATCGGCCGCGGCCCGAGCAACAGCGGCGCGAGCAGCTCGCTGTGCAGCCCGAGCGCGACGAGGCGCCTGTCCTCCGGGAACTCCTCCTCGGCCAGCTCGGCACGCACGACCACCTCCCCGCCCACCACCCGGTCCAGCACGGAGCCCTCGAGCGGCCCGACGCTGCCCGGCGGGAAGACCTCGTCGGCGCCGAGCCCCGCGGTGGCGATCGTGTGCGCCTGGTCGTCCTCGACGAGGACGATGGCGATCCGGTCGAACGGGACGAGCCCCCGGACCTCGCGGATGAAGGCGGCGAACGCCTGTGTCAGGTCGAGGGACGACGCGAGCGCGCGTGACGACCTGTTCGCCGCCTCGAGGACGTCCACGCGGCGCCCGAGGACGTCGCGGAGGCGTTCCGCCTCGGCGGCGCGCTCGACGCCGCCGTGCGCCTCGTGCTCGAGGTTGCGGACGAGCCGACCGACGATCACCGCGAGCAGGAGCGTCACACCGGACGGGAACGTCACCCGGTCGGCGATCAGCGAGGGCCCGCCGAACTCGTGTGCACGCCACCACTCGTTGAACCAGAAGTACGGGATGAGAACGAGCGCCGTCACGACCGCGCCGACGAACGCGAAGCGGAGCGCTGCTTCGACGACGACGAGGATCAGCGCCCAGCGCGTCTGGTTGCCGTACTCGTAGGCGTAGACGATGCCGTAGGCACCGACCGCCGCGAAGTCGAAGAGCAGCGCCGCGAAGCCGAGCGGCTGCAGCCACGACGGACGCGCGATCCACGAGAGCGCGAGCAGGACGAGCGCTCCGGCGAGAAAGGCGCCGGCGAGTGACCACTGGGCCGGGCGGTAGTCGGCGCGCGCATGCGAGCTCGAGAAGGCGACCTCGAAGAGCGCGAACAGCGCGCCGGCGAGGCGCACCCAGGCGATCCAGCGCTCGGTGGCGAGGCGGAGCTTCATCCGGGAAGCCGCCCGAGCGCCCAGCGCGCGTGCTCGCGCAGCAGCTCGTCCTCGTCGTCGGCGAAGGCGGCGACCGCGTCACGCAGGCCCTCGTCGCCCGTGTTCCCGGCGGCGACGAGCGCGTTACGGCGCAGCCAGCGGCCGTCGTTGCGGGGGACGTACAGCCGGTCGTAGCGGCGGCGCAGCTCGTCGGCGTCGAGCGTGAGCCAGTCGACGAGCGACACGTGCGCCTCTCCCGGGCCGCCCCAGGCGGCCCGATCGTCGGGCCGGGCGCCGACTGCTTGGCCGACGGCGCTTCCAGCCGCGACCTGCTCGTCGCCGCGGCGCTTCTCGACGCCGCGGTTCCAGGGACAGATGTCCTGGCAGATGTCGCAGCCGTAGACCTGCGTGCCGATGTGCTCCCGGTACTCCTCCGGCACCGAGCCGGGCGCCTGCGTCCAGTAGGAGAGACAGCGGGTCGCGTCGAGCGTTCCCGGCGTGTCCAACGCACCGGTCGGGCAGGCGTCGATGCAGAGCGTGCAGTCGCCGCAGTCCGTCTGCAGCGGCGGCGTCGGCTCGAGCTCGACGTCGGTGACGAGGGTGCCGAGCACGACCCAGGAGCCGTGCCGGCGCGTGATCAGCATCGTGTTCTTGCCGTAGAAGCCGACGCCGCTCCGGACGGCGCCTTCGCGGTCGACGTGCTGGTTCGCATCGACGAGGACCCGGTAGCGGCCGCCGAGCGCGCGGCCGAGCGCGTCCAGCTTCTCGCGGAGCTCGCTGTAGCCGTCGCGCCACGTGTACCGCGGCAGCCTCCCCTCCCCCGCTTCGCGCGCGGGCTCGGGCGCGTAGTAGCAGAGCGCCGCCGAGACGACGCTCTTCGCATCGGGAAGGAGAGTCTCCGGATGGCAGGAGGTCTCCGGCTGCGCCATCGTGAACTTCATGTCCGCGAAGAGGCCGCGCGCGCGACGGTCGCGGATGTGCCGCTCCGTCTCGACATACGGCTCCGCGTGCGCGACGCCGACGACGTCGAGGCCCAGCTCGTCTGCCAGCTGCTGCAGGTGCACGCGGGTAGTGTGCCGCGACATGCTTGCGGTGCGGATTCACGAGGACGGCGGCCCCGAGGTCCTCCTGCAGGAGGAGGTGCCCGACCCGGTCGCGGCGCCGGACGAGGTGCTCGTCCGGGTGCACGCGTCGGCGCTCAACCACCTCGACGTCTGGATCCGCAAGGGTCTCCCCTCGGTGCCGAAACCGCGCATCCTCGGCGCCGACGGCGCGGGCGTCCGCGTCGACACCGGAGAGCGAGTCGTCATCAACCCGGGCGTGGAAATGCCCGACGGCACGATCCACGTGATCGGCGAGCACGGCGACGGCACGAACGCGCAGCTGATCGCCGTGCCGGCGACGAACGTCTATCCGATTCCCGGCGACCTGTCGTTCGAGGAGGCGGCGGCGTTCCCGCTCGTCTTCGAGACCGCGTACCGGATGCTCGTCACGCGAGCCGGCCTGCGCGAGGGCGAGTGGGTGCTGATCTGGGGAATCGGCGGCGGCGTCTCGACCGCCGCGCTCGCGATCGCGAAGGCGCTCGGGGCGCGGACGATCGTCACGTCGTCGAGCGACGCGAAGCTCGACCGTGCCCGCGAGCTCGGCGCGGACGCGACGGTCAACCACGCGACGGGCGACGTGAAGGCTGCGGTCGCGGACGCGACCGGCGGGCACGGCGCCGACGTCGTCGTCGAGCACGTCGGCGAGGCGACGTGGCGGACGTCGCTCGACGTCGCCGCGCGCGAAGGCCGGATCGCCGTGTGCGGCGCGACGACCGGGCCGAACCCGCCGGCGGCGCTGCACCGCGTGTGGTGGAAGCAGCTGACCATCCTCGGCTCGACGATGGGCACGAGGGCCGACTTCGAGGGCGCGTACGCGCTGATCGCCGACGGCCGCGCGCGACCGGTCGTCGACGAGGTGCTGCCGCTCGAGGAGATCCGCCCCGCGCACGCGCGGCTCGAGGCCGGCGAGCAGCTCGGGAAGATCGTCCTGACGATCCCGTAGCGACCGGAACGACCCGCGGGCGGCTCGAGAGCGGGCTGCTAACCAACGCCTGGGACCCGCGTCAAAGACAACTGGAAGGTGCGCCGAGGCCACGTCCGAAGCCGGTCAACCGCTTCGGTGTCGGAGGGTCAACGACAGTGAGCCCCGGCGCACCTCCCACAGTGCCACAGGTCGCGCGCCGGACGGCTGTTCGCTCTAGCCGAAGCCGAGGATGAACTTCGCGTCGTCCGACATCTTGTCGGGCGTCCAGGGCGGGTCGAACGTCAGCTCCAGCTCGACGTCGTCGACCCCTTCCACCTGGCGGACGGCAGAGTCCATGTCCTGCGCGATCAGCGGGCCGGCGGGGCAGCCCATCGAGGTGAGCGAGTACGTCACCTTGACCTTGGGCCCCTCGACGGCGACGTCGTAGACGAGGCCGAGGTCGACGACGTCCATCCCGAGCTCGGGATCCTCGACCTGGCGGAGCATCTCCAGTACCTCGGTCTCGCTGGCCATCCCTCAGAGGATATCCAGCAGCCTGGCCTGGGCCGCGGCGAGATCGGCCCTCGCGTCCCGCAGGCCCGCCGGAAGCACCCCGCCCGCCTGGAGCAGGTAGACGCGCTGACGGAGCCGATCGAGCTCCTCGAGCAGCGCGTCCACCCGCTCCCGCCGGGTCATGCGGCCTCCTGCAGGACAACGGGCTCGTGCACGGGCTCGGCCTCGGCCTGCGGCCGCGGCTGCCGGACGAAGACGAACGCGAGCGCCGCCGCCGCGAGGAGCAGCCCGGTCAGGGCGTACAGCCCGTTGCGGAAGCCGCCGTCGAGCGCGTGCACGCTCTGCACGTGGCCGCCGCCGAGCGCCGCGATCGCGCTCACGGCCGCGAGGCCGACGGCACCGCCGATCTGGCGGCTCGTGTTCACGAGACCGGAGGCGATGCCGGCGTCGCCCGGCGTCACGCCCTGCAGCCCGGCGATCGTCACCGGGACGAACGAGAGCCCCAGCCCGAACCCGCCCGCGACGAACGCCGGCAGGAGGTCGACGGCGTAGTCGCCGTGCAGCGGCAGCCGCGTCAGCCACGCCAACGAGACGGCCGAGAGCAGGATCCCGGCGACGAGCGTGCGGCGCACGCCGAACCGAGCGACGATCCGCTGGGCGAGGTTCGACGCGACCACGACCGAACCGGCGAACGCGCTGAACGCCGCGCCGCTCTTCAGGGCGCCGTAGCCGAGCACACCCTGCAGGTACAGCGTGAGCAGGAAGAACTCGCCGAACGTGACCGCTCCGAGGATCGTCATCGTCGCGTTCGCGGCCGAGAGCGTCCGCAGCCGGAAGATCCGCAGCGGCATCAGCGGCCACGGCGAGCGCAGCTCGATCGCGATGAACGCCCCGAGGACGACGGCCGAGCCGGCGAGCATCAGGAGCGTCGCGGTCGCGCCCCAGCCGTCCGTCGTCGCGCGGGTGAGCGCGTAGACGAGCAGCATCAGGCCGCCGGTCACGGTGGCGGCGCCGGCGAGGTCGACGTGACGGTGGCCGAGCTCCGCGCGGCTCTCCCGCAGCAGCACCGGGGCGAGCAGCGCGGCGGCGATGCCCACGGGGACGTTGACGAAGAAGATCCACGACCAGCTGAGGTAGCTCGTCAGCACGCCTCCGAGCAGGACACCGACCGCGGCGCCGCTTCCCGAGGCCGCGCCGTAGATCCCGAGCGCCCGGTTGCGCTCGCGGCCCTCGGCGAACGAGGTCATCAGGAGCGAGAGCGCGGCCGGGGCGAGCAGCGCGCCGCCGAGCCCCTGCAGGGCGCGGAACGCGATCAGCGAGCCCGCCGACCAGGCGATCCCGCACAGCAGCGAGCTGGTCGCGAAGAGCGAGATGCCCGCGACGAACAGGCGGCGACGGCCGATCAGGTCGGCCAGCCGGCCGCCGAGCAGGAGCGCCCCGCCGAAGACGATCGCGTAGGCGGAGACGACCCACTGCAGGCCGGCGTCGGAGAAGCCGAGGTCGGCCTGGATGGAGGGAAGCGCGACGTTCACGACGGCCACGTCGAGAACGACCATGAACTGGGCGGTGACCAGCAGCGGCAGGATGCCGCGATTTCTTGCCTTCAACACCAATTGAACTCTCCGATCGTTGATGATGACAATCTTCTATCACAACAACGATGGTCTGCGCTACACTTCTCGCGTCATGAACGAGACGGTTGCAGTCGCCCGGCTGCCCGAGGAGCTCGTCTCCTCGGCCCTCTTCCTACTCAAGCGGCTGGGAATGACCGCGAAGGAGCGTTCCTTCGCGGCGTACGAGGAGGTCGGTCTGCACCCGTACCACCACGCGATCCTCGCCGTGCTCGACGAGGGCTCCCGGGAGACGCAGGGCGCGATCGCGGACGCGCTCGGCTACGACCGCGGCCAGCTCGTCGGTCTCCTGGACGAGCTGGAGGAGGCCGGCCTCGTCGAGCGCAGGCGCGATCCCAACGACCGTCGACGCCACGTCGTCCGCATGACGCCGACGGGGCGCAAGACGCTCGCGAAGCTGCGCGCGCTCTCCTCGACGATCGAGGACGAGTTCCTCGGCCCGCTGGACGGCCGCGAGCGCGAGACGCTGCACCGGCTGCTCCTCGCGCTCGCCGAGGATCACCTGCCGAACTGCCGCTTCTCGAAGCCGGCTCAGTAGCCGAGCAGGCGCACTTCCTCGCGCCGCTCGCGGGCGAAGAAATGGATCCCGTCGACGAAGCGCACCCAGTTGCACCGGGTGCACATGAGCAGCGAGTGCGTGCGAGCGCTGTCCGCCAGGAAGCGCACTCCACGCAGTAGGTCGCCGTTCGAGACCCCGGTGGCGGCGACGATGATCTCGCCGGGCGCCAGGTCCTCGGTCGAGAACACGCGTCGGTAGTCGTCGATCCCGAGCTCGCGCAGCTCCTCGATCTCGGCGCGAGTCGTCGGCCAGAACTGCGCCTGCAGCTCGCCGCCGAGGCAGCGCAGCGCCGCGGCGGAGAGAACGGCCTGGCGCGTGCCGCCGATGCCGATCGAGAGGTGGTCGTTCGTGCCGCGGATCGCGGCCGAGATGGCGGCCGTCACGTCGCCGTCCTGGATCAGCTTGATGCGGGCGCCGGAGTTGCGGATCTCCTCGATCAGGTCGTGGTGGCGCGGCCGGTCGAGCACGATCGTCGTCACGTCGTTGACGCGACGGCCGAACGCGTCTGCGATCGCCTGCACGTTCTCGGCCACCGGGCGCTCGAGGGCGATCGAGCCGCGCGCGAGCGGGCCCACGGCGAGCTTCCGCATGTACATGTCCGGGAAGGTCGTGAGCTGCCCGGCTTCGCCGACCGCGATCATCGACATCGCGCCGTTGCCGCCGCGCGCGACGACGCCGCGGCCCTCGAGCGGGTCGAGCGCGAGGTCGACCTCCTCCCCGCCCCCGCCGACGACCTCGCCGGCCACGAGCCCGGCCTGCTCGCCGAACGCGCCGATCACGATGCGCCCGCGCACCGGCAGCATCTCGAGCGACTGGCGCATCCCCTCTGCGGCCGATTCCTCCGCGCCCTCCTGGTCGGCGCGCCCGAGCCAGCGCGCCGCCTTCAACGCCGCGTGCTCGGTCGCCCGCACGTACGACTGGCAATCGCAGATGCTCATGCCCGCTCCGCCGCCGAGAGGACGAGCTCGGCCACGGCACGGGTGGCGAGCTCCGCGTTCTCGTTCTCGACCACCGGCGTGCCGGTCGCGATCGCGCGCGAGACCAGCAGCTCCTGCAGGCGCCGGATCGAGTCGAAGCGGTCGAGGTACTTCGCCATCGGCCGCTGCGTGCCCGCCTCCCGGGTGAAGAAGTGCTGGGCGTGCGCGGTCTCGTCGGAGATGCGCAACACGCACGAGCTGACGACGGCGCCCTCGAGCTCGAGCGGGACGAGCCCCGGCACGAGATGGACGCCTTCGAGCACGATCGACCAGCCCTCCTGCAGCGCGCGCTCGATCGACGCCCGCACGCCCACGAGCACGGTGCGCGACTGCTCCATGAACGTCTCGACCAGCGGCTCGCCCTCGAAGCTCGAGTGGTGGACGGACGGCATGAACTCGTGCGAGAAGAAGGCGCGCATCGTCTGCCGGATGAAGTCCGTGGACGTCACCCGCGTGATCCCGAGCCGGTACGCGATCTCGGTCGCCACGGTCGACTTGCCCGTTCCGGTCGCGCCGCCGACGAGGATGACGACCGGCAGGTCGAGCTCGCGCAGCTCGTTGTAGCGGCGCAGCTGCCGCACCGCCTCGCTCCCGTCCACCTCCCCGAGCGACTCGACGGCGAGCGACTCCAGCCGGTCGAGCTCGACGACGTCGCTGTTGCGCGAGGCGAGATCGAGCCCGACGGTGCGTGCGAGCGCATACGCCCGGTCGGCCGGTACGCCGACCGCCATCAGCGCACGCGCCATCAGCCCGCGCGAGTAGGGGAGGCCCTGCTCGCCCCCGAGCGGCAGCGGCATGATCCGCCGGATCTCGCTCACACTTTCACCTGCTCGAGCAGCGCGAGCACCTGCTCGTCGAGGGCCGGCGAGACGATCTCGTTGCGGGCGAGCACGACCCGGGCGCCGTGCGCGAGCGCATGCTCGGCGACGACGTCGATCGCCGCGGCCTTCAGCTCGACGAGATACGTGTCGGCGTCGAGGCCGGCGAGCTGCTCGCGCAGCAGCTCGCGCCGCGCGAGGTCGTGCGAGACGAAGACCGGGTCGAGATGCTCGGTGCGCGCCGGCGCCGCCGTGAAGACGGCCACGCGTCCCTCGAACGGAGCGGCCGGCTCCAGGCGGAGCTCGAGCTCGTCCAGCACGAGATCGCTGATCCGCTCTCGGAACGGCTCGCGCCCGACGAGGATGCGTGCCGTCGTGTCGACCGGCGGGATCGCCGAGCCGCTGCCGTCGAAGACGACGACGTCCGGCTCGAGCGAGGCGGCGAGCCGCGCGCCCTCGAGGACGTTGGAGACGAACGGCGCGCCCGCGACGCCGCCGCCGGCGCGGCGGCAGCCGACCGCGGGGACGCCGGTG
>Ga0206353_10035519_pt1 | contig 10576 bp, 9 predicted proteins | sample DielMetaTC5am4_FD_146436 | JGI IMG/M metagenome (GOLD analysis project Ga0206353, IMG submission 146436) | Corn rhizosphere microbial communities from Kellogg Biological Station, Michigan, USA - Diel MetaT C5am-4 (Metagenome Metatranscriptome)... | ecosystem: Host-associated > Plants > Roots >...
CTGGATTCGCAGATGTTCGAGGACGCGTCGACCAACCCCGAGATGCAGACCTACATCACGTGGCTGCACCGTGTCGCGGGCAGCGATGCGCAGCCGTCCTACTTCGGTGTCTACGCCTGGTCGGCCATGCGGCTGTTCGCGCAGACCGCGGAGAAGATCGGCCCCGACCTCACCAGGGCCAAGATGCTGGCCGCACTGGCCCAGGTCGACAACTGGACCGGCAACGGGCTGCACGGGCCGCAGCACGTGGGCCGCCGGGTCAGCGCCGAGTGCCTGCACTTCATCCAGCTGCGCGGCGGCACCTGGCACAAGCTGCAACCGACCGACGCCACCTTCGACTGCCGTCCGGTCATCAAGGTGCAGTAGCCGGTCGAACCTGGCTCAGGCCTCCAGCTCGACCCGCTCGAGCGCGCGCAGTGCGGCGAAGCACTCGCGCACCTCGGCCCGCCGGCTGCGGTCCATCGCGAGGTTGACCAGCTCGCCCGGATCCCCGGCCAGGTCGTAGAGCTCGTGGTCGCAGTCGTCGAAGGAGGCGTCGACGTCGAACAGCTTCGCGGACGGCTTGCGGCTGAAGTCGTCGTTGGGCAGTCCGCCACCCACGCCGTAGTAGCGGGCGTACTTCATCCGGCCGTCGAAGTAGCCGCGCACGGCGTACCTCGTCTGGCGGATGTGGCTGGTGTGCGCCGAGTCCATCGCGAAGAGCACGTGGTCGCGCACGGCGCCGGCCGGGTCGGCCAGCACGGGCCGCAGGTCGACGCCGTGCAGACCCGGCACCGCGGCGGGGTCGAGTCCGGCGAGCCCGCAGATCGTCGGGGCGAGGTCGACGTGGCTCGCCAACGCGGGCGTGGCTGCGCCCGGGGTCGTGATGCCCGGCGCGCGGACGTAGCACGGCACCCGCATGATCTCGTCGTAGACGAACGGCCCCTTGGACCGCAGCCCGTGACCGCCGCACATGTCGCCGTGGTCGGAGGTGAACACCACGATCGTGTCGTCCCAGCGACCCGCGTCGACCAGCGCGCCGAGCACGGTGCCCAGGCTCTCGTCGGCGAGCTGGTGCAGCTTCACGTAGTAGTCCAGCTGGCGCAGCCAGGCCCGCTTGTCCTTCGGGTCGATGTAGCCCCAGACGCCGTGCTGCTGGTCGTGGCGCCAGGCCCGGTGCGCCGCGGGCTTGGTGTGCAGGTCGTCGTCGAAGTTGGCCGGCAGCTCCTCCACGACCTCGTCGAAGTCGAGCGTGAACGGCGGGATCGGCTCGCCGTCCTTCCACTGCGCCGCGGCCAGGAAGTCCCGCGCCGCGGCCGTCTCGGCTGCGTGCGACGCCTGCCAGTCCGGCTGGTCGATCGGGAACCACATGACGTCGTGCGGGTTGACCAGAGCAACGGTCAGGAACCACGGCTGCGACGCGTTCGCGTTGGCGCGCAGCCAGGTCGCGGCGCTGTCCGCGATCAGCGGGTCGAAGTGCACGCCGGTGCCGGCCCAGCCCATGAAGTGCTGGTCGTTGCCCTCCCAGTCGCCGTAGCCGTAGGCGACCATGTCGGGTTTCGGCCCGTAGGACAGGTGCCACTTGCCGATGTACGACGACCGGTAGCCGGCGTGCTCCGCGAGCAACCGGCCCATGGTCGGGATGCCGCTGTCGAGCTCCGTGTGCCAGGGGAAGATCACGTTGTCGACCACGCGATGACCCGGGAGGTAGCGGCCGGTCATCATGGTCGCCCGTGACGGCGAGCAGGGCGAGGAGTGTGTCCAGTAGTTCGTGAACTCGAGCCCTTCGGCCATCAGCCGCTCGCGCCACGGCAGCCGCACGCCGGCGGGCAGCCAGCTGCGCTGGCGCTCCTGGTCGGACACGACCAGCAGGATGTTGGGCCGGGCGGCCGCCATCGGACCCCCTACGACGTCCGCGAGGAGAGAGGTACGCCGGACCGTAGCAGCGGCCGGTAGCGTGCGCAGACGTGGCGCGAACAGGAGTGTTGAGCGGACTGCGGGCCGTCGAGCTCGGGGTGTGGGTCGCCGGGCCGTCGGCCACCGGAGTCATGGCCGACTGGGGAGCCGACGTCATCAAGGTGGAGCCACCCGCGGGCGACCCGTTCCGGGCGATGTTCGCCGCCACCGGCTACAGCGCTGAGATCCCGAACGCCCCGTTCGAGCTCGACAACCGCGGCAAGCGCAGCGTCGTCCTCGACCTGCGCAACGACGAGGCGCGCGAGGCGCTGCACCGCCTGCTCGAGACCGCCGACGTCTTCCTGACCAACCTGCGCCTCGAGCCGCTGCAGCGGATGGGCCTGCTCGCCGACGACGTGCTGGCCCGGCACCCGCGGCTGGTCTACGCGCTGGTCACGGGACACGGCTCGACCGGCCCCGACGTGCACCGCCCGGGCTACGACATCGGCGTGTTCGGTGCCCGGGCCGGCGTCGTACACCAGCTGGTGCCCGCCGGCGACGCGCCACCGCCCCTTCCCCGCGGGCTGGGTGACCACTTCACCGGGCTGGCCGCGCTGTCCGGCATCCTCGGCGCGCTCTGGCAGCGCCAGCACACCGGCCGCGGGCAGCTCGTCGAGACCTCCCTGCTGCGCTCGGGCGTCTACGCGCTCGGTTGGGACCTCGCCATCCAGCAGGCGCTCGGGAAGGTCGCGGGCACCGTGCCGCGCGAGGAGGCGGCGCAGCCCACCGCCAACAGCTACCGCGCCGGGGACGGCAAGTGGTTCTGGCTCCTCGGCGTCGAAGGCGACCGCCACTTTCCCTTGCTGGTCAAGGCGACCGCTCGCGAGGACCTGCTCGACGACGAGCGGTTCGCCAGCGCCCGGTCGCGACGGCACAACCGCAGGGAGCTCATCGCCGAGCTCGACCGGACGTTCGCGAGCCGGCCGTTCGCCGAGTGGACCGAGCGGTTCGACGCCGAGGACGTCTGGTGGTCGCCGGTGCAGTCGCCGGCCGAGGTCGTCACCGACCCGCAAGCGGAGGCGGCCGGCGCGTGGGTGCCGGTCGAGGGTGGGCGCTACCGGTCGGTCGCGACGCCGGTCGACTTCTCCGAGCACCCGCAGCAGAGCGTCGGCCGGATGCCCGCGCTGGGTGCCGACACCGCCGACGTGCTGGGTGAGATCGGCTACGACGCGGCCGCGATCAAGCGGCTCAACGCGCCCCGGGCCTAACGACGGCGTCGGTCGTCGGCCGGCTGCTCACCGGCGGAGCCGAGTCCGCGGTTCGGCGGTGGCACGAAGAACGCCGGGTCCTGCTCCTGACGCTTGGGCCCGGCGTTGGCGACGGTGACCGCGATCCAGGGCAGCACCAGAGAGATGGCGATCGCGACCCACTGCTCCCAGCCGCGCAGCAGCCACACCGCGAGGATGAACGCGAGCGTGCGCACGGCCATCGACCAGAGGTAGCGGCGGACCCGTTCGTCGCGTTCCTCGACGCGGCTGCGGGCGGCGTCGGTGACCAGGACGACGTCGTCCTGCTCCATGAGGTGAGCATGCCCCGGCCGCGTCCCTCGCAGCTTGGTGTCGCCCACCCGTCCAGCATGCGCCACCTGGCTCGCCCGCGCACGCCCGGGCCGCGGCGCTGCCGGTACCCTGCAGCCGTGCGAGTGGCGGAGGTCATGAGCGACGCCAGCGTCACCGACGCGCCCTCCGACACCCTGAAGGCGGCCGCTTCCCGGATGTGGTCGCAGCAGACCGGCTCGCTGCTGGTCATGGACGGCGAACGGCTCGTCGGCATCGTGACCGAGCGTGACGTGATGAAGGCCGTGGCGCGCGGTCTCCCGGTCGACAGCACCCCGGTCAGTACGATCATGACGACCAACGTGCTGACGGTGACGCCCGAGACGCCGCTGCACGAGGCGGCGGAGCACATGGCCCGGCGCTGGATCCGGCACCTCCCCGTGGTCGAGGGCGAGCGGGTTGTCGGCATGGTCAGCCAGCGCGACCTCGTCGGCGTTCTCGCGTCGTCGGGCGAGAACCTCGACCAGCAGGCGGGTGAGGATCTCGTGCGGGCGCGCCGGTTGGCCCGCCTCGACCGGGGCGATCTCGGCTGAGCGGCGACGAATGACCGAACCCGTGCTCCCCGACCGCCCCGAGGGCGAGAGCGACGCGGCCTGGTCGGAGGAACGGCCCGACGACCCGGACGAGCGACTGCGGCGGGAGCGCCCCCCGCATCATGACCGCTGGCAGCACGAGTCCGACTAGGCAGCGGCCCGAGTCGATCAGCCGCGCAGCGTGATGGACAGCCTCGACGTGACACCGGCCAGGGCCAGCCGCGACGCCGTCGGCCGGTCGGTGGCGAGGAGGAGCAGCGCGCCCTCACCGGCGGCGTCGTCAGCGCGCGGCACGACCAGCACCCGCACCCCCTCGGCGACCGTGGTGGCCGAACCCGCGGCCGTGCCCGCCGTCGGCGGGGTGGCGGCCAGCACGTCGACCAGGTCGCCCGTGCGCACGAGCCGCGCCGCTCCGGCGTCGGCGATCCGCACCGGCGTCGCGACCAGGCCGTCGCTCGCCAGGTCCTGCAGCAGTGGCCGACCCACGAAGCGGAGGTCGGTGAAGGGCTCGCCGGCCCGCACTCCGGCCGCGAGCACCAGCCCCACCGCGTCATCGGTGCGGGCCAGGGACCCGTCGGGAGCGGTCCCTGGGGCGAAGCGCGCGACACGCAGGTCAGCCGCGCGCACGGTCGTGCCGGCCGGTAGGTCGCGAGCCGCGACCACCACGCGCACCGTGGCCGCAGCCGGCGGTTGGAGGACCGTCAGCGCGCACGCGATCGCCGCTGCGGCAAGGCCGGCGGCGAGCAGCCTGCGGCGCCGCGCGACCGCCCGGCGCAGCTCCTTGAGCTGACGCGACAGCTCGCCGCTCACGGCAGCTCGAGCGGGAGATCGATGCCGTCCAGCGCGGCCCCGCACACGCAGCCCGGGTCGGCGGGCAGCGCGGCCACCACGTCGAGCAGCAGCTCACGCAGCCGGGCGACGTTGGCGGCGAAGAACCCGAACACCTCCGACTGGCTCACCGCCGACCCGGCGTCGATGCCGGCGTCGAGGTCGGTGACCAGTGCGACGGCCGTGTAGCAGAGCGCCAGCTCGCGGGCCAGCGTCGCCTCCGGATGCCCGGTCATGTTGACCAGCGACCACCCGGCCGTCGCATAGGACTGCGACTCGGCCCGGGTCGAGAAGCGCGGGCCCTCGATCACGACCATCGTGCCGCCGTCGACCGGGTCCCAGCCGGCCCTGCGGGCCGTCTCCAGCACCGCCCGCCGGCCGCGCGGGCAGTAGGGGTCGGCGAACGACACGTGCACCGCACCGGAGTCGAAGTAGGTCTGCAGCCGCCCGCTGGTGCGGTCGACGAGCTGGTCGGGGACGACGAGGGTGCCTGGTCCGAGGTCGGGTCGTAGCCCGCCGACAGCGCACGGGCCGAGCACCTGCCGGACGCCGAGCGAACGCAGTGCCCACAGGTTGGCGCGGTAGGGGATGCGGTGGGGCGGAAACCGGTGGTCGCGACCGTGCCGGGCGAGGAACGCGACCCGCCGGCCGGCGACCGTGCCGATCACCGGATTGTCGCTCGGAGGACCGTAGGGCGTCTGCATCGGCACCTCGACCGCGTCGTCGAGGAAGGCGTAGAAGCCCGATCCGCCGATGACGCCGATCTCCGCGGTCTCCTGCTCGGTCATGACCCTCCCTCCGTCGGAGGGCCCGACCCTAGCCAGCCGCTACGGCGTCTCGCGATCCCGCGCGGGCGAGCTGTGGACGGTCGGTCAGGCGACCTTCTCGCCGGTGGACGAGCCGGAGGACGAGCTCGACGAGGACGAGGTGGACGAGGTGGACGAGGACGAGGAGTCGGACGACGTGCCCGACGCCGACGAGCCGGTGCTCGACGAGCTCTCGGACTTCGCCGGCTCCTTCGGGACGCTGCTGCTCGACGAGGACGACTTGGAGGAGCGGCTGTCGGTCTTGTAGAAGCCGGAGCCCTTGAACACCACGCCCACGGCGGAGAAGACCTTGCGCAGCCGGCCCTGGCACTTCGGGCACTCGGTCAGCGCGTCGTCGGTGAACTTCTGCACGACCTCCAGCTGTTCGCCACATGACGTGCAGGCGTACTGGTAAGTCGGCAACGGTCCCTCCGAGCATCACGATCTGCTGGCACTCTAAGCCATCGACTGCTAATTATCGCTCATCAGGTGCCTTGCCGTCCAGCGCCTCGGCTTCTGCGCCCTCGAGCGAGTCGGTTCCTGGCCGAGGCGGGCAAGCCGCAGGAGCCGCCCGTGCCCGGAGAGCACGCAAGGCGACGAGGCCGAAGCCGGGCGACGGTCAGGGGCCGGCTAGTTGACCTGGCGGTCGCGGCCTTCCCAGTAGGGGGCCCGCAGCTTGAACTTCTGCAGCTTGCCGGTCGCCGTACGCACGAGGGCGTCGCGGAACTCCACCGAGGTCGGCGCCTTGTAGCGGGCCAGACGCTCCTTGCAGTGGGCGATGATCTCCTCTTCGGTGACCTCGGCGCCCGGCGCGCGCACGATCAGGGCCTTGATCGTCTCGCCCCACTTCTCGTCCGGTACGCCGATGACCGCGACCTCGGAGACGGCCGGGTGGCTGAAGATCACGTCCTCCACCTCGACCGAGGAGACGTTCTCGCCGCCGGTGATGATGATGTCCTTCTTGCGGTCGCTGACGATCGCGTAGCCGTCGTCGTCGATCGTGCCGCCGTCACCGGTGTGGAACCACCCGCCCTCGAGCGCCGCCGCGGACGCCTCCGGCTGCTGCCAGTAGCCCTCGAGCACGACGTTGGAGCGGGCCAGCAGCTCGCCGGAGCCGTCGACGCGCAGGGTCACCCCGAGGGCCGGAGTGCCCGCGCGGCCGAGCTTGGCGGCACGGTCGAGCGGGGTCAGGTCGTCCCACTCGGCGCGGGTCCGGTTGACGGTCAGCAGCGGCGAGGTCTCGGTGAGTCCGTAGATCTGGATGAACTCCCACCCGAGATCGGTCTCGATCCGCTCGATGGTGCGGGTCGGGGGTGGGGCGCCGGCGACCACGATGCGCACCCGGTCGCGACCGGGGATTTCCCCTTGCCAGGTCTCGGCCGCGGTCAGCACCGCATTGACCACCGCGGGGGCTGCGCACATCAGCGTCACCCCGTGCTGGTCCACGCGGCGCAGGATCTCCGGGCCGTCGACCTTGCGCAGGACGATGTGCTGGCCGCCCGCGCCGGTCACGGCATAGGGCATCCCCCAGCCGTTGGCGTGGAACATCGGCAGCGTGTGCAGGTAGACGTCGCGGTCGGTGACGGTCACGTGCCAGCCGAAGGTGGCCGCGTTGACCCAGCAGTTGCGGTGCGTGAGCTGCACACCCTTGGGCCGCGCGGTGGTGCCGCTCGTGTAGTTGATGGTCGCCGTCGCGGCCTCGTCGGGGGTCCACTGCTTCGGCTCGACCCCGAAGCGGTAGAGCTGCTCGTCGGCCTCCGCACCCAAGACGAACTTGTGCTTGCAGGAGATGCCGTCGAGCGGCTCGGCGAGCTCCGGGTCGACGAGCAGCATCGAGGCGCCGGAGTGCTCGACGATGTAGGCGACCTCGGCCGGGGACAGCCGGAAGTTGACCGGCACCATGATCCGGCCATGGCCCGACAGCCCGAAGAACGACGTAAGCAGCCGGGCGGAGTTGTGCGACACGATCGCGACCCGGTCACCGAAGCCGACGCCGAGCTCGTCGAGCGCGGCGGCCTGGGCACGTGCCAGCTCGGCGATCCGGCCGTAGGTCAGCTCGCCGAGCGACGGCGCCGGCTGGTCCGGTTCGTCGACGACGCCGATGCGGGCGGAGTAGACCTGCTCCGCGCGGTCGAGGAAGTCGCTCACGGTCAGCGGGACGAACATCGCAGCCTCCAGGACGGCACGATCGGACCGGCTGTCAGTCGACGGCCTGACGGTACCCGTCCGTGCGGCGGCCGCTCGCGCTTGCCGGTGATCTCCCGCGGTGCGAGTCAGCGGCGCCGCGACCCTCCCGACAGGACCGCGGTGGCGGTGACGGCGGCTGCGGCGCCCACCGCCGACAGGGCGGCGAACCGCCTCGCCTTCAGCGTCACCGGGGCCTTCGGCCGCTTGCCGTAGTAGCCCTTCTCGGGCCGACGGCCGCGGGGCCCGTCGGGCCCTTCCTTGCGGGCCATCTGCATCACCTGGGCAACGTGCAGCGCCCGCCTCCCGGTGCCGGCCTGGTCGATCTGCGTCTTGCACGAGAAGCCGTTGGCGACGATCAGCGTGTCGTCGCGGGCGGCGCGCACCGCCGGCAGCAGTGCCTGCTCGCCGCAGTCCATCGAGATGTCGTACTTGCCCTGCTCGAAGCCCCACGATCCGGCCAGTCCGCAGCAGCCGCCCTTGAGCGGTTCGGTGTCGACGCCCATCCGGGTGAGCAGCTTCCGCTCCGGCTCGCTGCCCCCGGTCGCCCGGTGGTGGCAGTGCGTCCACATCAGCGCCTTGCGCTCCAGCCGCGGCACCGGTACGTCGTACTTCTCGAAGAACTCGCTGAAGTGGTGGGCGTTGTGCTTCAGCCGCTCGGCGTCGTCGTCGTGCGGCAACATGTTGGTCAGCTCGTCCTTGAACACCGCGAGGCAGCTGGGCTCCATGCCGACGATCGGCGTGCCTGCGCGGATCTCGTCGCGCAGTTGGTCGATCACGTCGTGCAGGTAACGCCTGGCGACGTCGAGGAAGCCGTAGTCGTAGAGCGGCCGGCCGCAGCAGATGTGCCCCTGCGGCATGACGACCTGCCAGCCGGCCGCCTCGATCGCCTCGACGCAGGCGACGCCGACGTCGGTGTGCATCCGGTTGTTGAACGTGTCGGGGAAGACGACCACCCGGCGGCCACCGGGGTTCTGCGTGCCGCCACGTCTGCGCCACCACTCCTGCAGCGTCAGCGGCGCGAAGGAGGGAGCCGTGCGCCTCTGGCTGATCCCGGCGGCGGCCTTCACCAGCTGGGCGAACGGCGGCACGTGCAGCGCGAGGTTGGCCAGCCCGGGCACGTGTGACGCGAGCCTGGACGCCTGGTCGATGAAGCCCATCGCGTAGGCGTAGCGCGGTCGCCACCGGCGGGCGGACCGGTAGTGGTGGTAGAGGAACTCCGCCTTGTAGGTCGGCATGTCGACGTCGACGGGGCAGTCGCTGGTGCAGCCCTTGCAGGACAGGCACAGGTCGAGGGCGTCGTAGACCTCTTCCGACTTCCAGCCGTCGGTGATGACCTCGCCCTGGAGCATCTCGAACAGCAGCCGGGCCCGGCCGCGGGTGGAGTGCTTCTCCTCCCGAGTGACCTGGTAGCTCGGGCACATCGTGTTCTGTGCCTCGGGCACCCGGCACTTGCCGACGCCCACGCAACGCAGCGCGGCATGCGCGAAGTCGCCGCCGTCCCGGTCGTAGGCGAACTGCACCTCGGGGCGCCACGGGTTGTAGTCGGTGCCGAGCTTGAGATTCTCGTCGAGACGGTAGGGGTCGATGACCTTGCCGGGGTTCATCTTCCAGTCGGGGTCCCAGATCCGCTTGAACTCCCGCATCGCCGCCATGAGCTCCGGGCCGTACTGCCGGTCGAGCAGCTCGGCCCGCTGCTGGCCGTCGCCGTGCTCGCCCGACAGCGACCCGCCGTACGACGTGACGAGGTCGGCCGCCTCCTCCATGAAGGCGCGGTAGGTCTTGAGGCCCTGCTCGGTGCGCAGGTCGAAGCTGATCCGGGAGTGGATGCAACCCTGGCCGAGGTGGCCGTACATCGCGCCGCGCAGCCCGTGCTTGCGGTAGAGCCTCTTCAGGTCGCGCAGGTAGTCGCCGACCCTCGGTGGTGGCACTGCGGAGTCCTCCCAACCCGGCCAGTGGTCGGTGCCGTCGGGCGGGAACGCCGTCGAGCCGAGGCCGCTCTCGCGGATCGCCCAGAAGTCCTCGCTGTTGCCACCCTCCTGCTTGCTCTTCGCGAGGACCATCCGGTCGGGTTCGAAACCCTTGTCGGCCGTCAGCCAGGCACAGAACTCCGCGGCCTGGCGCTCGCTGTCCGCCGCCTCGTCGGCGCCGAACTGCACCAGCAACCAGGCGTGCTCACCCGGCCGCGGCAACTCCTCGAGGTCGTGCACGTTGATGTCGAGCGCCTGCTGGTCCTCGATGAGCACGTGGTCGATGGCCTCGAGGCCGATCGGCTTCCACTTGTCGACGATCTCCTGCACCAGGTCGCCGGCCGTGCAGATGTCCTCGAACTGCACGACGACGAGCGTGCGCATGAGCATCGCCGGCGTGAGCAGCAGGGTGACGTTCAGCGTGGTGGCACAGGTGCTCTCCGTCCCGACCAGTGCGCGGGCGACGTTGAAACCCTTCTCGGGCAGCAGCTCGTCGAGGTTGTAGCCGGAGACCCGCCGCGGCATCTCGTCGACCGAGGGGTAGCCCGCGCGGATCGCGTCGGCGTAGCGGTCGCGCAGGTCGCGCAGCTGCGCGTAGATCTCTCCCTTGCGGCCACCGGCGGCGATGATCTCGTCGAGCCGGTCCTCCTCGTCGACGCCGACCCAGAACCGCTCGCCGTCGTAGGTCACCACCTCCATGGCATGGACGTTGTCCGACGTGCGCGGGCCGGGCCCGTAGAGGTGCGACTGCACCGAGTGGATGC
>Ga0206353_10048687_pt1 | contig 10556 bp, 3 predicted proteins | sample DielMetaTC5am4_FD_146436 | JGI IMG/M metagenome (GOLD analysis project Ga0206353, IMG submission 146436) | Corn rhizosphere microbial communities from Kellogg Biological Station, Michigan, USA - Diel MetaT C5am-4 (Metagenome Metatranscriptome)... | ecosystem: Host-associated > Plants > Roots >...
CTCGTTCCTTCACATTGCACAGCAATAGAGACAGACTGCATCCTCCAACATAACAGGGAAAACAACGACAGACCATTGACTAGGATTTGTGAGAGAAACAGACTGGACAGGTTTTGGTTAGGGAAGAAAAGGCGTTCCCCATCTCGAGTCTTTCCTTCCGACGGACGACGGGACAACATCTCTCTGACTGGACAACAAGGAATTGACGACGACAGGTATCACACACCCTGTCAAAGATGATGATCTGGTGAAGAATTCTTCTCTCCCTCTTCTCATCCTTTCCCACATCAACTCACATTGACATTGTCAGTCATCAACAACTAACAAAGGAGAGAAGTGTGTGTGCCCGTGACTCATTCAACAACAATCCTTCCTCTCATCCTCACTGTGTAAAGTTGTGTTGTCGTGTTGCCATAATCATCATCCTCCATTTCTAAGTGGTGTGTTTGATTCACACATCATCCTCTGTATTGGCAACAGACTCGGTAACAGCATCAACTCATCTATCCTCATCCTCCCCCTTCTCTACTCATCAATCGGCAAAGAAATCAAGAGACCGGATGTCGTACCTGTTTTCCATCCAATCGTAAAGAGAGGAGAGACGACAACGGTCGTGTTTGTTTGGAGGAGAGCCAATGCTTGACTCCCCTTAGAGAGGATGACAACACATACTGCCCATCCTCACCTTTTAGGTACGAAAATGCCACCCCAATGTCGGTGTCAACAACATAAACATTTGCTGTGTAGGAAAATGTCGATGTCGACTGCCATCCTCAAACCTTCAACTGCCACCATGATTGTGTTACTTTCCCTGCCCCTCATCCTCCTCTCTTCCCTTGTCGACTGCAAGGGACGCTGGAAGGAAGGAGCGGACTCCTACTTCTTCTCCTCTTCGGATGGAGACATCCACGACATGCCAGTCATTCCATCACATCAACAACACTTCCTGTCAAGGTATGCGGGTCCCCACCCACATCATTCAAGTTCAAAATCTCTCAATCACTCATCCACATCATCGCATCACCACTCATCCGTTGATGAGGATGTTGATGATGCACTCCTCATGTCCTCCTTTAGTGATGATGATGATCTCACAATACCTCACAACAGTCACCGTGGACACCATTCCTTTCACGGTCATGAAAGGAGAGGAGATCGAGTGAGACGATCCGTTAGACCGACCAAGAACTACGACTTTAAGGAGTCTGATGGTTCCTCTCCTGGAACAATTCTCTTCCAATTGGACAAGAAGCACCCACAAGAAGCATTCAAGATAGAATCCCCCAACCGATGGGTAGCTGTTGATACGAATGGAGCCGTCAGGATAAAGGAACCGCTTGACTATGAACAACTTGGAAAAGACAAGACAATTGACTTTTGGGTCTTTGTCACTGGACCCAACTTGAACGATCCAGAGAGACAGCGAATCATTATCCGTGTGAGGGATGTCAATGATGAACCTCCTTACTTTATCAATCGTCCCCTTCCGATGCAGGCTGTCGTACAACTCAATGCTCCCCAAGGAACACCTGTCTTCAAACTTCAAGCAAGAGATCCAGACACTGATCACAACATCCATTATTTCCTGGTACGAGATAGGACTGGAGGAAGATTTGAAGTTGATGAGAGATCAGGAGAAGTTCGCACTCGTGGACACGAACCCTTCATGCTGGATAAAGAATATGTCCTTTACGTCAAGGCAGAAGATCACAACGGGCCTGTTGGGGATAGACAATTCCAATCGACGAAAGAAGAACGCCTGTCAATTGTCGGAGGAAAAAGATCCCCTCAATTCTATATGCAAAAATATGAAGCGACCATTCCGGAAAACCAGAAGAAGGATTCAGATGTCATTGAAGTCAAGGCGAAATCCTTTGCAGATCGGGAAATTCGATACACTCTCAAAACTCAGGGAAAAGGAGCAGGAACTTTTAACATTGCTCCTGCGACGGGAGTTGTCAGATTGACAAAGGAACTTGATTATGAAGACTTGAGACAACCCAAGACCTATTCTTTGATTGTGAATGCAACAGAGGACTCGGGAGGATTCTCCACTCCTGTCGAGTTGACAATCAAGGTAACGGACGTCAACGATAACGCTCCTCGCTTTGAACTCCCTGACTACCAGGCTCACAACGTTGATGAGGATATCCCGGTTGGAACCGCGATCCTTCAAGTCTCGGCGACGGACGCAGACACAGGAAAGAATGCAGAAATTGTCTATTCTCTTGATCGGGATGAGTTTGTCATTGATGACAAGGGAGTCATCTACTCAAACAAGAGATTGGATGCCGATACCACCAATTTGTATCAGATGACAGTGAAAGCCACGGATAGAGGAGATCCTCCACTGACTGGAACGGCAACTGTTCGAGTCTACACGGAAAACAAAAATGATGAGGCTCCCAAGTTTTCTCAGGATGTCTACACTCCAAATGTGGATGAGAATGCTGGTCCGAATACTCTCGTTACCACAGTAGTCGCTTCTGACAAGGACGGAGATAATGTCTACTTTGGCTTTGTTGGAGGTGGAACGAGAAGTGGAATGTTTGAAATTGAGGAGAGAACAGGAGTCATCCGATTGATTGGAAATAACATCAACTTGGACCGTGACAAATATGAACTCAATGTGACGGCAAGGGATGATGGAGCATGCTGCAAAAACGGGGGACAGACGATTCACACTTCCACTGCTCTCGTTGTTGTCTTCATCACCGATGTCAATGATAACAAACCTATCTTTGAGGATTGTGCAACCTATGCACCTACAGTTGAAGAAGGAGCACCCTCTCAAACTCCTGTCATTACCGTCAAGGCAACTGATCAGGATAAGGGACACAATGGACAAGTCAGGTATTCAATCGTTCAACAGCCCAATCAAAAAGGAACCAAATTCATCGTTGACGAAGTAACAGGAGAGATTCGAACTAACAAAGTTTTTGATAGAGAAGGAGATGATGGAAGATTTGTTTCCTTGACTGTCAAGGCAGTTGATCGTGGATCCCCACAGTTGGAAGGTGTTTGTTCTTTCAAGGTTGAAATCACAGACATCAACGACAACCCTCCTCTTTTTGATCGACAAGAGTATCGAGAAAATGTCAAACAGGATACCCCGATTGGAACGAATCTACTTCGTGTTTCTGCTTCTGATGAAGATGCGGATAACAACGGTGCTATCCTTTACAACCTGACTGCTCCTGGGGATCCGAATGATGTGGAATACTTTGCAATCAATCCTGACTCTGGCTGGATCATGTTGAGAAGACCACTAGATCGAGATCAATATCATCTGCGAGCTGTTGCAGTTGATCGAGGAATCCCTCAACACCGTGCAACGGTAGAAGTTCTCATTGATGTCGTCGATCGAGCAAACAATCCTCCAATTTGGGATCAGCCTGTCTACGGACCTATTTCAATCCGAGAAAATCTGGAAGTAGGAAGAAAAGTCATCTCTATCAAGGCTGCCTCAGGAATTGCTGATAATCCCACCGTCTTTTACACTTTGATGAAGGGATCAACTGAACAAACGAATAAGAGGGACTCATTCTATCTAAGTCAGAGGATTGAAGGATCCGTCACATGGGCAGATATCTTTGTCAATTACCCTCTTGACTATGAAAGGATTCAACAGTATAACCTGACGGTAAGAGTGGAGAACAACGGTATCCAACAACTAGCTTCGGAGTGCACAGTCTACATCGTCTTGGAAGATGTCAATGATGAAATTCCTTTGTTCATCGAGCGTGAGCAAGAAACTGTCCTAGAAGGAATGCCCGCTGGAACAAAAGTTACCCAAGTCCAAGCTGTTGATCGAGACGGAACCTACCCCAACAACAAAGTCTTCTATGCAATTGAGAGTAAGGACGGAAGCGACCGATTCTTCTCCATTGATCGGGAGAGTGGGGAAATCTTCACCAAGCAGGAGTTTGATCGTGAGGAAAAACAGGCATATGCCATCTTTGTCAAGGCTTATGACGGAGCTCCATCGGATCGACCAAACATGAAACCAAACGAACCTAATTCGGTCACTAAGTACATTCGCATTGGAATTGGAGACAAGAACGACAACCCTCCCTACTTTGATCAGGCACAGTATGAGGCGGAGGTCAATGAAGATGAGGATATCCAACACACTGTCATCACCGTAACTGCCAAGGATAAGGACGAATCCTCTAAGATTCGTTATGAAATCACAAGAGGCAACATCGGAGGAGCCTTTGCGGTCAAGAATGAGACAGGAGCCATTTATGTCGCAGGACCGCTTGACTATGAAAACAGGAAGGAGTACACCCTGGAACTGCGAGCCTCCGATTCTCTCCATGAGGGATCGACGACAGTAGTCATTCGAGTCAAGGACATCAACGACCTTCCGCCTGTTTTTGATGAGCAAAGTTACAAAACGACCATCTTAGAGGAGGATACGATCGGACTTCCAAAGTCCATCCTTAAGGTAACAGCAACAGACGGGGACAAGGATCGTCCCCAAAACATTGTCTACTTCCTGACTGGACAGGGAGTGGATGACGAGAATCCAGCCGAAAGGAAATTTGCAATGAACTCGACAACCGGAGAGATCTTCGTTCTTAAACCTTTAGACAGAGATTTGCCTCATGGAAGAAGTCAATGGCGATTCACCGTCTTTGCTGAAGATGAGGGAGGAAACGGACTCGTCGGATATGCTGACGTTCTTGTCAACTTGAAAGATATCAACGATAATGCACCCTTCTTCCCCTATTCCATCTACACTGGAAATGTAACGGAAAATGGAACCGCTGGAATGACTGTCATGACTATGACCGCTACTGACTACGATGATCCGAGTGAAGGAAATCACGCCAAGCTCAAATACTCGATTGAGCAAAATCAAGTCAATGACAATGGGGAACTCATCTTTACCATTGATGAGGATTCAGGAGTCATTTCTACTGCAGTCTGTTGCCTTGATCGTGAAGCCAATCCAGAGTACACCATCAAAGTTGTTGCGATGGATGGCGGAGGACTAAAGGGAACGGGAACAGCCGTCATCAAGATTAAAGACATCAACGATATGCCTCCTTCCTTCACCAAGAGTGAATGGTCTGTTGAAGTTGACGAAACAGAGGGAGATCATCTTCCTGAGCTGCCCATTCTTGTTGTCTCTGTAAATGATGGAGATCTCCTGGAGACCAACCGATTCAGTTACAAAGTCCTCGAAAATGCCTTTGGGTGGGACAAGTTTACAATGGTTACAAACTCGGATGGAACAGGCTCTCTTAAAGTTGCCAAGCCACTTGATTATGAAGACCTGCAGCAAAGATTTGGATTCAACATTACCATCTCTGTTTCTGATCATGGAGGGGAATCAGCAGATCCGTACCATGTTGACTATGCAAGAGTCAACATTCGCCTTCGAGACATCAACGACAATAAGCCAGAATTTGAAAAGCCCAACATTGAAGTGATCGTTCCTGAAGACTCGAGGATAGGAACACAATTGGCGAGATTCATTGCAACTGACGCCGACCAGGGAGGAAGAAGCAAAGTGTCTTACCACATTGACCGCTCCTCTGACAGGAAGAGGCAGTTTGTCATTGATCAAGATGGAAATGTGAAAATCCAAAGACCACTTGATCGAGAGGATATCCCAAGACACCAGGTAAAGATTGTCGCAACTGATGACGGCATCCCTCCTCGATCTGCAACCGCCACCCTAACAGTGGTTGTTGGAGACATCAACGATAATGCACCGAGATTCCTGAAAGATTACCGACCAGTCATCATGGAACACTCTCCGCCACAAAAGATTGAAGAAATTCTCGCAACCGATGACGATGACAGATCCAAAGGAAATGGACCACCATTCACTTTCCGACTTGATCCCAACGCTCCTGAACGAATCAAGAAACTCTTCGAGGTCCAACATGATCACAACGGAGCAAATGGTGATGGAATGGCAGTTGTTTCCTCACTTGACGAATTTGACCGAGAAGTCCAAAAGGAATACCAGATTCCCATCATCATCAAGGATTCTGGTAATCCCCCAATGGCAGGAACGCAAATTCTTACCGTCATCATTGGTGACATCAATGACAACAAGATGCATCCTGGCTCGAAAACGATCTTTGTCTACAACTTTAATGGAGAGTCTGTCAGCACTCCAATTGGTCGAGTTCATGTTGAGGACTTAGATGATTGGGATCTTCCTGACAAATCATTCTTCTGGGAAAATCATCAACCTCACCCAGGATTTGAAGTTGAAAAGGAGACTGGAGTCATCCACATGCATGATGTTGGAGCCGGGGAATACTTCCTCAAATTCTCTGTCTATGATAGGAAACACACTCAAGAGGTCAATGCGAACGTCACCGTCATTGTTCGAGATATTCCCGAAGAAGCTGTCTACAATTCAGGATCTATCCGAGTCTCTGGAATAACGGCTGAAGACTTTATCCGAGTTTGGAATGTCAGGCAAAGAAGGGTTGAGGTTTCCATGTATGACAAATTTAAGGAGATCCTTTCCAGGATCCTGAAGGTGGATAGAGACAACATTGACGTCTTCTCCGTTGCAACCAAAGTAGAAAGACCCGTACCCATAACTGACATTCGGTTTTCCGCTCATGGATCCCCGTACTACAAGGCAGAGTATCTTGATGGTACTGTTGCTCTCAACAAAGACATTATTGCCGATCATGTTGGACTCAATATCACAATGGTTGGAATTGACGAATGTCTCTCTGAGTCATTGTGCGAAGGAAGCTGCACCAATCAACTTGTCATCTCAAAGGTTCCCCTTGTCGTAAACGCTAACCGAACTGCCTTCGTTGGAGTCAATGCATACATCAGTCCAACCTGTAGTTGTGGCGCTCGAGACTTCAGCTCTCCTGAAAGCTGTCGTCAACACCCTCCTCCTTGCTTGAATGGAGGAAGATGTCAAGACTCTTCTGTTGGCGCTCTGTGCACTTGTCCTGAGGGATATGATGGGCCCCAATGTCAGATGACGACTGTATCATTCAATGGACAAGGATGGGCGTGGTTCCCTCCACTTCAGCAGTGTGAGGAGTCACATTTGAGTTTGGAAATCATGACGAGAACATCCAACGGACTCATTCTCTACAACGGACCAATGATTCGTCCTGATGCAGGAGTCCAAGTCAACTCGGATTTCATCTCCCTTGAGTTGTTTAACGGAAAACCAAGACTTCTAGTTGACTACGGATCAGGAACGGTGGAGGTGACTGTCAACACATTAGGCGATCTTCATGACGGAGAGTGGCACAGATTGGATGTGTTCTGGGACCGTGAACGAGTCAGACTAGTTGTTGATCATTGTTCCGGAGCTCAAATGGATGACAGGGATCCTCCAAGAATTGATCGGTCAAGATGCGAAAACTCAACTGGAGTCCCACCATTCTTGGAGTTGTTGAATGTTAACAGTCCCCTCCAACTTGGGGGAGTGAAAACATTGTCGGAACCACTGGACGCCTACTTTAATTGGAGATACCATCCTTCTTCTCTTGGATTTACTGGGTGTGTCAAGAACCTGATTCACAACTCGGTTGTCTACGATCTAGGAAGTCCGGGAAGTTATTCAAACTCATTACCAGGATGCCAGGCTGCTGAGGAATCATGTCGAGCAAATTCGATTACCAGAAAATGCGAGGAAGGAACCTGTCTGGGAACCTACAATGGAGCCAAATGCATCTGCAAGCCTGGATGGTTTGGAGCACGATGTGACAGAAAGACTCAACCTAAGATGTTCCAGACTTCTTCGTACATCAAATACGCTCTCTCCTTTGATCCGGATCCCTATAGGACCGACATCCAACTTCAGTTCAGAACGAGAAACAAGCATGGAGAACTGTTCAGAGTTGCGAGTAAACATGGTCGTGAATACTCCATTCTAGAAATCAAAGACAAGAAACTTCGATTCAGATTCAACCTCAACAATCTACGAACTGAAGAAAGAGAACTCTGGCTCCCTTTTGTCACCGTCAATGATGGTCAGTGGCATACAGTTCAAGTCCTGAGATATGGATCAACTGCTTGCATTTCCCTGGATGGAGGTAGTGGAAGAAGATACAATGAAATCCTCGATTATCACGGACTTCATCAGTTGATGACGGTAGAGAAGCAAAACGTCGTAGCGGGAGGAGACGTTCAATATGTTGCTCCTGGACAGACACTCGTTGACAATGACTTCCATGGAGGATGCATGAACGATATTCGACTTGATCAACGATATCTCCCTATGGAAAATGGATCTGAGAATGCAGCAGTGGTCGAATGGAAGAATCTTATTGACGGCTGTCCCTCCAACAAACCCTGCTTGGGAATCCTCTGTCAAAAGCCATTTGTCTGCGTTGACCTCTGGATGATGTACGAGTGCAGATGTGAGGATGGCTTTATCCTATCGCCTGATGGAAAAAACTGTACCGACGCTGATGAGTGTGTCACCTCTCCCTGCATGAATGGGGGAACTTGCCGAAACCTTCCTGGCGGAGAGGGATTCATCTGTATCTGTCCAGAGGGTTACTCGGGAGAACTTTGTAATGCCCTCAAACAGGAAAAGGTCATGAGACTGTCAACTGCGGCTCTCATGGCAATCCTCATCTGCCTGGTTAACATCCTTATCCTAGTCCTCGTGATCGTGGCATACAGTCGAACGAGGAGACCAGTTGAAAAGTTCCCTGGAGATGTGGATGACGACGTTCGGGAAAATATCATCTCCTACGATGATGAAGGCGGAGGGGAGGATGACATGCAGACCTTTGACATCACTCCTCTGAGGATCCCTGTTGATCCTAAGGGTGTTCGATTAGGCGGCGGAACACTACAACAGCGGCACTTCTCTGGGCCGGGACATGCGGCTGCTCACGCAGGAGACATTGCCTCCTTCATTCGGGAAAATGTGGATAGGATTGATAATGATCCCAATGCTCCTCCATTTGACGATTTGAGGAATTATGCTTATGAAGGATGTGGTAGTACGGCAGGATCCCTTTCCTCACTTAATTCTGGAGTGGATGACAACGAGCAAGACTTCGACTTCCTTAATCGTTGGGGACCCAGGTTCCAAAAACTAGCAGACATGTATGCCCACAGTGATGGAGAGGGAGGACAAGAAGATTAAAAGTCAGCAAGTCACCTCAGCCGATGCCAGTGTTCAAGTCACGATGAACAAGAAGCCATAACTGAGACAGCTAATCATTTAACCGCCATTTGATCTCTACAAGAAATCAACGACAGTTTGTCCTTCGTTGATGTACATACCGACAACTTCGGAAGACCTGACTGACAGACAACGCCATGACCTCAACAACAATAGAAGATGTGATGGCATTTCCCCTCTTATTGCAATACTTACCATTGGTAAAAAGTTCTACAATTGCTATACGCCATCTTTTTCGATCATGAATGTCACCTCATCTCGAAATCAAAAATCGTAAGTGATGACTACTTCCAAGGAAGACACCTGTTTTTTGCTCCTCTTATTCAACCACACTTGTAGTTATAAACGATATTGGACATTGTACTCTTTAACACTAACAGTTGTACACGCATTTTTAAAACACATTTAACCCCATCAACGAAGACAAGACGATTGGACCACCATCACCACCAACACCATTCCCTGTTTGTTCCATACTTTTTACCTATATTTATCGATCAATAACCAATTGTCTTTGATAATTTGACAAGAGACACCAACCCAGCCCCCAAATGTCAACGAGCCAAGTCACGTCTCGAGTCGAGCACGTCCTTGGTCACCTTAGACAGTGACCCATGGTCATGATTGAAGAGACACACCACTGTCAGTATTGGATAATTTTCCATTTTGGTTACTCCATCATGTTCTACATCACCTGTTTCTACCAATCTCCATATCCTTTTGTGATGTTCTTTTTCCATTTTGTACCATCGTTGATCCATCCATTTGTACACATCAATATTGATCCCACACACGGCTATGTGACATTACGCATACTTTTCACCTGTGTGCGCAGATGAATGTTGCGACCTGGCAACATCCCTGCCATCAGACACACGAGGTTCCAAATGAGGTCATAAAAATTGGGCTGGAAAACGTGGTGACGGATGAGACCAATGGTGTTGGGTCCATTCAATGGTCTTGTACTATGTGATGATGCGACACCACGATCTACCTCTCCGATCCCACAGGTGTATAGCAACTTTTCCCATCTCGCTGTCACCCACTTTCTTAGGACACCAACATAATCTCTCATACAATAGTGATAGATGAACATGTTCATGGCTCACCTACTTTCACTCCAACTACCATGGTATCCAACCTTTCTCGCTGAACTTACCAACAATGTGTCCAATCCTATTCCCCAAACTCTGTACCTTCTTTATCAACCTTGTAGATGACACTCATTTTCTCTCTTCATCCTGTGCCTGTGTATTGACACACATCTACAATTAACATACACTGTGTAATTACATTGATAATTAAAAGGAAACATAAGTGATTCAGGTTCTTCAATATTTGTCATCATGGTTCACTTTAAGATAAGAGAGCGGCTCATCTCTCTTCAGACACATGACAGATATTCTTC
>Ga0206353_10714658_pt1 | contig 10553 bp, 9 predicted proteins | sample DielMetaTC5am4_FD_146436 | JGI IMG/M metagenome (GOLD analysis project Ga0206353, IMG submission 146436) | Corn rhizosphere microbial communities from Kellogg Biological Station, Michigan, USA - Diel MetaT C5am-4 (Metagenome Metatranscriptome)... | ecosystem: Host-associated > Plants > Roots >...
CGCGAGGCTGCTCGTGCCGAGCGGCGTGGCGCGACTGACATACCACGCCGACAGACAAACGAATGCGTAAACGACGAACAGCGGCACGAGCAGGACGCTGAGCACCATCAGCCCGACGATCTGCGTCGAGCCCCAGGCCCACGTCGTGCCGCCCAGGCTGGTGAACAGGATGATCGAGGTGAGCGCGCCGGCGAGCGTCAAGGCGCCGAGGTAGTCCATCGCGTGACGCTGCTTCGCGGTGTGCGCGTGGAAGGCGACGGCGATGACGGAGAGCGCCACCGCGCCGACCGGCAGGTTGACGTAGAAGATCCAGCGCCACGACAGGTTGTCGACGAAGAAGCCGCCCAGCAGCGGCCCGACGACGGTCGAGACGCCGAACACACCGCCGAAGTAGCCCTGGTACTTACCGCGCTCGCGCGGCGGGATGATGTCGCCGATCACGGCGAGCGTCGTCACCATCAGCCCCCCGGCCCCGATCCCCTGCAGCGTCCGGAACGCGATCAGCTGGACCATGCTCTGCGAAGCGCCGCAGAGCGCGGATCCGATCAGGAAGACGACGATCGCAAACTGCAGCACCTTCTTGCGCCCGTACAGGTCGCCGAGCTTGCCGTAGAGCGGGCCCACGACCGTCGACGCGAGCAGATAGGCCGTCACCACCCAGGACAGGTGCGCGATGCCTCCGAGGTCGCCGACGATCGTGGGCAGCGCCGTCGAGACGATCGTCTGGTCGAGCGACGCCAGCAGCAACACCAGCATCAACGCCAGGAAGATCAGGCGGATGCGCGGTTGCGGAGCGGGCGCGGTCATCGCAGCACGATAGCAACACCACACAACTATTGCTTCGTGCAAGAATAAGGGCACTGTGGCCGATCCGACCATGCAGATCCTCGACGAGCTCGGCCGGGTGATCCGGTACCTGACGCGCATCAGCGGCGGGCCCGACGACCTGCTTCCGCTCACGGGGACGCAGCGGCTGGCCCTGATCGAACTGGCCGACTGCGGGCCGTTGCGCCTGAGCGACCTGGCGGCCCGGATGGGCACGAGCGCGCCCACCGCGAGCCGCGCAGTCGACGTGCTCGTCGAGGTGGGACACGTCCAGCGCCTCGCCGATCCACGCGACCGGCGCGCGCTGCAGATCGAGCTGACCGCCGCCGGGCGCGCGCGGGTCGCCGCGCGGAAGAAGCGCGTGCTCGCGGCCTTCGGCCCCGCCGCCGAAGGCCTGTCGGCGAAGGACCGCATGCAGCTCGCCTCGCTGCTCGCGAAGCTGGCGGGCCAGCTCTCCGACTAGCCAGGATGGCCCGGCACGGGCCCGGCCTTCACCCGTCGCGGTGCTTCAGCGCGGATTCTTCGCGCTGTGCCTGCTCGAGCGTCAGCTCGCCGCGACAGATCTTCGCGTTCAGCTCGTTCTCGATCCGGTCGACCACCGAGGCGCGCGGATAGGGCTCGGGCCAGAGGTTGCGCGGGTCGTCCGGACTTCCGCCGAGCTCGAGGCTGATCAGATGGTCCTCCTGGTAGGCCGAGGGCGGCCCCCGCAGACGGTAGGCCCGCAGGCCTTTGCGCTTCAGGTCGTTCGTGTACCTGACCGGCGGCCGAATCGTGCGCGTGAAGCCGCTCCGGCAGATCGTCGAGCGAATCGTCGCCTGGGTGACGGCCGGATTGAGCACGCCCGGCGTCAGCGTCCAGCTGGCGCGCACGAGCGCGCGCGACGAGCCTGTGCCGCCGCCCGAGCAGCGCGGAAGCAGGCTCGCGAACGCGAGCAGCGCCACCACGCCGGCGAGAGCCAGTAGGACGACTTCGATCGCCGATTCGCGCATTCCAGCCACCGTACGAACGGGTGGGCCGCGCGCACAAGTGTCCGTTGCGAAGTTGGCTCAGACTTGTTGCGAACGCGTCACACGAGGCACGGCTCGCGCGTCTCGTGCGCCCAAGCCGATCGCATCGCCGGCCAGCGCCCAGACAACGACCGCGAGCCACGGGATCCCGATCACGTCGGTCTGGAGCCCGAGGAACAGCACCGCCACGAACGCCGCAGCGAGCCAGGCGGCGCGCGGAACGAGCCGCCAGAGGACGGCAAGCGACCAGGCGACGAAGAGCAGTGCCCCGAGCAGGCCCGCCTCGACGCCGAGCTCGGTGTAGGTCGACTCGCCGGCCTCGACCTTGACCCCGGTGCGCTCGGCGGTGACGCCCGAGTTGCCGAGCCCGAAGCCCTGCGGGTGGTGGAGCACCGTGTGGATCCCCTGGCGCAGGCTCGACAGATGCTCACTCGTCGACGCTTCCTTGGCGCTCGTGGCGTCGTTGCTCTTCGCCGGGTGGTCGTGCGCGTGCTGCTCCTGCTGCTTCAGCTCAACAGGCGTGAAGTGGGCGCGCGGCGCGAAGTGGTCGTACTCCTTCACGAACGCGAAGCCGACGACGGCCACCGCAACGGCGAGCGCAAGTGGGAAGGCTGCCCGCCGGATCGCGGCGAGCGCGAGCAGCGCCACCACGAGCGCGATCAACCCGGCGCGTGTGTGCGTCCAGAGCAGCGCCGCAAAGAGGAGCAGCGCGAGCGGGGGCGCCCAGCGCCTCGCCCGGAACGGCACGAAGAGCAAGGCGACGACGAGCAGGTAGCCCGTGGCCAGCGGCGAGAGGAACGTCGAGGTGAGGCGCCGGAAGATGACGCCGCCACCCGCGTTGTAGACGAAGTTCTCGGGAAGATGCGAGAGGCCGAAATAGTCGATCCCGAGCTGGTCGGAGAACCACCCGGCCGAATGCCGCCACCACGCGAGCGACACGGCGTACACGTCGACCAGGCCGAAGGTCGCGACGCCGGCGGCCGTGATCAGCACCGTGCGGCAGAGACCGCTCCGCTCCTTCGCGGTCAGCGCGAGCCCGCGCCCGAGGAAGTACGCGCCCACCGGCAGCAGGTCGTGGCGCGCCGCATAGAAGACGCCCTTGTGGGTCGCGGCACCGCCGAGCCACGACTGAGGGATGAGCCCGTAGACGATCACGATCGCACCGAAGGCGAGTGCGAGCCAGTCAGCCGGCGACGGCACGAACGGCAGCCGGCGGCCCGCAACCACGACGAGCACGAGCGCGCCGATCAGCAGCACGTCCTTCCACGCGGCGATCGCCGAAAGCGCGTTGCCACGCACCCCGGCCCGGTACAGCTGCGACATCACGAGGTTGTGCAGCGCCAGCCCGACGATCAGGATGTGCAACGCCCATACAGGGCGGCGCCAGGTCATTCCGGCCCAACCGCGATCAGCGTCATCCCCGTGTTGATTACCCGCACCCTGTAAGGAAAGAGAGCGGCCAACGCCTTCGGGCCGAGCGGGTCGAGCACGTCGTCGAAGCCGCGGGCACGCACGGCTCGCGTCCGCAGGCCGGCCGGAAGCCAGTGCGCGAACGGCAGGAGCGTGTGCACCTCGAGCGGGAAGAAGAGGTTCGGCGTCGTCACGAACACGCGACCCGCAACGCGGCACAGCTCGTGCACGAACTGCCGCTGCCCTGCCCGCCCGCCGGCGACATGCTCGACGACCGCATTCGAGAAGCCGAGGTCGAACTCGCCGTCGGCAAACGGCAGCTCGCGGCCGTCGGCGCGCACCGCCCGCACCTGCGGGAACGCGGTCGCGAACCGGTCGAGCTCGGTATGCCCGACGCCCGTGATCTGCGCCGGCCACGGATAGAGCGCCTCGAAGAAGTTGTCGGCGGATCCCCCGCCGAACGGCGCGTCGGTGACGCCGACATCGACCACGGTCGTCTCGGGCCCCGGATCGAGCAGTTCGCGGAAGAGCTGCAACTTGCGCTCGCGGCTGCGAAGCGAGATCTGGTGCGAGATCCGCGACGCGACTCGATTCGGCATCGGCGCAGCGTACTTCTACACTCGGGTGGATGGTCCGCGCCGAGCTTCGCCCGCAAGGGCCGTACTCCCTGCGTCTCTCGACGCGCTGGGCCGCGGACGCGACGTGCTCGACGACCGAGGGCGTCTTCCGCTCGACGATTCGCATCGACGGACGGCTCGAGCAGGTACAGGCGTCGCAGCGCACCGACGGCATGATCGTGGTCGCCGCTGACAGCGACGCCGGTGTCGAGCACGTCCGCTTCAGGCTCGGCCTCGACGACGACCACTCAGAATTCGTCCGTCTCTTCGCCGGCGACCGGCTGCTCGGCGAAACGCTGCGGCAGATCCGCGGGCTGCGGCCGGTCCGCACCGCGACCGTCGCGCATGCGCTGCTGCGAGCCGTGGCCGGGCAGCTGATCACGGCCAGTCAGGCACGGCGGATCGAACGGACGATCATTCGCGCCTGCGCACCGGAGCTTGGGGGGTTGCGCGCCGCCCCGACCGGCGCCGAGCTGGCGGTGTTCGCCCCGGCGCGTCTCGCCCAGCTCGGACTGGGCGCGCGGCGCGGCAGCGCACTCGTGCGGCTCTGTCGCTCGCTCGACCTGGAGGCGCTGAAGCGACAGCCCACGGACGCCGTCGTGCTCCGGCTGGGCCGCGAGCGCGGCCTCGGCCCCTGGTCGCTCGGCGTGATCTGCCTGGAAGGCCTCGGCCGCTACGAGCACGGGCTGGCGCGCGATCTCGGACTGGTCAAGCTCCTCTCGGCTCAGCTGGGGCGCCGGGTCGAGCCGGCAGAGACCGACGCGCTGCTCGCCCCCTACGGCCGCTGGGCCGGGCTCGCGAGTGTGTACTTGCTCGCCGGGGCGCACCGGGGTCTCGTACCCTTGTCGGATGCCCGGATCGCCGCCTGAGCTCCGGATCGTCGACGACCCGGCCGCGGCCGTCGGAGAGGTCCTGGCGGAGCAGGCGCGGCGCGGCGGCTCGATCGTCCTCACCGGTGGGTCGGCGCCCGCGCAGGCGTACGCGCACGCCGCCGAACTGACGCCCGACTGGGGAGCCGTAACGGTCTGGTGGGGCGACGACCGGTGCGTGCCGCCCGACGACCCGCGCTCCAACTACCTCCTCGCGAAAGAGACGCTGCTCGACCGCCTGGAGACGCAGCCCCAGGCCGTGCACCGCATCCGCGGCGAGCTCGATCCCGTGGAGGCAGCGGCCGAGCTCGACAGCGCGCTCGACAATGCGGCGCTCGCCGGCGCGACCCTTGACTTCATGCTCCTCGGCCTCGGCCCCGACGGGCACATGGCCTCGCTCTTTCCCGGCTCGCCCCAGCTCGCCGTCCGCGACAGACGAGCGACGAGCGGCCCTGCCGGGCTCGAGCCGTGGGTCGACCGCGTGACGATGACCCTGCCGACGATCCTGGCCGCGCATCGCATCGTCTTCCTCGTGCTCGGCGCCGGCAAGGCCGACGCGGTCGCGCGCTCGTTCGGCGGCGAGATCAGCGATGCCGTTCCCGCCAGCCTCTCCCGGCTCGCCGCTGTGCGGGTCGAGGTGTACCTCGACGAGGCAGCGGCCGCAAGCCTCTAGTCGATCTCGGGCAGGACGATCGACTCGGGCAGCGACTGCTCGATCCCGCGGCGCCGTGCAAGCACGTCGAGGACGAGCGCCGTATCGGCGACCGGCACATCCTCCAGGTAGCCCTCGCGCGACTCGAACGAGCCGACGACCGACTCGACCGCCTCGACGTACGCAATCGGGTCGTGAGCGGCAATGAACGCGAGCGCCTCGGCCACGTCGTGCGGGAAGTCATCCAGCTCGAGCAGAGATTCGGTCACGCGCCGGGCCTCGGGCCAGCGCTCGAGCACGAGCAGGGCGAGCGCGGCGGCGTACCGGCCGATCGGGGAGGTTGCAGTCTGCGTGCCGATCGCCAGCGTCCAGCGGGCTGCCTCCGTTGCGTCGTCGCCCGCGAGCAGCAGTGCCTTCAGCACGCCGATCGGGCGTCCCCATGCCTCGTGCGGAGGCGCGGCATCCCAGCTCTCGCGCCAGCGCGCGGCGGCGTGCCCGAACCACTCCGACGCACCGTCGTCGTGCGCCATCAGCAGCGCGAGCCCGGCCGCATACGCGGTGTTGCCGCTGCGCACGAGGGCGCGCTCGTCCAGCTCGCCGTGCTGCTCCGCGAAGCGCGCTCGCTTCTCGTCGGCGACCGCCGGCCAATCCATCGCCACACGGTAGTACGGATACGATTCGAGCCGTGGCACGCGACGACTGGCGCCTGCGCGTCGAGCTGGCCGAGGCGGGCACCGGCGGGCTACTGGAACGCCTCGGCCTGTGGGACTCCGACGCCCACGAGCTGGCCGGCGAACTGAAGGATCACCGGCTCGCCGTCACCGAGGACGACGGCACGGTCTTCGTCTACGCGAGCTCGTCGCTCGAGCTCGAACAGGCCAGGCAGGTGATCGAGAACGAGCTGGCGGAGCTCGACGCGCAGCCGGAGCAGATCGTCAGCGAGCACTGGCTGGCCGGCGAGGACCGCTGGGACAGCGACGCACCGGCACCCGACAGCGACGCCCAGGTGCTCGCCGAGGGCTACGCGCCCTGGGAGGTGCGCATCCCGTGCGCGACCCACCAGGCCGCACGCGAGCTCGCCGACAAGCTCGAAGCCGACGGCTACGGGATCGTGCGCCGCTGGCGCTTCGTCATCGCAGGCTGCGCCTCGCAACAGCAGGCGAACGAGCTCGCCGCGCGCGTCCACGGCACGGTCGAGCCGGGCGGGCAGCTCGTCTGGGAAAGCACCCCCGGCAACCCGTTCGCCGTCTTCGGCGGCCTCGGCGACGCCGGCGGGCCAATTTAGACCGCCAACGGCCGCCCGATCGGGTATCGTGCGCCTTGCGCTCGGGTGATCGCTACCTGACCCCGCGGGCGCACCCTTTGAGGAGGCGACACGGCAGGCGTGTCGCACGCATTGGCAGAAACCATCACGCACCTTCCGACAGAGTCGGAGGAAGCGGCCGCCATTCGAGCGGACGCCCTCCGAGCCGAAGCCTGGGCCGGCGAGCCATTCCTGCGCCCGGACGAGGCGCCCGACGTCGTGCTCGCGCCGAAATCGGCCCGCCGGCTCGGCCTCGACGAAGCGCTGACCGAGATCGCTGCGGGCTGCCCCGAGCCGTCGGCCGGCTGGAAAGTCCGCTTCGCGCTGATGCTCGGCCTCGAACGCGTCCTCTCCGAGAAGCCACCGCACCTCGCCTCGGGCACCGAACTGCGCCGGCATCAGGTCGACGCGCTCGCCGGGATGCTGACGGAGCTGATCGCCGCCAACCAGAAGGTCGAGAACGGCAACGGCAACGGGCACCACGACGAGCCAGAGGAGGACGACGAGGCTGAGGACGAGCTGGAGTTCGCCGCCGACGCCGAGGAGGAGGATCCGGAGCCTCTGCCGGCCGAGGACCCCGGCGCGGTCCGGCGCTACCGCTTCCGCCATCCGACCGCGTCGGGCAAGACGATCGCCGCCGCCGGCTTCGTCGATGCGGCGCGAACGGAAGGCGTGCTGATCCTCACCCACCGCCGCCTCCTGGTCGACCAGTTCCGCCGCGAGCTCACCGACCACGGCTACTCGAGCCGCTTCCACGACGCGATCCTCACGGCGCACACCGCCCCACGCCAGTCGAACCCGATCACGATCCAGACCTACGCCTGGTTCGCGCGTCATGTCGACGAGATCGCGCGCGACGCGTACCAGCTCGTGATCTGCGACGAGGCGCATACGGCGCTCGGCGAGAAGACCTCTGCCGCGATCCGCTCGTTGAGCGAGCCGATCTACGTCGGCATGACCGCGACCGAGGAGCTGATCGCGAAGCAGGTCTCGGACGTCTTCCCGGCGTCGGTCGACGATCTCCCGCTTGCAGACGCCGCTCGCCGCGGGCTGATCGCCCCGCTGCGCTGCCTGCGCGTCCCGCCGGTGGCGGCGATCAACCAGGTGCCGATCGTCGGCGGTGACTTCGAAGAGCGCGCACTCGCCCAGGCGCTCGACCACGAAGCGCTGAACATGGCGGCCGCGACGCTGTACCGCGAACGCTTCGGCGACACTCCGGGCATCGTCTACGCCGCCGGCGTCGACCACGCCTACAACCTCGCCACGGCATTCCGCGCGGCCGGGATCAAGGCCGAGGCGGTCTCCGGCCGCACCCCGCCGGTCAAACTGGCCGAGTTCCTCGCCGCCTACGAGCGCGGGGAGATCGACGTGCTGATCAACGCGATGTTGCTGGCCGAGGGCTGGAACTCGCCCCGCGCGACGATCGTCATGCACCTGGCGCCGACCGCGTCGAAGCGCGTCTACCAGCAGCGGATCGGCCGGATCATGCGGATCCACCCGCGCAAGGAAGCTGGCATCGTCGTCGACTTCACGCCCAAGGCTGCCACGCACAACGAGCGCGTCGTGTCGCTGCACTCGCTGCTCGACGCCGACTTCTACCGCGAAGGGGCGCGCGTCACTCCGGCCCCGCGCCGGCGCATGCAGCGCCGCGCCCGCCGCAAGCTGACGCCGGCGAACTGGCTCGTGCCGGTTACCCCCGACGTGCTCCGGCGCAAGGTCGTGATCTCGCGCGAATGGCAGCGTGTCGACCCGAAGTTCCTCGACGAGGAGGAACAGGAGTTCTGGGGCGAGATCGCAGGCCGCCAGCTGCGCTTCGAGGAGCGCACCGCGTTCGTCGAGAAGCTGACAGCGCGGGGTGCGTCGAAGCGCGCGATGGAGAAGTTCCTGTCGACGTGCGCGGCCGAGAACCCGAACCGCAGGCTGCGCCTGGTCGCACTCGCCGACCGTGTGTCGATGCGCATCGAACGCGCGAACTTCGACGACCTCGTCACGCTGGTCACGCAGGCGCCGCCGTGGGAGAAGGATCGCGCAGCCGGGGTGCGCATCATGCTGCGGGCGATCGCGGACGCGAAGCCCGACGCGCCCGACCAGATTCTCGCGCGCTGGACGTGGCGGCTCTCGCGCGCGGTGCGCAAGCAGCTGGACCGCAAGGCGTCGCAGGAGTATCCGGACGCGAAACGACTGCTCGGCGCGCTTGCCAACTCACGCGGGCACCGTCACGAGGAGAACGCGGCCAGGCTCGTCAACGCCGCGCTCGAGATGCCGAAAGAAGTGGGCGCCGCGCTGCTCGCCTCGGCCGAGGGCTACACGCCTCGCTCGACGCAGCTGCTCGACGCGGCCCGTGAGCGCCTCGGCGCCATCCAGGAGGTCGCGGGCTGGATCGCCGACAACCTTCCGCAGCCCAAGACCGGACCGCAGCGCGCGCGCAAGCGACGCAGACGCAAGAAGAAGATCGCGGGCCAGCCGGGCGCCGAGGCACAAGCCGGCGCACCCACCGCTGCCGGCGAGAACGGCGAACAGCCGCAGACGCCGAAGAAGCGCAGGCGGCGCAAGCGTAAGCCGCTCGAGCCGGTGACCCCAGGCGCGGCCGCGCCGGAGGCCCGCCCGGCCCCCGGCACAACACCGGCACAAGACGCGGCGTAACAACGCTCCTGCAGACTGGTCGGTAGGCCAGTGCTGCTCCTGATCGGGATCGGCTTCGTCGCGGGCATCGTCACCGCAATCTCACCCTGCGTGCTCCCGGTGCTGCCGATCCTCCTGGCCGGTGGCGCCGCGGGGCGCAAGCCGCTCCGCATCGTCGCGGGGCTCGTCGCCAGCTTCAGCCTCTTCACGCTCTTCGCCACCTGGATCCTTCGCAAGCTCGGCTTGCCACAGGACCTGCTGCGCAACCTCGCGATCGCCTTCCTCTTCATGCTCGCGGCGACGCTGCTCGTGCCGCGGGCAGCGCTGCTGATCGAACGACCGCTCGCGGTCTTCTCGCGCTTCCGCCCCGGCAACGTCGGCGGCGGGTTCTTCTTGGGTGCGACGCTGGGCCTGGTCTTCGTTCCGTGCGCCGGCCCGGTGCTCGCAACCGTCACGGTGATCGCCGCGAACAACAACGTCGGCCTGCGTGCGATCCTGCTCACACTCGCGTACGCGATCGGCGCGGCCGTGCCCATGCTGCTGATCGCGCACGGCGGACGTGAAGCCTCCGCCCGGCTGCGCAGTCATGCGGAGACGGTGCGGCTCGCCTCGGGCACGCTGATCGCGCTCGTCGCATTCGGTCTCGTCTTCCACCTCGACGACCGCCTCGCGCAACTCACACCGGGCTACACGACGTTCCTGCAGAACAAGGTCGAAAACAACGCGAGTGCGCAGCGCGAGCTCTCGAAGGTGCGCGGCGGCGGCCAGGCACTCGCGGTTGTGCACAAGAACGCCGGCGGCCTGCCCGACTACGGCGCCGCGCCGACGCTCGTTGCGGGCGGCGACTGGATCAATTCGGGCCCGCTGACGCTGGCGCAGTTGCGTGGCAAGGTGGTGCTGATCGACTTCTGGACCTACTCCTGCATCAACTGCCTGCGCACGCTGCCCTACCTGGAGGCGTGGGACAAGCGCTACCGCGGCGCCGGCCTGACGATCGTCGGCGTCCACACGCCCGAGTTCCCGTTCGAGAAGGACGCCGGCAACGTCGCCGCCGCGATCGCGCGCGAGGGGATCCGCTACCCGGTCGTGCAGGACAACGACATGGGCACCTGGAACGCGTACGGCAACGAATACTGGCCAGCGCACTACTTCGTCGACGCGCGCGGGCGCGTCCGCTACGCGCACTTCGGCGAGGGGGACTACGGGCACAGCGAGGCGGTCATCCGCGAGCTGCTGCGCGAGGCCGGC
>Ga0206353_10199694_pt1 | contig 10539 bp, 10 predicted proteins | sample DielMetaTC5am4_FD_146436 | JGI IMG/M metagenome (GOLD analysis project Ga0206353, IMG submission 146436) | Corn rhizosphere microbial communities from Kellogg Biological Station, Michigan, USA - Diel MetaT C5am-4 (Metagenome Metatranscriptome)... | ecosystem: Host-associated > Plants > Roots >...
GACCGGACCAGCTCCAGGCGTACCTCCCGTCGTCGGCCGCCGTCCCGCCCTCGCCGAGCGCGAGCGGGCGGAAGGTGTCGACCATGACGGCGAGTTCGTCGAAGAACTGCACGCCGAGGGCGTTCTCGACCGCACCCGGCTGCGGCCCGTGCGAGTGCCCGCCGGGGTGCAGCGAGATCGAGCCCCTGCCGATGCCGGAGCCCTTGCGGGCCTCGTAGTCGCCGTCGACGTAGAACATGACCTCGTCGGAGTCGACGTTGGAGTGGTAGTAGGGCACCGGGATCGCCAGCGGGTGGTAGTCGACCTTGCGCGGCACGAAGTTGCAGATGACGAAGTTGTTGCCCTCGAAGACCTGGTGCACCGGCGGCGGCTGGTGCACCCGGCCGGTGATCGGCTCGAAGTCCGCGACGTTGAACGCGTACGGGTAGAGGCAGCCGTCCCAGCCGACGACGTCGAACGGGTGCTCGGGCGTGACGTGGATGGTGCCGGCCAGCCCGCCCGGCCCGTCGCCGCGGTGCTTGACGTACACCTCGACATCGCCGCCCTCGCCCAGCAGCGGCTCGGCCGGCGCGCGCAGGTCCCGCTCGCAGTAGGGCGAGGACTCGAGGAACTGCCCGAACCGGGAGAGGTAGCGCTTCGGCGGGGTGATGTGGCTGTTCGCCTCGATCGCGTAGGTGCGCAGCGGCTCCATGCTGTCCGGGCTACCGGTGGGCACCCAGCGGTGCGTCGTCGCCCGCGGGAGGACGACGTAGTCGCCCTGGCCCACCTCGAGCGCCCCGAACACGGTCTCGACGGTGGCGCTCCCCCGCTCGACGTAGACGCACTCGTCGCCGACGGCGTTGCGGTAGTAGGGGCTCGGCAGGCTGCTGACCGCGTAGGAGATGCGCACGTCGGCGTTGCCCAGCACCAGCCGCCGTCCGGTGACCGCGTCGACCGCCTTGTGCTCCTCGCCGGGGAACAGGTCGTGCAGCTTCAGGTGCCGGGGCAGAAGCGGGCTGTTGGGCGTGGTCGTCTGGTCAGGCAGGTCCCACGGCCGGGCGTCGACCATCGCGCTCGGGACGCCGCGGTGGTAGAGCAGCGCGGCGTCGGCGGTGAAGCCCTCCTCCCCCATCAGCTCCTCGGCGTACAGCCCGCCGTCCGGACGCCGGTGCTGGGTGTGCCGTTTCGGCGGGACGTCCCCCACCCGGCGGTAGTAAGCCATGCCGGCCTCCTAAAAGTTGCCGCGCCTCTCCTGCTCGCGCTCGATCGCCTCGAAGAGTGCCTTGAAGTTGCCCTTGCCGAAACCGAGCGAGCCGTGCCGCTCGATCAGCTCGAAGAAGACGGTCGGCCGGTCGCCGGTGGGCTTGGTGAAGATCTGCAACAGGTAGCCGTCCTCGTCGCGGTCGACCAGGATGCCGCGGCGCTGCAGCTCCTCGATCGGCACGCGCACCTCGCCGATCCGCGCCCGGAGCTCGGGGTCCTCGTAGTAGGAGTCGGGGGTGGCGAGGAACTCCACGCCCTCGGCGATCATCGCGTCGTAGGTGGCGAGGATGTCGTTGGTGGCGACGGCGACGTGCTGCGCACCGGCCCCGCCGTAGAACTCCAGGTACTCGTCGATCTGCGACTTCTTCTTGCCCAGGGCGGGCTCGTTGAGCGGGAACTTCACCCGGTGGTTGCCGTTGGCGACCACCTTGCTCATCAGCGCGGAGTAGTCGGTGGCGATGTCGTCGCCGATGAACTCGGCCATGTTGGTGAAGCCCATGACCCGGTTGTAGAAGTCGACCCACCGATCCATGCCGCCGAGCTCCACGTTGCCGACCACGTGGTCGATGGCCTGGAACAGCCGCGCAGGCTGACCGGGCCGCGGCACGTAGGACGACGTCCTCTCCACGTAGCCCGGCAGGTAGGGGCCGCTGTAACGGGAGCGGTCGACCAGGGTGTGCCGGGTGTCGCCGTAGGCGGCGATCGCGGCGACACGCACGGTGCCGTGCTCGTCGCTGACGTCGTGCGGCTGCTCGAGGACGGTGGCCCCCATCGCCGCGGCGTGCGCGACGCACTTGTCGACGTCGGGAACGGTCAGCGCGATGTCGCTGATGCCGTCGCCGTGCGCGCGGTGGTGGTCGGCCAGCCGGCTGGCGGGATCGTAGGCGCCCATGACCACGAACCGGGCCGAGCCCGAGGTGAGCACGAACGCGTGGTGGTCGCGGTTGCCGGTCTCGGGGCCGGAGTAGGCGACCAGTCGCATGCCGAACGCCGACTGGAAGAAGTGCGCGGTCTGCACGGCGTTGCCCACGATCCAGACCAGGGCGTCCCAGCCCGAGACCGGGAACGGGTCGCTCGACTCGTCGTACTGGACCAGCCCGACCAGCTGCTCCAGCTGCTCCAGATCCAGGCCGGCCAGCCGCTCGTCGTCGTTGAGGGTGTCGTGCAGGGTCACCGCCGGCTCCTTCCGTCTCGTCGGGTCCTGTGCCCCAGGACACACCAGGACGGCGGGGCTGCACAAGTCGCCCCCTCGGAGGTGGGCGACCCGACCGCTCCGTCTAGACTTGATCCGAAAATGCTGTACAGACTGCACAGTATGGCCGCCCCCCTGCTGGATGCCCTGGACGTCGCCCTGCTCGAGGAACTGCGCGCCGAGCCGCGGGTCGGCGTGCTCGAGATCGCCCGGCGGACCGGGGTCGCCCGGGCCACCGCGACGGCCCGGTTGCAGCGACTGGAACGGGCCGGCGTGATCATCGGCTACGGCCCGGACATCGACGTGGCCGCGGCCGGCTTCGGCGTGCAGGCCTTCGTCACCCTCGAGATCGCGCAGGGCGCGCTCGACGCGATGCGCGAGGACCTGGCCGCCGTCCCCGGCGTCCTCGAGGCGCACGCCACCACCGGCAGCGGGGACGTGCTGTGCCGGGTGGCGGCCAGCTCGCACGAGGCGCTGCAGCAGGTGCTGGTCGACATCACCCGCTCGCCCCGCGTCGTCCGGTCGACCAGTGTGATCGTGCTGTCCTGCCTCGTCCCGTGGCGCACCCTGCCGCTGCTCGCCTCGGAGGCGGCGCCCGGCTCCGGCCGCTCCCCCTCCATCCCCGCCGGGCGCTGAGCACGCGGGTGCGAGGATCCAGGGGCCCCGAACCGAACTCAGGAGGACCGATGCCGCAGCCGGACGATCCGGAGGCGCCGGGCTGGTTCCGGCGCGCGCTGGCGCAGGAGCCCGAGCACCGGGACATCGAGGTCGCGGGCGCGCGCATCCACTACCGCGCCTGGGGCGAGCCGGGCGCGCCCGGGCTCGTGCTGGTGCACGGCGGGGCCGCGCACTCCGGCTGGTGGGACCACGTCGCCCCGCTGCTCTCCTCGCACCGGGTGGTGGCTCCCGACCTCTCCGGCCACGGCGACAGCGGCCGCCGCGAGATCTACGACATGCACCTGTGGGCCCGGGAAATCGTCGAGGTGGCAGCCGCGGAGGGGCTGCACCGGCCGGTGGTCGTCGGCCACAGCATGGGCGGCTGGGCGGCGGTCACCACCGGGGTGGAGCACGGGGACGCCGTCTCGGCGGTGGCGTACATCGACTCCCCGCTCAACGACCAGCCGCCGGAGGAGAGCCGGCTGCGCGAGCGGCAGCGGCCGCGCCGGGTCTACCCGACGATCGAGGAGGCGATGGCCCGGTTCCGCACCCTGCCGGCGCAGGACGTGCTGCTGCCCTACGTGCGCGAGCACGTGGCCCGCGGCTCGCTGCGCCAGGTCGAGGGCGGCTGGACCTGGAAGTTCGACCCTACGTTCTTCGGCCGGCGGCTGCTGCTGCGCGACCTGCTGCCGCAACTGGCCTGCCCGGTCGCGCTGTTCCGCTGCGAGCACGGCCTGGTCAGTCCGGAGATGGCGGCCGAGATGACCCGGCTGGCCCCCCACCGGCTGCCGGTGGTCGACCTGCCCGACGCCGGCCACCACCCGATGCTCGACCAGCCGCTGGCCCTGGTCACCGGCCTGCGCACGCTGCTCGCCTTCTGGCCGGACAGCCCGGTGTGAGCGCCGGTGGGAACGGCGGGGTCGCGGCACGCTTCGCCGCGCTCTGCCTGGACGAGAAGGGCCACCTGTCGGTGAGCGACTACGCCGACCTGGGGCTGCGCGGCGCGCTGCTCGTCGATCTCGTCCTCGCCGGCCGGGTGACGCAGACCGACGAGAGCGTCGACCTCGACGCCGCCCCGCGCGGCGATCCGTTGGCCGACCGCGCGCTGAACGAACTCGACGTCCTCGGCGGCCGCTCGCTGGACTGGTGGCTCGAGCACAGCGCGATCGGCCTGGGCACCGCCGCCGCCGACCTCGTGGCTTCCGGCGCCTGGGAGCAGTTGCCCCGGCAGGCGTTGCACCGCGGTCCGCGGTTCGCCGTCCGCCGTCCCGACCGGCCGGCGCACGACGCGGCGGTGCTGTCGGGGCTGGAACGACCCGGCTCGGTCGAGGACGCCGCCGTGGCGGCGATCGCCGCGGCGGCCGGGCTGGCCGGTGCCCGGGTGTCCGGCCCGCCGGAGGAACTCCTCGAGAGCACGGGCTCGGCGGCCTGGGCGTGCCGCCTGGTCACGGACTTCGTCAGCGAGGCTCGGATCGAGGGCACCGCGGTGAGTCGCGCCAGCCTCACCGCGCTCTGGGCCGCGATGCCCACCTGACGGTCGATCATCGGCGAACGGCTGCCGCGACCGGCGTGTCGGGCAGCCATTCGCCGATGATCAACCGGGGCCAGCGGCTCAGTGCAGGGCGCGGCTCAGCGCGGCGACGTCGTAGCTGCCGAGACCGGTGTCGTAGTCCCAGCCCGGGGTGGCCGGGTAGGGGGCGTTGGTCCCCACGACGATGTCGTGGAAGCCCGGCACCGAGGACGGCGGCAGCGGCGAGCCGGCCTGCGCCTGCTTGTACAGCGCGTACAGCTTCGGCACGACGAAGCCCAGGTGCCCGCCGTGGCTGGACTGGATCCGCGCCAGCAGGCCCATCGCCAGGGGCGAGGACAGGCTGGTGCCGCCGATCTGCAGCACCTGTCCCTGGTCGTAGATCAGCGCGCCGGTGTTCGGGTCGGCGTCGAAGGCGACGTCCGGCAGGCCGCGCTGCGGGGAGACCGCGATCGCGGCGCCGGGCACCACGCCGTCCTGCCACGCGCCGGGGTACTCCACCGGGGAGCTCCCGCCACCGCCGGCGTACCAGGCGATCTCGGTCCCGTACGCGTCGGTGGTGGCGTCCGCGTCGAGCGTCGTGCCGCCGACGGCGTTCACGTACGGCGAGCTCGCCGGGTAGGACGTATCGATCGGCCCGGTCGCCGGGAACCCGTTGGTCGGCGCGACCGGGCACGAGGCGCCGGTGTCACCCGTGGAGGCGTGGAACGTCTGTCCCTGCGCGGCGGCCTCGGCGAACGCCACGTCGTCCATCGCCATGGTGCCGTCCAGGTAGGGCAGCACGTCGCACTCCCCCAGGGAGGCCGAGCCGACCTTCGCCTTGTTCTCCGCCGCGAAGGCGTTCACCGCGCGGGCCAGGTCGGAGTCGGTCAGCGACGTGGCCACGTAGATGATCTCCGTGGAGTACGGCGCCACACCGGTCGACGTCTGGGTGTCGAGGTCCCACTCGTCGACACCGGCAGTGTCCGGACTGCGGACGCCGGTGTAACGCACGGTCACCTGCGTCTGCGGCAGGTGCTGCTTGGCCTCGGCGGTGCGCAGGTCCTTGAGCGTCTGCGACACGTTGCCCTCGGCGATGACCGCCTGCGTGATCCCGTTCCCGGCCCCGGTGCCGGCCGAGTGGTAGACGGTGTTGAACTCCTTGGGGTAGAAGCCGGTCAGCTTCGGGTTCGTGACGTCGTGCGGCGTGATCGTGAACCCGAGGGTCGACAGCCCCGCGACCCCGCTCACCTTCCCGGCCAGGGACGCCGGCACCAGCGCGGCGCTCGTGTTGGCGAGCACCGTCCTGCCGGCCTGCCTGAACGCGGCGATGGTCGTGTGGAACGCGGATTCGGCCTGCGCCACGGTCGCGTCGGCGGTGACCTGCAGCCGGTTGCTGCTCACCGACACGTTCCGCATGCCCGCGGAGGTCAGGTAGGCGGCGACCGCGGAGGCCGATGCCGAGGACGCGCCGAAGCGCTGGGTGAACTCGTCAGGGGTCAGGTAGCGGCCGTAGTCCGCGCTGCCCGGGGTCGCCTGGCTCCTGATCAGCGCATCCAGGCCGGACCGGTTCTGCGGGGTCAGACCGATGGTCAGCCGCAGCGCGGTAGCCGGCGCGGCGGCGCCCTGGCCGACGGCGTGGACCAGGGTGAGCCCGTGCGTCGCGGTGGCCACCCATCCACCTGCCGCGGCGGCGGGGCCGGCGGTGGCCACGCCCAGACATGCCGTCGCGAGCGCGGTCGCGCCGGCCAGCGCCGTGGCGCCGGCACGACCGCGCCGGATGCTCCGGTGCATCGATCTCATTGCATCTCCCTCGACCGTGCCCCGCCGCGCACGGGCGGGACGTTGCCCCACCCAACGAGTTCGTCCGCCGGAGGTGACGGCCCGAGCGGCACCGGTTGCGGATCGGCCCGGGCGCGCGGACCGTGCGGGCGTGGATCCTCTCCGCGGCCTGGGCATGCCGCGCATCCCCGGCCTGTCCGAGCTGCTCGCCCAGTTGCAGGCCCAGACCGAGGCGCTGGCCGCCCTGCCGCGGACGATGACCGACCTCAACAACGCCGTCCGCGAGCTCATCGCGGCCACCACGGTGGCCGGCGAGACCATCGCCTCGGTCCAGCGCACCGCCGAGCGGCTCGAGGAGCTGGTCGGCGAGCTGGAGGAGCCGGTCCGCGCGCTGCGGCCGGGCCTGGAGCGGGTCGGCCGGGTGCTCGACGATCCGGCCGTCGACACGGTTCCCGACACGCTGCGCCGCATCCACGAGGACCTGATGCCGCTGATCCACGGGTTGCGGCAGGCGCAGTCGCGGGTGGGGTCGGTGACCGGCATCCTCCGCCGGACGACGCGCGGGACCCCGGAGCCACCGTCCGCCCCGGCGGCCGACGACGAGCCCGTATGATCACGCAGCGCGCGTCACACAGCCGGCGTGCGGGGGCCTCCGTCGAGTAGGCGGCCCCAGGAAGCGGGGCCCGGAACCACACCGGTCCCGCTACTCGCCGGCACGTGGAACGTCCGGTGCGACGACCGGAGAAGACGTGTGACGCGCCCCGACCCCGACGAGCTGCTCGTGCGGACCGCATTCGAGGAGCTCGGTCGGGTCTCCTTCGCCGAGCACTCCCTCGACTCGCTGCTCCAGCGGGTGACCGACGCCGCCGCGCAGGTGCTTCCCGGCCGCCCGGCCGCCTCGGTCACCGTGGTGCGCCAGGGCCGGTTCGCCACCGTCGCGGCCAGCGACCCGGTCGCCGCCGCTCTCGACGGGATCCAGTACCGCCTGGGCGCCGGCCCGTGCGTGGAGGCGGCGACCAGCGGTCATCCGGTCGAGCTGCCGGACACCCGGCACGACCGACGCTGGGCCGAGTTCGCCTCGGCCGCCCTGGAGCGCGGCGTGTTCAGCGTGCGCTCGCACCCGTTGCCGGTGCGCGAACAGGTGCGCGGCGGGCTGAACCTGTACGCGGACGCTCCCCGGGCCGGCGACGAGCGGACCGAGCGGCTGGTCGCGCGGCTGGCCGACTACGCCGTCGTCCCCGTCTCGAACATGTACCTGTACCGCAGCGCGGTCGAGCGGGCCGAGCACCTGGAGGTGGCGCTCGACTCGCGCGGGGTCATCGACCAGGCCAAGGGCATCCTGATGGAGCGTTTCAAGCTCACCGCCGACCAGGCGTTCCAGGCGCTGGCGCGGCGGTCGATGGAACGCAACGTGCGGCTGCGCGAGGTCGCCGAGCGGCTGGTGCGCACCGGCGAGTTCCCGGACTCCTGAGCGGCTCAGCCCCCGGCAGGTGGCTCGCGGCGGACGAAGTCCGAGACCGCCTCCTCCAGCCGCGCCCAGGTGGAGCTCCACTCCACCAGCGGCCCGAGGATCTTCTCGAAGACCTCGAGCTGCGCGTCGAAGGCCTCCAGCTGCTCGCGCATCGCCCTCATCTGCTCCCGCTGGGCGTGCACCGCCTGCGCGATCGCCCGCAGCTGCGCCGCGGACAGGGCACCGGGTGGGCTCGGCAGCGCGGGCAGGCCCAGCCGGGTGGGGACGGCGCCCTGCGCCAACCCGCGGGCGCGGTCGGTGAACCCGCGCAGCTGCTGCACGAACTCCTCGATCGACCGGCTGACCAGCCCACCTTGCCCGCCGTCCTGGCCGTCCCCGTGCCCTTCGGTCATCGCTCGGCTCCTCCCCGTCTCGCGGTCGGCACGCACCGCCGCACGAGGACATCCTGGCGGACCGTCACCGGTCGGGCGGGGCGCCGTCCGCCTCGCGCAGCGGGATGACCGGCGCCGCGATGACGTCGGAGCGGTGATCGACCTGCAGCGTCGTGTGCGAGACGCCGAACCGCTCGGCGAGCAGCCGCTCGAGCTGCTGCCGGACGCGGTGGCAGTCGTGCCGGCGGTCGACGAGTACGTGCGCCGAGAGCGCGGGAAAGCCGCTGCTCACCTCCCACACGTGCAGTTCGTGGACGTCGACGACGCCGTCGACGGCCCGCAGCCCCTCGCGGACCGCGTCGGGATCGATCCCACGCGGCGACGCCTCCAGGAAGATCCGACCCGACTCCCGCACCAGCCCCATGCCGGCGCGCGCCATGAGCCCCGCGACGAGCAGCGAGGCGATCGGGTCGGCCCGGTCCCACCCGGTGAGCAGCACCACCAGCCCGGCCACCGCGGTCCCGATGAACGCGTAGAGATCGGTGAGCACGTGCTGGAACGAGCCCTCGACGTTGAGCGAGCGGCGGTCGGCCCGGCTGAGCAGCCACGTCGCGGCGAGGTTGACCACCACGCCGGCGAGCGCGACCGCGAGCACCGCACCGCCCTCCACCGCGGGCGGCGCGATCAGCCGCCGGACGGCGACGACGGCGAAGATGACGGCCAGCAGGAGCAGCGTGACCCCGTTGGCCTGCGCGGAGAGGATCTCGGCGCGGCGCAGCCCGAAGGTGTAGGAACCGCGCGCCGGGCGGCCGGCCAGCGCCATCGCCACCAGCGCCAGGCCGATCGCCGCCGCGTCGGTGAGCATGTGCCCCGCGTCGGCGACCAGCGCCAGCGACGAGGCCAGCAGGCCGACGACCACCTCGACGGCCATGAACCCGACGATCAGCCCGAAGGCCACCACCAGCAGCCGCCGGTCGGCGGCCGCGGCCGGGCCGTGAGCCGGGCCGTGAGCCGGACCGTGAGCCGGACCGTGAGCCGGACCGTGCGCGCCGCCGCGGGCGCGGCCGTCATGGCCCCTGGTCACGGCCTCGATGCTACGCAGCCCGCTGTTGACCAACAGGTAAGCCTCACCTAACTTAGGAGGTGGCAATCGTTCGTCCCGAGGAGACCACATGGGGCTCGGCCCGACCCTCGTCCTGGGCCTCATCGCCGGGGTCACCATCCTGCTCGGCCTGCCCATCGGCCGGCTGCGCCGCCCGGCACCCGCCCTGCGGGCGCTGCTCAACGCGGTCGCCGTCGGCGTCCTGCTCTTCCTCGTCTGGGACGTGCTCTCTGCGGCCTGGGAGCCGATCGACGCCAATCTCGGGCGCCTCCACGACGGCGAGGGCGGCCTCGGCGGGGCGATCGGCTACGGCGCGCTGTTCGCCGGCGGGCTGGCCGTCGGACTGCTGTCGCTGGTGGTCTACGAGGGCTGGATGAAGCGCACCGCGGCCCGGGCGTTGCGGACAGCGGTGCCGCCGGCCAACTTCGGGCCGGGCGCCGCGCACGTCACCGAACTGTCGACCCCGCCGTCGAGCACCTGGACGCCGGCCCGCCGCCTCGCGCTGCTCATCGCGGTGGGCATCGGCCTGCACAACTTCGCCGAGGGCCTGGCGATCGGCCAGTCGGCCGCCTCGGGTGAGATCGCGCTGGCGACGCTGCTGGTGGTCGGCTTCGCGCTGCACAACGCGACGGAGGGCTTCGGCATCACCGCACCGCTGGCCGGCGACACGGACGACGGTGGCGTCGCCCGCCGTCCGTCCTGGGGCTTCCTGCTCTACCTGGGCCTGATCGGCGGCGGCCCCACGTTCGTCGGCACCGCGGTCGGCCACGCGTTCACCAGCGAGCCGGTCAGCGTCATCTTCCTCACCCTGGCCGCGGGCTCGATCATCTACGTGATCACCCAGCTGCTGGGGGTGGCCGCGAAGGCCAAGCGGGCCGACCTGCTGGCCTACGGCCTCCTCGCCGGCCTGCTGGCAGGCTTCCTCACCGACGCGATCGTGAGCGCCGGCGGCGCCTGACCGCAGACAACGAGGGAGGGGCCGCCCCACCGGGGCGACCCCTCCCTCGCTCTGCGATCAGTACCAGCCGGTCGACTGGGAGTGCGACCACGCACCGCACGGCGAGCCGTAGCGCGAGTCGATGTAGATCAGGCCCGCGTCGATCTGGCGGTAGCCGTTCGACGTCTTCGCGATGCCGGTCGAGGCCCACGTGGAGTCGAGGAACTGCGGGATCCCGTAGGCGCTGCTCGACGGGTTCTCGGCGTTCGGGTTCCAGC
>Ga0206353_10548390_pt1 | contig 10514 bp, 8 predicted proteins | sample DielMetaTC5am4_FD_146436 | JGI IMG/M metagenome (GOLD analysis project Ga0206353, IMG submission 146436) | Corn rhizosphere microbial communities from Kellogg Biological Station, Michigan, USA - Diel MetaT C5am-4 (Metagenome Metatranscriptome)... | ecosystem: Host-associated > Plants > Roots >...
GCCGCGCAGGCCGGCGGTGCCGAACGCGAGGCGCTCGTCGAATCGCGAGTGCAGGTCGGCGACCGCTTCGGCCGAGCCGGCCTCGGCGGCGACGATGAGCCCATCCAATTCGTCGCGGGTCTCCGGATCCGGGTCCTGCGCCAGCCAGGCGCGGGCCTCGGCGAGAAGCTGCGGCGTGCCCTTCGGCTCGCTCAGGGTCGTCCCGCTCACAGTGCCTCCACGATCCGGGCGAGGAGGGCGCTGATCACCGGCTCGGCGGCGCGACCCGCTTCGATGACCTCTTCGTGGCTGAGGGGCGTCTTCTGGATGCCCGCGGCCAGATTCGTGACGAGCGACATGCCGAGGATCTCCATCCCCGCCTGGCGTGCCGCGATCGCCTCGAGGGCCGTGGACATCCCGACGATGTGACCGCCGATCGCCTTCGCCATCTGCACTTCGGCGGGCGTCTCGTAGTGCGGTCCGCGGAACTGCGTGTAGACGCCCTCGTCGAGCGTCGGGTCGATCGTGCGTGCGAGGTCGCGCAGCCGCTTCGAGTACAGGTCCGTCAGGTCGATGAACGTGGCGCCCTCGAGCGGCGAATCCGCCGTCAGGTTGATGTGGTCGCTGATCAGGACGGGCGTGCCCGGCTTCCAGTGCTCCTTGATGCCACCGGCGCCGTTGGTGAGGATCATCGTCGTCGCACCGGCGGCCGCGGCGGTGCGTACGCTGTGGACGACCCGGCGGACCCCGTGCGCCTCGTAGTAGTGGGTGCGTGCGCCGATCACCAGCGCGTGCTTGCCGTTCGGCAGCCGGACCGAGCGCAGGGTCCCGACGTGGCCCTCCAGGGCGGGCTTGCTGAAGCCGACGATCTCGGTGGCCGGGATGGTCGCGACCGTCTCTCCGATGAGGTCCGCAGCCCTGCCCCAGCCGCTGCCCAGGGTGAGCGCGATGTCGTGGCGCTCCACTCCGGTCTTCTCGGCCAGTTGGGCGGCCGCCTGCCGTGCCACCTCGAACGGATCGGCGGCGGGGTCGTCGAGCGGGTTGGTGATGGATTCGAGCATGAGGCAACTCTACTGAGCGCCGCTTTCCACACCGGATCCGGACGCGTGCGCATCGGTGCGGGCCATACGGAAGAATGGTGCGCATGGCGTATGAATTCGAGCGCAAACAGCGCATCGCGGTCCTCGGTGGCGGCCCCGGCGGCTACGAGGCGGCCCTCGCGGGCGCGCAGCTGGGTGCCGAGGTGACGATCGTGGAGCGGTCCGGAGTGGGCGGCTCGGCGGTGATCACGGATGTCGTGCCTTCGAAGAGCCTCATCGCCACGGCTGAGGCGACCAACGCGCTCGCCGAAGCGGCCGATCTCGGCGTCCAGTTCTACTCCCGCGGCGAGAACGGCAAGCCGGCCCGCCCGGAGATCGCCGTCAACCTCGCCGCGGTGAACAAGCGCCTCATGGGTCTCGCGCGCCAGCAGTCCGAGGACATGCGCGCCGAGCTGGTCCGCTCCGGCGTCCGGATCGTGACCGGGGAGGGCCGGCTCGACGGCGCGAGCGCGGTCATCGTCTCCACGTCCAAGGGCGATTCCGGGACCGACTTCGACCGGGTGGAGGCCGACACGATCGTCGTGGCGGTCGGGGCGAGCCCCCGCATCCTGCCCTCCGCCGAACCCGACGGGGAGCGCATCCTGACCTGGACGCAGCTGTACGACCTCGACTCGGTGCCCGCTCACCTGATCGTGGTGGGGTCCGGCGTAACCGGCGCCGAGTTCGCCTCGGCGTACACGGCGCTCGGGTCGAAGGTCACACTGATCTCGTCGCGGGACCAGGTTCTCCCGGGTGAAGATGCGGATGCGGCCCACGTGATCGAGAACGTGTTCAAGCGCAACGGGATGCAGGTGCTGTCGAAGTCGCGTGCGGAATCCGTGGTCCGCACCAAGGACGGCGTCGTCGCCACCCTGACGGACGGCCGCACGATCGAGGGCTCGCACTGCCTGATGGCGGTCGGCTCCGTGGCGAACACCGCGGGGATCGGGCTGGAGCAGGCCGGGGTTCAGCTGGCATCGTCCGGTCACATCCGGGTCAACCGGGTGGCGCGCACGTCCATCCCGAACATCTACGCGGCGGGCGACTGCTCGGACTCGCTGCCGCTGGCCTCGGTGGCGTCGATGCAGGGCCGGACGGCGGTGTTCCACGCCATGGGCGACGCCGTGAACCCGATCGAGCTGCGCAACGTCAGCTCCAACATCTTCACGCAGCCCGAGATCGCCACGGTCGGCTGGAGCCAGAAGCAGATCGAGGAGGGCATCGCCCAGGGCGACATCTACAAGCTGCCCCTCAAATCCAATCCACGGGCCAAGATGCTCGGCATCCGCGACGGCTTCGTGAAGCTGTTCGCGCGTACGGGCTCCGGAACGGTGATCGGCGGCGTCATCGTGGCGCCGCGCGCCTCCGAGCTGATCTTCCCGCTCGCGCTCGCCGTCGAACAGCGGCTCACCGTCGACCAGGTCGCGCGGGCGTTCACGGTGTACCCGTCCCTGTCCGGATCGATCACCGACGCCGCCCGGGCCATGCACATCGTCCTCTGACGGCGTCGGAAAGGGAGGTGGTGTGCCCGAAATCCTCCGCTGAACGCCTCCCGAACCCTCGCGGCGCGGCGTGTCGGACGGAGAACTCCTCCGTTTCCCGCCGACCACCCACCCGTCCACAGGTTCCTGGCCGACGGGCTTGTCCACAGATTCCGGGGCGATCGCCATCCCCGCCGTCGGCTCCCGCACGATGGAAACCATGGATTGGATGGCAGAACTGAGGCGGCTCGGCGGGGCTGCGTCCGTGCGTCAGCTTCGAGCGGCCGGCGCCACGGAGCGCGCGCTGAGGAACGCCGTCGCCGCGGGCCGTCTCGTTCGGCCCCGAGCCGGTCGCTACGTGCTGCCCGATGCCGCAGAGCCGCTTGTCTCCGCTGTTCGCGCGGGTGCGAAGCTCTCGTGCGTCACGGCCGCGCGAAGCTACGGACTGTGGGGCGGGAACGACGTTCGCACGCACCTCAGGATGCCCCCGCACGCAGGAAGGCCGGGAAGCGCGGACGCCACGCAGGTCCGCCACTGGAGCCGAAGCGAACGCCAGGAGGAGATCTGGCGGGTCTCCCTGGCCGATTGCCTTCGGAGCGTGGTCCGATGTTCCGATCAGGAGACCGCTGTCGCCGTGCTCGACACAGCCATCTCTTCCAGCCGCATCACACCATCCGGCATACGCCGGATCTTCCAGAGGGAGCCGCGGCGATCGCGGAACGTGGCCGAGCTCGCCCGGCCGGGCTCCGATTCCGGGGTCGAATCCCTCCTCCGTCAGCGACTCATCGCCCGCGATCACTTCGTGGAACAGCAGATCGCGGTGCCCGGAGTCGGCCGAGTGGATGCGCGGGTCGACGGAGTCCTGTACGTCGAGGTCGACGGCTACGAGTTCCACCGCGGACGCGCGGCCTTCGAGCGCGACCGCCAGCGTGACACCGGCCTGGCTCTTCTGGGAGCCCGGTGGATGCGGTTTTCGGCCAGCGAGGTGCTGCAGAGTCCCGAGAAGGTCGTCGCGACGATCGAACGGGTCCTGCGGGTGGTGGAAACGGAGGCGATCAGTGGATCACGGACAGGCTGATGCGCAATGTGGAGGAAGAACGACGAGATTGCGCGGAGAACTCCTCCGTTGGCAACGAGCGACGATGCCGGCGCGGGCGACGATGCGGACGCGCGTGCTGGAGCCGACGCGCGCGCTAGACGATGTTGAGCAGCAGGTGCCCCGAGGAGACGGTGTCGCCGACGGTGGCATTGATGCCGGAGACGGTGCCGTCCTTGTGGGCGGTCAGCGGCTGCTCCATCTTCATCGCCTCGAGGACCAGCACGAGGTCGCCCTTCACTACCGGGTCGCCGTCTTCGACGGCGACCTTGACCACCGTCGCCTGCATCGGCGCGGTGACGGAGTCGCCGGTGGCGGTGTCGACCGCATGCGAACCGCCGCGGCGACGGGGGGCAGCGGGCGTTGCCTCAACTGCGCCACCGCTGAGCAGCCTCGCCGGGAGGGAGACCTCGATGCGCTTGCCTTCGACCTCCACCACGACGCTGTTGCGGCGTTCCGAGGCGGGTTGGTCGGTCAGCTCGCCCGACCACGGCTCGATCTCGTTCGTCCACTCCGTCTCGATCCAGCGGGTGTACACCGAGAACGGCTCGCCGTCCTGCGGCGCGAACGCCGGGTCGCGCACGATCGCCCGGTGGAACGGGAGCACCGTGGGCAGCCCGGCGACTTCGAACTCGTCGAGGGCGCGACGCGAGCGCTCCAGGGCCTCCTCGCGGCTGGAACCCGTGACGATGAGCTTCGCCAGCATGGAGTCGAAGGCGCCGCTGATGACATCGCCCGCCTGGATGCCGCTGTCGACGCGCACGCCCGGACCGCCGGCCGGCTTGAAGACGTGAACGGGACCGGGCGACGGGATGAAGCCGCGACCGGCGTCCTCGCCATTGATGCGGAATTCGAAGGAGTGGCCGCGCGGCGCGGGGTCGTCGTAGTCGAGCTCGCCGCCCTCAGCGAGGCGGAACTGCTCGCGCACGAGGTCGATGCCGGTGACCTCCTCCGAGACGGGGTGCTCCACCTGCAGACGGGTGTTCACTTCGAGGAAGGACACCGTCCCGTCCTTGCCGATGAGGAACTCGCAGGTGCCCGCGCCCTGGTAGCCGACCTCCTGGAGGATGGCTTTGGAGGAGGTGTAAAGCTTCTCGGTCTGCTCCGGCGTGAGGAACGGCGCAGGCGCCTCCTCCACGAGCTTCTGGTGCCGGCGCTGCAGCGAGCAGTCGCGCGTCGAGACGACGACGACGTTGCCGTACGCGTCGGCGAGGCACTGCGTCTCGACGTGGCGGGGCTGGTCCAGGTACTTCTCGACGAAGCACTCGCCGCGACCGAACGCCGCGATCGCCTCGCGGGTGGCCGATTCGAACAGCTCGGCGACCTCTTCGCGGGTACGGGCCACCTTGAGGCCACGACCGCCGCCGCCGAACGCCGCCTTGATGGCGACGGGGAGGCCGTGCACGTCGACGAAGTCGAGCACCTCGGCCGCGTCAGCCACCGGGTTCAGGGTTCCGGGAGCGAGCGGCGCTCCGACCTTCTCCGCCACGTGGCGGGCGGAGACCTTGTCGCCCAGCCGCTCGATGGCCTCGGGCGAGGGACCGATCCAGGTCAGGCCGGCCGCGATGACGGCGCGCGCGAAGTCGGCGTTCTCGGCAAGGAACCCGTAGCCGGGATGCACCGCGTCGGCGCCGGAACGGCGCGCCACCGAGAGCAGCTTGTCGATGACCAGATACGTCTCGGCACTGGTCGTACCGTCCAATGCATACGCCTCGTCAGCGAGGCGGACGTGAACGGCGTCGCGATCCTGGTCCGCGTACACCGCGACGGAAGCGATCCCGCTGTCCTTCGCCGCCCGGATGACGCGGACGGCGATCTCCCCGCGGTTGGCGATCAAAACCTTCGTGATACGTGGCACAGTTCCCTAGCCTATTGCTCGATATCGAACGGGATTTGGTCGATCCTCACAAAAATGGACGATCGGAAGCTTCGGCAGCCTACAACGACACGCGGTCCGGTCAGCGATTCCAGAGCGAGGTCCACGAGAAGCCGAGCTCCCGCACGAGTTCGCGGAGCGTCGAGAGCGAGAGGCCCACCACCGTGCTCGGGTCGCCCTCGACGCGCGTGATGAAGGGGCCGCCCAGGCTGTCGATGGTGAAGGCGCCCGCTACCTCCAGCGGCTCTCCGCTGGCGACGTAGGCATCGATCTCCTCGTCCGTGACGTCGGCGAACGTCACCGACGCGACGGCGGCCGACCCGGCTGCGGCGTTCTCGCGGCCGTCCCGGTGGTCGATGAGCCAGTGGCCGGAATACAGCATCCCTGTGCGCCCGCGCTGCTGCTGCCACCGCTCCCGGGCGACCTCGGGAAGGTGGGGCTTGCCGTGGATGGCATCGCCGATCGCGAACGCCGAATCCCCGCCGAGGATGAGGCCGTCGATCGGTTCACCGTCGAGGCTTCCGCGAACGGCTTCCGCCTTCAGGCGGGCGAGCAGCTGCACCATTCTCGGAGCGTCCAGCGGCCCGTGCTCGGCCTCGGCGGCGGCGACCGCCGCAGGCTCGTCGACGTGGGAGGGAACGATCACCGGCTCGATGCCCGCGGCGCGCAGCAAAGCCAGCCGCGCGGGCGAGGTGGAGGCGAGGTACAGACGCATGGTCACCTGTGGGATGCTCGAAGGATGCCCCAGAAGGATGAGGGAGACCTCCCGAAGGACGAGGTCGAACTCGACATTACCAACGTCGCCCACGGCGGCGTGTTCGTCGCCCGCCACGAGGGGCGCGTCGTCTTCGTGCCCGACACGATGCCGGGGGAGCGCGTGCGCGCCCGGATCGCGGACACCAGCCACGAGCGGTTCTGGCGGGGGGAGGTCGTCGGAGTGGTCCAGCCGTCGCCCGAGCGGCAGCCCCACGTGTGGAGCGCCGCCTCGCTCGAGCGTCCGCCCGCAGAACGCGCCGGCGGCGCCGAGTTCGGGCACATCCGCCTCGAGCATCAGCGCGAGCTCAAACGCCGGGTGATCGAGGATGCGCTGCAGCGCACCGGCCGCCTCTCCCCGGACACGATCGCGACGCTCGGACCGGACGGCGGCCCGCTCCAGGTGGAACCGGTCGACGGCGAGACCGCCGACGGCACGGGATGGCGCACGCGCGTCCGCCTGCAGGTCGACGTCCACGGTCGCATCGGCCCCTACGCCGCCCGCTCGCACAGCGTCATCCCGGTCTCCGACCTGCCCCTCGCGACCGGCCTCGTCCAGGAGTCGACGCCGTTCGGCCAGTCGTTCCCGGGCGCCGAATCGGTGGATGTGGTCGCCACCGGTCTCGGGACGTCGCACGTGCTGGTCAACGACGCGCCCGTGCGGTCAGGCCGGCGCGCCGTCCGTCCCCGCCGTCGGCCCGTTCCGATCCGCGAGCGGGTCGGCGACCGCGAGTTCCGGCTGGATGCCCGCGGCTTCTGGCAGGTCCATCGTGGCGCGGCGCAGACCCTCACGCGGGCCGTGCAGATCGCCGTCGACGAGGCGCTGTTCGACCCACGCGCCGCCAACCTCGACCTGTACGGCGGGGTCGGGCTGCTGGCCGCCGCTCTGGGCGACCGTTTCGGCTCGACCCTCCGCATCACCTCCGTCGAGAGCAGCGAGACGGCCACCGACGATGCCGCCGAGAACCTCGCCGAGTGGGTGGGGGCTTCCGCCGTCACCGACCGCGTCGAGCGCTACGTCTCCCGGCTCGCCGCCGACGCTTCCGCCGCCGAGCGTGCCCGGCTGCATGCCGCGACGGTCGTGCTCGATCCTCCGCGCTCCGGCGCCGGCCGCGAAGTGGTGGACGCGATCGCCGCTCTCTCCCCCGCGCAGGTCGTCTACGTCGCCTGCGACCCGGTCGCCCTGGCGCGCGACCTGGCGTTCTTCTCCGGTCACGGCTACAGCCTCCGCGGGATGCGCGCCTTCGACCTCTTCCCGAACACGCACCATCTGGAGGCGGTCGCCACGCTGACGCGTTGAATGCTCGCTCGCCGACGAAAATGCCTTCACCCCCTACGATGGTCAACATGGTGCGGGTGGCAATCGTCGACGATCACGAGTCCGTGCGTCTTGGGCTGAAGGCAGCCTGTCAGGACGCGGGGTACGACGTGGTCGTCACCGCGCCCACGGTGGACGACTTCGTGTCCCAGCTCGGCTCCCAGGAGTGCGACGTCGTGGTCCTCGACCTGTCGCTCGGCGACGGCTCGAAGGTCACGGATAATGTGAAGCGCTCGCAGGCGACCGGGGCGGCCGTCCTCGTCCACAGCATCGCCGATCGCGTGGCCAGCGTCCGCGAGGCGCTCGCCGCCGGTGCCGCCGGCGTCATCCCGAAGTCCTCGCCGACGACCACGGTGATCAGCGCGATCGCCACCGTGGCGCGTGGCGACGTGCTCAACAACCTGGAGTGGGCCACCGCCATCGACGCCGACAGCGACTTCGCGAAGGCGCAGCTGGGCCGCCGTGAGCGGGATGTGCTGCACCTCTACGCCTCCGGCCTGCCCTTGAAGGCCGTGGCCATGCAGCTGGGCATCGCGAACTCCACCGCGCGCGAGTACCTGGATCGCATCCGCGTCAAGTACGTCGAGGTCGGTCGTCCCGCTCCCACCAAGGTGGACCTGCTCCGCCGGGCGGTGGAGGACGGCATCCTTCCCGGGCTCGATCCCGAGACAGGCAATGAGCGCTCCTAGCGGGGTCCGGCCGGGGCTTCCGCTGGAGCAGGCGAAACCCCGCAACCCTCTGAGCCGGGCGCGGATCGAGCGCATCTCCGACCGGACCGTGTCGGCATTCGGTCTCGTCTTCGGCCTGCAGACGCTCCCGAGCGCGCTGGGGCAGCTCGGCGATCTGCGCGAACCCTGGGGCATCGTGGCGATGGTCGCCATCTTCGGCGGACTGGCTCTCACGGTGGTCCTCGCGATCGTGCAGCGCGGCGTGAAGATCACGATGGGCGTGCTGTCCGTGGTGTATCTCACGGCGATCGTCACCTGGCCGCTGCTGGCCGAGCATCCGAGCGCCTTCGCCAACGACAAGCCGTGGGTCTGGTTCCTCTGCTCCGTGTTCACGGCGTTCGCCGCGGTCGCCTACCCGCTGTGGCTCGCGGTCGTCTACACGTTCGTCGCGCCGATCGCCTACGGCGTCGTGCGTGCGCTCCCGGAGGGCGGTGGGGCCGGTTTCGAACTGGCCGCCCTCGACACCATCTACGCCGTCATCCTCGGCGGCGTCATCCTCGCCATCATCACCATGATGCGTCAGGCATCGAGCGCGGTGGATGCTGCCCAGAGCCAGGCTCTCGCCCGCTACGCCACCGCTGTGCGCCAGCACGCGACCGAGGTGGAGCGGGTCCAGGTGGATGCGATCGTGCACGACAGCGTCCTGACCACGCTGCTCTCAGCGGCCTCCGCCCGCAGCCCGGAGCAGAAGGAGCTCGCCGCGGCCATGGCCGCCGACGCCATCGGGCACCTCCATGCCGCCGAGGCGGCGACCCCCGAGGACCAGTCCGTCGACAGCCTGGACCGGCTGGCCGACCGGCTGGTGACGGCGGCGAACGCGTTCTCGTCGCCGTTCGTGGTGGAGGTCCACGACGTCGAGGACCACGATCTTCCGGCCAATGTCGCGGAGGCCGTCTACTCGGCGACTGTGCAGGCGATGGTGAACAGCATGCAGCACGCCGGTGCGAGCGGCGTGAAGCGGAGTGTCTCCCTCCGAGGCGGCGGGCCTTCGTCGAGCGTCGAGGTCGTCGTGCGGGACGACGGGCGCGGCTTCAGCGAGTCGGAGGTTCCGGCCGAGCGGCTGGGGCTCCGGATCAGCATCCGAGACCGGATCGCGAAAGTCGGCGGCCGTGCGCGCATCGAGTCGGAGCCCGGCGCGGGCACGACGGTGACGATCCTGTGGCCCGTCTCCGATGAGCAGCCGTTAGGCGTCTCCGCCGGACAGGCGGCAGCCCGCGAGGCTGTCGCGGGTCCCGGGCCGGAGGTGGACGCATGATCGCCCTCAACCGCGTCCTGTTCCTCAGCCTCGGAGCGCTCTTCTCGGCCTATCACCTCTTCCTCGCGCTGTCGTCGCTGTCCACGCCGCGCATGGCGGGGCCGGCCATCGTGGCGATGGTGCTTTACGCGGTCGCGACGGTGATCACACTGTGGCCGACCAGTCCCACGAAGATGCCGCTCTGGCTGGCCGCCTTCGACCTCGCTGTCTGCGTCGTCATCCCGATCCTGGTGACCAGCCAGTTGGACGCGTCGAAGGACAACGGCTACGCCACCTGGTACGTGGCAGCGGTCGGCACGTTGATGACCATCTGCGCCGTGCGCCGACGCCAGGTCGTCGCCTGGGTGGGCGTCGGCTTCCTCGCTGTTCAGACCGTGGTCTGGGCGGGCCCAGGCGCTCTGGCGGGCCTCGGCGTCGTCGGGTCCGTGGTGTGGGTCGGCGTCGCGGTGGTGATCTCCGGATCGCTTGCGAAGGCGGGACGGGACGCCCTCCAGTTCGCCCGCGCCGAGCGGGAGGCGACCGAGTGGCAGGCCGCCCAGGAGGCGCACGTGATGGAGCGTCAGCTGCGCTTGCGTCAGACGTATCGTGTGGCGGCTCCCATGCTCGCCGAGATCGTCCGCCGCGGAGGCGACCTGACCGAGGCCGAGCGGCGCGAGTGCCGCTACCTGGAGGGCGCGATCCGTGACGAGATCCGCGGCCGCCGCCTCCTCAACGACGACGTCCGCCGTGAGGTGATGGATGCGCGCCGCCGCGGCGTGGTCGTCAGCCTTCTGGATGAGGGCGGCATCGACGACCTCGACCCTCGAGGCCTGGAGTCGGTGCTGCACCGGCTGGCCGAGGCGATCCGGGGGACCACGACGGACAAGCTGATCATCCGGACCGTGCCGCGCTCCTCGGAGACCGCGGTCACGGTCGTGGGGCTGCGCATGTCGGACGACGGGGCGGCGAA
>Ga0206353_11333670_pt1 | contig 10459 bp, 10 predicted proteins | sample DielMetaTC5am4_FD_146436 | JGI IMG/M metagenome (GOLD analysis project Ga0206353, IMG submission 146436) | Corn rhizosphere microbial communities from Kellogg Biological Station, Michigan, USA - Diel MetaT C5am-4 (Metagenome Metatranscriptome)... | ecosystem: Host-associated > Plants > Roots >...
CCGGGTCGTAGCGGGAGACGACCACATTGGCGCCCAGCCCGTCGGTGCGCTCGGTCTCGAGCCGCCAGAGCAGCACCGGCACGCCGAGCGCCGCGCACTCCTCCTGCATGCTGCCGCCGTCGGTGATGACGTACGGCGCGCGGCACAGGAGCTTCGCGAACTCCCCGTGCGACGCCAGCGGTCGGGTGTCGATGCCCATCGACCTCAACTTGAGGTCGACTCCGTAGCGGGCGAACGCCTGGCGGGTCGGGCCGTGCAGGAACCAGATCAGCGGCCGCTCGGCCGCGATCTTGCCAACGACCTCGACGAGCTGGTCGACGCGGCGGCGCTGGTGGAGGTTCTCGACCCGGTGCAGGGTCACGATCACCGGGCCGTCGCCCTCGACGGCGGTGTCTCCCGCGGCGAAGCGCAGCGCCTCGACCATCGTGTTGGCGCCGATCGGGACGATCTCGCCGCGGACGCGCAGCGCGGTCAGGTTGGCGACGGTCACGTCGTCGGGCGCGAACAGCAGGTTGGCGAGGCGCATGACCGCGAGCCGGATCATCTCCTCGGGGAACGGGTGCAGCAGCCGGTGCGAGCGCAGCCCCGCCTCGATGTGCGCGACCCGCAGCCCGGCCCGGCGGGCCATGAGCGTCGAGAGCAGCGTCGACGGGGTGTCGCCGTGGACGACGCAGATGCCGCCGCGCCCACCGAAGACCTCACGCCGCAGCCTCGCCCCGGCCGGCAGCTGGGCCACGAGCCCGGTCGCCCAGCGCAGCGCCTGCGGAATCGTCTGCGCGTCGGTGCCGTGGCCGAGGCTGAAGTCGGGGGCGCGTACGCCGAGCTCGGCGCGCAACTCGCCGGACAGCGCGCCGTGCTGCCCGGCCTCGATGAACCGATAGGGCACCCCCCGGGCGTCCATGAGCCGCATCAGCGGCGCGGTCTTGATGATCTCGGCCTGGGTGCCCAGGAACACGTGGAGCCCGTCAGCCGCCGGCCGATTGCGTGGCCCTCGCGTGATCACGAGCGGCTCGTGACGGACAGGGCCTGGCTCAACCGCCCACGATCATGAAGACGCGGTGGCCCCGCCGGCCGCTCGCCCGGAAGGCAGAGCGCGAACGCCGTGAAGAGCGCGACCACCGTGGCCAGCCCGGCCAGAGCGGCGAGCTCGGAGCCGCTCCACACCGACCAGGCGACCGCGTTGCGGATCTGGTAGGCCAGGTCGCTGGCCCGCGGCCCCCAGAAGAAGTCGAGCACGTCGAGCGCGGCGTACGCCTGGTAGGCCGCCGCCACGGCGTACGCACCCAGCGGCACCCACCGGCGGGCCGGCCGCGGCAGCCGCGACAGGCCGAGCGCCACGGCGACCAGCAGGCCGGCCAACCCGAAGTAGAGGTAGCGGCCCTGGTCCGCCCCGATCGACTCGCGCAGCCGCCAGCCCTGCCAGCCCTGCCAGCCGACCGACCAGAAGAGCAGGAACGCCGGCAGCACGACCACGGCCACGTCGGCCCAGGACCAGGGCCGTTCACGCGTAGGTCTGAACCTGAACGAGAGGGTTATCCCGAGCAGGAGCACCGCCACCGACGCGGCCACGACGGCCCCGGGGAGCGGGTCGGCCAGCCAGCCGAAGTTGCCGAAGAAGCTCGTCATCAGCCGCGACGGGTAGCCGTGGAAGAAGTAGCCCCAGAAGCTCGGGTGCCAGCTCGGCGGCGCCGGCGGCGGGACGTAGGCGCCCCCGTCGGGCTGCACGGCGCCGTAGACGACGGCGTTGCGCGCCCAGTACCACCCGCCGCCCAGCACGCCGAGCCCGATCGCGATGATCGCGCCACCGAGCGGTGCCCGCCCGACGAGCGGGGTACGCCCGGCGAGCCCGACCCGCCCGGAGACCCGCTCGGCCGCGTGCCGGCCCGTGCCTGCGAGCGCCGTACGCGCCCGTGCCGCCGGGCCGGGCGGCGCGGCTTCGGGCTTCCGGGCCCGCAGTGCACGCGCCCAGGCGACGGCGTAGGCCATGGCCACCCCGAAGAACCCGATGAAGCCGAACGCCTTGGTCAGCAGAGCAGCCGCCAGCACCACCCCGGTCCAGGCGGCGGTACGCCGCGAGGTGTCGCCGGTGGCGACGTAGGCCGTGAGCACGGTCAGCAGCCCGCCGAGCAGGACGAGCAGCGAGTCGTTCGTGACCGACGCGCCGAGGTGGCCGAGCATCGGGATGGCCAGGGGCAGGACCGCCGCCGTGACGGGGACCGGGCCGGGACCGGCGAGCCGGCGCGCGGCGGCGTAGGTCAGCAGGGGCAGCGGAACCACCAGCAGCAGGCTGGCGAACCGCAGCCCCTCCAGCGTCTTGTCGTAGGGCCAGGAGTCGGGCAGCGCCTTGGCGATCGCGCCTTCCCACAGGTAGTAGAGCGGCGGGTGGGCGGTGATCTGGTTGACGTCGGTGCCCGGCTGCTGGGCGCCGCCGCCGAGCGAGGCGATGCTCGGCCGCCGGTCGTGGGGCGGGGCCTCGTCGAGCTCGAGCGGCTGACCGGCCGGCGGAGGGCAGCAGCTCGGGACGCCGGCGACGTGTTCGGAACGCACGATCCCGATGCCGGTGTGCCGGCTCTTCGGCGGGATCAGCACGTGCCCGTGCGCGGTGGCGATCACGCGGTCGACGTGGTTGGGCTCGTCAGGCGCCTGGTAGGCCGGGGTCAGCACGGTCCACGCGGCGAGCACCGCCCCGAACGTGACCGTCACCAGCCACACCGCCAGCGGCACCCCGACGACGAGATCGCGCCAGCGGAAGGCGGCGCGAGACGGCTGGCTCATGGCGTGAGCCATGCTCGCACGGGTTGGCCCATGATCCGGGCAGCCGCTCGGTCGCTCGCCGAAGGGTTTTCGTGATCACGAGGGTTCCGGCATGGGGTGCACGCGGCGCGCGAGCAGCGCGCCGGCGTAGCCGATGACGTCGCGTACGGCGATCACCGCCCGGTAGCCGCCCACGACCAACGCCAGCCCGGCCGCGGTGTGGCCGACCAGGATCGTGGTCAGCGTGGCCTCGAACACGCCGAGCCCCTGCGGCGCGAAGATCGCCAGCCAGCCCACCCCCCAGGCGATCATGTAGGCGCCCGCGACCTCGACCGGCCCGCCGACGTGCACGTTGGGGAACGCGATCAGGTAGAGCGCGAAGTTGAACGCCTGGAAGATCCACACCGCGACCGTCCAGCCGACCAGCCGCAGGTGCAGCGCCCAGGTCAGCGGCTCGTGGGTCGTGCCGCGCCAGCGGGCGAGCAGCCGCAGCGCGAGGTTGACCGCCGGCGGCGAGCTGACCGCCGCCAGGACCACGACCGCCGCGATCAGCCCGGGCGCGGTCAGTGGAGCGTCGCCCGCCGCGGCCGCGACCATCAGCCCGCCGAGCGCGAAGCCGACGACCGGCACGAGCACCATCTCCAGCGCGGCGACCGCGCTGAGGGTCGAGGTGCGGGCGCCGCGCCGGCGGAGGATGGCCACGCGGCCGACGGCGTACCAGATGCCGCCCGGCAGGTAGCGGGTCGGTGCGCTGGCGAGCGTGGCGTCGAAGCAGGCCGGCCAGCCGACCGGCGAGCCCCACCCGCGCAGCGCGCTCGACCAGAACGCGCTCGAGATCGCGAGCTGCCCGAACGTCGTCACGCACACCGCGACCAGCACCCACGGCCGCGCGCCGCTCGCCACCCGCACCAGGTCGTCGCGCTTGTCGACCAGCACGAAGATCAGCAGGCCGACCATCGCAACCGCGTAGAGCCGCCGGCCGAGGGTCAGGAGCGTGTCGCGCCGCGACGACCGTGCCGGCGTCGGGGCCGGCGGGGTCGCCGAGTCGACCTCCGGCTGGGGGGCGGGCACGCTCACCGGTCGAGGGTAGGGCGCGCAACCGGTCGCCAGCCGGCGACGCAACCGGCGAGCCGACCGGCGATCGCCTCAGCGGGCGACGCACCCCGCGAGGTGGTCGTTGACCATGCCGGTCGCCTGCATGAGCGCGTAGGCGGTCGTCGGCCCGACGAACCGGAATCCGCGCCGCTTGAGCTCCTTCGCCATCGCCGTCGACTCGGCGCTCACGGCGGGGATGTCGGCGACCGTACGCCGCACCGCCTGGCGGCCTGTCGGCGCGAACGACCAGAGCAGGGCCGACAACCCCTCCGGCTGCTCGGCCGCGACCCGCGCGTTGGCGATCGCCGCCTCGATCTTGGCCCGGTTGCGGATGATGCCGGCGTCGGCCAGCAGGCGGGCCACGTCGGAGTCGTCGTACGCCGCGACCTTCGCGATCGAGAAGCCGTCGAACGCCGCCCAGAAAGCCGGCCGCTTGCGCAGGATCGTCAGCCACGACAACCCGGACTGGAACGCCTCGAGCGCGAGCCGTTCGAACATCGCGTCGTCGCCGTGCAGCGGCCGGCCCCACTCCTCGTCGTGGTAGACGACGTAGTCGGGGGTGGTCGCCCACGGGCAGCGCCCGTCGACGAGGCTCACGGGGTCGGCGGCTTGGCGGGAGGCGTGCGCCGGGCGAGGACCCGCAGCTCGGCGACCTCCTGCTCGAGGCCGGCCATCGCGGAGCCGATGCGCTCGAGCGCGGCGTCGACCTCGTTCATGCGGTAGCCGCGCAGGCCCATCGAGAAGCGCAGCCGGGGCAGGTCGGCCGCGGCGATCGGCCGGTGGTCGGGCAGCCCCGGGTCGGGCCGGTCGGGCGGCGCGTCGGCCATCACGTCGCCGCGGCCGACCGCCACCACGACGACGGCACCCACGACGAGGACCGCCACGAGGATCCCGACCGCGAGCACGCTTCGATGGTGTCATGCACGAACCGTCCGAGCAGGCGATGCGGCCCGAGCGGCCCGACCCGGTCGGCGAGATCGGGCCCGGTGACCGCGGCCGCTCTCCCGGGCCGCTGCGGCTCGGGCGCCGCGAGTTCGCCGTCCGCGAGCCGGTCGTGATGGCGATCGTCAACCGCACGCCGGACTCCTTCTTCGACAAGGGAGCGACGTTCGCGCTCGAGGCCGCCGTCGAGGCGGCGTCACGCGCGGTCGCCGCCGGCGCGGGCATCGTGGACATCGGCGGGGTGAAGGCCGGCCAGGGCGCGGAGGTCGGCGTTGCCGAGGAGATCGCCCGGGTCGTCGACGTCGTCGCCGCGGTGCGGGCCGCCCACCCCGACGTCGTGATCAGCGTCGACACCTGGCGGGCGTCGGTGGCCTCGGCCTGCATCGAGGCCGGCGCCGACCTGATCAACGACGCGTGGGAAGGTCCCGACCCGGAGCTGCCGGCGGTCGTGGCCGCCGCGGGCGTCGGGCTGGTCTGCACGCACGCCGGGCACCTGCCGCCGCGGACCGACCCACATCGCGCGGCGTACGCCGACGTCGTCGCCGACGTGGTCGCGACGCTGACCGCGATGGCCGAGCGGGCGGTGGCAGCGGGGGTCCGGCCGGACGCGGTGATCATCGACCCGGGTCACGACTTCGGGAAGAACACCCGCCACTCGCTGCTCGTGACACGTCGCCTCGACGAGCTGGTGGCGACCGGCTGGCCGGTGTTGGTCGCGCTGTCGCGCAAGGACTTCGTGGGCGAGACGCTCGACCTGCCGGTCGATGAGCGGCTGACCGGCACGCTCGCGACCACCGCGGTGAGCGCGTGGCTCGGGGCGCGGATCTTCCGGGCCCACGACGTGGTGGCCACCAAGCAGTGTCTCGACATGGTCGCGACCATCAAGGGCGACCGGGAGCCGGCGCTGAACCGCCGTGGCCTCGCCTGAGCCTCAGGGCTCGGCCTCGAGGATCTCGGCCGGCGCGGGCGGCAGCGTGGGCGCCGGCCCCTCGAGTGCGGCGAACGCGTCGTCGACCGAGTGGACCCACGACACGGCGCCCCAGACCGAGGCCCGCGCGAAGCCCAGGTCGACCAGCCGGGTCACCTGCTCGCGCAACGGGTCGAACAGCCCGTCGGGATCGAGCACGACGACCGGCTTGACGTGCATGCGCAGCGTGTGGGCCACCCAGACCTCGGTGAGCTCCTCCAGCGTGCCGATCCCGCCCGGCAAGGTGAGAAAGGCGTCGGACCGGCGGTCCATCTCCCCCTTGCGGCGGCGCATGTCCTCGGAGATCACGAGCTCGTCGCTCTCGTGGTCGGCGACCTCCTTGTCGAGCAGCGCCCGGGGGATCACACCGACCGTGCGCGCCCCGCCGGCCCGGGCGGCCCGGGCCACCGCACCCATGCACGAGACCGAGCCGCCCCCGGTCACGAGCGAGTGCCCGCGGCGGGCCAGCTCGGTGCCGACCTGCGCGGCGAGCTCGATGTAGCGGTGCGGGATCGCCTCGCTGGAGGCGCAGAACACACAGATCGACGCCACTCAGGACCTCGCCGACGGGTGCTCGCGCTCGGCCTTCCGGATCACCCGCACCGCCTCGTCGGGGTCGTCCGTCAGCGTGATCAGGTCGAGGTCCTCGCGGGCGACCTTCTCGGTGGTCAGCATCGACTGCCGCAGCCACTCGACCAGCCCGCCCCAGTAGGACGTGCCGAGAAGCACCACCGGGAACGACGTGACCTTCTTCGTCTGGACCAGCGTGAGCGCCTCGAAGAGCTCGTCCATCGTGCCGAAGCCGCCGGGCAGCACGCAGAAGCCGATCGCGTACTTCACGAACATCGTCTTGCGGGCGAAGAAGTAGCGGAAGTGGATGCCGATGTCGACGTAGTCGTTGATGCCCTGCTCGAAGGGCAGCTCAATACCGAGCCCGACCGAGAGGCCCCCGGCCTCCAGGGCGCCCTTGTTGACCGCCTCCATGATCCCCGGGCCGCCGCCGGTAATCACCGGGTAGCCGGCCCGCGCGAGCGCCCCGCCCAGCCGCTCCGCCAACTCGTAGTCGGGGTGCCCGGGCTTGGTGCGCGCCGAGCCGAACACGCTGACCGCCGCCGGCAGCTCGGCCAGCATCCCGAAGCCCTCGACGAACTCCGACTGGATCCGCAGGACCCGCCACGGGTCCGTGTGCACCCAGTCCGACGGGCCACGGGTGTCCAGCAGCCGCTGGTCGGTGGTCGTCGGCTGCACCTGGCCGCGGCGCAGGGTGACCGGGCCGCGCCGCTTCTCCGGTGCCGGGGCGGCGCGCTCCGGCGCACGGTCCTGCTCGAGGCGTTCGGTCGCCGGGGGCAGCCGGTCGGGATCGATCGGGGGCGGGGCATCCACGGCTCGCACGCTACCCAGGCACGCCCGGCTCGGCCCCTGAGCGCCGCGCCGGCACCGTCACCGGTGGGACCCGCCGAGCCACTCAGCCACCGAGGTAGCTGCGCAGCATCCGCTCGCACTCGGTGATCCGGCCGGTCTCGACGTACTCGTCGCGGCTGTGCGCGAGGTTCGGGTCACCCGGCCCGAAGTTCAGTGCCGGTACGCCGAGGGAGGCGAAACGCGCCACGTCGGTCCAGCCCAGCTTCGCCACCGGCTCCGCGCCGATCAGCCGCACGAAGTCGGCCACCGCCGGATGGCCCAGACCCGGCAGCGCGCCGGGCGCGGAGTCGGTCAGCACGCACTCGTAGGGTGCGAGCAGCTCCCCCACGTGCGCGAGCGCCTCCGCCTCGGAGCGGTCCGGGGCGAACCGGAAGTTGACGGTGATCGTCGCGCGGTCGGGGACGACGTTGCCGGACACGCCGCCCTCGATGCGGACGGCGTTGAGCCCCTCCCTGAACTCACAGCCGTCGATCTCGACCCGGCGGGCGTCGTAGGACGCGAGGCGCGTCAGCACGTCGCCGGCCTTGTGGATCGCGTTGTCGCCGAGCCACGACCGGGCGCTGTGGGCGCGGCGGCCGGGTACGGCGACGAGGACCCGCAGGGTGCCCTGGCAGCCTGCCTCGACCCGGTTGGCGGTGGGCTCCATCAGCAGGGCCAGGTCGGCGTCGAGCCAGTCGCGGTGGTTCTTGGTGAGGCGGCCGAGGCCGTTCTTCGCGGCGTCGGTCTCCTCGTGGTCGTAGAAGACGTAGGTGACGTCGTCCTTGGGGTCGCCCACGCCGGCGGCGAGGCGCAGCATGACGGCGATCCCGGACTTCATGTCGGACGTGCCGCAGCCGTAGATGCGGTCGCCGTCGCTGCGGCTCGGCAGGTTGTCGGCGACCGGGACGGTGTCGAGGTGGCCGGCGAGCAGCAGCCGGCGGTCGCGGCCGAGGGTGGTGCGCGCGACGACCGCGTCGCCGTCGCGGGTCACGGTCAGGTGGTCGCACTCACGCAAGGCCGTCTCGACCTCGTCGGCCAGCCGGGACTCCGAACCGGAGACCGAAGGGATGTCGACGAGCGCCGCCGTGAGCGCGATCGCCGACATGTGCAGGTCGATCACCGGCTACCCCCGTGGACGTGCCCCCCGTGGCGATCGATCACGTGGAGATGCCGTGTTCGCGGAGCACGTCGTTGAGCTGGATCTTCTCGTGCCGCTCACCCTCCTCCAGGCGGCGGAGCACGAGCACGCACGTCATGCCGAACGTCCCGCCGGGGAACTCCCGCGGCCGCGTGCCGCTCACGCACACCGACCAGGCCGGAACCTCACCCGGCGGCAGCTCCTCGCCGGTCTGCACGTCGTAGACGTGGGTGGTGTCGGTCAGGTTGGTGCCCGAGCCCAGGACGGCGCCCCGGCGGACCCGCGCGCCGTTGACGACCATCGACCGTGACCCGATGAACGCGTCGTCCTCGACGACCACGGGCTTGGCCTGAGGCGGCTCGAGCACACCGCCGATGCCGACCCCGCCGGACAGGTGGACCCGCTTGCCGATCTGCGCGCACGAACCGACGGTCGCCCAGGTGTCGACCATGGTCCCCTCGTCGACGTATGCGCCCATGTTGACGAAGCTCGGCATGAGGACCACGCCCGGCGCGAGGTAGGCGCCCCAGCGGGCGATCGCTCCGGGCACCACACGGACCCCGTCGTACGCCGACTTCAACGGCACCCGGTCGTGGTAGCGGAAGTCGCCCACCGTCGACTCGACCATGTCGAGAACCTTGAACGCCAGCAGGATCGCCCGCTTGGCCCGCTCGTCGACAACGACCTCGTCGTCGAGCACCTGGGCGACCCGGGCCTTGCCGGTGTCGAGCAGGTCGACAGCCTGGGTGACGATCTTGCGGGCGTCGCCGTCGGCCGGGCTGAGCGCCGTACGGCGCTCCCAGAGGTTGTCGATCTCGGCGCTGATCGGCGACTGGGTCTGGGAGGTGCCTCCTTGCATGAGTGGCCACCCTACCGGCCGCGGTTGAGCCCACCCGGCCGCCGCCCTCCTCCCACTTGTCCGGCGCTCGAGGGCCTGATCACCCCCTCGGAGGCCCACTACGGGCGGACAAGTGAGAGACGTGGAGCACCCGGCCCCTGTGGACTGCCCGGGCAGGAAGCGGGCCGCGCGAGGCAACGTGGCGGCATGTCACCGGAGCTGGCCGCTCGCGCCGCTGCGCAGGGCGGTGTCTTCACCCGCGCCGATGCAGAAAGCTGTGGCTACACCCTCGACCAGGTGCGGCAGCGGCTCGACACCAGTCGGTGGCGCGCGCTTCGCCGCGGGATCTACACGACCTGCGAGCTGTGGCCGACCGACGACGAGGTCCCACCGGTCAGTGTGGATGCGGCGGCCTGCCTCCTCGTGGCCGCCGACGCCGTCGTCAGCGACGCGACCGCCGCCACCCTGCACGGCATCGCCCTGCTGGGGCGGCAACCTCGTTGGATCCGCATGACGAGGCCCCGCGCGCAAGGCGGGGACTGTTACGCAAAGCGGCTGACCGTGTGGCCCGCCGCCCTACCGGCCGCACACGTCACCCGGGCGGGAGATCTGCGGGTCACCTCGCCGGCGCGCACGGTCATCGATCTCGCGCGGCGCCGCGGCTTCCGGGATGGGGTCGTGGCAGCCGACTCGGCCTTGCACCAAGGCCTCACTGATGCCGCGGAGCTCAGCTCAGTGGTGCGTGACTGCACCCGGTGGCCCGGCATCGTCACGGCGCGGGCGGCAGTGGCGTTCGCGGACGCCGCAGCCGAGTCGGCGCTGGAGTCGCTGTCCCGCATCATGTTCGTCGAGCAAGATCTGCCGATGCCCTCGCTCCAAGAACGGGTCGGCGCCTACCGGGTCGACTTCCTCTGGGACGGACGCGTGGTGGGCGAAGCCGACGGCGCCAAGAAGTACGACGGGAGCAACCCGGCAGCACTGCTCGACGAGAAGCGCCGCCAGGAGGCGCTGGAGGACCTGGGACTCGTGGTCGTCCGGTGGGGGTGGGACGACGTCGTACGACGTCCGGCCGTGACGGCAGCCCGGATCCGGCGCGCCCTCGCTCGGGCCGACCAGAGGACGGCCTAGCGCTCACGGCGCCCAGTGCGCGCTACGCGCCCCGTTATGGCCGGCGCGTCCCACCCACTTGTCCGGCGGTAAGGGGGTGAACAGTGCCCTTTCAACCCCCTTACCGCCGGACAAGTCGCGGAAAGAGTGGAGCGCTCGGACAGTGGAGCGCTCGGGCAGTGGAGCGCTCGGGCAGTGGAGCGCTCGGGCAGTGGAG